>Ga0207416_1000578_pt1 | contig 60208 bp, 64 predicted proteins | sample PaiPotPPM11metaG_FD_184107 | JGI IMG/M metagenome (GOLD analysis project Ga0207416, IMG submission 184107) | Iron sulfur acid spring bacterial and archeal communities from Banff, Canada, to study Microbial Dark Matter (Phase II) - Paint Pots PPM... ... | reverse complement strand
GCATTAACCGACTCAACAAATCCCACCCGCCCCAGCAAATGCTCGCGAAACGCGGCATGCCCGTTGCGGTTCTGACTCGCAGCGCCATGCCGCACGCAGTTCGTCAGCACCGCTTTCAGCCGGTCGAACTCCTCCCGCGCGACATTCACCCGCTCGTTCACCACCAGCCCCGCGAGCCGCTGCCGAACACCTTGCCGCATCACCCGCGTCTTTCGCGCATGCACGTCGAACCCTTCTTCCATCGCCACCGCCATCGCATGCACTGCAAACCGTTCCACCCCGCGCGCAAACTCCGCATCGCCTGAGAACGCGAGGTCGTCCGCATACCGCGTGTACGCCGCGCCCGCCGCGCGAGCCCACCCGCTCAACCGGCAGTCCAGCCGGAACGCCATCGCATTCGCCAGCGCCGGCGACGTCGGCGCGCCCTGCGGAAGGTGGGCCCGCCGATACATCTGCCGCGTCTCCCACGCGACCTCCCGCCCAGCCCACACCCGTGCCGGAACCGCATTCGTGCAAAGCCCGGCCAGCCGTGCCGCCACCGTCTCCGGATACCCCATCGTCCGAAAGAACGCCGCAACCCGCGCCGCGCGAAAGGTCGGAAAGAAGTCCCGCAGATCCATCCGCAGCACAACCCGCCGCCCCACATGCGGCGCCGCAAACGTCCGGATCGATCGCCCCTTCACAAACCCATGCACCGCCTCATGCGCCGGCACCTGCTCCAGGATCCCCGCCAGAATCCGGCGCTGCATCTCCTTCAGCCGTCCCTTCGGAGCCTCAATCAGCCGCACACCCCCGGACGTCTTCTCGAGCACCCGGTATGTATAGTGACCGAGCTTCCCGACCCCACTTCGCCGATTGAAGTCCTTCAGGTCCGCGAACCACTCCAACTCTTCCGGCCGCACTCCAAGCCACTCCGTCAGCGCCCCCACCGACGCAATCTCCGGCACACCCCAAGCCGCCGCAGCCGCAACCGGGAGCATCCGTTGCGGTTCGCTCACCCACTCCGCAACGCGCAGCAACCGCCGGACCCGTGCGAACCCCGCATCGTGCGTCAGAAACGCCACCACATCCCGTAGCCGTGGCCGCGTCTGCCCTGCAAATTCCTTCAGATAGCGCCGCGCCATCGGCTCCACCCACCGCCACTCACGACCCAGCGTCCGCGCGCATCGTTCCCGGATCGCATCCACGGATGGCTCACCCGCGAGCAAGGCCCTCGCGAGCATCTGCACCAGCGGCGAATTGGCGAGGCGTGACGGCAGTGGCGCGCTCCAACGAGGCTCACTCTGCGAGATCCCGCATCCGCAACGCGGATCGCCGATCCCGCGACGAATCTCCAGCTATACACGATACCCCGGGGTAACCCCGGAGAGGCCACAACCAGGCCCGAAGGCCCGCCCACAGCCAGCTTGGAGCAAGCCACTGCCGCCCAAATCATACGGCATCACAGAACCGGGTGCGCGTAGCCTGCCCTGCTTGCCGAAGGGACCGACGCGAAGCGTTTATCGTGGGGTTATGCTCCACCAAACGATGAGACTGCCTCGGTCTCCCGGTTATTTCGGGTGCCCCACCCATCAACCGAGACGCATCAGCCCGCCGACGCTTGCACCCGATCCTTCGCCGCTTCGTGCGCTCCGCTGGCGGGAACCAGTTTCCCCACCTTGCCCAGCCCGTACGGAGGCATCCCGCTGTAAATCGCCTCATACTGCCCCGGCTTGATCAGGTACGTTTCGTGCCAGATCCCGACATCGCCGCGGCTGTTCCCGAACTTCTTGTTGAAGGCGACCCACACCGGCCAATGGCCCGCGTCGTGGCAGCGCGCGTATGCCTCCAGGTGCTCGAACGACCGCCAGTACTGCACGATGATCTTGCCCATCCCGTTGTAGCCGAGGAAGCCGGACTCCGGCCGCGCCTCCAGTTCCTTGATCATCTTCGGCATGGCCAGGAAGATCGGCAGCCATTTGTGCACCTTCCACAGCTTGTTGATCCGCATTCCAATCAGGAAGACGACGAACTCGCCCTCCATCTGCGCTGCCATGCGCTTGTCGATCACGCTTGCCATCGTTCTCACCTTTGTTCAACGGAATCCGGCAATTGTAGGCCGCCGCCAGGCTAGACGAATCAGCCCGCTTCAGATACTCAATTTTTCCTCTTGACAATGTACTAGTAAACTAGTACATTGTTCCACGTGGCACTCGACTCCCATCTCGCCGCGTTCGCCTTCCGCCTCGACACCCATAGCGGCGTCCCGGTATATCGGCAACTCATCGACCAGGTTCTCGCCGCCGTGGCCACCGGCACCCTGCGGGCCGGCGACCAGTTGCCGACGGTTCGGGGCGTCGCCGTCGATCTCGCGATCAATCCGAATACGGTGTCCCGGGCGTATCGCGAGATGGAGATTCGCGGCATTCTCGACACGCAGCAGGGGACTGGGACTTTTGTTGCGGACCGGACGTTGGAGATCGCGGCCGGAAGCGACGACGCAGAGCGTCAACGCCAATTGAATCAACTTGTTACGGAACTCGTCGCGCGCGCTGGTTCGGCCGGCTTCACGGTCCATGACCTCCAGCAGGCGCTCCACCGCCTTTCGCCCGGAGCCTCCAGTCCCAGCACGAAATAACAGGAGCTAACCATGTCTGTCGTCAGCCAGTTCCGCCAGTTCAACCAGGTCGCTCTCACCATCTTTGTCGTCTGCCTGCTCGGCGGATTCGCGATCACCCAGTTGATCCATACGCCCGCGCCACTCCTTGGCGGCGCAGTCCTCGGAACCTACTTCCTCTTTGCGATCAAGGTCGTCGATCAGTGGGAAAAGGTCGCCGTCCTCCGCTTTGGACGTTATCGCGCACTGCGCGGTCCCGGTCTAGTCCTCATCATCCCCATCGTCGAGTCGGTCAGCAAGTACATCGACCAGCGCGTCCGCGTCAGCTCGGTATCTGCCGAGTCCACCCTTACCCGCGACACCGTCCCGGTCAGTGTGGACCTTATCTTCTTCTGGCTTGTGTGGAGCGCTGAGAAATCGATCCTCGAGGTGGAGAACTTCACGGACGCCATCACCTTGAGCGCGCAGACTGCGTTGCGCGAGTCCATCGGCCGCCACCTGCTCGCGCAGATGATCACCGAGCGCGAGATGATGGGCCACGAACTGCAGAAGATTCTCGACGAGAAGACCACGCCGTGGGGCATCACCGTGCAGTCGGTCGAGATTCGCGATGTGCGCATTCCGCAGTCGCTCGAAAACGCGATGTCGCAGCAGGCCCAGGCAGAGCGCGAACGCCAGGCTCGCATCATCCTCGGCGACGCGGAGGTGCAGGTGTCGGAGAAGTTCGCCGAGGCCTCGCGCGTCTACGAGAACAATCCGGGCGCGCTGCATCTGCGCGGCATGAACATGCTCTACGAAGCGATGCGCGACAAGGGCTCGATGGTCATCGTGCCGTCCTCGGCGATCGACTCCATGGGGCTGGGCGGAACGCTCGCCACCACCGCTATTGCCAAGTTGCAGCAGTAAAACTGCAAACAGGAGGAACTCATGCGCGGACTAGTTCTCGTTCTCGGAGCCATGCTGTTGACGCTCGCCGGCGTGCTGTTGGTGCTGACCAAACCAGGGCAAGAAAGATCCGGTCGGCTGGGTTACGGTGTGGGGTTGGATTCTGGCGCGGTTTCGCTGGCGGCAGCGCTGGGGGCGGATTCGCTGCCGGACTCGCCGACGGCGGTCACTCGGTAGGCGTAGCGTTTGCCGGCGGCGACGGTCGAATCGCGATAGGACGTGACCCGGACAAGATCGGTGCTGAGCGAGTGCCACGCGTCGGGCGAGCCGCCGTCGAGGTCCTGGCGGTAGACACGGTAGCCGGCGATCCGCGGTTCCGGGTTGGGATCCCAGGCGATATCAATGGATGCGATGGGAGCTCTCGCGCCGTCGGACGCGAGTTCGGGGACAGCGACCAGCCCCGTCGGCACATCCGGCGGGAAGACGTCGCGCACCTCCACTGTGAGCTCGGCGGATGGCGTGCTGCGCAACTCGAGCGTTTGCTGATTGAAGGGGATGCTGCGCACCCGCTGCGCCGTGTAGCGGTAAGTGCGGCCAAATTGCGCAGTGCGGTCGGTGGTGCCGCCGGAGTCGACATTGCCGGCGACGAAGCGCGCCTGCGCGGGGTCCTTCGGCGTACCAAGCAAGTTGGACTTTGGCGCAGACGCAGAAGCCGGAGCGGGCGCAGAGACGGTGGTGCGATTGAGCTCGACGGTGGTTGAGAGTTCGTTCGCCAGGGCGGCTGGATTGTCGCTGAGATTTTCAGCCGGCGCGACGCCCGCGCGTTTCCACTCCAACACAACCCCCTGCTTGGCGGGATTGGCGTGCAGGTCCTCGACCGGCTGCGGCGCCTGGCCCGCAGCCGCGTAGATGGTCGCAGACGGTCCAGCAGTGCGGCCGGCGGCGTTGAGCAGTTGCACCTGGTAAGCAAGGGCGCGCGGCGCGCCGGATGCGAGCGCCTCCGGCAGCTTGTCCTCGGCTTCCGCCAATTCGCCCGGAGTCACCTTCACCCGCACGGCTTCCGCGCACGGAGCGGCCTTTGCAGCGGGCTGGGCCGGGGCTGAGCTGCGGCAGATTTGCGCCGTGACCGGTCCGGCGATCAGCAGCTTGTCGGTGGTGCGAGTGGGTGTGGTCCAGCGCAGCACGACTGCGTCGCCGAGCCTGGTAGCAGTGAGGTTCGTGACCACCTGGGGCAGTTTCAGCGAGGGGGGCAGCGGCGGCCCGGGGCTGGCGCATCCCATTGCCATCGTTGCGGTCAACGCCGCGAGTGTCGCCCATGCGACAGAAGTACGCTTTCGGGCGGCTCCAAAGCGTCTCTTTTGCAAAATATGCATCCAAACAGAGGCTATCGCATTCCTCGGCCACGCGGGACAGATCCTGGCTAATCCAGAATTTCTTGAAAAGCGTACATCGTTTGACCATATTGAATCATCCATTTACAGGACAAAACAAATGGCCACCCCAAACTTACTTCCTGAGACTCCCTCGCGGCCTGCCAAGAGTGCCGCCGCTCTCCACGCAGTTCCCGCTAACGGAGCCGTACAGGTCGACGGCGAAGCGGCTGAAGCGTTCATCGCCGAGAAGCGTATCGGCGAGCGGATCAAACATCTTCGCCTGAAGAAGTCGATGGGCCTGGTCGAACTGGGCCGCCACACCGGCCTCTCGGCAAGCTTCCTCTCGCAGCTCGAAACGGGGCGCGTGGTGCCGACGCTGCGTAATCTTGCCCGCATCGCCATGGTTTTCTCCAAGGACCTGAGCTACTTTTTCGATCCGGAGCCGCAGACGCTGTTCCGCATCCATCGCGGCAAGGAGCGCGTGCGCCTGCCGCAAACGGGCGTCGACGATCCCGGGTACTTCTTCGAGAGCCTCGGCTATATGGTGCCGGACCGGCAACTCGATCCCTACCTGGCGGAGTTCGTGCCCAAGGCCGACGCGGAGCCGCGCGGGCATCAGCACTTCGGCTGCGAGTTCCTGTACGTGCTGTCGGGCGAGTTGACGATTCGCCACGGTGCGGCCGTGCACCACGTTGGGCAGGGTGACGCGATTTACTTCGACGCGTCCACCACGCACAGCTACGAGTGCAACGGCGCGACGCCGGCGACCGCGATCATCGTGACGCTGCAGCAGCAGTTGGTGGTGAACGGGAACGGCCCGCGCGGGGCACAGCCTCCGGTGCAGCCACTCCGGAGTCCGCGGTCGATGCCATCGGCGATGGTGGCGCCGCCGCGCAGAACAGCGTGAAGCGTCCTTAAAGGATCGCGCAGAGGTCACGGCCGATTACATCGGCATGTTCATCGGCATGCTGTCGTGCTGCATGCCGTGGGGATCGTCCATGCCGGCAGCCCAGATTTTGGCGGGATCGGTCTCGTAGGGATAGACGTGGACCATCCAGCCGAAGACGTGCGGGAGGAAGGCTCCGCCCGCGGCTTTGCAGGCGTCAGCAGTGGTGATGGAGCCTTCGAGGCCGAACTTGCCGCCCGGCGCACCAATCTCGTTTCGCTCGCCTGACAGCGGAAGGCAGAGGTTGGTGTGCAGATGCCAGCGCGCGATGGAGAGCGGGACGCGCTCGTTCAATTCCTCCTCGGTCGCTTTATAGGGCGCGGTGTACATCACGCCCACCAGCTTGTAGCCCGGCCGCTGGCCCGCCTGGGCGGGCGGAATGCGCTCGTAGAGCAGGGAGGTCGGCTGGTTGGAATCGAAGTGATTCCGCGCCCTGGCCGCGAGAACGTCGTTGGTGAAGTGGTAGACGTTCTGCGGGATCTCGGGATGGAAGATGGTGTAGCCGTCGGCCAGCGCATCGCGATAGTCCTTGTACTGGTCGGCGAATTTGCGGGCCGCGGCCACGATGGCGTCGGCGCGAGCCTGGTCGCCGGGCTGGATGGGGCGAAGTGCGGTCATCGTCATGTGACCGCCCATCTCGTGGTCCCCATCCGCAGCTTGCGCAGGCCGGGGATGGGACGTGCAAACGACGAGCACAAGCGACAGGACGACAGCGAGGCAGGCGATGGGCCGGAACAGGCGATGCAGCATTGGACGGCCTCCTTTGATAGACCTTGATAGATTGGTACGCTGCCAGGAGCGGAAAGTTGCTGATTCGACGGCTAGTTGGCGTCGTTTTTTGTCGTCCATAGGGGCCGGCTGGCTATGTATCTGAAAACGCAACATATTCTGGCGTTTCAGGAACTCCCGTAATAGCTCCTTTGTGTGATATCGAATCCGGTTCCTTAGCCATAGTCTCGGCACATCCTTGCTACTTCCCCCGGAGTCGCCTGGTACATCCCGCAAGAGGAGAACAAACACAAATGAAGAACATCAAGCAGCTTCTGAATGCCCTGGTCGTCGAGGAGTCTGGTCAGGATTTGATTGAATATGCCCTGGTTGCAGCTCTGGTTGGCCTCGGCGCCGTCGGCGCAATGAAGGGTCTCGCGACCTCCATCGGCAACACGTTCGCTGGCGTAGGCAACTCGCTTACCAACGCCGTAGCGTAGTTTAGACAGGGGTTTGTGGAACGGCGAATACGCAGACGCCGCTTCCATGAGCCTTTTTCTATTTAAGGCAGTACTAAGAATCGGTAGCCGGGTGGAACGCTGCCACCAGTTCGCGGATTCCGACAAGTAGACGGAAGCGGCGAGCATTACAGTTGGGTATGGATGTTTGCAAGATTCGCGCCGCGGTCGCGGCCGACGCCGCCGCGGTGGCGGAGATTTACAGCCACTTCGTCCACGCCACCACGTTTACTTTCGAGTTCGACGCGCCCGATGCGGCCGAGATGCTGCATCGCATGGAGGATGTGCAGCGGCAGGGATTTCCGTACCTGGTTGCGGAGGCGGAGGGGCGCGTGGTGGGCTTCGCCTCGGCCAAGCAGTTCCGCCCGCGGCCGGCGTACCGCTTCACGGTGGAGGACACGATCTACGTGGACCCGGCGTGGACGGGGCGCGGGATCGGGCGGGAACTGCTGACCGCGCTGATTGAAGGCTGCCGCCAGGCCGGCGCGAAGCGCATGGTCGCGCTGATGGTGGGAGAGAATCCGGCGTCGATTGGGTTCCACGCGGCGCATGGCTTTGTGCCGGCGGGCGTGCTGCGCGAGGTGGGGTTCAAGTTCGAGCGCTGGCTGGATTTGACACTGATGCAACGCACGCTTTGAGTCCGGCGACGGAAAGTTCGCGCCGGCGTGCGGGTCGCGGTATTGTGGATGCGGCTTGCTTTCGCGATCGCAACGGGCCCGAGGTTTGGTGATGACTGCCGTTCAGAGAAAGTACCATTGGGCAGGGGTTCTGCTTGTCCCCGTTCTTGCTGGTCAATTCGCCATGGCCCAAACCGCAGCGACCCCGACCCCGGTCCCGGCGAAAGTCGCGGCCACTCCGCCGATGGGGTGGAATAGCTGGGACTCGTACGGGCTGACGATTACTGAGGACCAGTTCCGCGCGAACACGAAATTTCTGAACGACCACCTGAAGCCATTCGGGTACAACTACGCGGTGATCGATGAGGGCTGGTTCTTTTTCAACCCGCAGGACAGGCCGCATCCCGACACGCTGATTTACGCCCTCGACGCGAACGGCCGCTACGTGCCCGTGCCCGCGCGCTTTCCCTCGGCCGGATCGGCACAACTGCCGGCGCCGCCAACATCGCCCGCTCCTAAGCTGAGCGCGACGATTGAGGCGACCTCGTTCAAGCCGCTGGCGGACTGGGTACATGCGCAGGGGCTGAAGTTCGGAATCCATATTGTGCGGGGGATTCCGCGGGCTTCGGTGGAGCGCAATCTGCCCATCGCTGGGAGCGCGTTCCACGCCGCCGATGCGGCGGATACCGCGGACGCGTGTCCGTGGGACCCAACCAACTGGGGCGTGAAGAACAACGAGGCGGGGCAGGCGTGGTACGACTCGCTGCTGGCGCAGTACGCGGGGTGGGGCGTCGACCTGCTGAAGGTGGATTGCATCTCGTCGCATCCGTACAAGGCGGATGAGATTCGCATGATCCGGCGCGCGATCGACAAGACGGGCCGGCCGATGGTGCTGTCGCTCTCGCCGGGGCCGACGTCGCTGGACAATGCGGCGGAGGTCGGCGATCTCGCGAACATGTGGCGCATCTCCGACGACTTCTGGGACTACTGGGCGAATCCGGGCAGGGCGTTTCCGCAGAGCCTTTCCGGCCAGTTTGAGAAGACCGCCGCGTGGGCGCAGTATGCGAAGCCGGGCAACTGGCCTGACGCCGACATGCTTCCGCTGGGCGAGCTTCGCCCCGTGCCCGGCGAAGGCAATCCGCGCACAACGCGCCTGACGCCGACCGAGCAGCAGACGCTGATGACGCTGTGGTCGATGGCGCGATCGCCGCTGATCCTGGGCGCGAACCTCACCCTGCTCGACGATGCGACCCTGCGGCTGATCACCAACCGCGATGTGCTGACCATCGACCAGACGGCCACGCGCAGCGGCGAGACGTTGCACTCCGGCGGCATCATCGCCTGGACCGCCGACCTGCCGGATGGAACGCAGGCGCTGGCGCTGTTCAATGTGGGCGAGAGCCTGGTGACGATTACGACCAGCTTCGAGGCGTACGGACTCGACGACACGACCTATCACGTGAAGGACGCATGGTCAGGCCGCAATCTGGGCAAGCTGAAGTCGATCGACAACCTGTCGCTGGAGCCGCACGCCGCAACGCTCTGGCTGCTGCATAAATAGGCGCGCTGAAGATCACCGCAGTGCCAGCCATCACACTTGGGAAATTGCCGAGGCACTAGATTGGGAATGCTGGAAAGGAGCTGACGATGCCGCGCATTTACACCATCGGCCACTCTTCGCATAGCGCGGAACACTTCCTGGGCCTGCTCCAGCAGCATCGGATTGAGGTGCTCGTCGACACGCGATCGACTCCCGTCTCCAGCTACTCTCCGCAGTTTGACCGCGAGTCGTTGCACAGCCTGGTCGCAGCCGCAAAGGTGAAGTATCTCTATCTCGGCGACGTCATCGGAGGCCGGCCGAAAGACCCGAGCCACTACGATGAATACGGCCGCGCCCGCTACGCCGCCATGGGCAAAGGCAAGGAATTTCTGGAGACCATCGCGCGCCTGGAACGAGGAGCGGCCGAGTTCCGCGTGGCCCTCCTCTGCAGCGAGGAAGACCCCGCGCATTGCCACCGCCGCCTGCTGGTCGGACGAGTGCTGATGGAACGGGGCACAGAACTGCTGCACATTCGAGGAGACGGGCAGCTGCAGGAGGATGCAGCGGTCGAGGCGGCGTCGGGGAAAGCAATTGCCCCAATTCAACCCGCGCTCTTCACAGCTTTGGATGAGGACAAATGGAGATCTACAGCATCGGTTTTACCCAAAAATCGGCAGCCCAATTCTTCGGTGCGCTGAAGCAGGCCGGCATCCGCCGCCTGATGGACATCCGCCTCAACAACACCTCGCAACTTGCGGCCTTCGCCAAGGCTTCCGATCTTCCGTACTTTTTGCGCGAACTCTGCGACGCCGAATATGTGCATGAGCCGTTGCTCGCGCCCACGCAGGAAATTCTGGACGAATACAAGAAGAAGAAAGGAGACTGGTCTGCGTATGAGGAAGAATTCGTGACCCTGATTCGCAAGCGCGACATTGCCAACACCCTCGACCGCGCGAGCTTCGCCGTGCCTACGGTCCTGCTGTGCAGCGAGCCGACCGCCGAGCACTGCCACCGTCGCCTGGTGCTCGAATACCTGGCGCAGCATTGGAGCGACGTCACCATTCATCATCTCTAACCGAAGGGCAACCTCCAGCAGAGGAGCACGGAGTTGCGAAAAACGATCGTCTGTCTGGCCAACAGCTATAAACATGGCCGGCGTTGCATTGCAGGGATCGGCATCGACGATGGCCAATGGATTCGGCCATGCGGGAACGCCGCGGACGGCGGGCTCGAACCTTCCGAGTATGTTCTCGACGACGGGACCGAGCCACGGCTGCTGGATGTGATCCAGGTTGAGTTACATTTTGCGCTGCCTACGGACTGGCACCCGGAAGATTGGCAGATCGCTCCGGTCCGCTGGCCCTGCTTGAGCGACCTGCGAAAGCGAAGCGCTGGGAAACCGCGATGAAGGCTGCGGAGAAGGCCAACACCATTCTGCGCGGCTATCGCGATCGCATGGCGTTGGCCGAGATCGAGGAGAAGCCGCTCAAGGCCTCGCTGGTCCTGGTCTGCCCGTCGGAGATTCACTGGTGGATTCGCGAAGAGCGCGGCAAGCGCAAATACCGCGCGCTGTTCCAACGCAATCACGTTACATACGATTTCGCCGTCACGGATCCTCATTGGCTGGAGCGACTCGACCTCCTGCCCGCCGGGATCTATCCGCACGCGAGCTTCGCCGCCAAGCCCGAGGACACGTGGCTCACCATCAGCCTCAGCGAGGCGTTCTACGGCTGGCACTACAAGCTGGTTGCGGGAGTGATCGTTGCGCCGGTTCCGGCCGGACCTACGCCAGTCGCGCCAGGCATGGCGAAATACGCATGCGTCTAGGCAATTTTTGCTGATGCGATGCAAGCGTGTTCCGGACCCGCCGTCGGGCCGCCGAACCTGGCCGCTATCACGTCGGGCGGCAAGGGCCGGCTGAAGTAGTAGCCCTGCATCTGATCGCAGCCGTGTTCGCGCAGGAACAGCATCTGCAGGAACAGCATCTGCGTTTCCTCCTCCACTCCTTCGGCGACGACCTCGAGCCGCAGACTGCGGGCCATGCTGATGGCCGCGTCGGAGTCCAGTGCCAGGTCGCGGACAAAGGAGCGGTCGATCTTGAGCTTGGTGACGCGAAATTGCCGAAGGTAGCTGAAGCTGGAATAGCCGGTGCCGAAGTCGTCGATCGCCAGCTTCACGCCAATCTCCTCCAGCTCGCGCATCATGGCGGGGATCACTTCGGTGTTGGAGAACAGCAGTCCTTCCGTCAGTTCCAGTTCGAGCAGGTGCGCTGGCAGCGGAGTCTCCGCCAGGACGCGCCGGATGAGAGGCACAAAGCTCTCCTGGCGAAATTGCAGCGCGGAGACATTCACCGCCACCGGCACCGCGAACAGCCCGTCGTCCAGCCACCGGCGGGCCTGCATGCAGGCCGTCCGCAGCACCCATTCGCCGATGGGCAGGATCAGCCCGCTGTTCTCGGCAATCGGGATGAGTTTCGCCGGCGGGACCAGGCCCATCTCCGGCTGCTGCCAGCGCAGCAGCGCTTCGAACCCGGTGATCTGCCCGGTCGCGAACTCCACCTGCGGCTGGTACTCCAGGAAAAATTCGCTGCGTTCCAGAGCAAAGCGCAGGTTCTTCTCCAGTGCCAGCCGCTCCACGGCCTGGGCGTTCATCTCGCCGGTGAAGAAGCACACGCTCCCGCGCCCATTGCTTTTGGCGGAGTAGAGCGCGCGGTCGGCATTGCGGATCAGGGTGTCGCCGTCCGACCCATGCTCGGGAAACATGCTGACTCCGATGCTGCAGCCCACGTTCAGCGTTTGTCCGTTAACCTCGAAATCGCGGTGGAGCGCTTCCAGCATCCGTTCCGCAGCCACCGCCGCGTCGGCCGCGTCCCTCACTCCGTTCAACATCACCAGAAATTCATCGCCGCCCAGCCGCGCCACCGTATCCTGCGCACGCGCCCACGTGCTCAGGCGAAGGGCGACCTCTTTCAACACGGCGTCTCCGCAGGCATGACCGAAGGTGTCGTTGATGCTCTTGAACCGATCGAGATCGAGAAACAGCAGCGCGATCCTCTCGTTCCGGCGGCGCGCACCGGCCAGCGCATTGGTCAGGCGGTCCTGCATCAGGGTGCGATGCGGCAGTTCGGTCAGCGCGTCGTGATACGCGAGGAAGAGGCTGCGCTCTTCTGCTGCCTTGCGGTCGGTGATGTCGCGGAAGTACCAGATCCGGCCGCGATACCGGCCCGTGGAATCGACCAGCGGCGCGGAGTACCGGTCCAGGGTCTTGCCATCCCTGAGCCGGAGTTCATCGCGGCTCTTCTGGTCGCGATGACGATAGAGATGCAGAACCCTGGCAATGAATTCGTCCGGGTCGTGCATGCGGTCCATGACGAGTTTGCGGGCGGCGAGGTCGTTTCCTGCATGCAGCAGCTCCGGCGGGATGTCGAACAGCCTGCCGAACTGCTGGTTGGCCAGCACGATGGTGTCGGCGTCATCCACCACCAGGATCCCGTCAATCGTCGTCTCGGTCTGCGCTTCCAGGAGCGCCGTCTTGAAGAGCAGCGACTCCTCGACCCGCCTGCGGTCGGTAATGTTGATGTGCTCCACCAGGACGCGAACCGGGCGGGTGGGAAACCGCGTCACCCGGCAAAGGAACCACCTGCGCTCGGTCGGCGAATCGCAGGAGTACTCCGCCGAATACAGGTCCCTCTCTCCGCACAGAACGGCCCGCACCCCATCGGCGAACGCCCGTGCTCCCACGGCGTCCGCACCCGTCGCCCGCTCGCACACATCCAGGTACCTGGTTCCCTCTAGGCCGCCGTCCTGCACCTGGTCCGCGGCGGCTTCACCCGGTCGCTGATTGGCCCGCGAGAACTCGCGCCACGCCCGGTTCACCGCGATGATCGTGCCTTCCTCGTCCAGTACACAGATATGCGAGGACGACGCGTCGATGGCGGACTGGGCAGACTCGAGCGCGATGCGGGTCGCTTCTTCCGCACGCTTGCGCTGGGTGACGTCGTACGCGGAGGCGAACATCGCTGGGACCCCGTGGAACTCGAGGGTGTGGCAGACGACTTCGACGTTGAGGATGGTCCCGTTCTTCCTGCGATGCCGCCAGATTCCTGGCTGCTGTAGTCCCTGGCCGTGCCTGGCCATGTCCTCCAGCAGGGCCGGAACGTCTTCCTGCGGACGAATCTCGGCGATGGTCATCGCCAGAAACTCCTGCTCGGTGTAGCCGTACTGATGCACAGCCGCGTCATTCACCGCCAGAAAGCGAAGAGTCCGCCGATCGAAGACCCACATGGGCACAGGGTTGCTCTCAAACAGAAGTCGATAGGACTCTTCCGTTGTGTGCAATGCGGGTTCGGGCGTTCCCCGGCGGTCGGCCTCAGGCTGGTTTGCCGTGGCCGCGGACACTTCCTCAACGATGCCGTCGTGGGAGATCATCGCTACTCTGTCTATCGGCAGAACCCCCGGTTTTCCGAGAGACACCGCCGGGCTCACAGAATCCGGTGGGCTGCGTGGGGCAAGATTAGGGCCTGGGCTCGGAATCGCATTGTGACGAATGTCACGACATCGCCGGGCGGACGTTGATCCATTCCCGGGCGGCAGGTGGTAGGCTCTTGAGCGTGGACGTCCTGGACCTGTCCCCGAGTTCCCTTGCGTCGCTGGTGATTGCGCTGAGCTTTGCCGCGGGGCTGAATGTCTACGCCACGGTGTGCTCGCTGGGGCTGATGGCGCGGATGCACTGGATTGTGCTGCCCGGCGAACTGGGCGTGATCGCGCATACGTGGGTCATCGCCGTCAGCGGCGCGCTGTTTGTGCTGGAGCTGTTCGCCGACAAAATTCCCGGCTTCGACCTGCTGTGGAACGCGCTGCACACCTTCATCCGCATCCCGGCCGCTGCGCTGATGGCCTATGCTGCCGCCTCGCACCTCTCGCCCGAGCAGCAGATGCTGGTCACGATCCTCGGCGGGGCGATCGCCGCCATTGCGCATAGTTCGAAGACCGCGGCGCGCGTGATCGTGACGCCGAGCCCGGAGCCGGCCTCGAACATCGCCCTCAGCAGCGCGGAGGATGTAGGCGCCATTGGGATCTCGTGGGTGGCGATGCATCACCCGATGGCGGCGGGAGTGTCCCTGGGCGTGCTTTCGCTGGGGCTGCTGGGGGCGCTGTGGATGACGTTTACGCGCGTGCGGGCGGCGCTGACACGGAGCTTCCGCCGGCTGCGCGAAGCGTGGTGATCGTTGCCGCGAATACCCCAACCGGCCTCGTTTACTCGCTGCCTGCCCGGGTCGGTTGAGTGGGAACGGGCTCGGCAAGCAGCTTCTCAACCAGAGCGGTGACGTCGCGTTCGAGCGCGACGTGTCCGGCCGTATTGCCGGGACCGGCGAAGCCCGCGTGAGTCTCTTTCACCAGGCCGTCGCGACCGAGGAAGAACGAGGTTGGCCAGCAGTTCAGGTTCACCCCCTGCGGTATCTTTTCCGCCAGTTGATCGGTCGTGCCGCCGACCAGCACCGGGTAGGGGATTCCGTAGTGGGCGATGAAGGCGCGAAGGCGAGCCGTGTCGGTCTCCGGGTCGCCCTGCTCAAAGTCGAGGTTTACGATCTCCAGGCCCCTGGAGTGGAACTGCTTGTAGAGGCTCACCAGGAACGGCGCCTCATCGTGGCAGTTGGGGCACCAGGAACCGCCAATGGCAACAATGATGACCTTGCCGCGGAACTGAGCATCCGTGTTGGAGAAGACTTTGCCGCTGAGATCTGGAAACCTGAAGACGAAGGGAATCGTCGGGTCCTTCACCGTCGTCTGCTGGGTTGGATCGGTGGGCGCTGCGAGATTCAGCCTGCGGGCGTCGGCCGGCCTGCGGGCGATCAGGTCGCCGAGGGCGGGCCCGTGCGCCGCAGGCAGCAGGCTCCTGATCAGCAACGTCCCGTCGGACCGGGGCGTAACCGAGTAGAGCGCAGGGCCTGCCGCGTTGAAGTGCCCGACCCGATAGCTGCTGCCGTTCCATGTTCCCCACAGCCCGCCGGTATCGCCGTCGATGCGCTGGATGACCGTCTTAATGACGGGAGACTTTCCCACCGCCGGATCGGCGCGGAACTCCCACGCTGACTCGCCTTTGGCGCTCTTGGTGGCCATCTCCCACGATCCGGAGATGTCGGGAGCGTTGGGTGCGGCCGTGGGATCGGTGGCCCTGGCGGAGCGTGTCAGCGTGAAGGGGATTGGAGGTCCACTTTTAGTTCCCAGCTTTGCATCCCCAAAGGTTCCGGTCAGCGTTCCGCCAGCAAGCGTGGCATCGAGCTTCCGCGCAAAGTAATCGAACGAGGCAACCAGGTGTGTGCCATCGAAGGTGACCGAGGAGGCAGGCGTTGCATCCGGGTGCTCGGCGGGACCATTCAGGAAGGCGGCTCGCAGGTGGGAACCGCTGCCGGTGATGCGAACCGTAATCGGAACCTGCTCGACATCGCGTACCACAGCGAATCCCTGCCAGGTTCCGCCAATACCACCCGTTGTAGCGGTCTGGGAAACGGCAGGAGAAGAAAGCGCGGAAAGAATGACACTTGCGGACAGCACAATGCTGGCAAATTGCTTCATGGGAAGACTCCCTTTTGATTGCATGGAGGCGGTTGTTTTCAGCTTTATAGCCGGGACGGCTGCGTCACGCCGCCTTTAGCAGGCAAGACACAGGACTGTGAGGGCCAGCGAAGAGCGGCAACAACAACACAGTTTGAGGACAGCCTGCATACAAAGAAGGCTAACCGCCGGAATGTTGCCGGGTCAAGTTTCGATGGTTTGCCTTCGCCCTTCGTTGCGGCTTACCGGATCGTCACCTTGGCCGAGGGAAGGATCTCCATCGGCTTGCCGGAGTCAACTTTGATGGTCACGTCCGCGCCCGTCACTTCGGCGTCGCTGATGTTCATCCCCTTCGCCGCCTGGATATGGACGTTCTTCAGCACGATGCCCTTCACCGGTGACTCGGGCAGTCCGACAATCGCGCCGGCGCGAGGGCTGTTCTTGATGGTCACGTTCTCGATCAGGATGTCGTGGAAGAACGGAGTCAGCCGCGTGATGGGCAGCGCCGGGTTAGGGTCCGGCGGCAGTTCGCGCGGGTAGTAGGCGCTGACCAGGATCGGATACTTGGTCACGCCGTCCATGTCGATGTCCTTGAAGCTGATGTTGCTGACGTCCGCGCCGCGGTCGCGGTTGGCCTTGATGCGGATGCCGTTGTCGGTGCCCTTGAAGTGGATGCGTTCCGCATGAATATTCTGCGCGCCGCCGGCGAGTTCGCTGCCGATGGAGAGGCCGTGGCCGTGGACGAAGGTGCAGTCGGTGATGGTGATGTTCTTGCTCGGCGCATCCGGCCCAGGCGAGTTGGGCTGGCCGGACTTGATGGCGATGTTGTCGTCGCCCGTGTCGGAGTAGACGTGATCGATGACGATGTCGCTGGACGAGAACGGATCGATGGCGTCGGTGTTGGGCGAAGGAAGCGTCGCCAGCACCTTCATGTTGCGGATCACGATGTGATCCGAGTAGTACGGCACAATCTGCCAGCTCGGCGAATTCTGCACCGTTACCTTTTCGATCACGATGTTGTGGCAGTGATCGAACACAACCAGGCGCGGACGGAAGGCACGCGGCGCGCGCGCGGCACTGGGATCGCGCGGGGCGCCGGCGGCAAACTGGGCGCGCATCGCAGCCCACCAGCTCGCGCCGTTGCCGTCGATGACGCCGCCGCCGGTGATGGTCAGGTCATGCGCATTCTTCGCGCTGACAAGCGACTGCGTTCCCGGCGCGTTGAACTCGGTGATCTGGGGATAGTCGCCGTGGTCGGGCGAGCCAAGCAGCGTCGAGCCGGTCTCGACGTCGAGCGTGATGTTGTCCTTGAGCACGATGGGCCCGCTGACGTAAGTGCCCTTGTCGAGCGTGACCGTCCCGCCGCCATGGGTGGCGCAGTCGTCGATGGCGGCCTGGAGCGCCGCGGTGTCCTTGGTGACACCGTCGGCCTTGGCGCCGAATTTTGCCGGATCGCACACGCGCCCCGCGGCCAGAGCGCTCGGCGTGGCCAGCGCGGCAAAGACGATCAGCAAGAGGATGAAAGCGAAACGGGACGGGCGGAGCAGTGCGAGCATGAGCATTCCTTTTCTGAGGGCAAATTCTGCGGCGGGCGCACAGCAACGGCCGGAGATACGGCGACACGAGCTTATACCGATTGGTCCGACCAGCGCTACCACGCCCCTGAGCTGACCGCAACGCGCGAGAGGAAATGGCCCGCACGGCCGCGGTACCATCAAGGTGTGACTCTGCCGTTCGAACCGCCGCTGCTGCCGATGCTCGCCAAGCGAGTGGAGGCAATCCCGCCTGGAGCCGGCTTCCTCTTCGAGCCCAAGTGGGATGGCTTTCGCGCCATCATCTTCCGCGATGGCGACGAAGTCTTCATCCAGAGCCGCGACGCCAAGCCGCTGAACCGGTACTTCCCGGAGCTGCTCGATCCGCTGCGCAACGCACTGCCGGAACGATGCGTGCTGGACGGCGAAGTGGTGATTGCCGGCCCCCGCGGCCTTGATTTCGACGCCCTGCAGCTTCGCCTCCATCCCGCCGCCTCACGCGTCAAAATGCTCGCCGAACAGATGCCGGCATCCGTGGTCTTCTTCGATCTGCTCGCCGAAGGCGAGGACGACCTGCGCGAGCGGCCCTTCGAAGAACGGCGCGAGTTACTGGAAGCGATGCTTGGGAACGCGAAGCCGCCGATCCACCTGACGCCCGCGACGCACGATCACACGGTGGCCGCGGACTGGTTTCGCCGCTTCGAGGGCGCGGGGCTCGACGGCGTGATGGCGAAGCCGGTAGGCGGGACCTATCAGCCGGACAAGCGCGTGATGCTGAAAGTGAAGCACGAGCGCGATTGCGATTGCGTCGTCGCAGGATTCCGCTGGCACAAAAGCGGCGAAGGCACGGCGGTGGGCTCGCTGCTGCTGGGGCTCTATGACTCCGGCGGCGCGCTCCAGCACGTCGGCGTCTGCGCCAGCTTCACCCTGAAAAAGCGCAACGAGCTGGTCGAAACCCTCGCGCCGTATCGCAAGGACGCGCTGAAGGAGCATCCGTGGGGTGGCTGGGCTGGACACGAAGGCGAGACGCAGCGCATGCCCGGAGGCCAGAGCCGATGGTCGCAAGGCAAAGACCTGAGTTGGGAGCCGCTGCGTCCGGAGTTAGTGGTCGAGGTTGCGTACGAACACATGCAGGGCAGCCGCTTCCGGCATATGTCGCAGTTTCGGCGGTGGCGCACGGACAAGTCTCCACAGGATTGCACCTACGCGCAACTTGAAGTGGTGCCGCCGCAGGAGCTGATGGAAATCTTTCGCGGCGGACGTTAGTTCGCGGCTCCGGCGGCCGACAGGGAAGACGGCGAAAAAGAAAGACCCCGGCAGGTTCGCCGGGGTCTCCTCGTGCGACGCGATCAGCGCTCTCCGCTAGCGCCGGAAATCATCGCTGTCGTGTCTGCCGTAATACACCGACTGCACCTCGCGATAGTAGCCGCGCCGAAACCCTTCGCGATACTCCTGCTGCGCCCATCCTGGGATGAAGTTCGGATTGCGAAACTCGTCGCGGTTGTTCACGTCGGGACGCCGATGATTCTGAAAGTCGCGGTCCGCGCCCCGCGTGCCGTCGACGTATCCGCGTTGCTCCATGGCCCGTTCCGCGCCGCCATCTCCGTCGTAGCGAAAAGCCGGAGGCCCATCGTAGCGTTGTGCAAACGCGCTGCCCGCGCTGGCCAGCAGAGTGATTCCCAGAAGCGGTATCAGGTATCGTGTCGATTTCATAAAATCCATCCTGTTCTGCGGCAAACTCATTCGAGCCCGCGGTTCCCTTGGTTGTTTGTCCGGCCTTCCGCTCCGAACTCGCAACCTCCATGGCTGTTCCAAACACGGCCTTGCGCCGCAGGTTGCGGTGCATCTTCATCCCCACAATGTTCCATAATCTGCACAAAAAGAATGAAGCGCGGGGACCTGCTTCGTCATCCAACGCGGCACTCAACGGAGAGTACCTCAACCCCTCCAGGCGCGCGTGGGATCGTCGTCGGGATCGGGTGTCTGCTGCGACGGACGCTGCTCTTCGGGCACATTGCGCAGATTCACGCGGATGCGATACCAGATGGTCGATGCGCCGCGCATGCGGTCGACGAGGACATCGTCGACGGCGAGATGCGCCGCGGCTTCGGCATGTTTCTCCTTCCAGCGCGCGAGCCCAGCCTCCGCCGCAGCCTTGTCAGGAGAGTTCGCGATCACCAGCAGCGGATGCTTCGGCGTGCGCTTCGCCGCTGCCTTGCGGGCGGGCTTAGGCGCAGTTTCCGCGGCCGGTGTTGTCTCCATTGCAGCGTTGTCGTCTGCTGCCTTGGCGCGCCTGCGGAAGCGTTTCTCGCCGAAGCCCTCGCCGAGCTGATCCGCAAACGCCTTGCGCGCGCGGGAGGGCGCAACCCGCGGAGCTTCGCCGGCCTGCTTGGCGAAGTGCGGCGGCCAGGGAGCGTCGCCGAGTCCCTGCGCCTCATCGCGCGCCGCGAGTTCCAGCAGCCCTTCGAGCGACCCCGCCGCCGCATCCATCCACGCGTGCGGATCGCCGATTGCGGCAAAGCGCCGCGGCATGGTGGCCAGCGTGAAGTCTGCAGGCTCGCAGTCCGGCACCTCGTCCCAATTCAGCGGCGCAGACACACGCGCATCCGCCAGCGGGCGCACCGAGTAGGCCGCCGCCGTGGTGCGGTCCTTCGCATTCTGGTTGTAGTCGAGGAAGACGCCGTGACGCTCTTCCTTCCACCACTTCGAGCTCGCCAGCGCGGGCACGCGGCGCTCCACCTCGCGCGACAAAGCCAGCGCCGCGCGGCGTACTTCGGTGAAGCTCCAGCGCTGCGCGATGCGCACGTTGACATGCATGCCGCGCGACCCGCTGGTCTTCACCCAGCCCACCAGGCCGACGCTTTCGAGCACCGCCTTCACCTCCATCGCAACGCGACGCACGTCGGGCCAGTCGACGCCCGGCTGCGGATCGAGATCGATACGCAGTTCATCGGGATGGTCGAGATCGCCCGCGCGAACGGCATGCGGATGCAGCTCGATGCAGCCCAGGTTGACGATCCACGCCAGGCCGGCGGCGTTGTCGACGACCAGCTCCTCCGCGGTGCGGCCGGAGGGAAACGCCAGCGTTACGGTGCGCAGAAAATCTGGATGATCGGCCGGCGCGCGCTTCTGGTAGAAGGGCTCGGGCTGGCCGGTCGCGAGGCAGGCACCGTTGACGAAACGCTTCAGCACAATGGGGCGATCGCGAATCCCCAGCAACGCACCGGGCGCGACGGCGAGGTAGTAGCGCACCAGGTCGAGCTTCGACACGTCCGTCCCGCACGCGAAGTACAGCTTCTCCGGATGAGTCACGCGAACCTCGTGACCCTCCACCTGCAGTAGTTCGGCCTCGTCCTTGGTCGCCACGTCGCCAGTTTAGATGCAGGCGCTGAATCGCGGCTGCACGGGCCGCTGCGATTCGTATTTGATTTGGCCTCGTCTTCGCCGTACCATCGCCATGAGTGGAAGTTCCCCGCGCCAAGTCGAAACTGAATCTGAACCACGGGTCGGGTGAAGCCGACCGGCTGGTCGCGGCCACGCGCATCGACGACGATCAGGCCTTCGAGCTGAAACTGCGGCCGACGAGGCTGGCGGAGTTCATCGGCCAGACCAAGGCGAAGGAGCAGCTCGCGATTGCGCTCGAAGCCGCGAAGTCGCGCGGCGAGGCGCTGGACCACGTGCTGCTGTTCGGACCGCCGGGGCTGGGCAAGACGACGCTCGCAACAATCATCGCGAACGAACTCGAAGTCGGCTTTCAACAGACGTCCGGTCCGGCGCTGCAGATCCAGGGCGACCTGACCGCCATCCTCACCAATCTCCGCGAACGCCAGGTCCTGTTCCTCGATGAGATTCACCGCCTGCAACCGGTGCTCGAAGAGAAGCTCTACACCGCGCTCGAGGACTACAAGCTCGACATCATCATCGGGCAGGGGCCGGCCGCGCGCACGCACGTGATGGAGATTAAGCCCTTCACCTTCGTCGCGGCGACCACGCGGCCGGGGCTGCTCTCGTCGCCGCTGCGTTCGCGCTTTGGAATTCTGCTGCGGCTGGAGTTCTACACCGACGACGAACTCCGCTACGTCGTCCAGCGATCAGCCGAAGTCCTCAACGTGCCCATCGACGAAGACGGCGCGGCGGAGATCGCCATGCGCTCGCGCGGCACGCCGCGCATTGCGAACCGCCTGCTGCGCCGCGTCCGCGACTACGCGCAGGTGCGCGCCGACGGCAACATCGACCGTGCCACGGCACAGGCCGCGCTGGCGCTGCTCGAGGTGGACGCCCACGGATTCGATGAACTCGACCGGCGCCTCTTACGCACCATCATCGAGAAGTACGACGGCGGCCCGGTCGGCCTCAACACGCTGGCGGCCGCGCTGGCCGAAGAGCAGGACGCGCTCGAAGAAGTCTACGAGCCGTTCCTGATCCAGATCGGCTTCCTCGACCGCACGCCGCGCGGACGCGTCGCCACCCGGCTCGCCTACGAACACCTCGGCATCGAGATGCCGCGCAAGCTCAGCCTGTTCTAACTATGTTCAGCATGTTCAAGCGATACCACCAAGACGCCAGGCTGACCATCTACTACGCCGCAATGATTGCAACTCATGCGAATCTGGCGGAGATCCGGCCGAATGAGATTTTGCTGGCGCTTACCTGGCGCGAACACGCGTCGGATTGCGCTTTCCGAAAACTCAAAGACGATTTTCAGCAGGTGTGGTCAGCCGCTGAGTACACCCATTTTCCACTGTCCAACGTTCCATATAAGCCCAGGACGAAGCCTGCTTTGCCCTTGGGTCAGTCGGCAAAGAGGGTGCTCTACTGCGCACGCCAGGAAGCGGATCGGTCGAACGACTACTGGATTGATATCGACCACATCATGCGTGGGCTGCTGAGCGAAGACGGGCCCAGCGCCGCAATCCTCAAATCGACGGGGTGGACCATTGAGAACGTCACCAGTAAAGCTGAAGAAGGGAGGAAGAGGTATCCTTCAACGCCAGTCTCTTTGCTCAATAGGTTAGGGTGGCGTTACATGGTGTGGCTGAGACGGATGGGGTGGCATTGAAAAATCGATATGCCAGGACTTGGCATATCGAACGACTGTGAATTATAGTTGACACGTGGTCGAAGTTCGCCAGACCGAAGTCTTTGCAGAGTGGCTTCGGGGCTTGCGCGATGAGAACGCACGCGCCCGTATCCAGATTCGGATTCGCCGGTTATCTTTGGGCAACTCCGGGGATGTGAAACCGGTGGGCGGCGGCGTGAGCGAGCTCCGCGTCGATTATGGACCGGGTTACCGAGTCTATTTCAGGCAGCGCGGGGACACACTGGTCCTCTTGCTGGCTGGAGGCACCAAGAAGACACAGGAGGCCGACATTGCCAAAGCCAAAAAGCTCGCGGAAGAGTGGGAAGGTGCTTAAGACTACGGGATGGGATCCGGCCGAGTATCTCGACAGCCCGAAGGCGATTGCCTCGTACCTGGAAGCAGCCTTCGAGGACGGCGATCCAGGGTTGATCGCGGCGGCGCTCGGCGACGTGGCACGCGCACAGGGCATGACCCAGCTCGCCGGCCAGGCAGGTGTTACCCGTGAAGCACTGTATAAGGCGCTCTCCCAAAGCGGCGATCCAAGGCTCTCGACGTTTCTCGGTGTTATGAAGGCGTTGGGCATCAAGCTCAGGCCGAGCGCCGCCTAGACCCACGGGCGGCAGATCCAGATCGGCTTCCTCGACCGCACACCGCGCGGACGCGTCGCCACCCGGCTCGCGTACGAACACCTCGGCATCGAGATGCCGCGCAAGCTTAGCTTGTTCTGATGTTTGGGCACACAACGGGAAAGTGCCTGCCGATCATAAGATCGGCAAGCACCCTGGCACATACCGCTCTGCTTGGCCTCTCCTAAGAAGTTACATTGGAAGTCTTAAGAAGCCCTACCGATGCGGATGACCATTGCCCATAAGCAACGTACCCTCGTTATTCCGAGTCGCGAACGTCCTCGGTTCCGACGATATCGAGATGGTAGCGGCGTCCGATCTTTTTCCCGTTTGCGTTCAGGATCAGTTCGAGCGCCTTGGCCGTCTGTCCGTTCTTGCCGATCAACCGGCCAAGATCCGACTGATGCGCGAGCACCTGGAAGACTTCGCCCTCCTCGTCGGACAGAAACTCCACCTCTACCTCTTCGGGGTGATCCACCAACGAACGCACGACGAAGAGCAACATCTCCTCCATCGCCGATTCGCGTCCGCTAGCAACAGTTGAAACATCTGTATCTGGGGTCAATTCTCAACCTCCCATGTGGACTCAAGCAAAATATTCAGCTTGTTGCTTATAAGCAAACTGTCTTGCGTACCAATTTACAGTTTTTCCTCGCGTCTGCGGGGCCTGCCGCCGCAGATTCAAGTAGTAGTTGCGGCCAAGGTTACCCCCAGCCGATTTCTCATACACAACAATTTATGTTATTTCAGTTACTTACGCGGCTAATCCGGTAGGCTTCTGGCCAACGCGCAACCGCGCTCCCAGGAGAATACACGTGACTAAAGTTACCTTTTGCAAAGCCGTCCTCGTCCTCACCGTAATGTCAATCACCGGCAGCACCCGGATTTTCGCCGAGCACACCACCCCGTCGCAGCCCTCCGTCCACAAGAGCACCACGCTCAATTGTTGCGTTCCTGATCCCACCGGCTGCGATCCCGACAATAGCTGCGTGGTCAGCATATACTCTCGGTAGACTCTGATCAGATTTCTGAAACCTGGTGTCGCCCAGGCGGAGCCCGAGAAATGCACCTTTCCGGATTTGACGTCTTCGCCTGGGCAGCCGCCCTCATCGGCCATCTCATTTTGGTGACGGTGCTGGTGGTGCGGGATCGCGTCCGAACGTTCCCGTTCTTTACGGCATACATCGTCGAACAGATCAGCAGCGCCATTCTGCAGTACTTCGTCTTCTACCATCTCTCCTTTCATACGTTTCAATATTCCTTCTGGTCCTGGAGCATCCTGGACGAGATTCTTCAACTCCTCGTGTTGTACGAAATCGCCGTCCATATCTTCTGCCCCACCGGGACATGGGCCAGCGACGTTCGCAAGACGCTGATGGGCCTGGTCGCCGCCAGCGCGGTGGTCGCGATCCTGCTCGCGTGGCTGGCGCATCCCGAGGCGCCATATGGAATCCAGCGGTTCATCCTGCGCAGCAATTTCTTCTCCGCCATGCTGATGAGCGAACTGTTTGTCGGCACCGTGATGCTGTCAGTCACGGTGGGCTTGCCCTGGAAGACCCACGTCGCCAGAATTGCCCAGGGCCTGGGCACCTACTCCATCGTTCGCGTTGCCATCGCCATCGCGGTCAACTTTGTCGGCCTGCACCCGCACGGCTACTTCTTCAAAGACATGAGTCACCTGGAATACTTCACCTATCTGGCGTGCGAAGCCTATTGGATCGTCACGCTATGGGCGGAAGCACCTGTGCCGCGCGAACTACCCGAAGCGATGCGGCACCAGATTTACACTTTGCAACGGCAGGTAGAAAATGACCTGATACGCATTCGGGCCTGGAGACGAAATTGAGAAATCTCTATTTTGTTGTTCTTGCTGTGTTGGTTCTGGCGGGGCTTTCCGCCACGCTCTTCCGCTACTATCTCCGCGCCCGCCGGTCCGCCGATGCGTCGTGGGAGGATATCCTCAACCGCCTCGTCCCCATCGACCGCGACGCCATCGCCACGATCGCGCTGGACGTGGTTACGGAATCCGGAGAGTCGCGCGCCGAAGAGGACAGCTTCGCGCTGGACAACACTGCGATCTGGAGTCTGCTGGGCGGACTGAAAGGTCTGGAAGTGCTGGAACGCAACTGCCAGGTGCTCGTCGACCTCGCCGCCTATGTGCAACGCACCTACCCTGAAGCGCTGATGGTTGCCGAACAGCTTCGCCTGAATGCGCGCGAGATCGAGTGGCACGTCAGCCGCCTGAAAGGCGCCGCGCAGACCGGCAACCTGCAGGCCTCATTCGCCGATTATGCGCAGCGCGCGGTCGTCACCTACTACCGCATGACGCGCAACGTGCTCGCGCTCTACGATCACGCCGGCTTCACCCGGCTCGCCGAGCTGCAGCAGGCGATTTAGCCCACCAGCCGGCGCATCAACACGGCGGCCACCGTACCGACCACCTCGATCTCCTTGCGGAATCGCCAGCGTTTGCTGCTCTCGTACGACAGCGGATGCGGCACCAGCGTCAGCCATTCGGAGTCGCGGTCCAGTTCGCAGAAGCCCGACACATATCCGGTACGGGTCATCAGGAAATAGATAGGCCGGTCAAACTCGTGGGTCCACTCGCGGCGGCTGGCGATGGCGCGCTTCTGCGTGTCGATCAGCACGATCGACCCGGCGCGAACCATCGGGTCGAGCATGCGGTCGCGCTGGCCGATGACCCCGCGGCGGTAGTGACTCGGCATCAGGGCCGGCTCGGACGGCAGCAGCGTGGTCGCGTCCGGCGGCGTGTCAGACAGAAAGGTATCCGGCAGCCACTGCCTCGCGTGCTCCTCCAGCGGTCCATGCGACAGCAGCAGCGTGGAGTTAGGCACGGAAATCTGGTCCAGCTTGTTGCCTGTGCCGGTGCCGGGGATGATGGCCAGCATCTGGTCGGGCGTAAGGCCGTAGATCACGGCCAGCACCACCATCTTGGCTGCCGACAACTCGCGGTCCTCGCGCTCGACGCGATCCAGCCAGCTCGCGGAGATGCGGTAGGACGGGTTCTCCCACTGCTGTGCCAGCTGTGAGCTGCGCTCTTCCACTTCACGCAGCGTCAACTGCCATTTCTGGCGTGACTCGCGCAACTTCTGACCGATGCCTCCCATTCCGTTCAGCTCCTGATCGCGTGCAAATCCAGATCTCGATTTGAACGAAGTGGAATTCATCACCGCCGTCGTCCTACCGTATTTGTACCAAAATGCGACACCTCGGGTCGCCGACACCGCCATCGATCCCCTCAGAGGTCCCGGAAACTCGGGTCGCCTGGAGCGGCCTCCGGCGCAGGATGCTGCGCATCCGCGCAACCTTGCTTGTCGTTTCCGGGGATTCTATGCCTTTCCTCGCTGGAGTCGGTCCCGGAAGCAGGTCGCGTTCTCGTTACTGCCCTTCTTCCGCTGGAGTCACCGCATTGCGCTCACCGCAATCGTCCTCGGCTGGACACCTGGTCGAGCGCAGGCGCAAACCGCCGGGCACCGCCAGGCACCCCGCAGACTAGCGACGGTGACGCTGGCCGAACACCACGCCGAGGGTCACGCCCATTGCGACCAGAAACGCCTGCGCCAGGGTGCGGGCGAGATTGAAGTGATACGCCATCAGCAGCGCCACCGCGACCGTCGCGAAGGCCGACGCGAACAGGAACAGCAACTCCGGTGTTTCGAGTTTGTGGTGAACGATCATGGCTCTTCCTCCGGGCTCAGCTCGACCGGGGCCCGCTCGCCGTGGGGTGCGACGCGGAATTGCGCCGGTGGCGCGCTTCCCACGCAACCCCAAGGGTCACGAACAAGGCAATGAAAAATGCGTTGCCCAGGCTCGCGAACGTGCTCGCTCCAGTGACCCAGCCGAGGAAGACAACCGTGAGGAATGCAGCCATAAAGTAAACCGGTAATTTGGGTGCTGCGGATTTGCGTTGCATCGTTTCTCTCCTCCCGGACTTAGCTCGCCCTCGGTTTCTGCGCGCCAGCTTCGAGACCGCCAGGACCGCCGCTCTACCCGCCAGCGGGACCTTCAGAAAATCCCGGCGCGAAGCGCGAGCATTCAGCGACAGCTCTCGATACTCCGCATCAGACTAGCGGGCGCACGGAAGCAAAAGATGTGACCGCAATCACCGGAATTCGTGGGGGCGATTCAGAGGGGAGCGACTCGTAGAGTGCGACGCGGTCACCTTACGCGCGTCGCACTCTGTGAGTCGTCGTGCAATCGCTCGACGCGCCCAAAGAGGCGCGCCGCCCGCATGCCTGCGGCACTGACGATAGGGTGTCGCTGCTGATCGATCGAGCAGGACTTTGTCCGTCAGGGCCGGCTGGAACCCGATACCAGCCAGAGCGACCTTTTGGATGACGCGTTCCATCCGTCTGCCAGTGAATATACGGGAAAAGCCTGTGGTATGGCCTGTGATCTATGTCACACCCGCATATGGCCACGCGGAACGAAAAATGCCCCACGTCCGAATGCAGCCGGCCGCAGGGCTTAGGCGGATCAGTTAACCCGCATGCTTAACAGCGTGGAATCAGTTCGTTGCGGCCGCTTCCGTCGCCATCTGCTGGTGCAGCTTCGCTTGCTCCTGGGCCTTCGCCGCCTGCTCGCGCAGCGTCTGCGCGAAGTACTCGCAGTGGCCGATCGTGCTGGCGTAGTTCTTGTTGTTCACCCGCGTCGCATCTGCCTTGTACTGCTCCACCATGGCCTGGTGGACGTTGGCGCGCGCCTGGTAGTCCTGTGCCTTGGCCTCGTAGTACTCGGCGATGCGCTGGTGCTCGGCCGGCGTCTTCGCCGTTTCAACCAGCGTGCTCAGCTGGTGCGTGTTGAGGTTTTCCGGCGCGTTCGGAGCGGCGATCGGCATCTGGGCGAAAACGGTAACGGTCATGGCGGTAAGAACGAGCGTGGCAATGCGTAACGAAATACGGTTCATAAGAATCTCCTTGTCAAAGCAACGTTGGAATCATGGTGTGCCGAGGGCGGGAAAGCCCAGGCAGGATTCTGCGCTGAGATTGGAAAGGAGAGGCCTAGATGCGAAACACTCCAAACAGAATGTATCTGGCGGAGGCAGAAGCCGCCGCCGCACCAGCCGGTCGTACCTGGGTGCGGTTTCCAACAGCGCCCCCATCCGCCTGGCGAACTTCGACGAAAGACACAACGCCCGAAAGCTCCCGCTGCGTCGTCGCAGGAATCTGTGGGGCAACACCGGCCCCGGTCTTGCACTTCGCGGCTGCCCTCGCGCCTGGCTCAGGGAGCGCGGCGTGCCACTGCATCTGGCACCCCGCACTCGTTGAGTCCATTTGGCCCATCGGGCCCATTGCTTCATTGCTCGATACGCCATGGGATGGCATACCGCCCGCGTGCATACAGCAGTTAGAGGCGGAACAGTCGCTGCCGGAATTTTCGCGGGGGCAGGACGCATTCGCCAGGGCCGGTTGCGCCATAAGGAGGGCTGCGACAACCAGTGCAACGATTTGAATGAAGCGTTTCATTCGTCTGGAACTAAGTATCCAGAACCGGCGCGAAGCTGGCTGTGATGGACGTCACTCGACCGCTGTGCCGCAAGGGCCGCAAAGAATCTGCTCGGGCAGAATCCTCCGTGCTCTCTCTTTTTGCTCCGTGTTCTCTGTGATTCGCTTAATCCTCGCCCGGCTTCTCCGCGCTGTCGATCACCAGCACCGGCACCGGCCCCTTCGCCGGCTGCAGCTTCAACCCGAGCTGCTCTTCAAGCGCGGTAAACAGCGTAGCCCCCGACGGCATATCGGCGGACTCTTCCTGCGCATCGTGCACCCAGTCGAGCGTCAGGTCGTAGCGGCCAGTGAGGCCCGTCTTGTCCACCACCAGCCGGTCGACCTCGCTGCCCAGCAACGCCGCAATCCGCTCGGTGCTCAACCCGGTCGCAGTCGCATGCATCTGCTGCCCATGCCCGTTGATCGAGGTCGAATCCCGCTTGGCCTGATCTGCGGCGGTTTCTTTCAACTTCATGCCGCCCTTCGCCACCACCAGTTCGTAGATGGGAAGCTCCTTCGTGGTCATGTGGCACTTGAACTTGAAGCGGTCCATCAGCAGCGACTGCACCTGCTGCATGCGCCTCTCGTTCAGCGCCTTTCGCTCGGCCTCGTTCAGCTTCGAGGCATCCGGGTCCGGCGCGTCGTCCTTTCCATGAACTTCCCAGGTCGATGTCGCAATCCAGTCCGGGCCGCCCATAAGCTGGAAGTCATGCAGGTTATAGGCGTAGAGAATCATCCGCCGCAGCGCACCGCCGAGCATCATTCCGTCCGGACCGCCGTGCACGGTGGAGCTGTGGCTGTTCGTCTCGATGGGCTTCACCGACACCACATCGAAGCTGGGCCGCGCGCCCGCCACGCAGGGCTCCGGCCAGGCCGGTTGCGCAGGCGCCGCTGCCGGCTGTTGTGCCACCGCGAAGGGAAGAGCAATCCACATCAGGACCGCACACAACTTGCCGCGCATAGAGTCTCCTCACCGCCACACACAAATTCCGCTTGCCTCTTCAACGTTCGCAAGCCGGCCCCGGTTAACAACTCCGCGCAGAATTCCCCTCGAACCTCGAACCTCGAACCTCGAACCTCGAACCTCGAAAAAAACTAATTCTCCGCCGGCCGCCCCACGCTGTCGATCACGATCACATCCACCGGCCCCTTTTCCGGGACCAGCTTCAGCCCAAGCTGTTCTTCGAGCGCAGTAAACAGCGACGGCCCCGACGCCATATCGCCGCCCGCCGGCGCAGGCCCCGCGCCCGGCGGCCCTGCATGCGGCGGATCGTCACCTGGCCGGCCCATCCCGCCACCGCCACCGCCCCCTTCGTCCGGAGACCAGTTCAGGCTGAAGTCGTACCGGCCGGTAAGTCCCGTCTTGTCGATAACGTTGCGCCCCGCCGCCCCGGACAGTACCGAGGTTAGGAAGTCGATGGTCGTCCCCTGGCCTTCGAGCCGCCCGCGACCCATCATCATGCGCCTTCCCGGACCCGTCGTCGCTCCGCCCGGCGCATTCGGGTCCGGCTTCGACTCGGTCAGCTTCGATCCGCCTTTCGCCACCACCAGCGCATACACCGGCATGTCCCGCGTCTCGTGATGCAGCTTCAGCGCGAACCGGTCCGCCAGCACCTGCTGGAACATCGATTGGCGCTGATCGAACGTCAGCTTGCTCAGCGTGGCCACATCCTCGCCGGCTACCTTGGCTTCGATGTCCCAGCGATCGGTCTTCAGCCAGCCCGGCTCGCCGGTGATCTGGTTATCGTTGACCTTGAACCCCTGCATCAGCAAAAAGTGCGCCGGCAGATTCGACGCCGTAAACCCGTCCGGCGCAATCCGCACCCCCATCGCCATCCCCATCCCCGGCCCGCCGCCGGCTTTGGCCGGCTTCACCGAAATCACGTCGAACGACGGCACCTTGATGCTCGGATCCGCCTTGTCCGCGAAGGTCGGCGGAGTCCCATTCCGCATCACCGCGCCCGGTGGTGGAGGAGGCGGCGCTGGAGGCGGCGCCTGCGCTAACCCCAGCGGCACAAAGATCAACCCCAATCCAATCCCTGCCAGCAATCCCTTCATAGTCCCTCCTGGACTTCGCAGTCTGAGCCTGACCCGCATTCGGCGACTCTCTACTCGCGACGCGCTCCCAGACATATTCGCAGGTTCATCCGTAAGACGTGCGGCAAGCGCATCCGTTCAGACCAGCTCAAGAAATATTCGCCGCACAGGCAACCTTCCGCCTTTGCTGCTTCCGCTCCAGCCGCGAACAGCCGGGCCGCCCCTTGCATCCTACGAAGAGGAAAAGGTGGATTCAACCATGAAACTCTCCCCGGCTCTTGCGTTGCTCCTTCTCCCCCTCACGTTGACCACGGCCTGCGACAAAACCGCGCCCACGCCGCCCAACTACGACTCGGCGATCAATGCCTACTACCAGGCGCACCCCACGTGCCTCTGGGAGAACGAGAAGCGCTTCCCCGTGCAGGCCGATCCGGACGACGCGAAAATTGAGGGCTATGACGCGCTGGTGGACCAGGGCCTGCTGACCCGCGCCGTCACGGAGAAGAAGATCATCATCGTCTCCAAACGCGAGAACAACTACGATCTCTCCGACAAGGGCCGCACCGCGTGGACCGCCGACCCCAACCAGCCCGGCTACGGCAACTTCTGCTTCGGCCACCGCAAGGTCGCGACCATCGACAGCTCATCCCCCGCATCGAACCAGCCCGGATCGACCGTAACTGTGAACTACCACTACCTGTTGACCGCCGTGCCCGACTGGGCCACCGCCCCCGAAACGCAGACGGCGTTTCCGCAGGTCCGCGTCGTCTCCGCACCGATGCCCGGGAGCGCCACGCTGACCAACACCACGCAGGGTTGGCAAGTCACCGGCGCAATCTCGACCGCGTCCACGCCCGGCCCCAACGACGGCAAGATCGTCCAGTAAGGCTTGAGGTGCTAGTTGTCAGGTGCTAGTTGACGGCTGATAGCTGATAGCTGACAGCTGACAGCTCATAACTCACGGCTCATAGCTCATAGCTCATAGCTGACAACTGACAACTGACAACTGACAACTAATAGTCCATAGTTGCGCCCCGACCGATTGCCAGCACCCACTAGCAACTACCAACTGTCTCTCTACGCCCCGACCGTCGCCGGCAGAATATCCTCCACGTCGACCCACGCAGTCGGATAGTTCCCCGTGTAGCACGCCGTACAGTAGCTGGCGGGCGACATCCCGCCGATCGGCTCACCCTGAGTACACGAGTGCGTCAGCCCCACCAGGCTCAGATACGCCAGCGAGTCCGCCTCGATGAAGCGGCAAATCTCGTCGACGGAGTGATTCGCGGCAATGAGGTCCTTCTTCGAAGGCGTATCGACGCCATAGAAACAGGGCGAAATCGTCGGCGGACACGAAATCCGCATGTGCACTTCGCGCGCGCCCGCCGCCCGCACCATCCGCACGATCTTGCGCGAGGTCGTCCCGCGAATGATCGAGTCGTCGATCAGGATCACGCGCTTGCCTTCCAGCAGATTGCGAACGGGATTCAGTTTCATGCGCACCCCAAAATCGCGCGTCCGCTGTTCCGGCTGAATAAACGTTCGCCCCACGTAGTGGTTGCGGATCAGCCCAAGGTTGAACGGAATTCCACTCTCCGCCGCATATCCCAGCGCCGCCGTCACGCCGGAGTCGGGCACCGGAACCACCAGGTCGGCCGGCACGCCGGACTCGCGCGCCAGTTGTCGCCCCATCTCTTCGCGCGACTGCTGCACCCATCGCCCGAAGATGCGCGAATCGGGCCGCGCAAAGTAGACGTGCTCAAAAATGCAGCTCGCCGGCGGAACCGTCTCGCGCGCAAAGCGCCGGCTGGTCACGCCATCCTCCGACACCATCACCAGCTCACCCGGCTCCACGTCGCGCTCGTACTTCGCGTGCAGCAGGTCGAACGCGCACGTTTCACTCGCAAACACAAAGGTGTCCGGCGCCCCATTCACGCCCACAATGCGTCCCATGCTCAGCGGGCGGAACCCATGCGGATCGCGCGCCGCAAAGATCCGGTTGCGCGTCATCATCACAATCGAAAACGCGCCATCCACCTGCGCCAGTGAGTCGGCAATGCAGTCCACCAGCATCGACTGCTTCGAGTGCGCGATCAACTGCACGATGATCTCCGAATCCGACGTCGTCTGAAACACCGCGCCGTCGCGCTCCAGCCGCTCCTTCGAGTTGCCCAGGTTCACCAGGTTGCCGTTGTGCGCAATCGCAATCAGCCCCTTGGTCGACTCCACCGAAATCGGCTGGGCGTTCAACAACGCGGAGTCTCCGGTTGTGGAATAGCGCGTATGCCCGATCGCGATATGCCCCGGCAGCTTCGCCAGCACATCGTCGGTAAAAATCTCGCTGACCAGGCCCATGCCCTTGATGTCAGTTACATCGCTTCCATCCGCGCTCGCGATCCCCGCCGACTCCTGCCCGCGATGCTGCAGCGCATAGAGTCCCCAGTACGTCATCCGCGCAGCATCCGGATGCCCATACACCGCCATCACGCCGCACTCTTCGCGCAGCTTGTCGAAGGGCGTAGCGTCTTCGTCCTCTATTCCCACAGACTTGTCATCCTGAGCGAAGGTCGCATTGCGACCGCAGTCGAAGGACCTGCCATGCTCTCCACCCGCCACTACCGCCTTGACCATTTCGCTCACGCGGTCACCACCTCCGCCGCAAGCTGCGACTCCAGCGTCCCCGTATACGCGCCGCGAAGATCCCTGAGCGGAGCAGAAATCAGCACGCCATCTTTCCCCTTCACCGTGAAGTTGTCCCCGCTCGCGACACCCATTCCCAGAATCACACCGCCCGCCGAATTAATCGCTTTCGTCACAGCTCCCACGGACTCCTCGGGAACCGCAACCACGCAGGCCGGCATCTCGTCGAAGACGTCTTCGGTCGCACCGAAGTCAATCCCGACGTTGCCCTGCAGGCATCCCTTGGCCAGCGCAACCGCCAGGCCGCCATCGGATACATCCAACGCTCCCACCACCAGTTCATCCGCGGCCAGGTGCCGCAGAAGCTCATGCAGCGCGGCTTCCGCACGGAGATCCAAGGCCGGCGGCCGGCCCCACACCTCCCCGAAAAGCTGTTTCGCAAATTCCGAAGATCCCAGTTGCTCGACCTTATTCATGAAGTATTCCTGCGCCGCGGAGGGCTGCTCCTGGGCCGGCACACTCTGCTCCGGCTGCTTCGATTTCATCACCTTCGCGAGCTGCGACTCGGATCCCTGCAACGGCAGCTTCAGGATGCGAAAAGCAAGCACCAGCGATCCGGAAGGGAACTGCGCCGGCACCGCCTTGCTCACATCGTCGATCAGCCCCACAATCCCAATCACCGGAGTCGGATAAATCCCTTCGCCCTTGGTCTCGTTGTAGAGCGAAACATTCCCGCCCGTCACCGGAGTTCCCAGCGCCGTGCACGCCTCCGCAATCCCGTCGATCGCCGCGGAAAGCTGCGCCATAATCTCCGGCTTCTCCGGGTTGCCAAAGTTCAAACAATTCGTAGTTGCCACCGGAGTAGCTCCCGTGCAAGCCACCTTGCGCGCCGCCTCCGCCACCGCATGCATCGCGCCCAGCTTCGGATCGAGCCAGCACCACCGCCCATTCCCCGCCAGCGCCATCGCGATGCCGCGATCCGGAGTGGCCGGTCCGGCCACCGCGGTCAGCGGAAAGCCAAACGGCATAAATCCGACGACGCCGGCCATCACCGTGTCCGCCGCCGAAGTCGTATACGTCGCGCGATGACCGGTGCCCTTGATGCGCATGACCCCCGCTTCGCCGCCCGGGCCCTGCACGGTATTGGTCTGCACCATGCTGTCGTACTGCTCGAATACCCAGCGCTTGTCGCAGATATTCGCGCTGGCCAGCAGCCTCTTCAGGTCTGCGGTGTAGTCGCGCGGCTTTTGTAACTCTTTCAGGACCCAATCCGGAGGATTCAGCGGCACCGGCGCCTTCCACTCACCCACCGGCCTCTTGTACACCGGAGCATCGTCGGTCAGCGCCTTGTTCGGAATCTCTGCGACCAGCTCGCCGTGGTGAGTCACGCGCATGGTATCGTCCGCGGTTACAATTCCCACGATCGACGCGTCCAGCCCCCACTTCGCGAACACCGCCAGCACTTCGCCCTCGCGGCCCTTGTCTGCCACCAGCAGCATGCGCTCCTGGCTCTCGCTCAGCATGATCTCGTACGCCGTCATGCCTTCCGCACGCTGCGGAACACAATCCAGTTCAATCGTCAGCCCCAACGCGCCGCGCGCGCCCATCTCGCAGGTCGAGCATGTCAGCCCCGCCGCGCCCATGTCTTGGATGCCCAGCACCGCGCCCGTCGACATCGCTTCCAGACACGCCTCCAGCAGCAGCTTCTCCATGAAGGGGTCGCCCATCTGCACGTTCGGCCGCTTCTGTTCGGAGCCCTCGGTGAACTCCTCGGAGGCCATCGTCGCGCCGTGGATGCCGTCGCGCCCCGTCTTCGCCCCGACGTAAATTACCGGGTTGCCAACGCCCGTCGCCTTCGCGTAGAAAATCTCGTCGATCCGCACCAGTCCCAGCGCAAACGCATTCACCAGCGGATTGCCCGAGTAGCAGGCCTCGAAACGCGTCTCGCCGCCGAGGTTGGGCACGCCGAAGCAGTTGCCGTAGCCCGCGATTCCCGCCACCACCCCCGTGAACGTGTGGCGATTGCGGGCATAGTCGATCGAGTTGTCAGTGCTCAGTCGTCGGTTGTCAGTTGAAGACTCCGCATCCTCCTGCTTTTTCTGACAACTGACAACTGACAACAACTGATCACTCGGCCCGAGCGGCCCGAACCGCAGCGAATCCATCACCGCAAACGGCCGCGCATTCATCGTGAAGATGTCGCGCAGAATCCCGCCGACGCCGGTCGCCGCACCCTGGTACGGCTCGATGTAGCTGGGGTGGTTGTGGCTCTCGATCTTGAACGCGCACGCCCAGCCGTCGCCCACGTCGATGATGCCCGCATTCTCGCCCGGCCCCTGCACCACCGAGCCCGGACCGGAAGTCCGCTTGCCGCGCGTAGGCAGCCGCTTCAGGTGCACCCGCGAACTCTTGTAGCTGCAGTGCTCCGACCACATCACCGAAAAAATCCCCAACTCGGTGAGGCTCGGCGTGCGCCCCATCAACTTCTCGATGCGCGCATATTCGTCGGCGGTGATGCTGTGGGTCTTAAGCAGCACCGGGGTGATCTGGGCAGGCGTGGGAATCGCGTATTTTTTCGTTGCAACGGCTGGCTCTGCACGCTGGATCGGCATGGGTCGTTAATACGATTGTCGCATGTTCACCCGGCCAGGCGGAGCGGCTGTTCCAGCGCACAGATACCCTTGGACTTATCCACGTCGTCCCAGCGCGTTTCCCCTCGCTCGCGGTCCGTCACGCCCGCTTGGTCATCCGCACGACCGGCAGCACCTCGCCATTCGGCAGCGCCACATCCACGCGCCCGGTCTCGCGGTAGCCCCTCAGCGAGTACAGCCGCACGCCGGTGAGCGTCGAGCCCATCTCGAATTCCACAAACCCCGCCGCCCGCGCAGCCTGTTCGCAGTGCTCGAGGATGAGGCTGCCCAGCCCGCGCCGCGCCCACGCCGGATGAACAAAGATCGCGCGAATCTTCGCGGCATCCCGCGCAGGATCGAGAAAGCCGGCCTCGCGATGCGGCCCATGGTCGCTCCCGAACAAAGTCTTCCGCCGGCTCCAGCCCCCGCACCCGGCCAGCACCGGCGTGCCCTCCGCCGGTTGCATCGCCTCTGCCACAAAGTAAGTGCCATCCTCAATCAACTGCGTATCCAGCCCCAGCGCATGTCCGAGCGCGCCCTCAATCTGCGCAGCGGTATAGTCCCCCGCCTGCAGCCCGCGCACCGACGCCTCAATCAGCGCACGCAGCGCCGCCGCATCTTCCGCCCGCGCCACCCGCAACACAAATTCGCCTTTCGCATTCCCCGCACTCACCGGCACGGCGCCTCGGCCAGCGGCCGTTCCAGCGCCTTGCGATCCCACGCCGCGGCATCCGCGCCGGCCACATACGCCGTCTCCAGAAAACTCAGGATGGCACCGTCGGGGTCCGCGGCTGCACGCGCGTCGTCGTACTTCAAAATAAACTCGCCCAGCGCCGCGTCCCACGCGCCCGGATGCACCGGCTTCTCCGCCATCCCCTGCGGCACCGGCGCGCTGTAGCAGTAGAACGCTGCCGCGCCGTAGCCTCCGTTGCCCGGCCACCACCCGGCGGAGTTGACCTCATGCGAGTACGCCTCCTGCTGGATCTTATCCGGCCGCGGAGGCCCCGTCGCCACTCGCCCGCTGAAGCGCGTCACCGCCAAATCAAAACTGCCCCAGAAGAAATGCACCGGGCTGATCTTGCCCTGAAAGCCAGTGGCGAAGCGCTTGAACAGCGCGTCCACCCGCCGCAGAATCGCGTGGAAGCGCTCCACCGCGGCGCGGTCATACGACGCGTGCTCGTGGTCGAGATCGAACCGGATTGGCGACGCCACCTCCACCGGCATCGGCCAGATCTTCGCCTCGACGTCCAGCGACTCCAGCGCCATCTCGTAGTCCGCGAAGAACGCCGCCACCGACTGCGGTCGCAGCGGCAGGTGAATCGCTGCGCCGGAACACATCCGCAGCTCCAGCACATGCGCGCGGAAGTCGAACTCGATCTCCAGCAGATCGCCGCGCCATGGAATCGCCGAAGTGGTCAGTCCGCGCACGCTGACATACAGCGGAACATTCCACCAGTGATTCTGCAGCGGCGTCAGCGCCAGCCGCGTCTTGCCGACGATCTGGGTCCACATGTGCAGCGTGGCGCAGGTGTCCTTCCACTCGTCCCACTTCAGTTCCGGCCAGCCATTCGCATCCGCCATCGCAACACCTCCCACAAAGAAGAAAAGCCTAGCACTGATGCGAACGCGCACGAATCGATTCACGAACTCGCCGATGAAAGCAGTGTTTAACGCCCGTCGTTTCCGGGTTAAATCGCCGCCCGGCACCGCTGCCCGCCCGCGTCTTTTCGAAAACTGGCTACGTCATAGTTCCAGCCTGCAAGAGTTGCGGTATGCTAATCCGCACAACTGCAGCGTATCTCCGGGCCTGCTATCCTGTCGCCACCGCTGCGACATCGAGGTAAACCGCTATGTGCACGCTTTTGCGTCCCCGGGCCAACTGTCTCATTTGCCTTGGCCTCTTGGCCGTTGCTACTGCCTCTCTCAGTCTGAACGCCCAAACCGCCGCCGCCAAGCCGGCTGGCTCCGGCGCTTCCGGCTTCTCCATCGAAACCGAGATGCTCACCTACCGCGCGCTCGAGTCCAACGGCGAAGCCATCGCCTGCGACGTCGCCGCCTACCTCTACGGCACCAAGCCCGACTTCAAAAGCCTGCCCACCGGCTCCATCTGCAACGTCGGCAGCCTCACCGGCCCCTCCACCGTCGGCGTCATCGTACTGCCGTTCGACCGCAGCGCCTTCGCCGACTTCCAGATCTGGCGCTCCGACATGCAGACCATGACCGAGTTCCAGAAGCGCGGCGCCGACGCCTGCACCGTGCCCAAGCCCGTTGCAGCGGAAGCTGCTCCGGCGGAAGGAGCCCCGCGCGGCCGCGGCCTCACCACCGGCACCACCGCCGCCACCACCGCGACCACTGCCGTCGGCGGCGTCATGGGCGCGCTGACCCCGGCCGGCGCGATGCTCGGCACCGGCGCCGGCATCCTCGGCCTGTTCGCGCAGAACCAGGACTCCTCCCCCGTCGGCGGCACCATCGAGGACCAGGCCTTCATGGACAACGTCAGCCGCGAACTCCGCGACGTCAACGTTTCCGTCATGATGCCCACCGTCTACTCCCCCTTTGAGCTGACCTCGGTCGACGCCGCGCACTCGCCCTTCGTCACCGCGCTCGATAAGCTGCTGCACATCCGCGACTGCATCGTCGCCAACAAGACCAGCACCGACCCCGACGTGAAGAGCATCGACGACTTCCTCAACACGCTCTCCGGCAGCACCACTCCGGCCAAGTCCACCGCACCCGTCTCGGCGTCCGCCGCCTCTGCCGACACCTCGTCTACCGGTTCGCCGGCTGCTTCTTCCAAGAGCGCTTCCGGCGGCACCTCGACGTCGGCGGCTCAGCCTGCAGCGCCCTCGCGCTCTCACCTGGAAGCGGTCCTCACCGCCGACGGACTGGCCCAGCGCCTGGGAGCGGACCCAGCCACCGGCAAAATCCCCGACTCCGCCCCGCAGCATCTGCTGCTGGTCAAAGCGCTCGAATCCGGCGGCTCCGTCTCTCGAAGCAGCAACATCTTCGGCACCAAGATGAGCTACAGCGGCGGCTCCGTCGGCACCTACGCTCTGTTCAACCTCGGCGGCGACCTGGAATGCTCGGGCAACGTCTACGACTACGCCGGCTACCTTAAGGCGAAGCAATTCGAGAAGCAGCTCCGCGCCTATGTCCCCGACCCGGCCCACCAGGTCATCTTCCAGCGCGGCGCCTGCCGCAAACCGTAGCCGCAACCCAGAGGCTTAACACCGATCCAACCGATGGAACCGATTTCAAGACGAAAGCATATATGTCTCTGAATCGGTTCCATCGGTGTTAAGTTTTCTGCCGCTTGCCCCCGGGCATTACACTCCCGTCGATCCGAATCCACCCGCGCCCCGCTCCGCCGCACCCAACTCCGCGACCTCTTCAAACTGCGCCTCGATGCGCTCGACAATCCGCAACTGCGCGATGCGGTCGCCGGCCTTGATCTCCACCGGCCGCTCCGTCAGGTTCGTCATTACCACCTTGACCTCGCCCCGATACCCCGGATCGATCACCCCCGCCAGCGTCGTCACCCCGCGCACTGCGAGCCCCGACCGGTCCTCCACCAGCGCCCCGTGCGTCGACGGAAACTCCAGCGCAATTCCCGTCGGCACGGCCTGCGTCGATCCCGCCTCGCCCGCTCCCGCCAGCACGACTCGCTCGGACCCGTACAAGTCCGCCGCCAAGTCGCCAAACTCCCCCACATGCGCATACCTCGGCATCTGCGCCGCGGCGCTCAGCTTTTTCACCTTGATTCGAACCATGTCCCCCGCACTTCCACCCCCCAGTGATCCTGGGGACAAACTGATTGTTTTCAAAGAGATGGCACCCCAACGTACCTGTAAATACCACATTGCAAAGCATTTGCAGCTAAAATAGCCAGAATCAGCTACTTGGCCGAAGATGAAAAGAGCCCCAGCATGCTGGGGCTGAAAAAGCTCAGTGCCCGCGAAGCGAAGGCCCGGGGTTAAAACCCCGATTCATTCGACGCGAGTTACCGCGGGCTAAAGCCCGCTGCTACTCCGAAAAACCTGTGGCGTGGAGTTTTTCAGCAGCCTCTAATGCCCGCGTTGATAATCCGGCCTTCGTGCCGGGACTAAAGTCCCGGCCTATCTCAAAAACGAGCTTCAGCAACCTCAGCCCAAGCATTGTGGGGCTTCGCCATCTCTGTTGCTTGTTTTAAGGATAGCAGGTTGCACGAAACTCGCCTTCCGGTTATGCCACTGAAAAAAGGTTGGTTGCACGATTAAGCTTGACGAGGCGCGGGCGGCGGGGAGTTTGTGGAAAAAGGGGATCCAATTCGGCTTTATAGATCGGGCCTTCAGCCCTCTGATCCTATTTGACCGGCCAACCATGGGGCTTCGCCCCATGCTGGTATAGGACGCGCCTTCGGCGCTTTGGAGCAGCCGTCTCGATCGCCGTCTAGAATCGGAACCGATGCTACCTCGCCTTCGCGCCTTCTTCAACCCGCCCGACCCCGCGCAACTTCCCTGGCGCATCTTCTGGACCGGCTTCCTGATTCGCGTCCTCTACATGACCCTCGCGCATACCTACCGCATGCGCGTCCTCGACGACCACTTCGAGTTCGGCTGGGAGATGGGCCGCATCGCGCGCGCGCTGGTCACCGGCCACGGCTTCGCCAACCCGTTCAACGGAAACAGCGGCCCCACCGCCTGGACGCCGCCGCTCTATCCGCTGATCATCGCGCTCGCGTTCAAGCTGTTCGGCGTCTACACGTTGAAGTCCGCGTGGTTCATCCTCACCATCAACAGCATCTTCTCCGCCGCTACCGGCTGGGCGGTGTACGAGATGGGCTGGCGCTGTTTCGGACGCGACGCCCGCGGCCGCAGCCTTGCGCGCTGGTCCGGCTGGCTCTGGGCGCTCTATCCGGCGGCCATGCAGTACGCCGTCAAGTGGATATGGGACATGGCGTTGACCGCGTGCCTGTTCGCGTGGGTGCTCGTGATCGCGCTGCGCCTCCGCGGAGTGGGCGAGCCCGCGGGCTCGAACCCGCAGACGCCGCGCCGCTGGATGGCCTTCGGCGTCCTCTGGGGACTCATCGGTCTCTCCAACAGCTCGCTTTTGCTGATGCTTCCCTTCTGCGGCCTGTGGATTATCTGGCCGGCGTTCCATGCCTCCTCCACGCAGTCCCGCAGCGCGGGCGGATTCGGCCGGATCTTCTTCGGCCCCACTCTTGCCGCGGTCTGCTGCGTCGCCGTCATCAGCCCATGGATCCTCCGCAACTGGTACGCCTTCCACGCGTTTGTGCCGATGCGCTCCAACTTCGGCGCCGAGCTTTACGAGGCCACCACCTTCTCCAACGATGGCTTCCCCTGGATGGCCACCCTTCCGCTCGCCGAAACCGCGCCTGAATTCGTGCGCTACGAGCGCATGGGCGAGATTGCCTACAGCAAGCAGCAGGGCGAGCGCGCCAAGGCCCGCATCCGCGCCCACCCGGGCCTGTTCGTCCGCAATGCGCTGATGCGTGTCGACTTTTTCTGGGTCAGCGTGCCCCACCCGCTGGACGCCGGCGTGTTTGTCGAAGCAACCCGGCGCTTCAACTTTGCCTTTCTCAGCTTCTCCGGATTCCTGGGCCTCGCCCTCGCGATCCGCCGTCACATCCCCGGAGCGTGGCTCTTCTTCTGGGCGTTCGCTATCGTACCTTTCGTATACTATTTCGTGACGGTTCAGGCGCGCTTCCGGCATCCTTTGGAGCCGATCATTTGTCTCCTCTCCGTCTACTTGTTCCAATCAGCCGACCGTAGCCGCACCTGGTCATGGCGGAAACCTCCGAGCGTAACCCCGTGAAGAATGTCCTGGTAACCGGCGGCTCCGGCTTCTTCGGATCCATCCTGAAAAATCGATTGCTCTCCGAAGGCTTCCGCGTCGTCAACCTCGACCTCGTCGCCGATCCCGACCAGCATCCGCAACTGAAGAGTGTCCGCGGCGACATCCGCGATGCCTCGCTGGTTGACGCCCTGTTCGCCGAGGAGAAGTTCGACGCGGTGATGCACTGCGCCGCGATGCTCGCCCACGAGAAGATCGCCGACAGCGAGCTCTGGACCTCCAACGTCGACGGCACCCGCACCCTGGCCGAAGCCGCGCGCCGCACCGGCGTCAAAGCCTTCGTCTTCACCTCGACCAACTGCCTCTGGGCCCACAACCTGGGACGCCCCGTGCGCGAAGACGATCCGCCCGCTCCCGTGGAACTCTATGGCCGGTCCAAGCTGGCCGCCGAAGAGGTGCTTCGCCAATACCAGGACGACCTGCCGATCATCACCATCCGTTGCCCCACCATCATCGACACCGGGCGGCTGGGCCTGCTCGCCATCCTCTTCGAATTCATCGACGAAGGCCGCACCGTCTGGGTGGTTGGAGACGGCAGCAATCGCTACCAGTTCATCTACGCCCAGGACCTGGCCACTGCCTGCCTGCAGGCAATCGACTACGCCAGGACCGACATCTTCCACATCGGCTCGGACAATGTGCCCAGCCTGCGCGCCGTCTACCAGACCGTCATCGATGCCGCGGGAACCGGTTCGCGCATTCGCCAGCTGCCGGGCGGCCCCACGATTGCGCTGATGAAGCTCGCGCACACGCTGGGCATCTCGCCGCTGGGCCCGTATCACTACCGCATGATCGCCGAGGATTTCCTCTTCGACACGCGTCACATCCGGCAGCAGATGGATTGGCGTCCCACGCTCACCAATCAGGACATGATGATCAAGGCCTACCAGTACTACTCGAAGTGCCGCACGGAGATCGACGCCCGCGCCGGCGAGGTCTCCGCCCACTCGCGGCCGGCGGCGATGGGCGTCATCCGCCTGCTGAAGTGGATCTCCTGAGTCAGCGCGGCGTGCGACTTGTTAAGCGCGCCCGGCAAACTCCCGCGTTTCGGTCGCGACCTTGATCTTCTCGCCCTGCTTGACGAACAGCGGCACGCGAATCTCCATGCCGGTCTCGAGCTTCGCCACCTTGGTCACGCTGCCGCTCGACGAGTCGCCCTTGACGCCCGGCTCCGTCTCCGCCACGTCCAGCTCGACGAAGATGGGCAGCTGCAGGCCGATCGGGTTGCCGTTGAACTTGCGCAACTGCAGCAGCGTGCCCTCGATGAGAAAGTCCATCGCGTCGCCCACCATGCTCTCGTTCAGGGTCAGCGTCTCGAAGCTCTCCTGGTCGAGGAAGTGCGAGCCGTCGCCGTCGGTGTAGAGATACGACACGTCGACGTACACCAGGTCCGGTTCCTTGAACTTGTCCTGCGCCTTGAATGTCTTCTCGAACACCGCGGAGGTCAGCAGGTTGCGCATCTTCAACCGCACCAGCGTCTGCCCGCCGCGCGCCGTCGGCGTGTTGACCTCGGCATCCAGACACGCGTACGGCGTGTTTTCGAGCTCGAAGACCATCTTCCGCTTCACATTAATCGCTTCTATCAGTGCTGCCATACTCCAAGTATAGAGGCGTGGTCCTGATCCACGAGCGAAGGCCGCGCGCGCTACTTCATCTCGAAGCTGCTGCTGACCACGCCCGGGCCGGCATGTGCGCCGACGGCCCACTCGCTGATCGGCGCAGACTTCCGGCAATCGACGCATGTGGTCTGCGCGCTGCGCGCCCCGCACTGCGGACAGACTGCGCCGGTCGCGAACGTGTCATACACCTGTTGACACTGCTGGCAGCGCCAGTACTCGCCTACCAGCGGAGCCGTGCGGCAACTGGGGCACGCGAAGCCCGGACGCCGCGGCAGCTTCTCCAGCTTGAGCAAGGCGCGCGCATGCTGCAAGCCGTTCCAGCAGTTCAGCACCAGGTACAGCGACATGGCTCCGAACCACACCGACTCCGAATACACCGCCAGCGCGATGAACGCGGCGATGCCAACAAAGCCGAGCACCGTCGCCACCAGCAGGCTCTTCCCGCGGCCCAGCCAGAACCACAGCAGGCTGCGCAGAATCTGCCCGCCATCCAGCGGATAGATGGGAAGTATGTTGAAGATCAGCAATCCCAGATCAATCTTCAGCACCTGCCACAGGTACTGATAGAGATCGGGCATCGACTGGCTCCATCCCAGCAAGTGCCCCAGCCTGAGCAAACCGAACAGCAGCGGCGCCAGCACGACGTTGACCAGCGGTCCCGCCGCGATGGCCCACAGCGTTGCGCCCGGCCGCTGCGGCGGGTCGACATACGCCACGCCGCCGAACGGCCACAGCAGAATCTGGTTCGCCGTGCCGCCCACCGAACGGGTCGCCAGCGCGTGGCCGAACTCGTGGGTCAGCACAATCAGGAACAGCGTCAGGTACTCGGCGATGTTCCACGCGACCGAGCTGTAGCCTCCGCGCCGGCCCTGGATCTCGTAGATCGCCACGAGAAACCACGACCAGTGGAGATACAGATTGATTCCCGCGATGTTACCCAGACGGATTGAACCGGAACGCATGCTCGGCATGTTGGCAGCTTACTGCAAATCGAGCCGGCAACGAAGCGCAGTTCCTGGCCCTTGTGTGGGGTCGCCAGGGAACGGGAAGGTCGTATCCAGTACACTATTCCGGTTCGCAGACATCCTCCTTTCGAGGGAACGTTCATGCGCCGCAGCGTGCTGGTGTTGCTTCTGCTCGTCTCTCTGCTTCCTCTGCTTGCCGCAGCGGGTCAGGCCGCTAAGACTCCCTCGACGCCTGAGTCCGACCAGCTGCGCGCCACTGCCACGAAGCTGCTGCAAACCGGCTCGGCCGACGACGCCGTCAAGGCCGCCGACCTCTTCGACAAGGCGTCGCAGATCGACGCGCGCAACGCCGCCACGCTGAAGGCCCAGACCGACAACGGATTCTGGCCCTTTGCCATCTCCATCGTTCCGTTCCTGTCGATCGTAGGAGTCGCCTTCAGTTTTCTCTACAACAACTACCAGGCCGAGCGGAAAGCCGCCCAGCAACGCATGGCGGACGAGCAGAAGCGCTTCCACGACGCTGTCCTCCTGCTGCAGAAGACCGAGCACATCTCGCCTGCGACTGCTCTGCTGAGCACGTTCACCATTCCGCCCTTCGCGGAACTTGCCCGCCAAACCGGCGCCACGCTGCTGCTGAACACCAAGAGCTTCGATAGCTTCACCGACCTGTTCAATGCGTTCGTCGAACCGGTTTCGCACAGCAATCTGAAACTGGTCGTCAACCTGCTGCGCTCGGTCCACGTGACGGTGGGGCCGCTGCTGACCAAGGCGGACAACGATCCGGATCGCAAGACATTTACGCCGGAACAGATTCAGGACTACGACCGCCTGGTGGCGGAGCGGACCTTCCTGGGCACCAAGGTGGCGATGATTCTGCGCCAGCAGCGCCTGTCGCAGGATCCGATCGACCTCAACAACCTCGGCTTCGACGGCGTCGACCTCACCGGCGCCGACCTGCGCAACGCCTACATTGCGCCGGCTGTCTGGAATATGGTCAACCTCGACGGCGCCGATCTCCGCGGCATCACCAGCTTCCAGAATGGGTACTTCTACAACACCGCCTGGTGGCACGCCGCCCACATCGACAAAGCCTTCCTCAACTACCTCGCGGAGAAATTCCCCTTCAAGCCCGATCAGTACTCCAACACGCCGCAGACTATCTCCGCCGAAGACTACAGTGCCGGGCTCGCCCGGCTCCAGGCCCTGGCGCAGTAAGGCGAGTGGCTTCAGGCCGCGGAGCGAGGCGAACTATCGTCGCGGTGGTTGGTGGAGCTGTCGCGCTGTTCTCTGGGCGAGGGGCGAAGCAGCCGTGACGCCGTCCGCAGCAGCTCGGACGGATGCACCGGCTTCATCATCAACTCAAAAGGACTGCCCACCTTTGCCAGCATGTCCCACGCCGACGGCTGTCCGGAGAGCAGCGCGAGCTTCAAATTCGTGTAGGTGGCCTTCAGCACACGCGCGAGAACGATCCCGTCCATCCCGGGCAGTTCCACATCGAGGATGGCGAGGTCCGGGCGCCAATCGGGAGCGACGGCCAGCGCCTCCTCCGCGGAGTAGACGGCGCGCGCCAGGTACCCGTTGTAGGAGAAGACAACGGACAAGGTGTCTGCAACCGAGCGGTCGTCATCCACAATCAGGACTCGGCGCTTTTCCATCTGAATCGGCATCACAGTATCCCCGAGGCGAAGGGTTTCGTTGCCGCACGGATTGCCGGCTGCAAACCCCGAATTGACGTTCCCCGTTCCCAGCGCAGATGCAACAGGCGTGCCATAGGCTCCAGAGTCGGCGTGGCTGGCCGATCCGGTACCGGAAAGATGTCTCGTGCGGGATGGTTCCATCGTTCGTTTTCTCGCTGCACAAATTACGATGCACCGAAATTCCGGCAGGTTATCTGCTCGCGCAAAGCTCAACCTGGGGGCCATGCCACTTACAAAGTGCTTAGAAAGGACTTGGAGAACCTGGTGCAGCGAGTCTTCGATTCAAACGAACACTTGCAAGCGTTGCGTATTCCTCACACTTATGGAGATGGAATGCTGACTCCATGTCTTCTCGCTGCATGAACTTATGGCCGATCGTTTTGGAATGCGGATATACCCACGCACAGGCGCTACATCCCCATCCTTCCGAGCGTCTCTCCCTCTTTCGAGCTGGTAAACCCTGATGGCCCATGGCGAAGATTTAGATCCCCCAAGAATGATCAACCCGCCCGAGATATGGGCAGCGAAACAGTGGGTACATCCGACTCAACAAAAGACACGAACGAAGTTTGATGCCATACTACGCAAAATCGGGGTTCAAGATGGTGATCGCTATCACCCATACGGGCCGATAAAAGGCGGGGGTTTTGCCACCCTCTGTTTCCTGTCCGGAATAGGGTTTGACCCTGCCCCCGGGCTGCGATACACTCTTTAAGTTTGGCGATGCAGCTCGTCTTTCCGGCTGCAAGGGCTCCCGGCACCGTGGCAGGGCAAGGTTTCAGGCCGCAAGGATGCCAACGGGTCCGAGGCAATTTCTCTGGTTGCGCCCCCGAGGCAACACACTTTAAGCAGAACACGCGGGCTGGATTTCCATCTGCGGCTGCGCATGAGGTTTGACTATGTATGCAGTAATTCGTACCGGCGGCAAGCAGTATGTCGTCTCCCCGGGTGAGACGTTGAAACTGGAGCGCACGGCGCACAGCGATGGCGCCATTGAGTTCTCCGACGTGCTCGCCGTCAGCGCGGAAGCGGGCAAGTTTGAGTCGTCGCTGGACGGCGCCAAGGTGACCGGCACTGTGCTCGGCGAAGGCCGCGGCGACAAGATCCTGGTCTTCAAGCTGAAGCGCAAGAAGCAGTACAAGAAGATGCAGGGCCACCGCCAGAACTTCGTCGAGGTCCGCATCAACGAGATCACGGTGAACGGCAAGAGCTTCAAGGCAGAAGCCGAGGCCGCCGCAGTCGAGGCGCCCGCGAAGAAGATGAAGAAGGCCGCAAAGTAAGTTTGGGGATGGACTTCTGTCCATCCGACTTCATAGGAATCCCCGCGACGGGCTTTCGCCCCCGGGACACAGAAGAGGCAATCGAATGGCACATAAAAAAGGTTTAGGATCCTCCAAAAACGGCCGCGACTCAAACGCGCAGCGGCTCGGCGTCAAGGTGTTCGGCGGCCAGTGCATTCTGGGCGGCGGCATCATCGTTCGCCAGCGCGGGACACCGCTGAAGGCCGGCGCCAACGTCGGCCGCGGCAAGGACGATACTTTGTTCGCCAAGGTTTCCGGCGTGGTCCGCTTCCAGGACCGCGGCCAGCAGGGGCGCTTCGTCAACGTCGACCCGGCCGAAGTCACCGCAGTCCAGGCGTAGTCCCCCCACTTCCAGGTTCGTAAGCACAGGGTTCCCTTCGGGGAACCCCGGTGTGTTTAAGACTGTTGCTGGTTGTCAGTTGTCAGTGACCAGCGAAGCGCGTCGGAACGGCAACTGGGTGGTGTAGTGCGTCAAGCAGATGGGCATGTATTCGTTTCTGTATGTCGCAGCGGGAAAGAAGGCCCGGGGCTAACGCCCCACGATTTATGTCCCGTTTACCGCGGGCTAAAGCCCGCTGCTACTCCGGAAAGCTATGATCTCTCTGCGCCTCATACGCACCCGTATTTCCGACGCACTACGCTAGCTCCGCCCGGCGATGCGCAGGTGCAGCTCGCGCAACTGCTGCTCGCTGACATGCGACGGCGCGTCGCACATCAGGTCGATCCCCTTCGCCGTCTTGGGGAACGCGATCACCTCGCGCAGGCTGGTCGCCCCGGCCAGGATCATCACGATGCGGTCGAGGCCGAGCGCAATCCCACCATGCGGAGGCGTGCCATACTCCAGCGCGTCGAGGAAGAACCCGAACCGGGCCTTCGCCTCTTCATCGGTCATGCCGAGCGAGCGGAAGATCTCCGCCTGCACATCCTGGCGATGGATACGGATCGATCCCGATCCCAGCTCGGTGCCGTTCAGCACAATGTCATACGCGAGCGCGCGGACGGCGCCCTTGTCTGAAGTCAGCCGCCCGGCCTCGATGTCTTCCTCATGCGGCGAGGTGAAGGGATGGTGCGCCGCGTCCCAGGTTTTGGTCTCCTCGTTCCACTCGTACATGGGAAAGTCGGTGACCCAGCAGAACTTGAAATCGGCCTCGGTGCCGGTCTTCTCGAAGCGGCCATGCTTGTCGGCGAACTTCGCGCCCAGCTGCAGGCGCAGTTGCCCCACGCGCTTCCAGATCCACTGCGGATCGTAGTTCCACATCGCCGGCGTCCCCAGCTTCGGAGTGACGACGATGAGCAGGTCGTTGGGCTGCACGCCGAGCTTCGCTTCAATCTGCGCGGCCAGCGGCGCGAAGTCCGCGTTGGTCTTCATCCGCGCAACGTCGAGCAGGTCGAGCCCGCAGTCGCCGAAGCCTGCCCGCACCTCGGTCAGCAAGGCCTTGCGCGCTGTGCCGGACAGCTCTCCCACCTTCGGAATCACGAAGCCGAGCACCGGCAGCGCCTGCTCGATCTTCAATTTCTCGCGCAGCTCCGGCGTCAGTTCGTCCGTAAGCGACACCATCGCCGGCAGCCGCATATCCGGCTTGTCGATGCCGTAGTTCTTTATCGCGTCGTCGTAGGTCATGCGCACAAACGGCGTGGTCAGCGGAATGCCCGCGGTCGCAAACGCCGCCGTCAGAAATCCCTCAGCCACGCGAAACACCGCGTCCTGCGAGGGGAATGACATCTCCAGATCGATCTGGGTGAACTCCGGCTGGCGGTCGGCGCGCAGGTCCTCATCGCGGAAGCAGCGGGCAATTTGAAAATATTTGTCGAAGCCTGAGATCATCAGGATCTGCTTGAAGATCTGCGGCGACTGCGGCAGCGCGTAGAACTCGCCCGCGTGAATGCGGCTCGGCACCAGGTAGTCGCGCGCGCCTTCCGGCGTCGACCGCGTCATGAACGGCGTCTCGATCTCGAGGAATCCTTCGCCGATCAGGTAATTGCGAATCGCCATCGCGACCTTCGAGCGCAGCGCGAAGTTGTACTGCATCTCGGTGCGCCGCAGGTCGAGGTAGCGATACTTCAGCCGCACCTCTTCGTTCGCAATCGCGTCTTCCGCAGGCGAGAAAGGAGGAGTCTTCGCCTCATTCAGCAGCAGCAGTTCATCCGCGACCACCTCGATCGCGCCGGTCAGCATGTTCGGGTTCACGAGGCCCTCGCCGCGCAGCCGGACGTGTCCCTTGACGGCGACGACGTACTCGCTTCGCGCCGCGTCGGCCTTGTCGTGCGCCGTGCCGACCTTCTCGTCGACGACCACCTGGGTCACGCCCGTCCGGTCGCGCAGATCGAGAAAGATCAGCCCGCCGTGGTCGCGCCGCCGGTTCACCCAGCCCATCAGAACGACGTCCTGCCCCGCATGTTCTGCGCGAAGCTCTCCACACATCTGCGTCCGCTGCAAACTACCCAAAAAGTCTAAAGTCACGATCTTCCTATTGTACGAAAGGCAAGGGGTTACCGTTGGCGGGAAGCCTCATACAGCGCCGTCCATTGACATACGATAACTATCGTACTAAGGTGACTGAACGAACGCAGCGACCAAAATCACACGGGAGTATCGGGCATGGCATCTACTCTTCGGCGCAGGGCACACGGATTCGCTCCATGGCTCCTTGCGTGGATTGGAGCGGCTGTGCTGGCCCAGGCTCCTGCCGAACCTGCCGTGGTTCGCGTGTTCCATCCTGAGGGTCCGGCCCTCTCGTATGAAGTGTCCACCGTCAAGCCGTCCGATCCCGACCAGCCCTTCGCGGGAACCACGCTGCGGCGCTACATCGCGGGCGCTTATGGCGTCCCCATCCCGTGGGGCGTGCCGGGCGTGGAGTATCCCGGTGCGCAGGTGCTGGGCGGCCCGGCCTGGATCGATAAAGACAAGTACGACATCAAGGGCCAGGCTCCCGACGAGCTGCGGGCGTCCATGGAAAAGCTCTCGGGTGAGGAGCGTCGCACCCAGACCGAAACCATGCAGCAGGCGCTGCTGGCCGAGCGCTTCCACCTGAAGGTGCACTTTGAGACACGCGAGATGCAGATCTTCGAACTGGTGCCGGCGAAGGGTGGCCTGAAGATCAAGCCGGTGGATCCGCCGCCCACGGGAGGCAACGCGAAGCCGTTCAAGCCCGGAGACCCGATGCCGCCCGGCACGATGGGCCTGTCGGTCCGTTTGAATGGAGCGAGCACCCTGGAGGCGCGCGCGACGAACATCGACTTGCTCTGCCGTGCGCTGCGTGGGCAGTCTCCCGACATTGCCGGCCGCCCCATCGTCGATCGGACCGGCTTCCAGGGCAGCTTCGACGTGAAGGACTTTCGCTTCGCCGGCCTCGCGCCACCCCAGCACGGGCAGGACAACAACAACAGCGACCAGGACACACCACCTTCGGTGTTCGAAGCGCTCGAGCAGAACCTGGGCCTGAAGCTGGTCCCCGCGAAGGGCCAGGTGGAGGTCGTGGTCATCGATAGCATCGACAGGCCAACGGAGAATTAGCGCCCACCGACAACCGCGGGTGCGCCAGGATCGGCGCGGCGAAGTCGAGCCTATTGCGGGGTTAGTCCCCGTGTTTAATCTCAGGCGTCTCCTCGCCGCTCTCTACCAATAACTCGGCTGCACCGGTATTGATCTCGAATGGCTTGTCCAGCGGAAACGTGTAGAAGCCATCCATGCGCCCTTCGATGATCCGGCTCGCAAGCTTAGGATCAGCGAAGAAGCGCACCGGAAACACGGCGCCTGGCGGCTTCCCAATGGTCGCGTAGAAGTCTTGAATATGTGCCTTGCGTCTTGGCTCGCGCTTCAGATGGAAGTCCAGACTTCGGCCGCCAACGAAAATTACCGGGCAGTGAAGCGACAAGATTGATAGCGGCGATCCGCCGCGGCGTGCGCTCCACTGGAGCGGTTTGGTGTAGTTGCCATCCCGCATCTTTCTAGGTGGCAGCGGTTCGTCCCAGTTCTCGCGAACGGCCCAGAAATAGCCCGGATACCCGCTACCATCGGCCAGCTCAAAGGTCGCGGCCACCAATACGAATCCTCTCTCTTCCGCAAACGGCAGCGGCCCGGTCCAGGGCCGAAACGTCTGCTCGTCGGAAAGTTCGTACCAGGGCTGACCGTAATCGAAGTTGTGAACGCCAACCAATACCGGTTGGCGGACGAAGTCTTCGGGGCGCAGGTCATAGATCTGCTTCAGCTCGGGTGTGGGCGTTGGAATGCTCGTGTCGCTCATGGCTGTAGATTAGTGGAGAAGGGCGAAGCGCCGCATTTTCCTCGGCGGAGCCAATCACTGTCGATTGTCGAAATATTTCAAACCCGACGAATTGCCTGCACCAGCAGCACCAACCCAATGCAGATCAGCCCCGCGTGAACATATTTCAGGAAGGCATCGCTGTGCAGGCGGTGGTTGATCCAGCGGCCCAGGAAGATCGCAGGGATCGCCGCGGGCAGGCAGATCAGGTAGTCGTGGGTCACCACCGGCGTCCACAGACCGGCGAACCAGTAGCCGGCCATGGCGACTACGCTGGCGGGCAGAAAGTATCCTTGCAGCGTGGCGCGGAAGTGTTGCGGCGACCAGCGGCGCAGCGTTCCATAGATCACCAGCGGAGGTCCGTTCATGCCGTACGCTCCGCCGAGGATACCGGCCAGAAATCCGCAGCCCAGCAGCCACACGCTATCCTCTCCATGGAGTTGCGGAGGCCTGGAGACCGCGAGCATCGTTCCGGAGAAGGCGATGATCAACAACGCGAGCATCGCCTTCACCAGTTGCTGATGCGTGCTGGTGAGCAGCGCCAGGCCAACGGGAATGCCGAGCAGCGTGGGCAGCAGGAGCCACGCCGCGCTGCTGAAATGGATCTTGTGCCAGTCCTGCACCACCACCACGGCCGCGATGGTGATGGAGAGCAGAACCGCAAGCGGCGCGGCCACCCGCAGCGGAAGGATCAACGCCAGCAGCGGGACCGCGATCAGCGCCTCGCCAAATCCGAAGGTCGAGCGGATGAGCGTAGCCGCGAAGATCACCAGCAGGATCGCCAACGTCGTGTGATTCATTGCGATCGTCAAGCCCGCAGCGCTGCCGCCAACTCCGCTCGCGACACCTTGACCTGCGTGCCGGTGGCGAAAGTTTTGACGGTGGCCATCTCGGTTGCGAGTTCGTCTTCGCCGAGGATGACAATGTGCCGCGCGACTTTATCCGCCGCCTCAAAACTCTTCTTCAGGCGGAAGGTCCCATCGCCGACTTCCACCGACAACCCCGCCCGCCGCAACTCCCGCGCCAGCGCCAGCGCTGCGGCGTTGCGCTCCACGCCCATCGGCGCGATGTAGGCATCGAGTGCTTTCGCAAACGTCCATTCCGGATGCGGCGCGTCCACGGACTTGCTGCCGTCCTGCGCCTGCAGCGTCAGGATCAGCCGGTCCTCGCCGATGGCGAAGCCGATGCCCGGGGCCTTCGGTCCGCCGAGCATCTCGCTGAGCCCGTCATAGCGGCCGCCGCCCAGCAGCGCGTTCTGCGTGCCCAGCCCCTGACCATCGGGCACGGTGAACTCGAACGTCGTCCGCGTGTAGTAGTCGAGCCCGCGGACTAGACGCGGATTGACCGCATAGGCAACGCCGCAGGCATCGAGCGCCGCCAGCACTGCCGCGAAGTGCGCGCGCGAAGCGTCATCAAGATAGTCGGCGATCTTCGGCAGCGCGTTGATCAACTCCTGATCGGCGGGCTCCTTCGAGTCCAGCACGCGCAGCGGATTCGTCTCCGCGCGCCGCTGATTGTCCTCGCACATCTGCGCCTTCACGGGCGCCAGCGCCTCGCGCAGCGCGACGTTGTAGCGCTTGCGATCCTCTGACGAGCCGACGGAGTTCAATTCCAAACGCCAACCGCGCACGCCCAGTTCATCGAGCAGCGTGGCCAGCATCTCCAGCACCTCGGCATCGCGGACGGGCGATTCGGAGCCCGAGGATTGCGGACCGAGCACCTCGACGCCGATCTGCCAGAACTGCCGATAGCGCCCTCGCTGCGGCCGTTCTCGCCGGAACTGCGGCCCGATGTAGAACAGCTTCTGCAGATCGCCGCGCTCGCCCAGCTTGTGCTCGATGTACGCCCGCACCACGCCGGCAGTGTTCTCCGGCCGCAGCGTCAGACTCTGCGCCTTCTCGCTGGCGGCGCGTGCGCGGTCTTCCCACGTGTACATCTCCTTGGACACGATGTCGGTCTCTTCGCCGACGCCGCGGGCGAACAACTCCGTCGCCTCGAAGATCGGCGTACGGATCTCTCCGAAGCCGTAGCGCGCAAACACATCGCGCGCGGTCGCTTCGACGCGGGCCCAGAGGGCGGTTTCAGGGGGGAGGAGATCGCGGGTTCCGCGCACTGCTTTCAGCGGGTTGGACGGTTTGGGCGGCGTCGACATGAACTTCCAGTGTAGCGAAAACCGCCCGACCTATTCGTACCCACTTCCGAGCGCGTGCGAAATATACATTGCTTTCGCGCCGTTGCGTACGGCGCGTTTGCATCTCACCCCTTAGAGGTACATTTGTGAATCGACTTGGAAAGTTTGCAGCTCTCTCGACGCTGTCCGCACTGCTCTGCACCGGGGCCGCGCTCGCGCAGGACAATCATGACCAGCGCAACGACGACCACCACGATGCCACCGCCACCAGTCACGACAACCATCAATACGTCCAGCACAAAGAGTGGAAGAAGGGCGCACAGATGAAGCATGAGGACTGGGGCCGCGGGGAAACCGTGGACTATCACACCAACCACCTGCAAGCGCCGCCGCATGGCTATGAATGGCGCCAGGTTGACGGCAACTACGTGATGGCTGGGGTCTCGACCGGCTCCATCCGGGTGGTCGTCGCAGCGCACTAGTCGTCCTTGGTTCGATCTCTCGAAAAGCCCCGCACCCCGGTTCGCCGGCGCGGGGCTTTTCGCTGCCCGAGCAGGCAACCCTTTCGCCGCGGGCGCAGTTATTTACACCCAATTTTCACCCGGCTCGGGGGAACGTCAACGGGCACGAAAGCATCTGAAACTGGCTGGAGGTAACCCGTGAACCGATTCAGCAGATTTGTTGCTCTCTCGACCGTAGCGGCCGTGCTTTCGTCGGGCGCTGTCCTGGCGCAGGATGATCATCACGACGCAGAACACCACGACGACGCCGACCACCATGACACCCACGCGTATGTGGAGCATAAAGAGTGGAAGAAGGGCTACCACATGCGGGACGAAGATTGGCACCGCGGCGAAGTCGTAGATTACCGCACCTATCATCTCAAGCGTCCGCCAGACGGTTATGAGTGGCGCGAAGTCGATGGGAACTTCGTGATGGCCGCGGTCGCGACCGGCATTATCGCCTCGGTCGTCGCCGCCTCTGCCGCGCACTAGAATTCCGCGCGTTCCATATTTGAGCGGCTATTCCGCTCCCTCAACGGCAAAGAGCCCCGCGCAGATGCGGGGCTCTTTGCCGTTGCGGCGGTTTTATCCAGCCTGGGCGCGACGTATCGCGCGGGGATGGCCGCCTGGCACGCCTTCTTCCGCAGCCCTGGCATAGCGGCCAGCCGTAGGAACTGCGGGCTTGTCAGGGCGCAGGCGGGAGTCCTCTTGGGCAACCGTGCGCCGGGGCTGCTACTCTGATCCGGACTTTTCAGCATGAATAACCGAAACAGCGGGGAGATTTTACGATGATTGATCTCAACGCACAGCGGCTTGCCGCGTGCATCGCATTGTTCGTGGGCCTGGCACAGGCGGCGCCTGCGGCTGAAGTCCTTATCGTGGACGCGAAGTCGCAACCGGAGAGTTTGACTATCGCGCCGGGCGGGGTGCTGATTGTCGGCAGCGCGAGCACTCCATTCATCTACAAGGTGGGTGCGGGTTCGACTGCCGCAGAGAAGTTCGTGGATGCGAGCGCGGAGGGCGAAGGCACCTTCTTCTTCGGCATGCTCGCCGATGCCGGGACGAACACGCTATGGGCCTGTCAACTGACTCCGGTGGCGGGCGCAACGCCGGTGAAGCGCCATACCGCGCTGCGAGGCTTCGATCTCTCCACGGGCTCGCCGAAACTTCGCTGGAACCTACCCGGAGATAACAGCACCTGCAACGATTTTTCGGTGGGACCGGACAAGGCGCTCTACATCACCGACACCGCCAACAGCAGGATTTACAGGCTGCCAGCCGGCGCTGCCGCGGCCGAACTCTTCCTGGAAGATCGAGCGCTGTACGGCATCGACGGGATCACCTTTCTGGATGGCACGCTCTATGTGAACAACGTGTTCTCGAACAATCTCTACCGCATTCCGGTGGATGCCGCGGGCAAGGCCGGACAGCCGGTCGATATCTGGATGGATCAGCCCATCAAGGGGCCGGACGGCATGCGCGCGGCGAAGGGCAAGCTGCTGGTTGCCGAGAATGGCAGCGGCAAGATTGACGTGATTACCGTGCACGGCGATAAGGCCAGCGTGACGACCATCCAGGATGGGTTCACGACACCCACAGCGGTTGAACCTGCGGGCGACACGATCTGGATCGCGGAACGCGGCGCTGGAAAAGCAGTGTCGATTCCGATGCCGAAGTGATTCGGACTACTTCGGATTGCCCGCGGTTTCCTTCAGGTAGATCGCTGTGTAATCGAGGTAGTTGCTGGCGTACTTCAGGATCAGCTCGCGATCTTCCGGGCCCAGCGTGCGGCGGACTTTGCCCGGAACGCCCGCGACCAGTGAGTTCGGTGGGATCACGGTATTTTCCGGCAGCACCGCGCCGGCGGCGATGATCGAGCCCTCGCCGATGCGGCAGTTGTTGAGGATGGTCGCGCCCATGCCGATCAGGCAGGCGTCTTCCACCGTGCAGCCGTGGACGGTCGCGTTATGGCCGATGGTCACCCACTCGCCGATGATGACCGGGTAGACATAGCGCATGCCGTGGAGCACGGCGCAGTCCTGGACGTTGGAGTTGGCGCCGATGCGGATGGAGTTAACGTCGCCGCGGACCACCGCGTTCATCCAGACACTGGCGTTTTCGCCGAGCACGACGTCGCCAATCACCTGGGCGGAAATATCGATGTAACAGGACGATGGGATGGTGGGAAGGACTCCCTGGTAAGGCCGGATCATTTGATTTCTATTTTACGGGTCCGGCCGGATGTGAGCTGTGATCGGGGTTTGAGTATTGGGTCCAAAGTGGTCTGGGCAACATACTTGGCAGCCTGCCGGAGTGCAATTTTCTGCAGACTAAATGGTCAAAATCGACCAGAAAATCGGTTGCACGTGCGGGATTGTGCGTTATTCTGAAGTCTGCCCATTTGGGACGATTTGGAGGTGTATTTAGCCTTGGCAGAGATTCGAGTGCAGGAAGGCGAGCCTCTCGAAAACGCATTGCGCCGCTTCAAGCGCAAGGTTCAGACGGAAGACATCATCAAGGAAGTGAAGCGTCATTCTTTCTATCTGAAGCCCGGCGAGAAGAAGCGTGTGAAGGAAGCGCTTGCCCGCAAGCGCAACCGCAAGAAGATCCGCAAGGAGCAGGACTAATCTCCGCTTCTTGAAACCGTGGTGGGCCTGCTGCGTAGAGCTGGGTGGCGGCCCACCCTTCACCAATCCGCCCGCCCGACCCCCTCCTCCCCAGGTCAGACAGGCACCGATACAGTGCAGTTGGGCTGCTATCGGCAAACCGGAATGCCGTCTCCCCACCGGCATGGGCCCCAGCTTTACCTGATCGCACCACTTGAAACAGATCCAAGCTTGACCGAGCGCGGTTTGCGCATCTATGGTGCGTCTACTGCGAGCGATCGTCTTTTCCGTACGAACGGGAGAAGTGGTATGGAATTTGTGGACCGGCTCTTAATTTGCGCAGATTGTGGCGGTGAGTTCATCTTCACCGCCGGTGAACAACTTTTCTTCCTGGACAAACAGTTTAAGAACGACCCCAAACGCTGTAAACCGTGTAAGAGCCGGCGCAGCGCTAACGGTGTGGCGGCAACGCCAGGGGGTCCGGCGGCAGCTGGCATCTCGCGGACCGAGACCCGCACTGAGTGTTCGGAGTGCGGCATCACCACGACCGTTCCCTTCAAACCGACCCAGGGGCGCCCTGTGCTCTGCCGGCAGTGCTTCAAGAACAAGAAAACTCCGGCGACCCCGGAGACAGCTGCGACCACGCCTGTTGCCGAGGTCGCGGCACCAACGGCCAACGGGACCGCTTCGGAATCCGCGCAGGTGCAGGTTCCGGCTGTCGTTCAGGTTCCGGCTGAGGTCCAGGCCGCGGTGCCGGTGCAGGCGCCCGCGCAGCTCGTCGCAGCCGCCTCGTCCCCACAGGCATAATGCTGTAAGGGACATGCCGCCAACTGCATCCACGGAAGACAACAGCACCCTCGTCCGCGCTCGCGCCTCGCTCGGCGAATTCGAGCTGACCGTCTGCAGCGACGGGACCTACCTGCTCGACGGCGGCGCTATGTTCGGCGTAGTGCCGAAGACGCTTTGGCAGAAGCGCATCGCGCCGGATGCCAACAACTGCATCCGGATGGGGCTCAACACCGTCATCGTTCGCACCGGCAAACATACAGTGGCGATCGAGACCGGCATCGGCAACAAGCAGACCCCCAAAATGCAGGAGATCTACCAGAACCAGGCCCTGCTGCCGGCCTCGCTGGCCGCGGCCGGCGTCGATCCGGCCGAGGTCGACATCGTCGTCAACACGCATCTGCACTTCGACCACTGCGGCTGGAACACCACGCTCCATCCCGACGGCCGCGTCACGCCGACCTTCCCCAACGCGCGCTACTTCGCCCACCGCGGCGAGCTCGAGCACGGCCGCCTGCAGCTGGAGCGCGACCGCATCAGCTACCAGTCGTCCAACTACGATCCGCTGGTGGAGTCGGGGCAGATGACGCTGCTCGACGATGCCGCGCTCGGCGCGGGGCTGGAGATCTGCCCTGGAATTTCGGTGGAGCTGTTTCCCGGGCACACTGCACACATGATGGGCGTGCACATCCAGCCGCCGGGTGCGGGCGCGCCGCACGCGTGCTACATCGGCGACCTGCTTCCAACGGCGCATCACCTCGACGTGACCTGGGTGATGGGCTACGATCTCGATCCGCTGCGCTGCATCGAGGAGCGCAAGCGCTTCTACGCACGCGCCATTCCGGAGCAGTGGCTCATCCTCTTTACGCACGACCACGACACTCCCATGGCGCACGTAGCGCTGAACGACAAGGGCAAGCCGGTGATCGCGCCGCGCTAGTTGAGCGGGTGGAGGGTGCGGCGCCAGCGGGTTTCGCTGAAGAAGTGGGTGAGTTGGTGGAAGGCGAAGGCCGCCTGGGTGGCGAACGGGGCCTGGTCGAGGTTGTCGGGCGTGGGGAAGGACCAGTAGACGAACAGCGGGCGGCCGACCAGGCTGGCGCGGGGGGCGAAGCCCCAGTAGCGGCTGTCGAGCGAGTTGGTGCGGTTGTCGCCCATCATAAAGTAGCTGTCGGGCGGGACGACCAGGTCGTCGCCGTCGATGTGGTGGGGCAGCTCGACGCTCCAGGTGGCGGTGACGCCGGGGACATTGGCGGGAGAGACTGCGGGGAAGTTGTCGCGGTAGGGGTCGGCGTTGGCGGCAGTGGGCAGGGCGGCGTAGGGCTCGTGCTGCGCCACGCCGTTGACGTAGAGGATGCCGTCGCGGAGGTGGATGCGGTCGCCGGGGACGCCGACGACGCGCTTGACCAGGATGTCTTCGCTGCCGTCGGGCTCCTGGATGGGCTTGTAGAAGACGACGGGCTCACCACGGCGGAGGTCGTGGTAGGGCAGGATGCGGTTGGCCCAGGGCGCGGGCGGGGCGAGCGTTGCGCGGTCGACTATGGCGTGGTCGCCGACCAGGATGGTGCTGGCCATGGAGGCCGAGGGAATGAAGAAATTCTCGAAGACGAACGTGAGGACGAAGAGGCCGGTGATGATGGTGCAGCAGAGGGAGGCCACGCCCTGGAGGGTGGTTTCCTGTGCAGGTTCGGTCTCGGAGGGCGGGGTTGGTTGGGTCAACTTGGGTCGCATTGTCACTCCCGCATTCCTACGTTCTTCGATCGGGATTAGTTCATCCAGCGTTTGTCTTTGGGGTTTTTGCGTTCTTCGTCGGGATCGATGTAGCGGCCTTCGGAGTCGAATTTGACCTTGCGGCCCTGCTTGCCCATGTAGACCTCGAACTTGCGTGCGGCGCGGCGGCGTTTGGCGCGGTAGTATGCGTTGCGCATGCTGTAGAACTGCTCGCTGAAGTTGAAGCCGAGGCCGCGGCGCGGTGCGAACTGCAGGTAAAGATAGCCGCAGAAGCCGCCGGAGAGGGAAAGCAGCGCGGTGAAGGGATCGCCGAAGCGCAGCAGGAGAGCGAGGTCGACGAAGATGTAGAGCGCGACCATGTAGCGCGCCTTCATCCGGATGGGGAACGGGATCAGCATGAACTCGAGGTCGCCGAAGCGCACGCCGTAGGTGACGAGAATGGCGAACAGCGGGGCGCCCGCACCGGCACCGCTGGCCAGCGGACTGAGGCGCAGGAGATGGGTGTAGGAGAGGGCCGAGGCCAGCAGCGCGGCTCCAATGGAGGACGTGAAGTAGAGCTCGGCAAACCAGCGGCTGCCGTAAGTAGCTTCCAGCATCGCGCCGAGCAGCCAGAGGAAGAGATTGTCGATGATGAAGGAGGTGAGGCCTCCTTCGAAGAAAACGTAGGTGAGCGGCTGCCAGATCTCGCCGTGGAAGGCGGTGTCCGGCACCAGGACGAGGTGCCGGGCCACGAATACGGCGGCGGGAGGGTAGAGGATGACCAGCACCAGCAGGCCGAGGAAGATGCTGGCGTTGATGAGGATCAGGCGGCGCACCACTCCCATGAAGGGTGGGAAGGTTGCCGTGATGGGGCTGTTGCGGGCCATGGTGGCTGTTTCCATTTCAACACAGGACGAGGTTCGAGGAGTTGGACGCGGGGAGAGCACGAACCGTCGTGGGCTATTTGGCGGTGGGCCCGGGTTGGGGGAACG
>Ga0207416_1000577_pt1 | contig 60230 bp, 44 predicted proteins | sample PaiPotPPM11metaG_FD_184107 | JGI IMG/M metagenome (GOLD analysis project Ga0207416, IMG submission 184107) | Iron sulfur acid spring bacterial and archeal communities from Banff, Canada, to study Microbial Dark Matter (Phase II) - Paint Pots PPM... ... | reverse complement strand
CGCGACTGAGAATATTGCGAATGGGCTGCGCAAGTGGTGCTCGGGGCACGATGTGGCGCGGGTTAGTGAGTTGACGGGGGCGCTGGTGCGGTGAAGCTGGTTGTCAGTTGTCAGTTGTCAGTTGTCGGTGGGAGTGCGAGGGTGGGAAGGTTTTCGATTTGGCAGCTATGAGCTATGAGCTATGAGCTATGAGCTGTCAGCTGTCAGCTATCGGCGTTCGGCTATCAGCTGTCGGCGTTCGGCTGTCGGCGTTCGGCCAGGTTTCAGCAGGTGGGGTGGGTCGCGATGGGGCTCTCGGCTTAGAATTGAGTTGTGAGCACAGAGACGATTTCGGTACCTATGGTTGAGACGGTGGGCGGGTTGAAGGCGGTTCGGCGGGCGTTGTTGTCCGTGACGGACAAGACGGGGCTGGTGGAGTTTGCGCGGGCGCTGGCGGGGCATGGGGTGGAGCTGGTCTCGACCGGGGGGACGTCGAAGGCGCTGCGCGAGGCGGGCTTGGAGGTGCGCGATATCAGCGACCTGACGGGCTTTCCGGAGATGCTCGACGGACGGGTGAAGACGCTGCACCCGAAGGTGCACGGCGGCATTCTGCACATTCGCGACAGCGAGGAGCATGTGGCGGCGGTGCGCGAGCACGGGATTCAGCCGATCGACATGGTGGTGGTGAATCTGTACGCGTTTGAGAAGACGGCGAGCAAGCCGGGCGTGGCGTTTACGGACATCGTCGAGAACATCGATATTGGCGGCCCGTCGATGGTGCGGTCGGCGGCAAAGAATTTTGAGGACGTCGCGATTGTGACGTCGGTGGCGGATTACGCGCTGATTGCGGAGGAGTTGGCGGCCAATGGCGGCGCACTGGGGCGGGCCACGCGCTGGCGGCTGGCGAAGGCGGCGTTTGCGGTGACGGCGGCGTATGATGCGGGGATCGCGACGACGCTGGAGAGCATCGCGGCTCCGGCTCCTCATGGCGAGGCGGCAGTGTTCGATGTGGAGGCGTTGCCGCCGGCGATTCGAGTGATCGACCCGCTGAAGACGGTGCTGCGGTATGGCGAGAATCCACACCAGAAAGCGGCGCTGTATGTGGATGGCAGCGGCCGGGGCGTGGCGGCAGCGACGCAATTGCAGGGCAAGGAACTGAGTTACAACAACATCGTCGATGCGGACGCCTGCTGGGAACTGGTGCGGGAGTTCGATGCCCGGGACGCGGCGGTGGTGATCATCAAGCACACCAACCCCTGCGGTGCGGCGACCGGCGCGACGGTGCTGGAGGCGTATAAGCGGGCGCTCGAGTCCGACCCGGTCTCGGCGTTTGGGGGGATCATCGGCATTAATCGCGAGGTAGACGGCGCGGCTGCCGAGGAGATTGCCAAGCTGTTTGTGGAGGCGATCATAGCGCCCTCGTTCACGGAGGAGGCGAAGGCCCGGTTTGCGGCGAAGAAGAATCTGCGGCTGCTGGAGATCGCGGCAGACGAGGCGCAGGAGGGGAAGCCGGCGCGGATGCTGAAGCAGGTGTCGGGCGGGTTCCTGATGCAGGATGCGGACCGGCTGCGGGTGGGGGAGGCCGATCTGAAGGTGGTCACTGAGCGGGCTCCCAGCAAGGAAGAGATGCGGGCGTTGCGGTTTGCATGGAGCGTCTGCAAACACGTGAAATCGAACGCGATTGTATATGCCCGCTTCGACCACGGACATGGGCAGACGGTCGGTGTGGGCGCCGGGCAGATGAGCCGGGTGGACGCGGCTCGTTTTGGTGCGATGAAGGCCGTGCTGCCGCTGGCGGGGACGGTTGCCGCCTCGGATGCGTTCTTTCCGTTTCCGGACGGCCTGGAGACGGTGGCACAGGCGGGGACGACAGCGGTGATCCAGCCGGGCGGGTCGGTGCGGGACGCCGAGGTGATCGAGGCGGCCAACCGGCTGGGGGTTGCCATGGCGTTTACCGGGGTGCGGCACTTCCGGCACGGGTAAGTCTTTTGGGCTATTCCGGGCTGGCTGGGTAACGCTATAATCACCGTTTGGGGGTAGTGTGGCACGTCGGCCCCGCATCCAATTGAAGCTCCGGATCGTCTAAACACCTAGCGTTTGAGCCGTTCATCCCGCCGCCGGATTGGAACCTTCTTCTCATGACAATGCTCTTTAACGATCATCCGAACCGCACCTTCCGGCTGGTATCGCTCGCCTCTTTGTTGCTCGCAACCCCGGTTCTGCTGGCGGCGCCGCCTGCGAAGAGCGCCCCTGCGGAGGCTGCCCCGGCTGCTCCGAGTGCCGCCCAGGGGCCGGATCGCTCGGCTGCGTATTACCACTACGGGCTGGCTCATCTCTATGAGGAGATGGCGGTGAGCGCAGGGCGGCCGGACTACGCGACCCAGGCGATCGAGGAGTACAAGCTGGCGCTGAACGCGGATCCCAATTCGGTGTTGCTGCAGGATGGTCTCGCCGATCTTTACTTCAAGATCGGCCGGATTCCCGAGGCGGTGAACGCGGCGAAGGACCAGGTGAAGCGCAACCCGAATGACATTGAGGCGCACACGCTGCTGGGGCAGGTCTATCTGCGCTCGCTGGGCGACATGCAGGGCGCGCAGTCGGGCGAGATGCTGAAGCTGGCGATCGCGGAGTACGAGACGATTGCGCGGCTGAAGCCGGACGATGTTGAAACCAAGCTGCTGCTGGGGCAGTTGTATGCGCTGAACCAGGATCACGCCAAGGCCGAAGCGGAGTTCAAGGACGCGCAGAAGATTGACGCCAACTCGGAAGAGGTGGTGCTGAACATGGCGCGGCTCTACGGAGAAGAGGGCGATTCGCAGCGGGCGGCGGACACGCTTTCGGCGGTTCCTGCGGAGGATCGCACCGCGCGGATGGAATTGGCGCTGGGCGAGGCGCTGGATCAGTTGAAGAAGCCGAAGGATGCCGCCGCGGCGTATCGCCGTGCGCTGGATATCGAGCCGGATAATCCGGATGCGGAGCGCGCGCTGGCTAATTCGCTGCTGGATGACGGTCAACTGGACGAGGCGCAGAAGATTCTGAGCCAGCTGGTCGCCACCGATCCGACGGATGCGCGGTCGGAGATTCATCTGGCGGAGATTCAGCGGCGCCAGGGCCACTACACGGACGCGCTGGCGACGCTGGAAAAGGCGAAGGGGCAGGTGCAGGACACGCCGGAGCTTGGCTTCGACATCAGCTACAACCAGGCGCTGATCTACGACGCGCTGGGCAAATATGATCAGGCGGTTGACACGCTGAAGGGGATTCTCGATTCCACGGCGCACGCCGATGGGAAGTATTCGGAGCCTGAGAAACAGAACCGGGCGTATTTTCTGAGCCGACTGGGAATCATCTATCGCGAAGAGAACAAGACTCCAGAGGCCGTGGCGGTTTACAAGCAGCTGGCGGACCTGGGCGGCGACTACTCGCACGATGGATTCCAGGGGAGTTATGAGCGCGATGCGTACCAGGGCGAGATGGACGCGTACCGCGACGCGCATCAGTGGAAGGATCTGACGACCACCGCCGCGGCGGCTGCGAAGGCTCGTCCGAAGGATCACGCGATCCAGATGGCGTATGCGCAACAGCTCGTCGATACCGGTCAGGTAGAGGAAGGGCTTGCGCTGGCCAAGGCGCAACTGGCCGGGAATACGAATGACCTTGACACGCTGGAGCGGTTCGCCGAGATGTACATCCGCCTGAAGCGCTTCCCGGAGGCGAACGAGCAGCTCGACAAGGCCGTTGCGCTGGCGACGAAGCCGGACGACAAGCTGTACGTCATGTTCCTGCGCGGCGAGTTCTACGATCGCCAGAAGATGTACGACAAGGCGGAGGATGAGTTCCGCAAGGCCTTGGCCATCGATCCGCAGAATGCAGCGGTGCTGAACTACCTGGGATACATGCTTGCGGACCAGGGAGAGAAGCTGCCTGACGCGTTGAAGCTGATTCGCCAGGCGGTGGCGCTGGAGCCGCAGAACGGCGCGTATCTGGACTCGCTGGGCTGGGCGTACTTCAAGAGCGGCGATTACTCGCAGGCGGAAGAGAACCTGCGCAAGGCCAACGAGCGCATCAACACCGATCCTACGGTGCATGATCATCTGGGCGAGGTCTACGAGAAGACCGGCAACCTGAAGATGGCGGTGGCGCAGTGGGAGCGGTCGATGACCGAGTATGCGCATTCGCTGCCGGCCGATGCGGACCCCGAGGATGTGCAGAAGGTCCAGCACAAACTGGAGAATGCGCGTGTGAAGCTGGCGAAGCTGACTCCATCTCCTGAGAAGGGCAAGTAAGACGGCTGGATTTCGTCCTGCCGGTTACACTTAAGTGTGACCTTGAAAGGGACGAAAAACTCCGATCTGCGTTGCTGCGCTGTATCCCATAAAGCGAGCGATGTGCTGACGGCGCGCGTGTATGGCGCGCCCGAGCGGCCGTCTCGGACCGCCTTCCAGCGCGACCGCGAACGCATTGTGCAGGCGCGGGCGTTCCGGCGGCTGGCCGGCAAGACGCAGGTGTTCACTAGCCGCGCGTCGGACCACTTCCGCAGCCGGCTGACCCACACCATTGAAGTGATGCAGATTGCGCGCAGCGTCGCCGAGGCGCTGGGGCTGAACCAGGACCTGGCGGAAACGCTGGCGCTGGTGCACGACATTGGCCATCCGCCGTTTGGCCACGCCGGCGAGCGCGCGCTGGACGAGTGCCTGAAGCGGCACGGGCTACGCTTCGACCACAACCTGCACGCGCTGCGTATCGTTGAGCACTTCGAAGTGCGCTATGCGTCGCATCGCGGGCTGAACCTGACCCTGGGTGTGCGCGAAGGCATCATCAAGCACTCGCGTGACTACAGCACCGCTCAGTATCCCGAGCTGGCGCCGTACCTGCTTGGGCAGCGCCCTCCGCTGGAGGCGCAGATCATCGACCTTGCCGACGAGATTGCGTATCTCACGGCGGATCTGGATGACGGCGTGGAGTCGGGCATGCTCGAGATCGAGCACATCCGCGCGAACGTCGACGTTCTGGCCAACTGCTATACGGTGGTGAAGCGGGAGCACCCTGGCGTGGAAGCGAAGTTGCTGTTCAACGAAGCGCTGCAACTGATGCAGAACGTGCTGACCGACGACCTGATCGCGACCACGCTCGAGAACACGCAGGCGATTGGCGCGACCTGCCTGGAACAGGTACGCGAGCATCCGATGCGGTTGGCGACCTTCTCACCGCTGGCCGAGTCGCAGCGGCTGCAGGAGAAGCGCTACCTGTACGACACGCTCTACACCTGCGACGCGTTGTCGCTGGAGCATGAGAAGGCCGAAGAGGTGGTCACGACTTTGTTCAATTTCTGGGTCGCCCAGCCGCAGGAACTTCCCGCCGGCTACATCGAGGAGATTGAGACGGAAGGCCTGGCGCGTGTGGTGGCGGACTACATCGCGGGCATGACCGACAGCTTCATCCTGCTGCAATATGCGCAGGTTAAGCGCACTGTGCGGCGCTGAGCGGGAGCCATCGCGGCGATCCGGCGCATCCAATTGGAAGCACAAGGAGATCCCCATGAGCCACCGATCTGGAGTTTCGCCGGCGACGCTGGTCCTGTTTCTGGCGCTGCCTTTCGCTATGGTCGCGCAGAGCACGACCACGCAGCAATCCCGGACGCAGGCGCCTCAGCCGGGCGGAACTCTGGTGATCGCCGGACAGCCCGATCAGGCCGCGCTGGTGCGGATCAACGGCAAATCGTATGTGGACATCGAATCGCTGGCGCGCATTACGCATGCCTCGGTGAAGTACCAGGGGAACCAGACCATCCTCGCGCTGCCCGCGATCGCGAACGTGGCGACGGCGCAGCCTCCGCAGCCGAGCCAGTCGCCACAACTCTCCGGGGGATTTCTCGGCGCAGAGATTGAGGCGCTGACGCAGATTCGTGAGTGGCGCGTGGCGCTGGTGAACGCGATCCAGAATAACTACCCGGTGACGGAAAGCTGGGTGGGACGACTGCGCCGGTCAGCCGATAGCAAGCTGCAACTGGCGATCGCGGCGGCCACGACCGATCCGGACCAGAAGGCGCTGGACCTGCTGCGGAATGAGTTCACGAATATGCAGGCGATGAGCGACGGATTCCTGGCGATGCAGACCAAGGACAACTACATCTCGCCGGACACGTTCGCGAACAATTCGCAGGACCAGAAGATTCTGGATTGCGAGCATGCGCTGGTTTCCATGGCCGCGACCAAGCAGTTTCAGGATGAGATTTCGTGCCACTGAAGGAACCGGCCGGCTGACGAAGATGAGATGAAGATGATTGGCGTCCCCAACGGGATTCGAACCTGTGTTGCCGCCGGGAACAGGCGGAGTCCTGGGCCACTAGACGATAGGGACATCCCAAGTTTACATCAGCGGCTGGACGGGAACCGCGGGGGCGTCGCGTGCGGCGGGTCGCGAATGATATAGTTCACGGGCGGTGGGATGGCTAGTAGTCAGTATTTAGTATTCAGTCGTCAGTATTTATTCTGCGTACTGAATACTGAGTGCTTACTACTTACAAGGAGTCCGTATGCCTGGTCGTTTGAACGTTGTGTTTCTGGTCAGCCTGATGGCGGGGATGGGTGCTGCCGCGGCACAGACGCCGCCCGCGCCGGCGCAACCGATGCAGCCGGGAAATGCGCTGCATCCGCCGCGGCCAGTGCCGCCGCTTCGCGATCCGAACACGCCGGGGTACGTGAAGGCCACGGAACTGCCCGACGGGACCGTTCCGTCACCGACTGCGGACGGCAACTTCATCCTCGGCCCGACCCACAGCCCCGCGCCGGAGGTGACGGCGCAGGCGGGAGTGCCGCAGGGAACGGTGTATGAGTTCACGATGAGTTCCGCAGACAGCAAGTTCTACCCAGGGATCGCGCGCGACCCGGATACGTTTGGCACAGCCGATCCCAAGGACCCGACGAGGATGATCGTGACCACCAGCCATCCTGCTCCCTACACGCGCCACGTGGGCGTGTATGTACCCAAGCAGTACGTGCCGGGTACGGCTGCGCCGTTTATCGTGGGCGAGGACGGAATCGATCACGGGCTGTTCACGACGCTGGATAACCTGATTGCGGAGCATCGGCTGCCGGTGATGATTGCGATCTCCATCGGCAACGGGAGCGGTGATGCGCAGGGCAGCGAACGGGGCCTGGAGTACGACACGATGTCCGGCAAGTATGCGGAGTTCGTCGAGCAGGAAGTGCTGCCGCTGGTGGAGTCGAAGTACAACGTGAAGCTGACCAAGGACCCGAATGGGCGGGCCACGATGGGCGGGAGTTCGGGCGGATCGTGCGCGCTGGAGATGGCCTGGTATCACCCGGAGCTTTATCACCGCGTGCTGACGTTTTCCGGCACGTATGTGAATCAGCAGTGGCCGCATAGCGACGCGACTCCGCATGGCGCGTGGGAGTTTCACGAGCACCTGATTCCCGGGAGCCCTGCCAAGCCGCTGCGGATCTGGATGGAAGTGGGCGACCGCGACAACTTCAATTCGAATGCGCTGCGCGACAACATGCACGACTGGGTGGTTGCGAACGAGAACATGGCGAAGGTGCTGGCGGCGAAGGGCTACCACTACCAGTTCGTGTTTGCGCGCAACGCGGGGCACACCGATCGCGCGACGCACCAGCAGATTCTGCCGGAGGCGCTGGAATATGTGTGGCAGGGCTATCCCATCGCGGGGAAGTAAAGGCTGAAGAGTGCCGTGGCACGCGAACAAAGGCCCGGGGTTAAAACCCCACGCTAATCCGGAAAGACTTTTTCAGCATCCTCGTAAGCTGTCGCTACTCATAGCGCAGGGCTTCGATGGGGTCGAGATTCGCCGCGCGGATGGCGGGGATCATGCCGCTGACCAGGCCGGTGACGCAGAGGATGACGGTCGCTACGATGACTGAAGTGGGCGAGATGATCAGCCGTATGTCGGCGGCCTCGGCATGTTTTGCGAGCGCGCTGTAGAAGGTGATGCGCCCCACCATTGCGGAGATTGCGTAGGCCAGGGCGATGCCGCTTACGCCCCCGACGGCCGTGATGGCCATGGCCTCGGAGAGGAATTGGAGCAGGATGTGGCGGCGGCGCGCGCCCAGAGCTTTTTCGACGCCAATCTCGCGGGTTCGCTGCTGGACTGCGACCAGCATGATGTTCATGAGGCCGACGCCGGCAATGCCGAGGGTGAGTGCGCCGACGAAGGACAGCAGCACATTGAGTGCGAGCGAGAGAATGCTGAACTGGCGCAGCTCCGTCATCAGGTTGGCAACGTAGATCGCGTTGTGGTCCGAGGGCCGGAAGTGATGCGTCGCAGCGAGCGTCTGGCGTACCGTCTTCTCCGCAAGCTCGTTGTCGCCGGTGTAACTGAACCACATGCCGTCGATGTACTGCATGTCCTTGATGTCTCCCATGGTGTTGAAGGGGATGTAAATCTGGCGATTGTTGTCGTTGTCGCCTTCCTGCATTTTGGGACTCAGCACGCCGACGACGGTGAACACCTCGCCATTCAGGCGCAGTGGTTCGCCGATTGCCCAGCCGCCGGAGAAGAGGCGCGTCTTGGCCTCCGAGCCGATGACGCAGACGTGCGCGCGCTGCTGATCCTCCGCGCCAGTGAAGAAACGTCCCTGGTCGGTGTCGAGCTTCAGGATGTCCTGGTAGGCGGGCCGGACTCCGTTCACGGTCCAGGTAAAGGTGTGCAGGTCGTTCTGCACGGGGACGTCTTTGTACAGCGCCGGCGAGATGCGGTTCATTCCAGGCACGCCGGCGGCGATGCGGTCGACGTCGTCGAGGGTGAAGCGGACCTTGACGCCGGCTTTGTCTCCGCCGGCCTGTTCGCTGGTGCGGCCGGGCCAGACACCGATGGTCTGCGTGCCCCATTGCGCGAAGATGGCCTGGATGGCATGCGTGAAGCCTGCGCCGTACGCCAGCAGCAACACGACCGTGGCAATACCCCATGCCATCCCGACCATGGTGATCATGGTGCGGCGGCGGTTGTAGAGCATCGCCTCCCACGCCTGACCGAGAATGTCTTTGAACATGGCTGCCTTCCTCGCTCGAAACTTATTCGCGCCGCAGAGCCTCAATGGGGTCCAGCTGCGCAGCTTTGGTGGCCGGATAAAGTCCGGCGGCTACACCACAGATCACCAGCGATCCGAGCGCGAGCGCTGCGGACCATGGCACGAGGCGCGGTGGATCCCAGCCCGGCATCTTGTCGGTGAGCAGCTGTTGGAGCACCCACATGAATGCTCCGGAGATGGCGATGCCGATCATTCCGCTGATGCCCGTCAGCAGCAGTCCTTCCCAGAAGAACTGGGCGATGATGCTGCGCCTGGTGGCGCCGATGGCCTTGAGGATGCCGATTTCGCGGGTGCGTTCGGTGACCGACACCAGCATGATGTTGACGATGCCGACCGCGCCCAGCCCCAGGGTGACGATTCCTACGCCGCCGAGAAAGACGTCCATGGCGTTGAAGATCGCGCCGATCATCCGCTCTTCCTCGATGGTGTCCCATTGTTCGAAGGCATCTTTCATCGCGGGGTCGAAGCCATGGCGCTCGGCGATGACGCGATCGGCGGCGGCGAGTGCGGCTACCGAGTCGCCACGCTTGGTCGGCTGGAATTGAATGGAGGTCAGCGCATCGGCGGGGATGTTGTTCCCCTTCATCGCGAAGAGTTCCTGCATGGTGGTGATGGGGACGTAGATTCTCTGGTCGGCGCCATCATCGGTGCCGCGGCTGATCTTGCCGGCCTGGCCGATTACGGTGAAGGCGGTACCGTTGATGGTGATTGTCTCGCCGACCATGGGACGGCCGGGGAACAGGAGCTTGGCGGCTTTCAGACCCAGGATAGCGACGCGGCGATGGTCGGACTCATCCGCGCCGTCGAGAAAGCGCCCCTGCAAGATGGGGAGGAATTTCACGGTCGAGTAGTTGGGTTCCACCCCGATGACGCGGCTGGAGGTGTTGCTCCACTGGCTGACCTGGTAGACGTCCGAGCGGCTCAGCTCGACGGTGGTGGCACGGAGTTCCGGCAGGCGGCGCAGCGCGGCCTCGTCGCCGAGGGTCAGCTGGTAGGGGCGCATGCCGGTGCGCTGGTTGGCAACGGCGGGGATGTTGCCGTTCCACATCATGATGATGTCGTTGCCCAGGTTGGAGAGCTGGCGGTGCTGGCCGGAGCGGAAGCCCTCGCCCAGCCCCACCAGAACGAGCAAGGAGCCGACGCCCCAGGCAATGCCGAACATGGTCAGGAACGAGCGCAGCTTGTTGGCGGCGATTGCGCGGAAGACCTGGCCGAGGATGTCTGCGAAGCTCTGCATGAGGCTGATGTAGCTGCACAAAATGATACGCGGGGGAACGGGCGGCGGTTCCATAGCCACAGCGTTAAAGGGATGAAAGGGCGGAACTTTGTGACGGCGGTTTGCGTAAGGACGATTAGCGAACGGCCGTTGACACGTTGCTCCGTCTAAGCTGTTATACCTATCGCACGATGAGTTCTGCGTTCGGGACGGTTTCGTTTCCTGCGCAGTGGGAGGGTTGGTTGTGGCAGCGTCTGGGAAGAGTAAACGCTTATGGATCTGGCTGGGCGTGGCTGCGGTAGTAGTTGTGCTTGCCGGTGGAGTAGCGCTGGCACGGCTGGTCAAAGGGGCGACCATCGATCCCAATCGTCTGGCCAAGGTGACGCGCGGCGATGTGGCGCGGTCGGTGGTGGCTACAGGGAAGATTCAGCCGATCACCCAGGTCGAGGTGAAGAGCAAGGCCTCAGGCATCGTGGAGAAGCTGTTTGTCGATATCAACAACAAGGTTGCCAAGGGCCAGGCCCTGGCACAGCTTGACCAGCAGGAAATCCAGGCACAGGTGGAAGCACAACAGGCGCAGCTCGCTTCGGCCCAGGCAAATGTAACTGCGTATGAAGCAAATATCGAGCAGGACAAGGTAAACGCGGCAGCGCCGGACCTGCCCATGTACAAGGCCACGCTGGACCGCAACCTGGAGATGAAGAAGGACGGGCTGGTGAGCCAGCAGGCGCTGGACGATACCAACAAGGAATACCTGGCGGCAATGACGCGGCGCGATTCTTCGAGGGCGCAGATCGGTGTCGACACGGCGAAGCTGAAGCAGGCGCGAGCGCAGGTGATGCAGAGCCAGGCAAGTCTGAAGCAGCTCGAAGAACAGCTTAGCTACACGACGATCACCGCGCCGATGGATGGCGTGATCCTGTCGCGCGATGTGGAGATTGGCGACGCGGTCAGCTCGATCCTGGTGCTGGGATCGACGGCCACGCTGGTGATGACCGAAGGCGATATCAACCAGGTGTATGTGCAGGGCAAGGTGGACGAAGCCGACATCGCGCACGTGTATATGAGCCAGCCGGCGCGCATCAAAGTGGAGAGCTTCCGCGACCGCGTCTTCAACGGCAAGGTGACGAAGATCGCGCCGCTGGGCGTTGAGAAGGATAATGTAACCACTTTTGAAGTGCGCGTCTCGATCGACAATCCCGGCGGCGAACTGAAGGCCAACATGACGGCCAACGCGGAGATTCTGCTGGACGAACACAAGGGCGTGCTGACGGTTCCGGAAAATGCGGTGAGCTACGACAACAACAAAAATGCTTCGGTGCAGGTTCCGGACAAGAATCAGAAGGATGGGACGAGGAAGGTCCCGGTGCAGGTGGGGCTGTCGAACGGCTCGGCGACCGAGATTGTCAGCGGGCTCAAGGAAGGTGATCAGGTAGTGCTGCTGCAGTAGCGTCGCTCAGGATGTGGAGTCGGCGAGCAGGACGCGGAGATCGCGGAGATTGTGACCGGTGGGGCCGGTGACGATGGTTGCGCCGATGGCGTTGAGGAATGGATAGGTGTCAAAGGCGCCCAGCACGTGCTGGGCTTCAGCGCGACGCGAGGGGCTGTCAAGGGTGTGAGTATCGAGGACGGCGCCCGCCGCGGGACTGTTCCCGTCGATGCCGTCGGAGCCTGCGGAGAGAACGGCGATGGGCGCATCTTCGGCGCGGAGCTTTCCTGCGAGGTAGAGGGCGAGGTGCTGATTGCGACCGCCGGCGCCTGCGGTCACAGGGAGCCGCACTGCCACTTCACCGCAGGAGATCAGGCAGACGCGGGGGTGTTCGCGGCGGAGTTCGCGCAGGCGGTTGAGCAGGTAGTCCGCGGCTGCGTCGTAGGTCCAGTCGTCGCACGTGTTGTCGAAGATGGCTCGGTAGCCGAGTGCGGTGGCGTGATTCTGCGCGGCTCTGGCGAGTTCCTCGCTATCGACCAGCTTCCAGACCGGCGAGTCGACTTCGTTCGGCTTGGGAGTTTCCGGCAGTTCGGGCGATTCGAAGAAGCGGCGGACAGAGGGCGGGAATCGATCCAGCATTTGGTAGCGTGTGAGGATCTCGCGGCACTGCGCGATGGTGGTGGGGTCGGGGATGGTTGGGCCGGAGGCCAGCGCATCGAGATGCGCGGGGGGAACGTCCGAGACCAGCAGCGAGATCTTCTTCGCGCGGCCCGCGGCGACGGCGAGGCGTCCGCCTTTGACCGCGGAGAAATGTTTGCGGACGCAATTCATCTCGACGATGGTGGCGCCGCTGCCCACGAGCGCGCGATGAAACGCCACGGTGTCCTCGAGGGAGATTGCGGGGTCGAGTGGCAGCTCCATCATCGCGGAGGCGCCGCCACTGATGAGGAAGATGCAGAGCGTCTCGTCGGTTGGCGCATTGGCGACGGCCCGCAACATGGAAAGCGCCTCGGCCGCACCGGCACGCGAAGCTTCGTCCGGATACGGGTGCCCGCCGGGGAAGAATTTTATCCTCGCAGGTAGGTTTTGCGGCCGCTCGCCCGGCGCGATCAACACACCTTCCAGATCGCAGGATGGCGCCAGCGGTAGTCGCGACAGAAGAGCCTGCAGCATGGGCGCCGCAGCTTTGCCGATCGAGAGGATGCGCACTCGTTTGAGCCGGTCGAGGTCGACGACGTCGCGGCCATCGAGAAACAGGCGATGGCCTTCGGTCTGCAGCACGCGGTCGAAGGAACGTTCGATGCTGCAGTCGGCGAGCGCCCCGGCGAAGATGTCGCGCGCGAGTTGTTTGAGGTCGGTCACGTTCGGATCACTCGGGAGTCCGGCTGAAGGCTAGTTTCATGCGTGCTCCATCCAAGGCATTCTCCCATTTCGCGATGACGATCGTGGCGACGGCGGAGCCGATGACGTTGACGACGGCGCGGGGCACGTTGGTCAGCCGCTCGACGCCGAGCAGAAGCACCAACGCCGCCACCGGGATGGTGTGCATGGAAGCGAGCGTCGCCGCCAGTGTCACGAAGCCCGCGCCAGCGACGCCGGCTGAGCCCTTCGACGTGAGCATGAGGACCAGCATGATGGTGATCTGTTCGCGCGGGCCGAGGTGCGTATTAGTCGCCTGCGCCAGGAAGATCGCGCCCATGCTGAGGTAGATGGAGGTGCCGTCGGCGTTGAACGTGTAGCCGGCGGGCATCACCATGCCGACGATGGGTTCCGCGCAGCCGAGTTGCTCGAGCTTGAGCATGACGGGCGCCAGGACTGCTTCCGACGAAGAGGTGCCAGCGGTGATGAGGAGTTCGTCGCGCAGGTACGCAAGCAGGCGGGTAAGACGGAATCCGGCCAGGCGCGCGATGGGGCCGAGGATGATCGCGACGAAGAGAGCGGCGACCGCCCAGACCTCACCCGTGAAGAGGATGAGCGGACGCAGGCTGGCGAGGCCGTACTGGCCCACCGTGTAGGCCATCGCGCCGAGTGCGGCGAGCGGCGCAAACAGCATGATGATGCTGACGATGCCGAACATTACTTTCAGGATGACGTCGAGCAGATCGATGAGCGGTTGGGCCGTCGCGCGGATGGGAGCGAGGACGACGCCGAAGAGAACGCCGAGGAAGATGATCTGCAGAATGTTGCCGGTGACGAACGGCTCGCCGACGCTGGTAGGAAGAATGCCCAACAGGAAGGGGAGGAAGCCCACGTGCTGCGCGCTCGCGGTGTAACTGGCGACAGCCGTGGTGTCGAGCTTCGCAGCGTCAATGTTCATGCCGGTGCCGGGATGCAGCAGGTTGATGGCGATGAGGCCGGCGATGAGCGCCACCGACGACACCACCTGGAAGTAAACCATTGCTTTGACACCGACGCGGCCTACTTCCCGCAGGCTGCCCATGCGCGCGATGCCCACGACGACCGTAGCGAAGATGATGGGCGCGAGCGTCATGCGGATGAGTTGAATGAAGGCGTCGCCCATCGGCTTCAGCGCGACGGCAAAGTGCGGGAAGCGCACGCCGATCGCGACGCCCAGTACGATGCCGACCATCACCTGCAGCCACAGCGGGCCGAGCAATGGCCGGGACTTGCGGGTGTTGTGGGCCGAGTCGGAGATGGGTTGCGCGACTGCCATGATTACTCCGCGAGTTGCCGCATCACTCTAATTAAGTCGGATTTGCCTTCGAAGCCGATGCCCGGCAGCTCCGGCATGGTGACGTAGCCGCTCTCCACGCGCACGCCGTCGGGGAATCCACCGAAGGGCTGGAAGAGGTCGGGGTAGCTCTCGTTGCCGCCCAGGCCGAGGCCGGCCGCGATGTTCAGCGACATCTGGTGGCCGCCGTGCGGGATGCAGCGGCGCGGCGACCACCCGGCGGTGCGGATCACGTCGAGCGTGCGCAGATACTCGCAGAGGCCATAGGACAGCGCGCAGTCGAACTGCAACCAGTCGCGGTCCGCGCGCATGCCGCCGTAGCGGAGCAGGTTGCGGGCATCCTGATGGCTGAAGAGATTTTCGCCCGTGGCCATCGGGCGCGGATAGAACTCGGCCAGCGCGGCCTGCAGCGCAAAGTCCAGCGGGTCGCCGGCTTCCTCGTACCAGAACAGCGGATAGTCGCGCAGCATCTTCGCGTAGGCGATTGCAGTCTCGAGGTCGAAGCGGCCATTGGCGTCGACGGCGAGTTGCGCAGTGCTGCCGATCTCCGTGAGCACAGCCTCGATGCGCTGGCGGTCCTCGGCGATTTCCGCGCCGCCGATCTTCATCTTGACGACGGTGTAACCGCGGTCGAGATAGCTGCGCATCTCCGCACGCAGCGCGTCGAGATTCTTGCCGGGATAGTAGTAGCCGCCGGCGGCGTAGACGAAGACGCGCGGATCCGCCTTGTGCTGGTGCCGTTCGGCGAGGAGGCGAAACAGCGGCTTGCCCGCGATCTTGGCGACCGCGTCCCACACCGCCATGTCGATCGTGCCTACCGCGACGGAGCGCTCGCCGTGGCCGCCAGGCTTCTCGTTCTTCATCAGGGTGCGCCAGATGCGGTCAGGATCGAGGTTGTCGCCCGCATCGTTCAGCAGCGTTGCGGGGTCGGCTTCGCGGAGACGCGGTGCGAAGCGTTCCCGGATGAGTCCACCCTGGCCGTAGCGGCCGTTGGAGTTGAATCCATAGCCGACGACGGTGCGTCCGTCGCGCACCTGGTCGGTGACGACGGCGACCAGGGACAGCGTCATCTTCGAGAAGTCGATGTACGCATTCGCGATGGCGGATGCGATGGGCAGGGTTACTTCCCGGATGTCAACGATACGCATGGAGCACAATTCCTCTGAGTCGAAAGTCCTTTACGACCATAACTCAAAGGCTCGCGCGAGGACAGCCTAGGCGTGCGAAGCGGCCGTGGCAGTGGCCTCCAGCGTGGTTTCGAGAGCGATGGCGCGCGGAAACAGGATGTTGTTTTCCAGGTGGATGTGCTGGTGCAGATCCTGCTCGAACTCCTTCAGGCCGCTGTGGAAGGCGAGTTAGGTTGGGCACGCACAGAAAGGGGACCGGCGGCCGATAGGACTTAAGTCACAACGAAAATGTATCGTCAGGAGGTGGGAATCGCCTTGGATGACTGGAGAACATTGCCGAATGAAAGAGATAGTTGCCTGGGTTTTTGGAGTGGGGTTGTTGGGCAATGCGGCGTTGTTCGTCCCGCAGGTGCTGGCTGTGTGGCGAAAGAAGAGCGATGAGGGCATCTCGCTGATCACGTTTGGCGGGTTCAACGTGCTGCAGGCGATCGGCATTGTGCACGGCTATTACCAGCAGGACTGGTCGCTGATCATTGGAATGAGCGCGAGCCTGCTGACGTGCGGCGCTGTGACGTTCCTGACCCTCTACTACCGCATGGGGCGAAAGCGCACTGAGGGGGCGCGTTAAAAAGAAACCCCGGGGAGAGAGGTCGCTCCCCGGGGCCGCGAGGTAAAGCAATCTTTTAGAAGAGGATTCGGCCTCCGAGTTGGAGGATGCGATTGCTGCCGCCGGATCCAGTGATTTTGCCGAAGTTGGCGCTGTTCATGGTAGCGGTTGGCGCGCCCAGATTGGTTAGGTTGAAGACGTTGGTGGCTTCGCCGCGGATCTGGAATTTGACCCGTTCATAGATGGCGAAGTCGCGGAAGAGCGACGCGTCCACGTTGCGGTAGCCAGGATCGCTCAGCTGGGCCGGGCGAGTATTTCCCAGCAGATTCAGCGGACCGAGACCCGGGCACTGCGTGGTCGTTCCGGGAACAACGGCCCCGGTCGCGCAGTAGGCGGTCGTATCGAACCACTGATTTTCCATGGCTACACGCGAACTGCCGTTGTTAAGGACGTGGGCAAACTTGCCGGGGACGATGCTCGGACGATTGCTTCCCTGGCCGTCGAAGTAGTTGTCGGTACCGGTGAGAACGGTGAAGGGCTGACCGCTGTTCGCCGTCCAGACGCCGGTGATGGTCCAGCCGTTGAACGCGGTTTTGACCACCCGGTTATAGGAATCGAAGTAGTCCGGCTGCCAGACGAACGACATGATGAACATGTTGTGCCGGTCCTGGTCCGAACGTTGATGCGCTTCGAGCTGGGGGAAGTTCTGATCGATGAAGGTTGAAGTCAGAGCGGTTCCATCGAGCGCGTTGCTGGCGATGGTGTGGCTCCAGGTGTAGTTTCCGCTGGCGCTGATGTGATGCGTGATGCGCTGCGTTACGGTGACCTGCAGGCCGTTGTAGTTTGAAGTCTGGTCCGAGCTGAGCAGGTAGATGTTCGAGTAAACCGGCGAAGCGGCGGACAGTCCGAACTGCGAGTTCAACGGACGTCGGTTGTTCACCGTGCCGCTGGTGTTGGCGTAGCCGCAGGCCTTGGTCAGGTCCGTGCAGGACGCGCCCGAGGTGCCGGTGGAGGTGATATTGAATTGCGGAGCGTTGAGGTCGTGATAAATCGGCAGTCTCCGATTCAGCGAACCAACGTAGTTTGCGCTCACCGCGAATCCTCTGCCGAACTGCTGCGAGAATCCGAAATTGAGCTGATAGGTGAACGGCCACTTATACTTCGGGTCCAGAGCGACTACCTGGTTGAGCGCCAGGAAGCTGGCCGTGTTGGTGCCGCCCACAAACGTAAGCGTGGGGAACGGGTTGGTGCCGGTGGGGAACTCGGTGGGATCGTTGGCGTAGGGGTGAGTCAGCGAAGTGACTTTGCTGAACGTCGGGCGAACCGCATAGGGAGCGAAGTTCGACGGCAGTTCCCATTCGTTGCCGGAGATTCCGCCAAAGAACAAGCCGGCCGCTCCGTGGAAGACCGTCTTGCCGTTGCCGAATGGATCGAATGCGAATCCGACGCGAGGCGAGACGTGGTTGTTCGGGGTGGAAGCGCCGCTCTTTGGCACTCCGGGGTCGCCGGGGAACAGCATGCCGATGGGGGCAAGCTGATTGCCGGTCTTGCCGGAAATGTTGACGTTGGCAAATGCATGAGACTGCTGGCCGGCAACAAAGTTGGTCTGCCGGTTCTGGGTATCGGTCGGAGCCTGCTGCCAGTCGTAGCGCACGCCCAGGTTGATGGTGAGGTTCGGAAGGATGCGCCAGTCGTCCTGGGCGAAGACTCCGTAGTTGAAGTAGTTCGCTTCCGCGTATTCGCCGGTGTCCTGCTCCATCGTGCTGGGGATGCCGGCGATGAAATCCGACAGGGCATTGTCAGTCCGCGTCTTGGCCGACGTGGCGAAGGAGAAGACGCCGTAGTTGTTCAGCGAGGTGAGTTGGAAGTCCTTCTCCAAGCCGCCCTCACCGCCCAGGTAGAGCGTATGCCGGCCGCGCGTCGTGCTGAGAACATCGCGGACGCCGTAGTTGTTCGTTCCGTCTTTCGGTCCGGTAATTGCCTGGCCAAGCGTGAACCAGTTGGAGATGCCGATCTGACCGCGCGAAGGAGAGCCGGAGATACCGAAGTCCGATCCAAAGCTAGCCAGCGTGCTGTCGCCCGGAACCGGAACACGGCCGCCGAATTGACGCGTATAGCTGACCCAGGCCTGGTTGATGGTGCGGCCACTGACCGTCCAGGTATCGCTCACATTCGCATTCTGCTGCCGAGCGACATAGTTCGAGTACGACCACTTTTGCGTGAGAGTCGATGGGACGACACGGTTGCTGTAGTTGGAGAGGAAGTAGCTCAGAGTGAGGCGGTGAGCCGCGTTGATCTGGTGATCGGTCTTGATCAGGTATTCACGGCTGCTCTCCGGGACCGGAGCGCGCTCCTTATGGGTGTAGGGCGTATCGCCCACCTGGCCGGTGGGATTTGGTGTCATCGCCAGGTACTTGAGGATGTTCTGCGCGGTGGGATCGAGGGAGCCCGCCGGAATCGTGTTGTTCGCGTACGGGGTTTGCGTGGCCGGGTTGCAGACAAGGAAATGGAACGCTGCATTCGCGGCCGCTGACGGACTCACGTTACAGGACGCCTGCTCGGCTGCGGTAGGCGTGTTCTCAAAAAAATTCCCGGCGATTTCGGCGGCGCTGGGAACGTTGCCGGTGTACTGCGGGGACGTCGTGTCGATCAGGCCACCGTAGCTTCCGAAGAAGAAGTCTTTATCACGCCGGATTGGGCCGCCAACCGTGGCGCCAAACTGGTGCCGTGCGTAGTCGCCCTTGGTATTTTGATTGTGCGTGGTCGCGTAAAAGTTCTTGGTGCGATAGAACTCGAACAGCGAGCCATGGAACTCGTTGGTGCCGGCCTTGGTAACAACGCTGACGACTGCAGCCGCATACCGCCCGAGTTGCGCGCTGAAGTTGTTGGTCTGCACATTGAACTGGCTAATCGCGTCAGGATTGGGAATGATGTTGCCGCTGTTGCGCAGGCCGGTCATATTCAGGCCGCCGTCGAGATAGTACGAGACCTGGCCGGTGAAGTCGTCGGTGGATCCGTTGATGTAAACGTGGAGTTCGGGAAAGCCCAGGCTATTGGTTGTGTTGTTCGACTGCACGCCCGGGGTGAGGTTCAGCAACTGGTAAGTGTTGCGGCCGACCAGGGGAAGGTTATCGATCTGCAGGTTGGAGACGGTAGTTCCCAGCGTTGCGTTGCCCAGGTTGACCAGCGGAACGTCGGCGGTCACGTTGACCGTCTCGACGGCTGTGCCCACCTCAAGCTGGAGCTTGAGTTCAGCGTCCTGCATCACCGCGAGCACGACACCGCTGCGCTCCAGCGTTTTGAATCCCGGCGCGGCGACCGTGATTTTGTACGGACCAATCGGGAGAAACTCCTCATGGAACGAGCCGTCCGCCTTGGTGGTTCCGGTACGGGTGAAGTTGGTGTCGGTCTGGACCAGAGTGATGGTCGCGTTCGCCACCACGGCTCCGGTTGTGTCCGTGATCGTGCCGAACATGGTTGCGGTGCTCAGTTGGGCGTTCGCGTGCAACGATCCGCACACCGCGAAGATTGCTGCCAGCAATACAGCGACCAAGGCATGCGTGAATCTGTGTTCACGTCCACCCTGTTTTGCCTCACTCTCGTGAGTGTTAGTTGATTTGTCTAGCGTCATGGCCATTCTCCTTGTTATTTGCAACACACCGCACTCGGTTGAAGTGCGTTCCTACCTCGGTTATGAAAGTTTGAAGAATGCAGCGGAAAGGCCTTCGCAGGCCACCCCGATGGTGCATCCGTTCGTGCGTATGGCGGAAATCTCTGCGCGTCCGTTGTACAGTTGCAACTCTCGCGAGCCGCGTGCGGTCCCCAGATTGTCCAGAAGCGTTCCGTCGCCGGCGAGCGAGAATCGGATGACGCCCCGCGAGTCCAGGCAGCGGACTCCTTTGGCGTCGTGGATCGTCGCTTCGATGGTGACAGTGTTTCCTTTGCGTCCCTTCTCCTGCAGCCGAAGCTCGGCCGGTGTCCCCCATGGTGTGGTCTGGTAGTGCAACTCAACTTCGTCGCTCACCGTTGTCTTGCCCTTGGTAGCGACGACGCGAAGATGATTCGGGCCGTCTGCGAAGGCAACCTGCCAGCGCAATCCGGCGGCGGGAAAATTCTGGCTGTCGCGCTGTTTTGTGCCTGCGGATTTGCCGTTGACGAACAACTCCGCGTGGTCGCAGTTGGAGTAGACATTGACCGGCCGCAACTCGCCCGGCTTGCCCCAACGGATCGGCCAGGTATGTCCGTAGATGTGGACCATCGGCGCCTCAGCCCAGTAGGACTGGAAGACGAAGTACGACTCCTTCTTCGTCATGTCGCGTTCCACTACGCCCTTCTGGTTCATGCGCGGAATGGCATTGTCGCCGCGTAGCGGAGAGGGAAAGTCCTTGAAGATCCACTGCGCCGAGCCAATGAACCAGGGCAGCGTCTCCTGCACCTTCAGGTGCCAGTCGAAGAGGTTGCAGGCGTACGTCTCCGACCAGTCGCCATCCTTCGACATGCGCACGTCGCCGCCGGTCTTCAGGTAGTCGAGGCCGCGTTCGTCCGCGCCGGTGCCGGTCGGTACCTTGCGCAGCATCGCTTCGGGATCCTCGGAATGCCGCCCGGCATGGCTGTCGGCGCCCCACTCAATGTGGATGAACCGCTTCACGCTGTCGCGCCCGGCCACCAGGTTCTGTTCATACTCGTGATAGTTGCCGCGATACCAGCCCGCCCAGATCGACGGTGAATAGACGTCCGGAATGTCCTTGGCGAAGTCGCAGCGGCGGAACGATGTCAGCCGCGAGTTGTCCAGGGTGTGCGCCAGGTCGCGAATCTCGGTCATGAAGCCGCGGATGGCCTGCTTATTAATCTCGGGATACTCGTCCGGCCAGTCATCCTCGTTGCCCAGGCCCCACAGGATGATCGACGGATGGTTGTAATGCTGGTCGATCATCTGGCTCAGCATGTCCTTGGCGTTTTGCTGGAAGGCCGGGCTGCCGATGCCGGCGCGGCACCACGGCACTTCTTCCCACACCATCAGGCCGAGCTCGTCGCACAGGTCGAGCACCAGGCGGTCCTGCTGGTAGTGGGCCAGGCGGATGAAGTTCGCGCCCATTTCGCGGATCAGCTGCAGCTCCTGGCGGACCAGGTCGTCGCTCATCGCAGCGGCGACATCGGCGTGGTCGGCATGGCGCTGCGTGCCGCGCAGCAGAACGCGCTTGCCGTTCAGCTTGAAGGGCCCCTTCTCGACGAACTCGATGTGGCGGATGCCGAACCGTTCGTCCAGGCTGGTCTGCCCCGCGGTGCTCGACAGCGTCACCCGGCAGCGATACAGCCGCGGCGACTCCGGCGACCAAAGCTCGGGCGCGGCGACAGGAAACGACGCCAGCTCCGTCAGGCCGTCCCAGGCCGCAGCAGTCTTCGACGCAGTGTGGATCGGATGCCCGCCCGGGTCCAACACCTCGAGCTTGACCGTGCAATCGGAATTCTGCTTCGTGGGATTGTAGAGCCGCGCCTTGACCGACACGGTCGCCGATCCGTCCCCGGCAACGCTGGGCAGAACGTGAACCGCGTCCAGCGCAAGCGACGGCAGGTAGACCAGGTTCACATGGCGATACAGGCCGCCATAGAGGCAGAAGTCGCTGAGGTCGGAGGGGACGCGATCGAGATCGGGCGCGTTGTCGCACAACACTGCAATCGGTACACCCTGCCTGGTCTGCGCGGCGGGCAGTTTCTGGATTGCCTCAGTGATGTCGAAGGCGAACTCGTCGTAGCCGCCCTTGTGTTTCCCGACCAGCATTGACCCGACCCATACGGTCGTCGTCTGGCCGGCGCCCTGGAAGTGCAGCAGCGTTCGTCCCCCGGCGAAGGGGTTGGCGATGGCGAGCCGGGTGCGGTACCAGCCCTGACCCCGGAAGTAAGCGTGGTCGGGGTCGCAGGCATCGGCTGCGTTGAAGCAGTGGGGCAGCGTGGTGGCACCCCACTGATCGTCATCGACCGCGCGCCAGACCTCCCAGATGCCGTCGGTCGGACCCTGGCGGTACTGCCAGCCGGTGTCCAGCCGCTTGGCGCATACGACGGCCCCGCCCGCGGGGAGGGACTCCATGGCAACGGCGCGGAGCGGTGCCGGAAGCAGGGCGCCGGTGGTCGCCATCGATGCAGTCAGCAGAAACTGCCGTCGGGAAGAATTCAGCAAAGGTTACCTCGTGCAGGCGGGCGCTCGTTTTGGGTGCCGGGCCGGAAAAATTGCTTCCGCAGGCAAAAAAACGGGAACCGGAGCACATACCTCTGTGCGGGTTTACCGAATTTCCAGGTCCTACTTGGAAGCACGCTCACCCTCTGCCTCAGAGACGGGCACTGGCAAGTGACTCACCGTTTGGTCCATTGGTATAATGTTATCTACCGTTAAATCTGCAAGTTGCGACTAAATTTCATTTTGTGTCAAACGTCCCTTGCGAGTCGTTAACATGGGCGAGTAGGATTCTGGGGCTGAGAAATTCATGATTCGTACGAGTGCAATTCGCGACGCCTGGCATCCCCAGACGCGGGAAGACCGGGACGCTATCCTGCGGGAACTGCAGGCCGTGTTGGCCAGCCCACACTTCTGCAACAGCAAGCGCTATCCGGCGTTGCTGCAATACATCGTGGAAAACACTCTGGCCGGCAAGTCCGAATTGCTAAAGGAACGGACCCTGGGGGTCGAGGTCTTCGACCGATCGCCCTCCTACGACACCAACGCCGACACCGTGGTCCGGTACACGGCGGGCGAGGTCCGCAAACGTCTGTCGCTCTACTACCACGAGCTGGACGAGAAGCCGGTCATCCAGATTTCGCTTCCGGCCGGTTCCTACATTCCCGAGTTTCTCCATTCGCAGGAGGAGCCCAAGGAGTCGGCCGGTCATGCGCCCTCATCCTCCAGCCTGGTTCATGAACCGTTGGGGCATACCATCCTGGACGCCGTTTCGCCCTGGACGGGAGACGGCGAACTCCACGCGACCGCCCTTGCCGAGATTCACCCCCACTCGACGACCCACAGCCGCCGCTGGTGGCTGAGTGTGGCTGCCATTGTCGCAGTGATCGCGCTGGCGGGGTTTGGATGGCGTTATCGGGCTGGCCATCCCAGCACGCCCATCGATGAATTCTGGGCGCCCATTCTGCGCAACCAGCCTGCCGTGATGGTGTGCGTCGGCGGCTCCGTCTTCTCGCAGAGCCACGTCTCTGGTGTGGACACCGCCGGCAAAGACATCGTGTATCCGTTTGTCTCGATGCAGAGCGCTTCCGCGATCGCCAGCCTGGCCGGCATGATCGAGCGCAACGGCGCGACGACGCGGCTGCAACCCTCGGCCACCACTCCGCTGACCGAACTCCGCGAGCGTCCCGCCATTCTTCTTGGAGGGTTTAACAATGAGTGGTCGATGCGTTTGCTCGATCCGCTCCCCTATCACCTCGCGCAGTTGCCGGAAGAATCCATCGTAGAGACTGCGAAGCCGGAGACGCGCTGGGTGCGCGATCCATCCCTGCCTTACTCCAGCGCGGACGACTATGCGCTGGTGGCTCGCTTCCGCGATACCACCACCGACGGCTGGGTCGTCGTCCTGGCCGGCGTCGGGCGCAATGGCACGGAGGCCGCCGCGCAATTCGCCACCAGCCCGCACTACATGCAATTGCTGCGGGACCAGCTCGGCAAGAATATTGCCAACCAGAACATCGAGGTCATCCTGCGCGTGAAGGTGATCGATGGAAAGACGGGCGCTCCGTCGATTCAGACCGTGCGCGCGTGGTAGTCCGTCTCTTCGCTCCACCCTCTTTACTCCCAACTCCGCCGACAGTGATATAAAGGCACGTCCGAGCGCGTTCGCCGCGAGCGAAGGTCATGCAGCCGCATGCTCTCCTGTCGCGTTCGGAGAATACACAGGAATCGAAGGGGTTACGGAATGACGAAGCAGAAGTGGGGCACGCGAGTGGGACTGGCCGGCATAGGCGCAGCAGGAATTGTTCTGTGGATGGGCACAAACCTGAGTGCGCAATCCGCACAGCCGCCGGCCACTGCGAGTGCGCCCGCGCCTGCAGCATCCACGGTCGAGCGCGCCGCCGCCGGCGACTCGCTCGACGCTCCCGGCCCGCTGGCCACCGATCTTTCGCCTGCGATCACCCACGCCGCTGTCCGCCAGGCCGCGAAGAAGGTCGCGGATTGGCAGCTCGCGTACGCCGCCCCGAAGTTCAATCAGCAATGGACGTTTGCCGCGCTCTACGACGGCTTCCTCGCCGCCTCCAAAACGACCGGAGACCCGAAGTATCACGACGCCATGGTGAAGATGGCGCAGGGCTACGACTGGAAGCTGCTCAACGGGCGGTTCCCCCACGCCGACGATATGGCGCTCGGCCAGACTTACATGGACCTCTACCTCGAGAATCACGATGCGCATCGTATGGCCGACACCAAGGCCATTCTCGACCAGCTCGTCGTCCGCCCCGACGATCCCGCCAAACTGCTGTGGTGGTGGTGCGACGCGCTGTTCATGGCGCCGCCGGTGCTCGCCCGCATGTCCACCGCGACCGGCGATCCGCGTTATCTCAACTACATGGACAAGGAATGGTGGGAGACCTCCGCCAGCCTCTACGATCCCGCCGAGCATCTCTACTTTCGCGACAGCCGCTACTTCACGCAGAAGGAAGCCAACGGCCAGAAGCTCTTCTGGTCGCGCGGCAACGGCTGGGTGATGGGCTCCTTCGTCAAGGTGCTGAGCGTGATGCCCAAGGACTACCCCACACGCCCGAAGTACATCGCGCAATACAAGGAGATGGCCGCGCGTCTCGCCGCGATCCAGAGCAAGGATGGCCTGTGGCGCACCGGCCTGCTCGATCCCGACGCGTACGATCTGCCTGAAGTTTCCGGCTCGGCGTTCTTCACCTACTCGATGGCCTGGGGGATCAACAACGGAATCCTCGATCGCGCGAAGTATGAGCCAGTCGTGAAGCGCGCGTGGGCCGGCATGCTGACTCATGTTTATGCGGACGGCCGGCTCGGCTCAATTCAACCCATCGACGCACAGCCGGGCAAGTTCAAGCCTTCCGCGAGTTATGTGTATGGCATCGGTGGATTTCTGCTCGCGGCTTCGGAAGTGGACAAGATGGCGGCGAAGTAACGAATCACTTTATCGCCGCAATATTTCTGCTTTGTTCGGTGATTCTGTGAAAGATGAAAAATCCGTTTTCTTGACTATCGTTCGCTGACGGCCAGATACTGATGATGCTCGTATGCAGCCGGTTTTCGCAGCATACGTGCGGTATTCGCACAAGCTCGATCGGGCCGTTCGTCGACAGATTTTTCCATGGGCCGGGTACGTGCAACGACATCCGCGCATCGCGCAGTGACTGCGAACACCACACCTCGACACACCGCGATGTATACAACCTAAGGGGTTAATTCTTGATGATGTACCGCGACAAGGCTGGGAAAACGAATGGGTAGCGCTCAAGTCCTCCCGCAAGCTCGGGCCGTCACCTTCTGGCAGTCCACCAACGGCAAGAAGGTTGTCATGGCGGTTACCGGCGCCATGATGTTCGCCTTCGTAGTCGGCCACATGCTCGGCAATCTGCAAATGTTCGAGGCTCCCGAGCACATCAACGCCTACGGCCACTTCCTGCACAATCTCGGCGAGCTGCTCTGGATCGAGCGCGGTATCATGCTGCTCGCGATTGCGCTGCACATCACGGCGACCGTGCAGCTCGCGCTGCGCTCGAAGGCCGCGCGGCCGGTGGGTTACTCGCGCAAAGAGGCCATCAACTCCTCCTACGCGTCGCGCACCATGTACTGGAGCGGGCCGATCGTGCTGGCGTTCATCATCTTCCACCTGCTGCAGTTCACCGCGGGCGTCCTGCATCCGCAGGCGACGTTCGTCGAGGGCGATGTCTACGCCAACGTCGTCTCGGGCTTCCAGGTCTGGTGGGTTTCCGTGTGGTACATCTTCGCGATGTGCCTGCTCGGCCTGCATCTCAGCCACGGCTTGTGGGCGATGTTCCAGTCGGTCGGCCTCGGCCATCCGCGGTTGACTCCGATGCTGAAGAACGCAGCCCGCGCCACCGCCGCTCTCATTGTTCTCGGCTACATTTCCATCCCGATAAGCGTAATGCTGGGGTTCATAAAATAAGATGACACTCGACGCAAAAATTCCGTCCGGCCCGATCGAAGACGCCTGGGCCAAACACTGCTTCGACATGAAGCTCGTGAACCCCGCCAACAAGCGCAAGCACAGCCTGATCGTTGTCGGCTCCGGCCTGGCCGGTGGCTCGGCCGCCGCGTCCCTCGGCGAACTTGGCTACAAGGTGAAGTGCTTCTGCTTCCAGGATTCGCCCCGCCGCGCGCACTCGATCGCCGCGCAGGGCGGCATCAACGCGGCCAAGAATTATCCGAACGACGGCGAGAGCGTCTTCCGCCTCTTTTACGACACGGTCAAGGGCGGCGACTTCCGCGCCCGCGAAGGCAATGTCTACCGGCTCGCGCAGATCAGCGGCAAGATCATCGACCAGTGCGTAGCGCAGGGCGTGCCCTTCGCCCGCGAGTACGGCGGATCGCTGGCGAATCGCTCCTTCGGCGGCGCACAGGTGTCGCGGACCTTTTACGCGCGCGGACAAACTGGCCAGCAGCTTCTGCTGGGCGCGTACCAGGCGCTCGAGCGTCAGGTGCACGCCGGCTCGGTCACGATGATTCCGCGCCACGAAATGCTCGACCTGATCGTGGTCGACGGCCGCGCTCGCGGCATCGTCGCGCGCAACCTGGTTACCGGCGAGTTCAGCGTGCACATCGCTGACGCGGTCATTCTCGCCAGCGGCGGCTACGGCAACGTCTACTATCTCTCGACCAACGCCAAGGGTTCGAACGCCACCGCCATCTGGCGCGCGTACAAACGCGGCGCGCTGTTCGCCAACCCCTGCTTCACTCAGATCCATCCCACCTGCATTCCCGTCTCTGGCGACTATCAATCGAAGCTCACCCTGATGAGCGAGTCGCTGCGCAACGACGGCCGCATCTGGGTGCCGAAAAAGAAGGGCGACACGCGTTCGCCCGACCAGATCCCCGAAGACGAGCGCGACTATTATCTGGAACGCCGCTATCCCAGCTTCGGCAACCTCGTCCCCCGCGACGTCGCTTCGCGCAACGCCAAGGCGATGTGCGACGAGGGCTACGGGGTCGGGAAGTCGGGCCTCGGCGTTTATCTCGACTTTTCCGAAGCGATCCAGCGGCTCGGCGAGAAGACGGTCCGCGAACGCTACGGCAATCTCTTCGACATGTACCAGCGCATCACCGACGAGAATCCGTACAAGGTCCCGATGCGCATTTACCCCGCGATCCACTACACCATGGGCGGCCTGTGGGTAGACTACGAACTGCAGAGCACCATCCCCGGACTGTTCGTGCTCGGTGAGGCCAACTTCTCCGACCACGGAGCCAATCGCCTCGGCGCCAGCGCGCTGATGCAGGGACTCTCCGACGGCTACTTCGTCATCCCCTACACCATCGGCAACTATCTCGCGACCAACAAATTCCCCAAGGTCGAGGATTCGAACCCCGCCGTACAGGAAGCTGTCACCGCGGTCAAGACCAAGATCGACAAGCTGCTCTCGATCAAGGGCAACCGCACGGTCGACTCCTTCCATCGCGAACTCGGCAAGATCACCTGGGACTACTGCGGTATGGCCCGCACCGCCGAGGGGCTTCAGACGGCGATCGCCAAGATTCGTGCGCTGCGGGAGGACTACTGGAAGAACGTCACCGTCGCCGGCAGCGCTGTCGACCTCAACGAGAGCCTGGAGAAAGCCGGCCGCGTGGCCGACTACTTCGAACTCGCCGAGCTGATGTGTATCGACGCCCACGAGCGCAACGAATCCTGCGGCGGCCACTTCCGCGAGGAATATCAGACGCCTGACGGCGAAGCGCAGCGCGACGACGAACACTACTCCTACGTCGCGGCCTGGGGCTACGCCGGTCCCGATTCGCCGCCCTCACTGACCAAGGAACCCCTCGAGTTTGAATACGTTCACCCGAGCCAGAGGAGCTACAAGTAATGAAACTAACGCTGAAAATCTGGCGCCAGAAAAACTCCAACGAGAAGGGCGCATTCGTCCGCTACTCCATGGACGACGTGGACCCCGAGATGTCGATTCTCGAGTGCCTGGACGTGTTGAACGAGACGCTCATCCTCAAGGGTGAAGCGCCGGTGGCCTTCGAGCACGACTGCCGCGAAGGCATCTGCGGCTCGTGCGGCTTCATGATCAACGGCATCGCCCACGGTCCTGAGCGCGCGACCACCGCCTGCCAGCTCACCATGCGCCACTTCAAGGAGGGCGATGAGTTGACGCTCGAGCCCTGGCGTGCCAAGGCGTTCCCGCTGATCAAGGACCTCGTGGTCAACCGCCGCGCCTTCGATCACATCATCGAGGCAGGCGGGTATGTCTCCGTCTCGACCGGCCAGGCGCCCGAGGGCAACAATCTCCCCGTCGGCAAAGAGATCGCGGACGAGTCCATGGACGCCGCCGCCTGCATTGGCTGCGGTGCCTGCGTCGCGGCGTGCCCCAACGCTTCGGCTGCGCTGTTCACCGGCGCGAAGATCACCCACCTTGGCGTCCTGCCCCAGGGCGAGCCGGAGAAAGAACGCCGCGCGCTGGCGATGGTCGCGCAGATGAATGCGGAAGGCTTTGGCAACTGCACCAGCATCGGCGAGTGCACCGGCGTCTGCCCCAAGGAGATTCCTCTCGACGTCATCGCCCACATGAACTGCGACTACGTCCTCGGCACCGTCCGCCGCCGCGACGACCTGCCGACGCCCGTTACCCCAGTGACCGCCTAGCCCGTCTTGTCTTTCACGCGCGAGAGCGCGTCGAGAACTGCACGAAGTGCAGGGTGCCCGATGTTCGACGCGCTTCTCGCGTCGACCATCGGGTTTCTCTTTCCCGACCCACGTCAGCGGCACGGCACACATTCATGCCGTGTGCCCAACCAGCCGTTGTCCTCCCCAACCCCTTTGCGATCGCCACCTGACGTTTGTCCTTCCCCCGCGTTTGTCATCGCCCCCACGTTTGTCATTCTGAGCGCAGCGAAGAACCCCCGCATTTGTCTTTGCTTTTGCTGTTGTCGTTGTCTCTTTCCCCTGCTTCCTCCGACCCGCCCGGGCATCAAGCTGTCCCTACTCCTGCACCGGCTTCCTCCCACCCCAGTGGTCGGAATGCAGCCGCCCAACCATTCCTGACCATCCTCCCGTGGGCTCTTTAGAAAGTTCGATATACCTGCGATCGACAACATAACGGTCGAGCACTACCCCACTTAGATAGGAAGTCATAAAGAAGGACTCTACCGCGACACGAAGAGTCTCGTGTTGATGCCCAATCAGAAACGACGAGACGATATACCCAACCACGCCAAGATATAGCCCCGAAGACAGCTGATCCAGCCGACGCTGCAACGGGCAATTCTCAGGCCAGCGTGCCGGCAGCCGCTCCGGATGAAACCAACGGTTCCGCGCCCTCACGGCCAGCAGGATAATCGGAACTTCGAGGCACAAGACGCAAGGGACCCATACGTGCCAGTTCAACTTCCATGGCCCAGGAAGGTAGGCAAGCAGAAGGAACGGACACGCCATCTGAAACAGATACCGCCTATGCCTCCGCGGCTTGCCCATCGCCTTCTCCGTGACCACCGGCATCTCCGTCATGATTGCGCACTCTCCACCGCCGGCCTTCGCCCACCCCAGTGGTCCGAGTGGATCCTGCCGATCTTGCCCGACCATCCCTTGGGCGGCGCTGGTTCAGGAGCGAAGCGCTTGCCTAGCTGGCTGAGTTTCCCCTTTGGACCGATGAACGAGAAGAAGAACAACGCGGGGTAGAAGGTAAGCCTCCAATCTGTTTCAGCAGGCGCTGATAAGCCCAGGCGCTTCGCCAAGGCGATGACGAGTGCCATGGACGTCAATGCGGCAACGACTACGGCCCAGTTGAAGAGCTTCTCTTTCCGCCTCACGACGGCAAGCCAGGATTCGGCTAGCTTGATCTCTTGCTCGCTCCAGGATTCACGCCCTCGATCGAAGTTCTGCAGAGCATTCGAGTACAGGCGTGCGCCAATCAGACCTGGTGTGGAAACCAGCAGAAGACATCCCCAGTCGTAGGCGAAGCGAAATCCGTGACCCAAATGCGCGCTCAGCAGAATCATAAGGAGCGACGGAATTAACAGGGATACGTAGGTCAGCGCAACCCCATAAACAGCACGTCTTGCGAGCGTGAGCGGATCAGCACGGGAAACCATGCAATTCAGTCCTCTGGATAAATCCGGCCCTGTTCCGCACAAGTTTACATTGAGGTGACGCCGGGGCCATTAGGTTCTCGACGCCGGGTGCCCCATCCAAGCTCCGCTTGGGTGGGCTCGTTGATTCCGTGCCTCGTTTCCCACAGCGCCGCGCTTGACACCCCATTTAAAATTAAAGAAAGGGTTAAGCAGCGCTCAGCGTCGTGCCCGGATCTCCCGGACAGGACCTGCAAGCGGTCGAGCTAAGGGTGGACGAGTGGAGAAACTCAGAGCGATGCGGTCCATGGGCACAGAACGGTCCCGCGTTAAGGAGTGTATGTTAACGCTTAAGGGACTCCAATTCCATAACCGCTTTGTTTTCAACAAACGACTAGTAACGATTAAGGGACTCCCCTCCGCTAACCCAATTATTTTCAGCAAAAACCCAGTTCCTGGCCCGGGAAAAATGCGCACGGCGCGCAAGGCCAGACGCTCTGGGAGCCATACCATCGGATCCGAATCATTTCAGACCTCAGGCATATCTTTTATCCAAATCGATGTTGTGTTGTTGCAATATCTTAGAACCAAAAGCCGGGGGGAGGGGGGGCCGTTCAAGCTCTGCTTGAGCGGGTGGGAGCGCCCCGAGGACCTACTCTTCCGTGGTTGGCGAGTGGAACAGTCGCAGCAGTTCGCGGCTGGCGGCGAGGGCGGTCGTCCGGCCCGAGCGAACGTCGCGCCGCAATGCGGGCAGCCGTTCCGCGACCGCCGGCTGCTGGCGGAACATCTCGCCCAGGCCCATGGAGATCAGGTCGTCCATCCATTGCAGCGCGCCAAGCGTGCGTCGCTCCTCCAACTTGCCCGAGGTCGAGAGCAGTGCCTCGTGCTCGAGGATCATCTGCCAGACCTCCGCGATCCCGGTCTGCTGAAGGGCCGAGCAGCACAGCACCTGCGGCGTCCATCCGTCGCCGGAAGCGGGGAACAGGTGCAGCGCCGACGCATACTCTACTCGCGCGCGCTCGGCCTTGGTCTTGTTGTCGCCGTCGGCTTTGTTGATAGCCATGCCGTCGATCATCTCGATGATGCCGCGCTTGATGCCCTGCAACTCATCGCCCGCGCCGGCCAGCATCAGCAGGAGAAAGAAGTCGGACATCGAGCGCACCGCGGTTTCCGATTGCCCAACGCCGACGGTCTCGATGAAGACGTTGCGGTAGCCTGCTGCCTCGCAGAGCAGGATCGTTTCCCGCGTGCGCCGCGCTACGCCGCCGAGGTGACCGCCTGCCGGAGAAGGGCGAATGAACGCGCGCTCTTCGGCGGAGAGTCGTTCCATCCGCGTCTTGTCGCCCAGAATGCTGCCGCCCGAGATCGGGCTCGACGGATCAACGCTCAGCACGGCGAGTTGCTCGCCCAGTTCGCGCGTCACGTGCATGCCAAGCGCGTCGATGAAGGTGCTCTTGCCGACGCCCGGCACGCCGGTGATGCCGACGCGCCGCGATTTGCCCGTGTGCGGCAGGATCGCGTCGAGCAGTTGCGCGGCCTTCTCGGCGTCCGATGGGAGACGGCTCTCGATCAATGTGATGGCGCGAGCCAGAACCACACGGTCGCCGGCCAGAACGCCGTCGATGTACTTGTCCAGAGGCAGCCGCCGTCCGCCTGCGCGGAGCGCTCCCGGAGAGCTAGGCACGAATGCTTCTCGTCAGCGCGGAAAGAATGGTCTGCGCGCAGAGCGGGATTACGGAACCTGGCCCGAAGACGCCGGCAACTCCTGCCTGCTCCAGGAACTCGTAGTCCTGCGGCGGAATGACGCCGCCTGCGTAGACCAGGATGTCCTCGCGGCCGCGTCGTTTGAGCTCGGCAATGACTTCGGGCACCAGCGTCTTGTGGCCGCCGGCGAGGGTAGAGACACCCAGTACGTGGACATCGTTCTCGACTGCCATGGTCGCGGCTTCGGCGGGTGTCTGGAACAGCGGTCCCATGTCGACGTCGAAACCGAGGTCGGCGAACGCCGTGGCGATCACCTTGGCACCACGGTCGTGGCCGTCCTGGCCCATCTTGGCGACGAGAATGCGCGGCCGGCGGCCTTCGAGTTCGGTGAACTCGTGCGCCATCGCAACAGCCTTCTGAAACTCCGGATCGCCCTGGCTTTCGGAGGAATACACACCAGAGATTGTACGGCTCACCGCCTGGTACCGGCTGAAGACCTTCTCGAGCGCCGCGGAGATTTCGCCCAGCGTGGCGCGGAGACGCGCGGCGCTGACGGCCAGTTCGAGCAGGTTGCCTTCGCCGCTGCGCGCGCTCGCGGTCAGCGCGTCCAGCGACTGAGCAACGGCGACGGAATCGCGTGTGCGGCGGATTTTGGCAAGCCCGCGGAGTTGCGCCTCGCGCACGGCCTGGTTGTCGACCTCGCGGACGGCGAGCGGTTCTTCGTGCGCCAGCTTGTACTTGTTGACGCCGACGATGGTCTCGCGGCCGGAGTCGATCAGCGCCTGGCGGCGCGCCGCAGCCTCCTCGATGCGCATCTTCGGAATGCCGGTCTCGATGGCCTTGGTCATGCCGCCCAGCGTTTCGATCTCCTGGATGTGGTGCCACGCCTTGTGCATCAGGTCGTGGGTCAGGCTCTCGACGTAGAAGCTGCCGGCCCATGGGTCGACGACCTTGGTGATGCCGGTCTCTTCCTGGAGATAGATCTGGGTGTTGCGCGCGATGCGGGCGGAGAACTCGCTGGGCAGCGCGATGGCCTCGTCGAGCGCGTTGGTGTGCAGCGACTGGGTGTGACCCAGTGCGGCGGCCATCGCTTCCACCGCGGTGCGGGAGATGTTGTTGAAGACGTCCTGCGCGGTGAGGCTCCAGCCGGAGGTCTGGGAGTGGGTGCGCAGGGCCATCGACTTCGGGTTCCTGGGATTGAAGCCTTTGATGATCTTGGCCCAGAGGACGCGCGCCGCGCGCAGCTTCGCGATCTCCATGAAGTGGTTCATGCCGATCGCCCAGAAGAAGCTGAGGCGCGGGGCGAAGTCGTCGATGCTGAGGCCGGCGGCAATGCCGGTGCGGATGTATTCGAGGCCGTCGGCGAGGGTGTAGCCGAGTTCGATGTCCGCGGTCGCGCCGGCTTCCTGCATGTGGTAGCCGGAGATCGAGATGCAGTTGAACTTCGGCATCTTCGCCGAGCAGTAGCGGAAGATGTCGCCGATGATCTTCATGGATGGGGCCGGCGGGTAGATATAGGTGTTGCGGACCATGAACTCTTTGAGGATGTCGTTCTGAATCGTTCCGCCGAGCTTTTCGGGAGGCACGCCCTGCTCTTCCGCGGCGACGATGTAGAAGGCCATGATCGGCAGCACGGCGCCATTCATGGTCATCGAGACGGACATCTGGTCGAGCGGGATCTGGCTGAACAGGACCTTCATGTCCTCGACCGAGTCGATAGCGACGCCGGCTTTGCCCACGTCGCCGACCACGCGCTCGTTGTCGGAGTCGTAGCCGCGATGCGTGGCGAGGTCGAACGCGACCGAGAGGCCTTTCTGGCCGGCGGCGAGGTTGCGGCGGTAGAAGGCGTTCGACTCTTCGGCGGTGGAGAATCCCGCGTACTGGCGGATGGTCCACCGCTGCATGGCGTACATCGAGGAATACGGCCCACGCAGGTAGGGCGCTACGCCGGCGGCGTACTCGAGGTGCTCCATCGCGTGGAGATCGTCGGCGGTGTAGAAGGACTTGATAGGAATCTGCTCCGGCGTCAGCCACACCGTGGGCTGTTCGTCCGCAGGGACGGAGGCTGTGGGCGCGGTTTGCAGCTCAAGCTCGATCCTGGAGAAGTCGGGTTTCATCAGTTCCTCACTCCCAGCCGGTTCTGCCATTCGGTCAATGTCTGGACGGCGTCGCTTGCGATATGGATAAAGCCCTGGACCCCGGCGGCTATCAGAGCGTCGGCCTGGTCTTTCGGATTGCCGGCCACGATGACCGGTACCTTTGCCGCGGCGCAGACTTCCTGGGCAAACGGCAGGTACTCGGCATCGGAACTGCAAAGGATCAGCAGGTCGGCGTCGGTTCCGGCCTGGTCTTCCGATTCGGTGATCGCGAATCCGGCGCAGCCGAAGAAGTTGAGCGCGAAGTTGGCGCGAGCGGTGCGCATCTTCACGTCGCCGCGCTTGAGCAGAAGGACCTTGGGAACGTGACCGGTCTCGTGGACATGGCGCGCGGTGCGTTCGCGAATCTTCTCGAAGGGCTCGGCGAGGCGGAACTGCGGGAACGGTGCAGCCGCGGCCTCGGGGCTGGGGGAGGGCTGCATGGCTTCGCTGTTGAGGTCGGGATAGTTGTTGACGCCGACTAGCGCGCGGCGGCGGGAGGAGACGGCTTTCTCGCGGGCGGCGCGGGTTTTGGCGATCTCTTCGGCGAGCCAACCGGCGGCGAGAGCCTTGCTGTAGCCGCCCGCGGCTTCGATGCGCTGGAAGAGCTTCCACGCTTCGCGTGCGAGCGAGGCGGTGAGGGCTTCGATGTAGTACGAGCCAGCGGCGGGGTCGGCGACTGCGTTCAGGTGGGCTTCCTCGGCCAGAACGCGCTGGATGCCGAGGGCGATGTGCTCGTCGAAGCCGAAGGGCTGGACCGTGAGGGCTTCGCAGCCGCCAATCGCGGCCGACATAGCCTCTGTGGCGGCGCGGAGGACATTGGTGTACGGGTCGCAGGTGCTCTTGTTCAAACTCGCGGTGCGGACGTGCAAGTTCATGCGGCAGGAATTCGGGTCGGTGGGGGCGAAGGCGGAGACTGCACGCGTCCAGATCATGCGGGCGGCGCGAAGTTTGGCGATCTCGAAGAAGAATGTGGAGCCTATGGCGAAGACGAATTCGATGTCGCGGGCGGCCACGTCGACGGGGCGGTCTGTGCAGAACTGCGTCAACCGTTCTACGCCCGCCGCGAGCGCAATGCCGAGTTGCTGGATTGCATCTGCGCCTGCTTCAAGGACGAGGTCGGCGCGGATGGCGTCTGCGGCCGGTGTCGGGTGCTGATCGATCTCCCACGCCTTGCCGCTGCCGCGCACGAAGGGAAATTGTCCAGGTACTGCAGCTGTCTGCGCGCCGAGATCGGCGATGTTCTCGCTGCGGTAGTAGGGTCGCACGGCGAGGCCCTCGTCGGAGCGCCAGACCAGCTTCTTTTCGTAGTCCGCGCCCTTGAGGTCCTTCAGGATCACCGCCTCCCAGGCTGCTGTGGGGACGGGCGGGAAGTCCTGACCGAGGTTGAGAATCTCGGTTCCGGTGCGCGCGTCGGAGTCAGGCATGCGAGCCCTCCTGAACCACTTCGAGCAGATAGCCGAAGGACGCTGTCTCGGTGGTTTTGGGATGAACGAAGAATACCGTTGTGCCGCGGGAACCTTTACGCGGGGCCTTGTCGATAATCTTGAAACCGTTTTCCTTCAGGTAGTCGAAGGCCTTGGCGATGTCGGCGACGCGCAGGGCGACGTGGGCGAGGCCGCCGCGTCCACCGTTCTTTTCCAGTTGTTTTGCGACCGGAGACTCGGGGGTAAGCGGTTCGAGGAGTTGGACCAAATTGGGGCCATCGCCGACCTGAAGCAAGACTTCGCGAACCTGGTCGGTCCCCAGGACATCTTCGCGATGCAGTTCCTTGAAGCCCATCGCCTTGTAGGCGCTGACCTGCGACTCCAACTCGCCGGCCTTTACGGAGACGGCGACGTGGTCGAAGAAAAGAAAACCAGGTACCTGTTCCAACTCTGCACTCATTACGCAAACTCCACGAGAATCTGGCCGGATTGGACACTATCTCCGGCTTTCACCTTGATGTCGGCCACTTTACCGGAGACCGGCGCGGAGACCTGGGTTTCCATCTTCATGGCTTCGAGCACCAGCAATACGTCGCCGACCTGAATCGTCTGCCCGGCCTGGGCGATGACGCTGGCCACGATGCCCGAGACGGGACTGCGGCAGACTTTGCTTTCCGCCACAGAAGACGTTTCTCTGGCGGGTGCTGCAGCGGTGACGACGGGGGTACGGGCCGCGGAGGATTCGACTGCCTGCAGACGCGCGTGGCCGACCGTTTCGGTCTCAGCAACCTCGACGTCGACTTCGTATTCCTTGCTATCGATATTTATTTTGAGTTTCATCGGCTTCTTGTCTTTAGTTTTGTATGTCTTTTAGTAGTGCAGCCCATGCGACGCCTGAATGGTCACGCGGCCTTGTTGGGCCCACGCGCTGGTGCGAATGAGACGGATTTGGCGAATGTGCGGCTGCACTCCCAGCCAGGCCGCGAGAGCAGCGGAGATGGCAAGAATCTCCTCTTCGGAGATACCTGCTTCAGCCGACACGGAAGAATTGGTTGCGGGTGTAGCGGAGGCGGCCGGTTCGGGAGCCGGCGCCAGCGAGGCGGGTGCGGATTCGGGTGTAGCCGGGGTGATCAGCTGCTCCAGCTCGTTCACCCGCTTGGCGAGAGTTGCGAGCTGCGACCGTATTTCCTCGAGCGTCGCGCGCAGTGCCTCGGCATCCGAGTGGGGGACAGGTCCGTTCATCTTGGTTTCCATTACTTCGATCGCAGTCACATTGCCTCTCAAAGTGGCATCAGCCCGTGCTTTTTCGGCGGACGTAGTTCGCGCTTGGTTTGCAGGTACTCGAGCGCCTGGGATACGTGGCGGCGCGTCTCGGCCGGATCGATGACGGCATCGACCAGACGGCGGCCGGCCGCGACGTAGGGGTTGGAGAAGGCTTCGCGGTACAGCGCGACCATCTCGGCCCGCTTGGCTTTCTTGTCCTTGGCTTCCTGAATCTCCTTGCGGAAGACGATCTCGGCTGCGCCTTCAGCGCCCATGACGGCGACCTCGGCGGTGGGCCAAGCGAAGACGCGGTCCGCGCCCAGGTCCTTGCTGCACATTGCGATGTAGGCTCCGCCGTAGGCTTTGCGCAGAATCACCGTGATCTTCGGCACGGTTGCGGCCGAGTAGGCGAACAGCATCTTCGCGCCGTGGCGGATGATCCCGCCATACTCCTGCTCCGTGCCGGGGAGGAAGCCGGGCACGTCCGCCAGGGTCACCAGCGGAATGTTGAACGCGTTGCAGAAGCGGATGAAGCGCGCGGCTTTGCTGGATGCGTTGATGTCCAGCGATCCGGCGAGCACCGAGGGCTGGTTGGCAATGATGCCGACACTGCGGCCGGTGATGCGCGCAAACCCGACGACGATGTTGGGGGCGTAACCCTGCTGCACTTCAAGGAAGTCGCCGAAGTCGACCAGCCGCGTGATGATGTTGCGGATGTCGTAGCTCTTCTTGTTGTCCGTTGGAACGATTTCGCCGATTTCCTCGTCCGCATCGACGTTGCGATCGCCCTCGACCTGGGGTGGATCTTCAAGGTTGTTCGACGGCAGAAAGCTCAGCAGCTTCTGGCAGAGCTGTGCCGCATGGCGATCATCGTTGGCGATGAAGTGGATGACGCCGGAGCGCGTCATGTGCGAATCCGCGCCACCCAGTTCGTCTGCGGTGACGTCTTCACCGGTGACGCCCTTGATGACCTGCGGGCCGGTGATGAACATCTGTGCCTGGCGCGTCTGGATGATGAAGTCGGTGAGCGCTGGGCTGTAGGCCGCGCCGCCCGCGCAGGGACCGCAGATCAGCGAGATCTGCGGAACTGCGCCCGAGAGCATAACGTTGGTATAAAACACCTTGCCGTAGCCGGAGAGCGCGTCGATGCCTTCCTGCACGCGAGCGCCGCCTGAATCATTAATAAAGATGAACGGCGAGCCGGTCTTCAGGGAGTGCATCATGGCCTCGGCCACTTTGATGGAGTGCACCTCGCCCGCCGCGCCGCCCGCGACGGTGAAGTCCTGGCTGGCGAGGTGAACGAGCCGCCCGGCAATTGACCCGGCGCCGGTGACGACGCCATCGGCCGGCATCTCCTTGTCCGCCATCCCGAAGTTAGTGGAGCGATGTTGGGCGAACAGGCCATCTTCCTCAAAGCTGTCCGCATCGACCAGCTCTTCGATCCGCTCGCGCGCGGTGAGCTTGCCGGCCTTGTGCTGCTTGTCGATTTTGTCGGGACCGCCGCCGAGCATCACCCTGGTGCGGCGCTGCTTCAGCTCTTCGACCTTCTTCTGCATCTCGCTGGTAGCTTTTTCTTCCAATGTAGGCATACGTCGCTCTCTCTATGCTGGGGAAACTGTGACCTTGTGAGTGTTCCCGTTGACTTTCACGTTGTAGGTGACCGGCTCTTTCACGGAGCCGTTGCTGTGCGCGGCGGAAGCGGGCACAGGTGCGGGTGCCGGCTTGGCCTGGGGATCCTTGCCAAGGTTCTTCGGACCCTGCGCGCGGGTGGCGAAGAACTTGGCTGCCACCTGGGGAAACATCGCGTAGGTCAGCACATCCTCGTCGGTGCCATCGCAGCCTTTCAACTCGATGGCCGCGTGACGCAACTCCGGCCACTCCGGCTTCAGCAGATCCGCCGGCCGGGTCTCAATCGCCGGCTTCTTCGCCTGCGTGGTTGCCTGCTCGACCAGCGCGGGGTCGCGCGGGCCGATGGTTTCGCCGTAGTAGCCGAGCATGAGATCGGCGAATTCGGCTGAGAGGACTTTATAACGGCCCAGCAGAACGTTGAAGACGGCCTGGGTTCCGACGATCTGGCTGGAGGGCGTGACCAGCGGTGGGTAGCCAGCATCCTTACGGACACGGGGAACTTCCTCCAGCACTTCCTGCATACGGTCGCCGGCACCCTGCTGCTTGAGTTGACTTTCCATGTTCGAGATCATGCCGCCGGGAATCTGCGAGTCGAAGATCTCCGTCTCCACACCGGTGATGTTGGACAGGAATTCCGTGTAACGGGGCCGCACCTTGTTGAAGTAATGCTTCAGGTTGAGCAGGCGCTGCTTGGAGAGGTTCGTGGTGAATCCGGTGCCGTCCAGCATTTCGACAAGACTCTCGGTGGGGTTGTGGCCAGGCCCGAGGCTGAGCGAGCTGATCGCGGTGTCGACGCAATCGGCGCCAGCCTCGATCGCCTTCATCAGGCTGACGAGGGTCACGCCGGTGGTGGAATGCACGTGCACGTGGATGCGCACATCTCCGCATGCTGCTTTGATTCCCTTCACGATGTCGTAGGCCGGCTGCGGTTTCAGCAGCGCTGCCATGTCTTTTATACAGATGGACTCACACCCAATATCCAGCAGCCTCTGGGCCATCGCCACAAACTGGTCCGGGGTGTGGAGCGGGCTGGTGGTGTAGCAGATGGTGCCCTGGGCGTGCTTGCCAGCTTTCTTCACCGCGGACACCGCGGCCTTCAGGTTGCGAATGTCGTTCAGAGCGTCGAAGACGCGGAAGACGTCCATGCCGTTCTCGGCGGCCTTCTCCACGAAGCGCTCTACGACGTGATCCTCGTAGTGGCGGTAGCCGAGCAGATTCTGCCCGCGCAGCAGCATTTGCAGGCGCGTGTTCGGCATCAGCTTGCGGAAGGTGCGCAACCGCTCCCACGGGTCTTCGTTCAGGAAGCGGATGCAGCTATCGAAGGTCGCGCCGCCCCAGCACTCGACCGACCAGAATCCAGCCTGGTCCAGGTCCGCGCAGGCGGGGACCATGTCTTCCAAAGACATCCTGGTCGCCATCAGGCTCTGATGGGCGTCCCTGAGAATCAGTTCGGTAACATCAATATGTTTTGCCATTTTCATCCTGACCGTAAGTTACAAAGGCAACGTGTCGACAGGCGGCAGAGGAAAGGATTGGAGGACGAAGGCGCGCCAAAATTTCGCTGTATACGCACCCGCGAGGTCCCAGACATTCATTCTGTCACCAAACGCGTGTCACATCACCTACAAGACTATTCGCCAGACCGTGAATTTCATGTGACGGCCAACACGTCGAAAGCGGCCTTTTTGCCCGGATGTTCTTGACAACGAATCACTCCCGGCAATTGCTACCAATGACGCCGCTTGAGCCAGCACATTCGCTGTCGGGATACAATTCTCTGCACCCGACAGGTGAGTTGAATTTAATCGCAGCCGGCAGTAGACGCGCGGAAATGGTGAAACCAAGGATGGCGTTGGCTACCCGGACTATGGGAATCGACCGGCAGACGAAGGGGTGGGGATTCGCGGTCGGCTCAGGAATTCTGGGCTGGGTACTCGACGCGTTCGATTTCTTTGTCGTGGTGTTCCTGTTCGACACGCTGGCGGGACACTTCCATGTGTCGAAGGCGTCGGTGGTGTACACGCTGACGCTGACGCTGGCGATGCGACCGCTGGGTGCTGTGTTCTTCGGCGCGCTGGCGGATCGGTTTGGGCGGAAGCGGCCACTGATTGCGTGCGTGTTGTTCTTCTCGCTGTTGACCGTGCTGACCGGGCTTTCGCCGAACTACTCCACCTTTGTGATTTGCCGCGCGCTATATGGCGTGGGCATGGGCGGGTATTGGGGAACGGGTGCGTCGTATGCGCTGGAGAGTTCGCCTCGACGATTTCGCGGTGCGCTTTCCGGATTGATGCAGGCCGGCTATCCCATGGGATATCTGTTGGCAACGCTTGCGACGCAGATGCTGGCGCCGCTATTTGGCTGGCGGTCCGTCTTCTTTGTGGGTGCGCCGGTCGCGGTGTTGATTGTGGTGCTGACGTTGTTCGCACCGGAGTCGGTTGCGTGGAAGCAGCATCAGCCGGCTTCGATGAGGCAGGTCTTCGGCTCTCTGGTCGAACACCGCGGAATGTTTCTATATCTGCTGCTGATGATGAGCGTGCTGCTGTGCCTGTCGCATGGAGCGCAAGACTTGTATCCAGATTTTCTGAAGTCGATTCCGAGAGTCGCGGCCGGGTCGATTTTTGGCATGAAGGCCATGTTCGGCATCACGATCGTTTTCAATGTCGGGGCGATTGTCGGCGCGCTGTTCTTCGGCCAACTCTCGCAGAAGATGGGGAGGCGCAACGCGATCATGCTGGCGCTGGGGATCGCGCTGCTGTCGATTCCGGCTTGGGCGTTTGGGACGTCGGTTGCGGTGCTGGCCGCGGGATCGTACCTGATGCAGACGGGAGTGCAGGGTGCGTTCGGCGTGATCCCGGCGCATTTGAACGAGCTCTCGCCGGATATGGTGAGGAGCCTGTTTCCGGGGATTGTGTATCAACTGGGAACGCTGCTGGCATCGCCGGCGACCGCAGTAGAATTCAGGTTGCGCGACCACTTCGGATATCCCTGGGCGCTGACGTTGTTTGAGGCGGCCGGGATTGTGCTGATGATCGTGATTTTCTGGCTGGGTCCGGAGGCGCTCGACCGTAGCTTTGTGCGGGAGACGGGGAGCGATGCGTTGCCGGTGAGCGAGTGAGGGCGGAATGAATTGGAGAGAGCGATGAGCGAGAGACGGATCGGAATCATCATGAACGGCGTCACCGGGCGCATGGGGTTGAATCAGCACCTGGTGCGCTCGGTTCTCGCGATCCGAAAGCAGGGCGGGGTGGTGCTGACGGACGGGTCGCTGCTGATGCCTGATCCGATCCTTGTGGGGCGCAATGCTGCGAAGCTGGAGCAGATTGCGCGGGAACATGGAGTGGAGCGCTGGACTACCGACCTGCGCGGCGCGCTGGCCAATCCGGACGACACGATTTACTTCGACGCACAGTTGACCGCGCTGCGTGCGGCGAGTGTGGAGGCGGCGATTGCCGCCGGCAAGCATATCTACTGCGAGAAGCCGCTGGCGGAGCATTCGGCGACCGCGCTGAGGCTCGCAGCTCACGCCAACGCCGCGGGCGTAAAGCACGGGGTGGTGCAGGACAAGCTGTTCCTTCCCGGTCTGCGCAAGCTGAAGCGGCTGATAGACAGCGGATTCTTCGGCAGAATTTTTTCCGTGCGCGGCGAGTTCGGTTACTGGGTCTTCGAAGGCGACTGGCAACCGGCGCAGAGGCCGTCGTGGAACTACCGCAAAGAGGATGGCGGCGGCATCATCATCGATATGTTCTGCCACTGGCGCTATGTGCTGGACCACACCTTTGGCCGGGTGCGGGCGGTGCAGTGCCTGGGCGGGACCACGATTCCCGAGCGAGTCGACGAGCAGGGAAGCCGCTACCAGTCAACAGCGGATGACACGGCGTATGGGACCTTTGAGCTCGACGGCGGAATCGTGGCGCAGATCAATTCGTCGTGGGCCTTCCGTGTGTATCGGGATGAGTTGTTCAGCCTGCAGGTGGACGGTACGCTTGGCAGCGCGGTCGCGGGCTTGCGCGAGTGCAAGGTGCAGCCGCGAGTGGTTACGCCGCGGCCAGTGTGGAATCCGGACATTGCGAATCCTCTCCAGTTTCGCGAGGGCTGGCAGGACGTGCCGGACAACCAGGTGTTTGACAACGGCTTCAAGGTGCAGTGGGAGCTGTTTCTGCGACACGTAGCGGAGGACGCGCCGTTTCCGCATGACTTTCTGGAAGGGGCACGCGGCGTGCAGTTGGCGGAGCTTGGGTTGAAGTCGTGGCATGAACGGCGCTGGGTCGATGTGCCGGAACTGGAGTTGTGACGGTGGAATCCCTCAAGCTGGTGCGGCCCGACGGAGCCCTCTATCCCTACACGCTTTCGGGCGAACCGCTGACTTCGGTTGAGCGAACGGGGTTCGAGAAGCGTGTGGCATTTGCGGCGGCGCATGTTGTGGTGGATCCGTTGCGTACGGCGGATCCGATGACGGCGCCGGTGATCGACTGGGATGCGACGCTCAAGTATCGCGAGTATTTGTGGTCGCTGGGGTTTGGCGTGGCCGAGGCGATGGATACCGCGCAGCGCGGGATGGGACTCGACTGGCCGCTGGCGCTGGAGTTGATTCGACGCAGTACGGCAGCGGCAAAGGCGCGCGGTGGCGTGCTCGCGAGTGGAGCGGGTACGGACCATTTGCCGGCGGGGAAGGCCGCTACTTTGTCGGAAGTGACCGCTGCTTACCTGGAGCAGTGTGAGGCCATCGAGGGGGTGGGTGGACGGATCATCCTAATGGCGAGCCGTGCGTTGGCCGCGGTGGCGCGGCATGCCGATGACTATGTGGCGGTCTATACGAGCGTGCTCGCGCAGGTTCGCGAGCCGGTGATTCTCCATTGGCTGGGGCCGATGTTTGACCCGGCGCTCGAAGGCTATTGGGGCTCGGCCTCGATTCCTGCAGCGACGGAGAATTGCCTGAGGATTATTCGCGCGTACAAGGAGAAGATTGACGGGATCAAGATCTCGCTGCTGGATGCGGAACTGGAGGTTGCGATGCGTCGCGAGCTTCCGGCGGCCGTGCGGATGTATACGGGAGATGATTTCAACTACGACCGCCTGATTCTTGGCGATGAACAGGGACACAGCGATGCTCTGCTGGGGATCTTCGATGCGATTGCTCCGGCTGCATCGCTGGCACTCGCGGCGCTCGATGCGGGAGATACCGCGCGCTATCGGCAACTGCTTGCGCCTACAGTGCCGCTCTCGCGACACATCTTCGCTGCGCCTACCCAGCACTACAAGGCGGGGGTGGTGTTCCTGGCATACTTGAATGGATTTCAACCGCACTTCCGCATGGTTCGCGGCGCGGAGAGTGCGCGGTCGGTGGCTCATTTGTGCGAATTGTTGGTGCTGGCGGATAAGGCCGGGGTATTGGGCGATCCCGCGCTCGCATCGGAGCGGATGCGGAACTTTCTGTTGCTGGCAGGTGTCGTATGAGCGGGATCGGGCGGCTCAGTTTTAATCAGATGACGGCCGATCCGTGGTCACTCGAGCAGGTTGTCGCAAAATGTTCGAGGAGCGGCGTCGGGCAGATTGGGGTGTGGCGGCACAAACTCGAGGGCGACGCGGAGAAGGCGTCGGCGATGATTCGCGGCGCGGGTCTGAGCGTCTCCAGCTTGTGCCGTGGAGGGTGGTTCTCCGCGCCGGCTGCGCAGGGACGCCGCGAGCGGATTGTGGATAATCGGCTTGCCATCGAGCAGTGCGCACAGCTTGGGGCGCCGGTGCTGGTGATGGTGTGCGGGCCGGCGAATGGGCAATCGCTGGAGGACGCGCGGACGACGGTGATGGATGGTCTGCATGAAATACTGCCCGACGCCGAGAAGGCGGGCGTCGTTCTGGGCATTGAACCGCTGCATCCGATGTACGCGGCGGAGCGTTCGGTCGTGGTTACGCTGGGGCAGGCGAATGACATGGCCGAGCAACTCGCGAGTGCGGCGGCCGGAGTCGTCATCGATGTGTTCCATGTGTGGTGGGATCCGCAGGTGATGCAGCAAATCGGGCGGGCCCGCGGCAGGATTGTGGGGTTCCATGTCTCAGATTGGCCGGTGCCGTTGCCGGGCATCCTGATGGGACGCGCCATGATGGGCGATGGAGTGATTGAACTGCGGCGGCTGCGGGAGGCGGTGGATGCCGCAGGCTACAGCGGGCCGATTGAGGTCGAGATATTCAACGATGAGATTTGGAAGAATGCCGATGACGGGCTGCTGGAGCGGATGAAGCAGCGCTTCGTCGAGCACGTTTTGTAGCTATACTTTTTCTCGCTTTCCATTTCATGCATTGAGGGTTCTGATGATTCGATTCAGCAATTGCACTGGCCGCGGTGTACGTCTCGGCGGCATCTCCGTATGGTTGATTGCTGTGGTGTCCTTTGGGCAGGCGCCGGCCGCGCCGCAGCCGGGAACGCCGCCGGTGCGTTCGCAGTTTCATGAACCGGCACCGGCTGACTTCAACGATCACACCGGCTTCACGCAAATCTTTGACGGCAAGAGCCTGGCGGACTGGGAGGGCGATCCGGCGGTGTGGCGGGTCGAGAACGGCGCCATTGTTGGCGAGTCCAGCAAAGGCAATGTCGTCTACAACGCGTATATCTGGCGGAAGGACCTGGCGGCGAAGGATTTTGATCTGAAGCTGGAGATCAAGTGCGAGATCGCCGGCGGCAGTGGCATCCAGTATCGGAGTCAGACCGGGCTGCCGTGGACGAAGCCGATGCACCCCGGCGAGAAGCCGCGGAATCTGGACTGGATGATGACCGGCCCGCAGGCGGATTTCTGGTTCCCGGTGAACCCGGTCCATGCTTCCTACAGCGGCCAGTTCTATTCGGAGAACACGCCGCTGGGGATCGTCGCATGGCGCGGCCAGGTGGTGAACTCTACGGCGGGAGCAGGGCCGCAGCTTGTCGGTACGATTGGGGATCGCAGCGCGCTTGGCGGATACGTCAAGATCAACGACTGGAACCAGTACGAGATTATTGCGCGCGGGGGCACTTTGATTCACATCCTGAACGGGCAGTTGATGGCGGTGCTGATCGACGACGATCCAAATTCTTCCAACAATCTTGCGGGCAAGATCGGGATCGAACTCGAAGGCACTCCGGCGAAGGTCTCCGTGCGCAATATCTGGATCAAGAAGTTGAACTGAGTTCGCCTTTGTTCCTCGATCAACTGCGTGTCAGCAATCCGCTGATGCGGGCCCGGTAGCTGCGGCTCATGGGAAGCTTGTCGCCACTGAGCAGGACAACGGAGTAATCGCCCTCGGCTTCCGTGCGCACTTCTTTAACGTGCTGCAGGTTGACGATGGAGGAGCGATGCACGCGGAGGAACATCTCGGGGTCGAGCTTCTCCTGCAGCCGCGCCATGGTTTCCCGCAGCAGGTGGGTTTCGGTTTTGGTCCGTATGCGCACGTAGTTCTCTTCCGCGTTGATCCAGCGAATATCCGACACCGGAAGAAAGATGATGCGTCCGCGTGATTTGAAGACGATGCGCGTGGCATAGCCGGCTGGGCTCTGCCCCAGAGTGCCATTCACGGCCTGTTGCTGGCTGGCGAGGAGTATCTGCTTGCGCACGCGTTCAACGGCCGAGGAGAGCCGCTCGCGGGTGAAGGGCTTCAGCAGATAGTCCACCGCATGGACTTCAAAGGCGCGCAGCGCATACTGGTCGTGCGCGGTGGTGAAGATGATGTGCGGCGCCGGCACAACCTTGCCGGTGCTGAGTTCCGACGCGATATCCAGGCCGTCCATGCCCGGCATCTGGATATCCAAAAAGAGGACGTGGGGCTTGGAGGCGCGCACCAGGTCGATCGTCTCCTGTGCGTTCGTTCCTTCCCCGACGATTTCTATTCCGGGCTCCGCTGAGAGAAGCTGGCGCAGTTTGCTTCGCGCGAGAACTTCGTCATCTGCCAAGACAGCATGAATCATCACGCACCATACCCTGTCAGTATTGCGGTTGGACGTTCGGAGAACTGTAATGGAAGCGTTAACTTCACGTGGACCTCACCCTGCTCCATTTCCTCGATGGCGAAGGTCTGGTCGTTTCCGTAGTGGAGCCGCAGGCGATCCTTCACGTTGGCAATTCCAAGCCCCTGCCGGCGGCCTCCGTTGGTTGTGGCGGGGTGAAGTCCCCGCCCGCTGTTGGTGACTCCGATGGTGAGCGTTGTGTTCTGCCGGCGCACGGTGACCGCGATCTGGCCGGGCTTCTCCAGCTTCGAGAGGCCATGAGCGTAAGCGTTTTCGATGAGCGGTTGCAGCAGCATAGCGGGCACCAGCGCATCATGCAATTCGGGTTCGACGAAGATTTCCTGCCGCACGCGGCCCATGAATCGGACGTCCTGCATCGCGAGATACATTTCGACAAACTCCATTTCGTCGCTCAGAGGAATCAACTGCACTTCACCACGTTCCAGAGCGATACGCAGGAGGCTGCTGAGTTGTTCCAGCATCAGGTCGGCAGCGGCAATGTCGGTCTGCATCAGGCTGGAAATGCTGTTCATTGTATTGAAAAGAAAATGTGGGTTGAGCTGCATGCGCAGGGCGCGGAGTTGCGCCTGGGCGAGCTGCGTTTTGAGTTGCGCTGCCGAGGCTTCCTTTTCGCGCGCCTGCTGGTAGTACCCGACGCCGCGGAACAGGCCAATGGCGCACCACAGGATCACCATGTTGTCGATCAGCTCCGCATTGAGGTGGAACGCGAGCCTCGGCCAGTAGGTCATGTGCCCATGGCGAAGAGGAAGGTTCGGGAAACAGAGGATCCAGACCATCTCCTCCAGCACGCCTGCGACGATGCTGAACGGCAGTCCGCGGGTGATGATCCACTTCAGGTTTGCCTGCTGAATGCGCTCGCCGAATCGCCACCACACCGTCCAGCAAATCGTGCCCAACAACAGATACTGCAGTCCCCATGCCTCCAACTCAAGCACAAGCCCAACGTGATAGCTCCACAGACGCATGCCCATCCATTCCTGCAGGGCAAACAGCACCCCCAGCAGGACGGATCCGCATATAAAGATTGCGGGATGCATGAAGACTGGCTGGGGCCGCGTGCTGCGTTGCAGAGACATCGTGGATTCCCTCGATCTCTTCTCATCACAACCAGCCGAGCTCGTGGTCACTCACGATGCCGGATTGGAATAGGTTAGACCCGCGTGGAAAAGATCGGCAAGATCGGGCCTGGGCGCTTCCGAGAAGAACTTCTTTCTGCCGCCTTTGGTGTGGACGAAGGCCGGCGTCAAATGGTGCTGCCCGAACCAAGAATTTGCGTTGGCATCAATTGCTTGTGTCTGTTCGATGCCCAGGGTCGCGGTGAGCCGATCGATGTCGACATGGAGCAGACGCTGAGCCGCCTCGCCACCCTGCAGGATTGCGACGCGGAAATGGTAGTACGCGGCTTTGCTGTCCGCCGGTGTGCCGTCACCATCGCGAGCGAGAACACCTAACAGCAGCGACGATCGCCAGTAGCCTGCGTCGGCCGCGTATTCCAGCAGATGCCTCGACTCCTGCGGCGACTTCGCAAATTCAGGGTGATGGATCATGAGCAATGCCAGCGAGTGAATGGCCGGGACGTAGCCCATGTCTGCGGCCTCACGCAGATATCCCACTGCTTTGGCAGGATCGTGCGAGTGATCGGGAGCCGTCGAATACAAGGATCCAAGGTCGTAGGCCGAAATGGGATCGTGCATCTTCGCGCCCAGGGTATACCAGCGCTCGGCGGCGGCAATGTCCTGTTTCATCCCGACTCCGGAGTAATGCAATGCGCCCAGGTACGAAGCACCGGTACCATTGCCTTGATCCACTGCCTTCTGGAAGTACTCCGCGGCCACCTGCACATCCTTCTTGACGCCGACACCCAACACATAGAGGACTCCGATGTTGAGTGTGGCGTCGGACGATCCGGAGGCTGCTGCAAGCTGATACCAGTGCAGTGCGCGAGCGGGGTCGGCAGGCACACCAACCCCGGTTTCGTACAGATAGCCAACCAGATTCTCTGCCTCGGGATTGCCGGCCTCTGCAGCTTTCTGAAACCAGTAGGCCGCCTGCCGGGCATCCTGGGCGACGCCAGCACCCGTGAAGTAGGCCTCTGCCAGTTCCAGTTGCTGAGGAACGAATCCTTTCTCCGCCTTGACTTGAAGTTGCTGCACATCGGGCACCGATGCATGCGCCACGTGCGGGTAATAATCGGCTATTACGCAAACGAGGAACAAGCGAACGGTCAGAGACAAAAGCCGTGACGATCCGAAAATGTTTCGAATCATGGTTCCCTCCGGGTTTCAAAATCAATCGACTTTGGCTTGCAAATGCCTAATCGCCAAGCCTCGTGTGACTCTTCGTATCTTCGCGAGGCGGGCAGGATTCGACACTCCGCAATGTTCAAAGAACTCGGGGCCCGGTATAGCGATTGCTGTCGAGAAGAAGCAGGTGACCCGTCGTAGACTCGCGGGTTTACGGGCAGGTTATCAACGGAGTTCCGTGGAAATGGCGTGGTTCATCCCCGCAGAGGCCTTGCGGCTAGGCGTGGAATGCAATTGGCCGTCACAAACAGGCAACTCGTCACAAAATTCGGACCAGTGCACATTTTTTGCAGCAGCGGAGGCAGCGGAAGGAGGGCTTAACGCGTCGCGTTCGCGGCGGTCTGAACGGTGGCAGCCGGCAGAAGCTGCGGGGAGCGGACAAGCACCGTCGTGCCTGATCTGGAGAGACTGTCGCCCTTCTCGATGCGAATCAGAGCCTCGAAGTTGGGGAACGCAGTTTTGGAGGAGGGATTGAGCTGGGAGCGAAGCTGTTCCATCGAAGTCTCGTTACTCAGAAATGAGAGCGCCGCCATGACTGCCGCGCCACCACTTCCCGTGACGATCAAGACGTTCCCTGTACCGCCCAGGTTGGGGAGGAATGCGATGCTCGCATAGCCATCGTGGGTCTTGCCGCCGTGCGTGCTGGATCGGAACCTGTCGGGATCGGCGGGAGTTGTGATGTCGCTGGGATAGTAAATCTCGAACGCCGGATCATACCTCCAGCGCAGCTCGAGATAGCCGTCGAAGGGCTGGATCCACGGGTTCGATTGCCTGGTTCCCAACAGGATCACGTTGCCGGACTTCAACTGACGGAAGGAGAAGTCTCGCGCGAACTGGACGCTGGCGCTGCTGCCGAGTGCGCTTGCCGTCTGCGTGAGGCTCCCGACAAGGTTCGCGTCCGCGAAGTTGGATTGTCGCCGCGATAGAAAATCATGCACCAGGGCCGGATCGAGGTGCTTAGCGGCAGCGGCCTGTTCCATCGGGCGCTGATAGCTTCGGTCGAAGTACTCCGCCAACGTGACCGAGTGTCCGGTGGCTTCCTGATAAAAATCGAGGGAAGCGTCGTCCAGCACCACTTGCGTGGGCGCTCCGTCTGTGAAGATCCCGGACCAGAACTGGCGCACCATCGCGCCGGTCGGAAGAGGATTGCGGACAGCACTCGATTGCGCTCGATCCCGGAGGAAGAAGAATACGGACAGGAGCGCGAAGCCCAGCGTGAGTGAAGCGAGCACGCGAAGTTTCCACATCGGTCCGCTGATCGGATCGTTGGCGAGCGAGGGAAGGGAAACGCCGGATGTCTCTAGGAGCGTCGATCGTGGCTCGAGAATGCGCAACTCATTCGCTCGCGCCGATTCGCCGGAGTTGGAACGGAGTTCGCGCTGGCGGAATATCGGTGCATAGTTGCCGCGAGGTATCTCGATGACGACAGTCTCGTTCGCACCATCGGTGTCGAAGTATTCGGTGAGCCGCTTGCGCAGCAGGGACGCGTGTACCCGCACGATGTTGTCGGCGATGGTGTCGTAGTGTTCCGCCCGGCCGAAGACCTTGTGCCCCAATTCAAGCTCGTGAATATCGCTGGCGCCATCGTCCAACGCCCGGTGGCAGAGGTAAAGAAACAAGTCCCTGAGGCGCGCGGATTTACAGATTGCGCTGCTCGACACAACCCGGCCCACAAGCTCTCGGCGAGTTTGCCGGTCGCTGCTGGACAGCGTCTCTATCACGATTAGTGAAGCTACCTGAGGTCTCAAGTGATCGTCAACCAGCCGTGAATCAACCCGCAATTCCTCCTTGAGCAGAATCGCCGAAGCGCCCGTCATCCTTGATTTGCATTAGAACGAATAGCGTCCGCTGATTTGCACCAGCCGTTGGTTTCCTGTGGTGCTGGAGATGACGCCCGCAGTTGTGCTGCTGCCAATGGTGTTGCTGGGGGAAGCGAAGTTGGGATGGTTCAACGCGTTGAATGCCTCGAGACGAAACTCGAAGCTGCCGAACTCACGGGGCATGGTAAAGACTCGTCCTACGGCCAGGTTCAGAACGACGCTGCCAGGTGCGCTGATGGTGTTCCGGCCGACGTTCCCGAAGCCGGTGGCCGGAACCACGTAACAGGACGGGTTGAACCACTCTGAGATATTGCGAGTGGAACCGGAAAGGACTCCATTGCAGATCTGGTTGGGTCGGGTAGCGACGCCGAGATCCTGCGTGCCCGACACCTTGAGCGTCAAAGGCTGCCCGCTGTAAGCCAGAATGTTGCCGCTTCCTTGCCAATCGCGCAACGCGTAGAACCTCGAACTCGTCCGGTAAACCGAGGTCGCGGTGAAGTTCTGGCGGATGTCGAAGTCCGACCGGCCATACTCGGCTGAGGGGTTAAGGACATTCTGATTGGCGAAGTAGCCGTTGGACCCGGCGGCGTTGGCACCGGATTGATCATCGAGCGATTTGGCGAAGGTGTAGTTGACGCGGAAGAAAAGGCCATGCTCGAACCTCCTGCGCACGGTGACCTGTCCCGAGTCGTAGTGGGATACTCCGTTGAACTGCTCCAGCGTGATCGCTTGAAACGCCGGGAATGGACGCGAAGAGGTTGTGTTCGGGATCCGTTCCTGGTTGTAGTCAGTTTCCTGCCCGAGATGCGTCCCCTTCGATCCGACGTAGGCGATCTCGAGTCCCAGGCCTTTACCCAGGTCCTGTTCGATGGTGAGGTTGTAACTCTGCAGATTGGCCGAGGGCGCGTTCGGGTCGTAGCCGTTCGGCGTAAGAATACCGCCGAGCGCTCCTCCAGCCGCGGGAAATGGATTGGTGGACGAGATCAGGCTCGATCCCACGGCAGACGACGTAGGATTGAGCGCTGTGTAAGTTGTCTGCGCGGCGAAGGGGAACTGGCCGGTCAGATTGGTCCGGATGACGGAGAGCCGGATGCCGGTGTAGAAAATGCCGTAGCCGGCCCGGACGACGGTGCGATCGTTGTCAAAGGGCCGATAGGCGAAACCGATGCGCGGGCTGAACCGCAACGGGTTGACATGAATGAGAGCGGCTGGATATTTCACCGCGCTGGCGGGCACATAGTAGTTCGTCAGGCCGGCCTGAGTGAGCAGGGCGGAAATATTCGAAACCGAGGAGGAATTGGTGTAGACAATCTGGCCCAGCGAAGGAACGAAGTTCGAAAGCTGTCCGTTCTCTTCAGACGGAAGCGTCTGCAACTCATAACGCAGACCCAGGTTGAGAGTAAGGTTCGGCGTCACCTTGAAGTCATCCATTCCGAAGCCCGCATAGTTCGTCTGGAAGAGGTGGTTAACGATGCCGCCGCTCATCAGGAGACTTGTCGCTGGATATCCCGCGAACATGTCTGCGAGAGCATCGGCGGTGGTGGTGTCGGTGAACTTGCCGTTGTAGGTAAACGCGCCGTTCTTATCGGTGTTGGTCGGCTGGAACAACTGGACATGGAAAATGTCGCCGCCGAACTTGAAGGTGTGTTTTCCGTGGATCCAGGTCACAAGATTACTGCCGTCGTAGTCGTTCACGACAAACTCGACCGGATCGGATGCCCCATCGCCGATGGACGCGTAGCCCGATGGCTTGAAGCTGGGAAAGGCGAGAAAGGCGGGATTGGTCGTCGTGCCCGTGATGCTTAACTGGGCAGCGAAGTTGGTCCCCGCGTCGTTTGCGCCTTGCACCGATACGGTCCGCGTGCGGCCGTAGTGGAAGTCGTTCACCAGGTTCGGGGTCACGATCCTGGTCTCGGAGAGAGCGAGGATCGAACTGTGATTGGTTGTGCGGTCGCCGAAGAGGCCCGTCGGCGCACCTGAGGTCGGGTTTGTGCCCGTGCTGACGTTTCTGAGAAAAAGGCCCGTGATGGTGTCTTTAGCGCCCAGCTTCTGGTCAACCCTGACCAGGCCGTTGTCGCTCAGGGTCGTCTTGTCGGTAACAATCTGGAAGTTATTCTGGCCGATGGGCGCATTGGAGATGTTCGGCTTCGGATAGTACGCCAGCAGCTTCTGGGCCACTGGGTCCAGCGTCGGGATCTTGTCGTACGGCGCGGGATACAGGCAGCCGGCCCCTCCGGTTGCGGTGCAGGTCGCCTTCGTGTTGGTCAGTGGATTGTGAAAGTAGTAGGGGTTGCCGCCGAGGGACTGGCTGAAGTCCCCGCTTCGTTCCAGCAGCGTCGGCACGATGGTGTTCGAAATAACACCTGTTACCGCCCGGACCATCTCAATGCTGAGGGTGAAGAACGTGCGGTCCTGGCCGTTATACAGATGCGGGATCGAGATCGGGCCGGAGAGATCGGCGCCGAATTGATTCTGTCGCAGCTTGGTCTTGGCCGGGGCCGGAGGCGCGGCGAAGTTGAAGGGCTCGGCGTCGAACAGATCGTTGCGGATGTAGTCGAAGAGTGACCCATGGTACCGATTGCCACCGCTCTTAGTCACCATGTTGACGACGCTGCCCGAGAGCCGGCCATACTGCGCGGTGTAGTCGGAGGTCTCCATCTTGAACTCCTGCAGCGCGTCGAGCGGCGGGTTGACCTGCGATCCAGCGTCTCTAGGGCTCTCGTCGTTGATGCCGTCGATAAAGACGCCGCTGGAATCCGCGCGCGACCCACCCGCGACATAGCTCGCACCCTTTGCCCCTGCCTCCGATGGCTGAACGCCCGCCACGGTGAAGGCCAGATCATTGAAGTTTCTGCCGTTGAGGGGCATCTCGGCGACCTCGGCGGGAGTGATCAGGTCCCCTTTGGTCGAAGTTTCCGTGTTGAGCAGGCCGACGTCGGCCGCCACGGTAACGGTCTCCGTGGTGGCCCCGACCTGAAGGTTTGCGTCCAGGCGCGCGGTCTGGTCAGCGGCCAGTTCGAGGTTCTTCTCTTCCAGCGGGCGGAAGCCAGTCATGGAGATGGTGACGTCGTACGTTCCCGGCGCGAGGTTGGAGACGGTGTACTGGCCGTCCGACTCGGTCCGGGCCGTTCGGGTCTCATTCGTGGCGGTGTTTCGGATGGCCACGGTCGCGCCCACAACATTGGCGCTGGTCTGATCAATGACTTTTCCTACCAGAGTGGCTGTCGGCGCCTGGGCGAAGACATTGCAGGCGAAACCCAACATTGCGACGAATACGGCGATACGGAACCTGGTTCGCATTTTACAAACTCCTCGAAAATACTGCGGTAACACCGAACAAAAGGCGGCTTGATCTGGCGGCCGGTCAAAATGGGCTCTGTCTCCCGACGGCTCTCGAGAAGAACGACCTGACAAGGGAATCCCGGTGACCTATGTGTTAGAAAGGTCCGCGATCATGACCGGCAAGTTAATTCACGGTATAGCGCGGCGAACACTCAGGCAGGCTGATTGATTCTATGGAATCAATCAATTAGGGCCCGGTTTATTTACGTAAAGACCTCGACCGCGGTGCCCTTCTAACAGCACAACCGAGGGCCGGCAGCGCCTGCCGCTCGATCCGGAGAAAGACCTGGGATTGTCGTCGTATTCGTCGAAAACTGCAGGAAGTTATTTAGGAGGAATGGTCGGGGCGAGAGGATTCGAACCTCCGACCCCCTGGTCCCGAACCAGGTGCGCTACCAGACTGCGCTACGCCCCGAACTTTGTTGCGGATGCCGGCCTTCAGGATCCGATCCGTAAGCCTTGGGAGGGCGCAGGAATCGCAATACCGACATAAGAAGTTTAGCAGAGATTTACGAGATTGTTGCGCTGTCTTTGCGGCGATCTCCGAGGTGAGGAACCTGGCGGCCTGGCTGAGCGAGATTCTGCGCGGCCGATCTCCGGCGTTGCGGCAGTGGAGCCCCGCCGGATATAATGGAAAAGATGACTTACCGCCCAGAGTGCGCGAATTGTTGTTGCCTGACAACGTCGGGCGACCTCTGTCGACTCTAGCCATCTCAGTTCTCCCGATCCCCCCCTCAAATTCTAGCTTTTTGACTCTAAGCGGTCGCGGCCTGCATCTCTTTATCTGCTGCGACGGAGATATCCACCTTTATGACTACGCTGGCAACGCTGGAATCCGAGACGCACGAGATTCATCCGGCGCGACTGAATCATCTGCAGGCGCTCGAAGCGGAGAGCATCTCGATCCTGCGCGAGGCGGTCGCGGAATTCGCACGGCCGGTAATGCTCTATTCCATCGGCAAGGACTCGTCGGTGATGCTGCGGCTGGCGCAGAAGGCATTCTATCCAGGCAAGATTCCGTTCCCGCTGCTGCACGTCGATACCAGCTACAAGTTCCCGGAGATGATCCGCTTTCGCGATGAATACGCCCGCGAGATCGGCGCGAATCTGATCGTGCATCGCAATGAGACGGCCATCGCGGCAGGCGCCAATCCATACACGCTGGGCACGCAGAACTGCTGCGGCCTGCTGAAGACGCGCAGCCTGCTCGACGCTCTCGAAGAAGGCGGCTTTGACGCAGCCTTTGGTGGGGCGCGTCGCGACGAGGAAAAGTCCCGGGCCAAGGAACGCGTCTACTCCTTTCGCGACTCCGCCGGCCAGTGGGACCCCAAAAACCAGCGCCCCGAGCTCTGGTCGCTCTACAACTCACGGCTGCGCAAGGGCGAGAGCATCCGCGTATTCCCGCTCTCGAACTGGACGGAGCTCGACATCTGGCTGTATCTCTACGCGGAAAAGATTCCGATTGTGCCGCTCTACTTCGCCAAGGAACGTCCGATCACGATTCGTGGCGGCGCGTTGACGCTGGTGCACGAGGAGATGAAGCTCTTTCCGGGCGAGAAGGTCGAGAACATGATGGTCCGCATGCGCTCTCTTGGTTGTGCCCCCTGCACCGGAGCCATCCGCAGTGAGGCCGACACACTGCCGAAGATCATCGAGGAACTCATCACCTTCCGCCGCAGCGAGCGTGAGAACCGCGCCATCGATCACGATGAGGAAGGCTCCATGGAAGTGAAAAAGCGGGAGGGCTACTTCTAATGAGCACACTCACCACCGCGCTTCCTGAACACTACATCGCGTCGCCCGCCTTCCAGCATTTCCTCGACGGCCACCTTGACCAGGAGATTCTGCGCTTCACTACCGCCGGATCGGTCGACGACGGCAAGTCCACGCTCATCGGCCGTCTGCTGCACGACACCAAGAGCGTCTACGAAGACCAGCTCGCCGCCGTCAAGAAGTCCCGCGTCAATCGCGCTGCCAACGGCCACGTCGACTTCTCGCTGCTCACCGACGGCCTCAAGGCCGAACGCGAGCAGGGCATCACCATCGACGTCGCCTACCGCTACTTCTCCACTTCGCGGCGTAAGTTCATCATCGCGGATACGCCAGGGCATGAGCAGTACACCCGCAACATGGCCACCGGCGCTTCAACGGCGGACGTTGCCATCATCCTCATCGACGCCAAAGCCTTCGCTAAGGCCGGCCAGCTGCTGCCCCAGTCGCGCCGCCATACCTACATCGCTTCGCTGCTTGGCATCCCGCACGTGGTTGCTGCTGTCAACAAGATGGACCTTGTCGACTACTCCCAGCAGCAGTTTGCCGACATCCGCCGCGACTTCGAGGCGCTTTGCAAACAGCTTGGGCTGCCGGACGTTCAGGTGGTCCCGGTCAGTGCGCTTGAGGGCGCAAACGTCGTCACGGCCAGCGCGGCCATGCCCTGGTACCACGGACCGACGCTGCTCGAATATCTGGAGACGGTGCCTTTGGCTGCGGCCGAAACGACTGGGCCGATGCGTTTTCCGGTGCAGCTGGTGCTGCGGCCCGATGCCAATTTCCGCGGCTTTGCCGGGCAAGTTGCGCGGGGCACGCTGCGGGCCGGCGATCGCGTGATGGCGCTGCCTTCGCGTCGTGAGTCGACGGTGAGCCGCATCGTTACGTATGACGGCGATCTGTCGGCGGCGTCGTACCCGCAGAGCGTCACGGTCGAACTGGAAGAGGAGATCGACCTCAGCCGCGGCGAGATGCTGGTGGCTGCTGCCGCTGCCGGCCAAGCGCTGCCGGACGTGAGCAATCGCTTCCGCGCGATGGTGGTCTGGATGCATGAGGATCCACTCGTCGTCGGGCGCACGTATTTTGCGAAACACACGACGCGGACCGTGCGGGCGACTGTCCGCGCCATCGAGTACCGCGTGGACGTGAACGATCTCCATCGGCTGGCGTCGGACACAATTGCGATGAACGAGATTGCGGAAGTTGAGTTTGAGAGCAACCTGCCGCTGTTCTTTGACGCGTATCGCGAGTGCCGCTGGACCGGTTCGCTGATCCTGATCGACTCACTGACCAACGCGACAGTGGGCGCGGCGATGATCGTCGGGCCGGCTGCGGAGTCTGCGGAATCCGGACACGTTGGTGCGATCCGATCCTCGCTCTTGCTGCTGCCGGGGCGGGCTGCACTCGCGGCGCGTGCGAAGGATGCGCTGGTGGCGCGCGGGGAACGTGCAATCGTCATCGACGACGCGCTGATCCCGGATTCTGCCGTGCCTGCGGTGGTTCGCGCGCTCCAACTCGCCGGCGTGGTCGCGGTGTCGTCGCGTACGCTGCCGCAGGCGATGCTGGCCGAGATTGGCGCGGTGCGCGTGGAAGACGGTGCGGATGAAGATGCCATTCTGAAAACACTGGCGGAGGAGCGATGACCGGAACCGAAGCGGTAACGAACTACGAGGCGCTGACCGCCGACGCGCTGGTGGAGCAGGTGGTCCAGGAGGCCGCGGGCGCGCCGATCTGCCTGACCAGCAGCTTCCAGACCGAAGACATGGTGGCGCTGCACATGCTGCGCCAGCGCTTGCCGGACGTGCCGGTGATCTTCCTCGAGACGGGCTACCACTTCAAAGAACTCCTCGCGTATCGCGACCGAATGACCGCCGAGTGGGGGCTGAACCTGATCAACGCGATGCCGCTGACGACGCTGGCTGAGCACGAGGCGCAGTACGGCTTGTTGCACATCGTGCAGCCGACGCAGTGCTGCGCGATCCGTAAGGTCGAGCCGCTGATGCGGCATCTGGAGCCGTTCGACTGGTGGTTCACCGGGCTGCGGCGGGAGCAGTCGCCGACCCGCGCCAACCTGAAGAAGATCGAGGACCACAAGACGCCGACCGGCAAAATGATGAAGAAGGTGAGCGTGCTGGCCGACTGGACGATGGCGCAGGTGGATGCGTACGCCGACGAGCACGGAATTCCGAAGCTTGAGCTGTACGCGCGCGGATATACCAGCATCGGCTGCGAGCCGTGCACGGCGATTCCGGAGGCTGGCGCCGACGCTCGCAGCGGGCGCTGGGGCGGCAAGAAGCTGGAGTGCGGCATTCATACCTTTTCCGAGAAGGTATAGACTTTTTGCATTATGGTGGACCGAAGGCGAATCGTCCGGCAATGGAGACAGGGCGCCGCGAAGGTGCTGGTCACGCTGGTGCGTGTCGATGGCTCGTCGTATCGCCGGCCGGGTGCGCACCTGCTGATCGGGGATGGCGCGGAGTACGCGGGGACGATCAGCGGCGGCTGCCTCGAAGCGGAAGTGGTGCGCAAGGCGGCGTGGATGGTGCGCGGCGGCGCGATCGTCGAGCGCTATTCGACGCTGTTCGACGACACCGCAGAGATTCCGTTCGGGCTGGGCTGCGGCGGCGTGGTCGACCTGCTGCTGGAATCGGCTGAGACTCCGGAGTGCGAGGCGCTGCTGGCGGCGATGGAAGCGTCGCTCGGCGGCGAAGAGAGCTTCGTGGCGACGTGGCTGCCAGCGGACGGGAAGCCGTTGCGACGGGCGCTGCTGGGGGCGAACGGCGAGTTGGCGTTTCGCAGCGCGGGTTTGACGGCAGGCGATTTGGAAGCGGCTGGGTGTCTGCATGAGGCTCCTTTCTTCGGCAATCCTGAAATCTACTGCGAGCGGCTGACGGCGCCGCAGAGGCTGTTCGTGCTGGGCGCGGGCGACGATGCCAAGCCGGTAGTGGCGATGGCGGCGTCGCTTGGCTGGCGCGTGACGGTTGCGGATGGGCGTCAGCAGTTGGCGCGGGCGGAGCGGTTTCCCAACGCGGAGCGCGTGGTCGCGGTGCAGACGGCAGGCGAACTGGCGATTCACGCGAACGACGCTGCGGTGCTGATGTCGCACAGCTACGAGCAGGACCGCGCGATGTTGACCGGCCTGCTGGGTGCGGGCGAGGTGCCGGGGTACATCGGGCTGCTGGGCGCGAAGCATCGGAGCAGTTTGCTGGTGAGCGAGGCGGCGGCGATGCTCGGGTGCAGCGTGGCCGAGTGCTGCGAGAGGGTGTGGGCGCCGATCGGGCTCGACCTGGGTGGCGACGGGGCGGAGGCGATTGCGCTGGCGGTGGTCGCCGAGGTGCAGGCGTGGGTGCAGGGCAAGCTCGGCGGATCGCGACGGCTGACCGCGGAGCGCGTGGCGGAGCAGGTGGCGAAGGGCGGCGCGTCGCGGTACCTGCAGACGCAGTGTGCGCTGGGCTCGTGACGGCGGCGGTGGTGCTGGCGGCGGGCGCGTCGACCCGGTTGGGGGAACCGAAACAACTGGTGAAGATCGGCTGCGAGACGCTGCTCGAGCGCGCGGTGCGGGTAGCACGGGAAGCGGGATGTGCGCCGGTGGTAGTGGTGGTCGGGGCCTCGTTTCCCGAGATCCTTGGGCGCTGCCAGCTTGGGGACGTGATCCCAGTGATCAACGACAAGTGGCAGCACGGCATGGGAACCTCCATTGTGCGCGGTGTGCGAACACTGGGACTTGTTGCGAAAGGTACCGACGGGGTGGTGCTGATGACCTGCGACCAGCCGGCGGTGACGGCGGAACATCTGCGGAAGGTGATGGCTGCCGGCGAGGTGACAGCGTCGGCGTACGCGGGACGGCGGGGCGTGCCGGCGTACTTTCCTGCAGCGTCGTTCGCCGAGCTGATGGAACTGCGCGGCGACGCCGGGGCCCGGGAGCTGCTGCGTGAGGCTCCGGCAGTGGAACTGGCGGGTGGAGAACTGGACGTGGATACAGTCGCGGACCGGGCAGCGGCGGAGCGTTTGCCCGGCTGAGCCCCGGGGCCCCCCTCCCCCCGCCATTTGATTCCAAGATATTCAAAGGAAAGGGGATCGATTCGAATCAAGATATGAATTGGATTCGAATCAGACCCTCTGCACTTTGATTCCAAGGGGGTTATTGGACGAGCGTTCGGCAAGATATTCAAAATAGAAGACATCCCCACTCAGGTCGACACGAAACGGATATCACGATCCAGTTTCCTGTCGGGGCTTCGCCCTTTTTGGCCCTTTCTTCCAGTATATCGTGGCCGTCAAGGGGTTTTGCGGGTATCCGATTGATATCAATTTAGTTATGCGGAAGTATTAATTTGTTAATTAACACCTGGCTGAGCCAGTGGTCGCTGGCCTCACCCTGCCTCGACGATGGCGGTTTTGGCGGCGCGGTTTATAGGGTGAGGAGGAATTCTTCCAGGAGGTTGGCGGCGATGGCGGCGCGGTAACGGGCGGTGGAGCGGATG
>Ga0207416_1000575_pt1 | contig 60322 bp, 73 predicted proteins | sample PaiPotPPM11metaG_FD_184107 | JGI IMG/M metagenome (GOLD analysis project Ga0207416, IMG submission 184107) | Iron sulfur acid spring bacterial and archeal communities from Banff, Canada, to study Microbial Dark Matter (Phase II) - Paint Pots PPM... ... | reverse complement strand
TGGAGATGGTGATGCCCGGCGACAACGTGCGCATGCAGGTGGAGCTGATCACGCCGATCGCGTGCGAGGAAGGCTTGCGCTTTGCGATCCGCGAGGGCGGCCGCACGGTGGGCGCCGGCGTGGTCACTAAGGTCACCGAATGACGACCGTGGGCTGCGCCTCTTATGCCTAGACAAAAAATCCGCATCCGCCTGCGCGCGTACGATCACAAGCTGCTCGATCAATCGGCTGAGCGCATTGTGGAGACGGCGAAGCGCACCGGCGCGTTCGTGAGCGGTCCGGTCCCGCTGCCGACCGAGATCCATCGAACCTGCGTCAACCGATCGCCGCATGTTGATAAGAAGAGCCGCGAGCACTTCGAGATCCGCACGCACAAACGGCTGATCGACATTCTACAGGCGTCGGCCAAGACGATGGATGCGCTCATGCATCTCGACCTGCCGGCCGGCGTCGACATCGAACTCAAGGCATAACGGACGGATGAAGAACATTATCGGCCGCAAGCTCGGCATGACCAACGTCTTCACCGAAGACGGGCGCTACGTGCCGGTCACCGTAATTCACGGCGGGCCGTGTTCCGTGGTCGAGCGCAAGACGGTCGAGCGCGACGGCTATGATGCCGCCGTCCTCGGCTTCGAAGACGCTAAGCTCAAGCGGCTGACCAAGCCGATGCGCGGACGTTTCGAAAAGCTCGGCACGGCACCGAAAGCAGTGTCGCGCGAGTTCCGCCGGGACCTGGGCGACGTCAAGGCCGGCGACGAGATCACGGTAGACGCATTTGCGCCGGGCGATCGCGTCGACGTCATCGGCACGAGCAAGGGGCACGGTTTCGCCGGCATCATGCAGCGTTGGAACGGGTCGGGCGGCGGGGCGAGCCATGGCTCGATGATCCATCGACAGCCGGCATCCAACTCCGATACGAACTCCGCAAAGGTGGTCAAAGGCAGCCATCGGCCCGGCCACTGGGGCGTCGAGCGCGTCAGCGTGCTCAACGTCGAAGTCATCCGAGCGGACAAGGACCGCAACTTGCTGTTAGTGCGGGGAGCTGTTCCCGGCGCCCGCAACGGCATCGTCGTCGTGCGTTCGTCCGTGAAGGCGAAGGTCAAACGCTGATGGCTACCACGCTGCCGATCATCGGCAAATCAGGCAAAACCACCGGCAGCGCAAAGCTGGCGGCCGCGTTCTCCAAACCGCCGAATGGCGCGCTGCTGCATCAAGCCGTGCTCCGGCAGCTTGCAAACCGTCGCGCCGGCACGGCCAAGACGAAAAAGCGCGATGAAGTGCGCGGCGGCGGCCGCAAGCCATGGCGCCAAAAGGGCACCGGCCGAGCGCGCCAGGGCAGCATCCGGTCGCCATTGTGGCGCAAGGGCGGCGTCGTTTTCGGGCCGCAACCCCGCTCGTTTGCGGTGGCGATGAATCGCAAAGCACGCCGCGCAGCACTCGCCATGGCGATCGGGGCGAAGGCGGCGGACGGCAAGCTGTCGCTGCTCGATGCCGCCGAGCTGGACCTGGCGAAGACGAAAGACTTTTTGGCGCTCGCCTGGCCGGATTCGACCGGAGCCGCAGACCGCGTCCTCGTCGTCGTCCATCGCGAAAGAGACGAAGACGGCGGGCAGCGCCTGATTCGGGCGGCGCGCAATGCGCGTTACGCGCTGGTGCTGGGTTACGGCGAGGCGAATGTTCACGCGATCCTGGCGGCCGATCGTCTGCTCATGACGAGAAACGCCTACGAGGCGCTGGCGGAGGCGTGCAGTGGCTGAATTCCGGCAATTGATCCTGCGCCCGCTCGTGACGGAAAAATCGGTGGCGCATACGGCACAGGCGCAGTACTGCTTTGAGGTAGCGGATTCGGCGACGAAGCGGCATATCCGTTCGGCGGTCGAGCAGATTTTCAAGGTCAAGGTGCTGCGCGTCAACACGGTCTCGACGCCAAAGGCCATTCCGCGCAACCTGCGCAAGCCCGCCAAGCGCCGCGCGACCGTTGGCGGCCGCTGGAAGAAAGCGGTCGTGACGCTGCGCGCCGGCGACAAGATCGAGCTCGGTGGAGTGAACTACTTCGAATCATGATCAAAAAATTCAAACCGACGTCGCCCGGCCGGCGCTTCATGACCGTCGTTTCCTTCGAGGAGCTTGCAAAAAAACGCCCCGAGCGCGCTCTGACGGAGGCGAAGAACAAGCACGCCGGTCGTAACTTCAACGGTCACATCACCGTTCGCCATCGCGGCGGCGGTCACAAGGTGAAATATCGGAAAATCGACTTCGCCCGCGCCAAGGATGACGTGCCGGCAGAGGTGGCGGCGATCGAATACGATCCGAATCGGTCGTGCCGCATCGCGCTGCTCCATTATCGCGACGGCGAAAAGCGCTATATTCTTGCGCCGCTGGGCTTAAAGGTCGGAGATCTGTTGGTTTCCGGTCCGGATGCCGACATCAAGACCGGCAACGCGCTGCCGCTTAGCAACATTCCGCTCGGTACGATCCTGCACAACATCGAGTTGATGCCGGGCGGCGGCGGCAAGCTCGTGCGCGCGGCCGGCGGCGCGGCTCAATTGATGGCGAAGGAAGGCGACTACGCGCAGCTGCGCATGCCGTCGGGCGAAGTGCGTATGATCATGGTGAAATGCCGGGCCACCATCGGCCAGCTGGGCAACGTTGACCATGAGAACCAGGTGATCGGTAAAGCGGGCCGCATTCGGTGGAAGGGACGCCGGCCGCAGGTGCGAGGCATCGCAATGAATCCGGTGGACCACCCGCACGGCGGCGGTGAAGCGCGTTCGACGGCCGGTCGGCCGCCGACTACCCCGTGGGGTGAGATGACGATGGGCAAAAAGACGCGGCGCAACAAACGCACGGCGAAGTTCATCGTAAAGCGCCGTTCGAAGTAAATGAGGATCGCTATGCACCAGCTTGGAGATCTACGGCAATGAGTCGATCGACGAAGCGCGGCGCTTTCGTGGCCGACCATCTGCTGCAAAAGGTCGAACGGATGAATTCGTCTCGCGAAAAGCGCGTGATCAAGACATGGTCGCGATCCTCTACGGTCGTGCCGGCGATGGTTGGCCATACGATCGCGGTGCATGACGGCCGCAAGCACGTACCCGTGTACATTCAGGAGAACATGGTGGGTCACAAACTCGGCGAGTTCGCGCCAACGCGCATCTTTCGCGGCCACGGTTCGGGCGAAAAGGCAGCCGCGGCGGCCGCCGCGGCTGCGGCGCCGGCCGCGCCGGCCGCGCCGGCTCCGGCGGCGAAATGATGGAAGCAACGGCAAAGGCGCGCTTCCTGCGCGTTGCGCCCCGTAAGGCGCGGCGGATCGTCGACGTAATCCGCGGCAAGCGCGTCGACGCCGCGCTGACCCTGCTGCGTTTCACAACGCTGTCAGCGGCCCGCCCAATCGAAAAGATCGTGCGCGCTGCCGCCGCTAACGCGGAAAACAATCACGGCATGAAGCCGCAGGAACTTGTCATCGCGCGAGCGCTGGTCGACGGCGGGCCGATGGTCAAGCGGGTTGAGGCCCGAGCGCGCGGCTCTGCCGGACTCAAAAGGAAGAGAATGTCGCACGTGACGATTGTGGTTTCGGACGGAGCCGCGTAGCCATGGGTCAAAAAGTGAATCCGATCGGTTTCCGGCTCGGCATCACGCGAACGTGGGACTCGCGTTGGTTCGAAACCAAGCTATACCGCGAGTGGCTGCACGAAGACTTGCGGATGCGGCGGGTGCTGGACGACCTGTCGCGCTCGGCAGGCGTGTCGCACGTTGAAATCGAGCGGCGGGCGAATCAAGCGCGCGTGGTCATCCACACGGCCAAGCCCGGCATCATTATCGGCAAGCGCGGCGCCGGCATCGACGAGCTGAAGCGTAAACTCGAGGCCGTGTCCGGCAAGCCGGTGAACGTCAACGTTGTCGAGGTCAAGCATCCCGAGCTGGACGCTCGGCTGGTCGCCAACAACATCATCGATCAGCTCGAAAAGCGCATCGCCTTCCGGCGCGCCATGCGGCAGGCGATTCAACGAACGATTCGCGCCGGCGCGCGCGGCATCAAGGTGCAGTGCGGCGGGCGGTTGGGCGGTGCCGAAATCGCGCGCGTTGAGCGCAATTTTGAAGGCAAGGTGCCGCTCCATACGCTGCGCGCCGAGATCGACTACGCGCAAGTTGAGGCGTACACGACCTACGGCCGCATCGGTGTCAAGGTTTGGATCTATAAGGGCGAGCAACTGCCGGACGGCCGCGCCAAGGTGGAGCCGCGCGACATCCGGTCGCCGCGCGACCGCCGGCCACGCCCGGCGCGCCCCGCCAAGAGCGAATCCGCCCCTGAAGCCGCGGCGCCGGCGCTGCCGATTGCCGAACCGCCTGCAGCCGAAACGGTCGAACCTGCGGCTTTGCCGGCCGACAGCCCGCTCAATCCGCCGCCGAGCGCGCCGGTTGAAGAACCGGCCGGCAACAAGCCCGACGCCGAACAACCGCACGGCGCCGAACCCTCCACGGAAAGAGGCCTGTAAGCGATGTTGCTTCCGAAACGGGTGAAGCACCGGAAGGTGCAGCGCGGCCGCATGAAGGGCCGGGCGACGCGCGGCAATCAATTGCATTTCGGTGAGTTCGGCCTGCAGGCGACGGAGTGCGCGTGGCTCACGAACCGGCAGATCGAAGCCGCCCGCATCGCACTCACCCGCCACATGAAGCGCGGCGGCAAGGTGTGGATCACCGTATTTCCGGACAAGTCGTACACAAAAAAGCCCGCGGAAACGCGGATGGGCTCCGGCAAAGGCACGCCGGAAGGCTGGGTTGCCGTCGTGCGCCCCGGGCGAGTGCTCTTCGAACTGTCCGGCGTCGATCTGCCGACCGCGCGCGAAGCGCTCCGACTGGCCGCCGCCAAGCTGCCGATCCGCGTTAAGACGCTGCAGCGAGAAGGAGTTGGTGAAGCCGTTGAAGTCTAACGAAATGCGCACCTTGCGCGAGTTGACGACGCGCGAGCTCGAAGAGAAGCTCGCGGCGACGAAAGAAGAGCTGTTCAACCTGCGCTTCCAACTCGTCACCGGTCACCTCGAGGACCATGCTCGAGTGAAAAAGTTACGCCGCAGTATTGCGGCATACTTCACCGTTTTGGCCGAGCGACGGCTGGCCGGCTGATGATGATTGAACAACAAACCGCTGCGCGGGCGCTGCGCAAGACGCGCATCGGCAAAGTGGTTTCTGACAAGATGGAAAAGACGATCGTCGTCTTGGCCGAGACGCGCACGGCCCACACGCAGTACGGCAAGATCGTTCGCAGGTCGAAACGGTTTCTTGCCCACGACGAACGCAACGAGGCGCACACCGGCGATCTTGTGAGGATCGCCGAATCGCGCCCGCTCTCGAAGCGCAAGCGCTGGCGGCTGGTCGCAGTGGTGGAACGAGCCAAATGATTCAATCCCAAACGCGGCTCAAGGTAGCCGACAATTCGGGCGCGCGAGAGCTGATGGTGTTTCACGTCGTCGGCGGTTCGCGGCATCCGTACGCCTACGTGGGCGATGTCGTCACAGCGACGGTGAAGAGCGCCATCCCTGGCGCGGCGGTAAAAAAGGGGAACGTGGTCAAAGCCGTTATCGTCAGGCAGAAGAAGAAACTACGCAGACCGGACGGCTCGTTCATTCGATTCGACGAGAACGCCGCCGTGCTGATCACCGACCAGAACAATCCGCGCGGCACGCGGATCTTTGGTCCGGTGGCTCGCGAGCTCCGCGATCGGGATTACATGAAGATCGTGTCGCTCGCGCCGGAGGTGCTGTGAATGGCGCGCATGCGATTGGCCTCCGGCGACACCGTTGTCGTGCTATCGGGGCGCGACAAAGGCAAACGGGGCAAGATCAAGTTGATCCGGCGCGACAAGGGCGTGGCGGAAGTGGAGGGCGTCAACCTCGTCAAAAAGCATTCCAAAGCGACGCAGAAAGCAAAGGCCGGCATCAACGAAAAAGAGATGCCCCTACCGCTCGGCAAGCTCATGTACGTGTGCCCGAAGTGTGCCACGCCGTCGAAGCTGAACTTCATCACGAAGAACGGCTTGCGGGAGCGCGTCTGCCGGCGCTGCGGCGAGATGGCCGACCGGCCCGTAAAAGCGTAAGGAGCGATCGATGAACCGGCTGAGGCAGCGCTATCAGGAGTCAGTCGCACCCGCGCTCCAAAAACAGTTCGGGTACAAGAACCCAATGCAGGTGCCGCGGCTGGTAAAGATCGTGGTAAATATGGGCGTGGGCGAGGCCGTTGCGAATCCCAAAGCGATGGACGGTGCGGTCGCAGATCTGACCGCGATCACCGGGCAAAAGCCTGTCATCACGCGCGCCAAAAAAAGTATCGCAGTGTACAAGCTGCGGGAAGGCATGCAAATAGGGGCCAAGGTCACGCTGCGCGGCGATCGCATGTATGCGTTTTTCGACAAGCTCGTCAACATCGTGCTGCCGCGGATTCGCGACTTCCGCGGGATGTCGCGCAGTTCCGTCGACGGCCGCGGAAACTACGCGCTCGGGCTGCGCGAGCAGCTCGTATTTCCGGAGGTCAATTACGATAAGGTGGACATGGTGCGCGGCATGGACATCGTCATCGTGACGACCGCCCGCACCGACGCCGAGGCGCTTGCGTTCATGGTCGCAATGGGCATGCCGCTGCGCAAAGAAGGGGCCGCCGCCTAATGGCAACGTCCGCATGGATCCAGAAAGCCAACCGCACGCAGAAATACAAAGTGCGCAAATACAATCGCTGCAAAGTATGCGGCCGCGCGCGCGGCTATCTGCGCAAGTTCGCACTCTGCCGCATCTGTTTCCGCGAGCTCGCGCACAAAGGTCACATTCCAGGCGTCACTAAGGCGTCGTGGTAGAGGAGAGCATGGGAACGATAACCGATCCGGTCGCCGACATGCTGGCACGCATCCGCAACGCGAACACGGCGTTTCACGAGCGCGTGGACGTGCCGGCCTCGCGTGTTAAGCTGGAGCTGGCGAAGCTGCTCAAAAACGAAGGCTTCGTCAAAGGCTTCGAGGTCGTCGATGCCAAGCCGCGCAACCTGATTCGAATCACGCTCAAATACGGCACCGATCGCTCCCGCGTGATCAACGGGCTGCAGCGCATCAGCCGCCCAGGCCTGCGCATCTTTTCGCCCAAGGGAGAGATTCCGAAATGCATGGGCGGGTTGGGTTTGGTGATCATGTCGACGCCGAAGGGTATCATCAGCGGCAGGCAGGCCCGGCGGCTGGGTTGCGGCGGCGAGGTCATGGCTTTTGTCTGGTAAGGAACGTTCCTCATGAGCAGAATCGGCCGCCTTGCAATCGCGGTACCAAGCGGGGTCAGCGTTGCGGTGAGCGATCACCACGTCGCCGTCAAAGGCCCGAAGGGCGAGTTGACGCTCGCCGTTGCCGTACCGATCGCCGTGGCGGTTGATGCCGGCGCGGTCACGGTCGCGCGGCCAAACGACGAGAAGCGCAACAAGCAGCTGCACGGCTTGACGCGCACCTTGATCGCAGGCATGATCGAGGGCGTAACCAAAGGCTTTTCGCGAACGCTGGAGATCCAGGGCGTGGGCTATCGCGCACAGATGCAGGGTAAGACCCTCGCGCTGCAGGTCGGGTTCTCGCATCCCGTCTCGATAACGCCGCCGAAGGACATCGAGATCAAGGTCGAGGGCACGAACAAAATCACCGTCAGCGGACCCGACAAGCAGCAGGTCGGCCAGTTCGCCGCGCAGATCCGTTCGGTCCGGCCACCCGAGCCTTACAAAGGTAAGGGCGTGCGCTACGAGGGTGAGCGCGTGCGCCGCAAGCTCGGCAAGGCCGGCAAGACAGTCGGTAGCGCCGGCGGCGGCAAGAAGTAGGGCAAGCGATGTCAAGAAACGTTGGTCGAAATGCGTTGCGGGCTCGACGGCACGCACGTACCCGCAAGCGGCTGGTGGGGACGGCGCAGCGGCCGCGGCTGTCGGTGTTCCGCAGCCTTCATCACCTCTACGCGCAGGTGATCGACGATGCGACGGGCCGCACGCTCGTCGCGGCGAGTACGCGCGAAAAAGACATTGCCAAGGGGCTGAAGTCGTTCACCGCGCTGGGTGCGGCCGAGCGCGTCGGAACGGTCGTGGCCGAGCGGGCCAAGGAAAAGGGTGTGACGGCCGTGGTGTTCGATCGCGGCGGCTACAAATATCACGGGCGCATCAAAGCGCTCGCCGACGCGGCGCGCAGCGCCGGTTTGGAGTTATAATCGCATGGCACGAATCAGCGACGGCTCGGGTTTGGAAGAAACGGTCGTCCGCATCAATCGCGTTGCGAAGGTCGTCAAGGGCGGCAAGCGATTTTCGTTTTCCGCTCTGGTCGTGGTCGGCGACCGTCAGGGCCGCGTCGGCTTCGGTTTGGGCAAGGCGCGCGAGGTTCCGGAAGCGATCCGCAAGGGCGTCGAAAGCGCCCGCCGCTCGTTGGTCAAAGTGCCCATCGTCGGGCGGACGATTCCGCATCCCATTGTGGCGCGCTCCGGCAGCGGCAGCGTGTTGATGAAGCCCGCCAGCAAGGGAACCGGCGTCATCGCGGGCGGTGCGATGCGCGCGGTGCTCGAGCTTGCCGGGGTGCACGACATCCTGACCAAATCGCTGGGCTCGAACAATCCGCTCAACGTGATCCAAGCCACCGTGAAGGGCCTGAAACAGTTGCGCACCGTCGAAGCGGTCGCGGCTGCGCGGGGCAAAACCGTCGACGAAATCCTCGGGAGGAACGAACCGGTTGAAACTGTCACAACTTAAGGCCGTTCCGGGATCGCGCGCCAAACGAGTCCGCGTCGGCCGCGGACATGGCTCGGGCATGGTGAAGACCTCCGGCAAGGGCGGAAAAGGTCAAACCGCGCGTTCGGGCGGCGGCAAAGGGCCGAACTTTGAGGGCGGCCAGACGCCGTGGGCGCGCCGGCTGCCGCAGCGTCGCGGCGTTTCGCAAAAATCCCGTCCGACGAAGATGTTTCGCACGGAGTATGCCGTCGTTAACGTCGGCGAGCTCGGCGACTGGGACGCGACGGTCGTGGTGTCGCCGGACAGCCTGCGCGAACGAGGCATCATTGCGCACAAACGCAAGCCGGTAAAGGTTTTGGCATCCGGCAACGCGCCATCCGGACTGCGTTTCGCCGGCGTGCGCTTTTCGGCGGCGGCGAAGGCCAAGCTCGAAGCCGCGGGGGCGACGTTCGAGTAGATGACCGTCTGGCGTAACCTCGCAAATGCGCTCGTCGTGCCGGAGCTGCGGAACCGGATTCTCTTCGTTTTCGGGGCATTTGCGGCGTTCGTGATCGCCGTGTACGTCCAAGTGCCGTACGTCAACATCCCCAAGTGGCAGCAGGTACTCGCCGGGGGCCAATTCCTGAACTTTATCGGATTCTTGTCCGGCGGCGCGCTGCAGCGCTTCTCAATTATCGCGATGGGTATTACGCCATACATCAACGCTAGCATCATCATGCAGCTGCTCACCGTCGTGTTTCCCGAGATCAAGGAGCTGATGCAACACGGCGGCGAGGAAGGGCGGCGCAAGATCGGGTTGTACACCCGCTGGCTCACCGTGATCCTCGCGGTCATCCAGGCAACGACGATGGTCGTAGCGCTGAATCGAGCGCAGGTATTCGAACGCAGCGACTTGTCGTACCTGATCTTCGTCGTCGTCACGCTGACCGCCGGAACGGTATGGCTCATGTGGCTGGGCGAGCAGATCAGCGACAAAGGTGTCGGCAACGGTGTCTCGCTGATCATCTTCGTGGGTATCATCTTGCGCTATCCGAAGTACTTCGCAGACACGCTCTCGACCACGCAGAAAGGCGGCCAAGAACTGTTCGGTTTGGTGGTTTTCGCGCTCATCGCAATCGTTTCGCTCGTATCGATCGTGTTTATGTATCAGGGCCAGCGGCGCGTGCCCGTGCAATATGCCAAGCGCGTGATCGGGCGCAAAGTGTACGGTGGGCGCAGCACGTACATCCCGCTGCGCTTGAACAACGCCGGCGTGATTTCCATCATCTTCGCGATCTCGTTGCTGATGTTTCCGCAGCAGATCGCCGCCTGGGCCGGCCAGAGCAAGGCGCACTGGGCGCAAGGCTATTCGGCGTTCATGGCACTGTACTTCAGCTTTGGCAGCGCGCTCTACAACATCGTCTATTTCCTGCTCGTCGTCGCGTTCACGTTCTTCTACAGCGAGGTCGTCATCAACATCATGGACATCGGCGACTCGCTGAAAAAGCAAGGCGGCTTCATCCCCGGGATCAGGCCCGGCAAACCGACGACGGACTACTTATCGAAGATTTTGCATCGCATTACGATCGTCGCGGCGGTGTATCTCGGCCTGCTCGCGATCTCGCCGAATGTAACACAGGGCATAACGCACGTGACCACCTTTTATTTGGGCAGCACCTCGCTGCTGATCGTGGTAGGCGTCGCGCTCGATACGATGACGCAGATCGAAGCCCGGCTTGCAATGCGCGATTATCGGGGCTTCATCAAGGCATGACCGAGTCCGGCTTCCGGATCATTTTGCTCGGCCCGCCTGGGGCCGGCAAGGGCACGCAATCGCGGCGCCTCGCCGCGGCATTCGGCGTGCCGCAAATCGCGACCGGCGACATGTTCCGGGCTGCCGGGGCGCTCGGCACGGCGATGGGGATCGCGGCTAAGCAATACATGGATAAGGGCGAGCTCGTTCCCGACTCCGTGACCATCGGCGTCGTCGAAGAGCGGCTGCGGCAGCCCGACGCGAAGAGCGGGTTCATCCTGGACGGTTTTCCGAGGACCCCGCAGCAGGCGACCGCTCTGGATGCGTTGCTTGCCAGGATGCATCAGCGGCTGCAGGCTGCCGTCGAGATCGAAGTGCCGCGCAGCGAGCTCGTGCACCGGCTTACCATCCGCTGGTGGTGCTCGCGGTGCCAAGCGACGTACAGCATGGAATCGGCCCCGCCGCTCGTCCCCGGCATTTGCGACCGCTGCGGCGGCACGCTCATCCAACGCAACGACGACTCGGCGGCAACCGTCGCGCACCGGCTGGATGTGCACGAACGGCAGACGTCGCCGCTGATCGCATACTATCAGGGCGCGGGACTTTTGAAGCGCGTCGACGGCACGCAAAGCATCGATGAGGTTTACGATGCGATCGTGCGTGCGGTCGGCGTGGCGCCAGCGCAAGCAACGCCATGATCGCCTGCAAGACCCCCGCCGAAATCGACAAGATGCGCGCCAGCGCTCACGTCACCGCGCGGACGCTGCACGAACTCAAGCATGCCGTCCGGCCGGGCGTGACGACCGGCGAGCTTGACGCGCGAGCCCGCGAGCGCATCCGCGCCCTCGGCGGCGAGCCGGCATTTCTCGGCTATCAGGGCTTTAGCGGGTCGATCTGCTCGTCCGTCAACGACGAGGTCGTGCACGGGATTCCCGGCGACCGGGCTTTGAAGGACGGCGATCTCCTGAAGATCGACATCGGGTCGCGCGTCGACGGTTGGTACTCCGATATGGCGTGCAGCGTGCCGGTCGGCGACGTTTCGGACGAGGGGCTCACGCTGCTGCGCGTGACCGAAGCGGCGCTCTATGAAGGCATCGCGCGCGTGCGGCCCGGCGCGCACGTCTCGGATATCGGTCACGCCGTCCAGGCGCATGTCGAAAAACACGGCTTTTCCGTAGTTCGGGCGCTGGTTGGCCACGGAATCGGGGCCAGCTTGCACGAAGACCCTCCGGTTCCGAACTTCGGGCAGAAAGGCATGGGCCCGGTGCTCCGCCCGGGCATGGCACTCGCGATCGAGCCGATGGTCAACGCGGGCACCTGGCGCATCGAAACCAAACCCGACCAGTGGACGGTGGTCACCGCAGATGGCCGGCTGTCCGCTCATTTCGAGCACACCGTGGTCGTCACGGAGTCCGGCTGCGAGATCCTGACCGTGACCGAAGAGCAGCGGCACGAGCTGGAGCGAGCAAACCTCCATGCCGCGCGGCGGGGCAAGTAAGCATGCCGCGGAGAGTACGGCGCGGACCAAAGAAGTCCGACAAGAACAAACAGCGTCGCTCCGAGATGACGCAGACGCCGAAAGAAGAGGCGATCGAAGTCGAAGGGACGGTCGTCGAGCCGCTGCCGAACGCGTTCTTTCGCGTCGAACTCGCGAACGGCCACAAAGTGCTCGCGCGGGTTTCGGGGAAGATCCGGATGCATTTCATCCGCATTTTGCCCGGCGATCGCGTGCTGGTCGAGCTGTCGCCGTACGATCTGACGCAAGGGCGGATCACGTATCGCTACAAATGAAGTTTCGTGGAGCGGCGCGACCAAAGGTCGGCAAAGGACAGAGGAAATATGAAAGTTAGACCGAGCGTCAAGAAAATTTGCGACAAATGCAAGATCATCAAGCGCGCCGGACGCACGCGCGTGATCTGCGAGAACCCAAAACACAAGCAGGCGCAGGGATAGGAGAAAACCATGGCACGCATTGCCGGCATCGATTTGCCGCGCGACAAACGGGTTGAGATCGCGCTAACGTACATTTACGGGATCGGCCGTTCGACTTCAGAGAAGCTGCTCGCGACGACCGGGGTCAACCCCGACACGCGGGTCAAGGAGCTTACCGACGGCGATATTCAGAAGCTGCGCGAGCAGATCGAAAAGAATCTGAAAGTCGAAGGCGACTTGCGCCGCGAGGTCTCCAGCGCCATCAAACGGCTCACCGACATCGGCGCCTACCGCGGGCTGCGCCACCGTCGCGGCTTGCCGGTGCGCGGCCAGCGCACGCGCACGAATTCGCGCACGCGGAAAGGCCCGCGCAAAACGGTCGCCGGCAAGAAGAAAGCCAAAGGACCGGGGCTCGGCAAATAATGGCAACAGGAAAACGCGCGCGGCCCCGAAAGAAGAAAGAGACGAAGCACGTCTCCTCCGGCGTCGCGCACATCCACTCCAGCTTCAACAACACGATCGTGAGCATCTCCGATATGAACGGTGGCGCGATCGCCTGGGCGAGCGCGGGCGGGATGGGCTTCACCGGGAGCAAAAAGTCGACGCCGTTCGCGGCGCAGCTTGCGGCCGAGAGCGCGGCTAAAAAATCAATCGAGCACGGCATGCGGCAAGTCGAGGTGCACGTGAAGGGGCCGGGCGCCGGCCGGGAGGCTGCCATCCGCTCGCTGCAGGCGGCCGGCCTTGAGATTACGCTCATCAAGGACGTGACGCCGATCCCGCACAACGGCTGCCGCCCGCCGAAGCGGCGCCGCGTCTAGCGTCGCGCGGCTCGAATCACGTTTGAAAGGATTGAAGAAGCGCTAATGGCCCGCTACACAGGACCGGTTTGCCGGATGTGCCGGCGCGAGAGCGCTAGCGGCACAAAACCCGGCGAAAAAGTCAAGCTGTTCTTGAAAGGCGAGCGCTGCTTGTCGAAAAAGTGCGCCGTCGAGCGGCGCACGGCTGCGCCCGGCCAGAAGTCGAACACCAAGAATCGCCCAAAGGTGTCCGAGTTTGGCCGCCAGCTGCGTGAAAAGCAGAAGATGCGGCGCATCTACGGCGTCCTCGAGCGGCAGTTCGAGAATTACATGCGCGACGCGAGCGCGAAAAAAGGACAGACCGGAGGCGCCCTGTTGGGCTTGCTCGAGACGCGGCTGGATAACGTCATCTACCGGCTGAATCTGGCGACCTCTCGCGCCCAGGCTCGGCAGCTCGTCAAGCACCGGCACTTTCTATTGAACGGCAAGCGGGTGAGCATACCTTCGATGCAGGTCAGGCCCGGCGATGAACTCGCCGTCGTGGACTCGAGCCGCGGCACGACGCTGTTCCAGTCGCTCGCCGAATACGCGAAGGGGCGGCGCGTGCCGACCTGGCTCGACTACAACGAACAAGACCTGAAGGGCAAGATCCTTGCGCGTCCGACTCGAGCCGACATCGATACGAACGTCGAAGAACAGCTGATCGTCGAGTACTACTCGAGATAATCGGTGGCGCGCATTCCGGCGCGCCACTGCGAACGTCATCGTCGTAAGCTAAGGGAGAAGCATGTCCGTACTGGAATTTCAACGCGCGTCAATCGAGGTCCGCGAGCGGCGCGACAGCTTCGCGAAGTTCGCCATCGAGCCGCTCGAGCGCGGCTTCGGAATCACGCTGGGCAACGCGCTGCGCCGCCTGCTGCTGTCGTCGCTGCCGGGCGCGGCCGTGACCTACGTCAAGATCGACGGTGTTTTGCACGAGTTTTCAACCATCCCCGGGGTGGTCGAAGATACGACGCACATCATCTTGAACCTTAAAGGCTTGCCGCTCAAACTGAACGCCGACGATCCGAAGGTGTTGCGCATCGAGGCTTCTGGAGAGCGCGAGGTCACGGCATCGGATATCCTCCCGGACGCGGACGTCGAACTGCTGGATCCTTCCTACCACATCGCGACGCTGTCGGACAAAAAGGCGAAGCTGACGATGGAAATTGGGGTTGAAAAGTGGCGCGGCTACGTCACTGCCGACAAGCAGCGGAACGTCGAGCACGTCATCGGGCTGATCCCGGTCGATTCGATCTTCACGCCGGTGCGCAAGGTGGCCTATCACGTCGAGGACACGCGCGTGGGCCAGGTGACCGACTACGACCGGCTGGTGGTCGACATCGAAACCAACGGCAGCATTACGCCGGATGAAGCGTTGAGCACGGCCGCGAAGATACTTCAGGATCAGCTGACGCTGTTCGTGAACTTCACGGGCCGGCCGGAAATGGAAGCGCCGGCGGAGGAAATCCGGCCGTTCGCCGACTGGGATATCCCCGTGGACGAACTCGACCTTTCCGTCCGCTCGTACAACTGCCTGAAGCGCGCCGGCATCACGAAGATCTCCGAGCTCTTGCAGAAGACCGAAGATGAGATTATGAACATGCGAAATCTCGGCAAAAAGTCCGTCGACGAGATCAAGGAAAAGCTGGCGGAGCGCAATCTGGGCTTGAGGCAGAGCTGATGCGGCACGGAAAGTCCGGCAAGCGGCTCGGTCGTAATGACGACCACCGCCGCGCCATGCTTCGCAACCTTGCGACCTCGTTTTTCACGTACGGCAAGGTCGAAACCACCGTGACGCGCGCCAAGGAGCTGTCTCGGGTAGCTTCAAGGCTCATCACGCGGGCTAAGAAGGGAGACTTGCAAAGCCGTCGTATAGTGGCAGCCTACCTGATGTCGCCGGCCGTCGCGAAAAAAGTCGTCGACGTCATCGCGCCAAGCTTGTCGGGCCGCAATGGCGGTTATACGCGCATCGTGCGCACCAGGGTCAGGCAAGGCGACGCGGCGGAGATGGCCCAGATCGAATTAATGCAATGAGGCAACCGAAAATGCTGCATGCAGCGCGCAACTGGTGGTGGCTCGACGACCCGCTCGAACTCGAGCGGTTCGGCGCCGCCTACCGCGTGAGGCGCTGAACCGGCCGGCCGTCTAGCGACGGCCGCTCTTCAAAGAGACAAGTACGAGGCGGGTCCGATCGGTCGGGCCCGCCTTTTTACATTTTGCAGTGTCGGAGTGCGAATGATCGCAAAGAGAAAACGCAGGCGCCGAGCGGCGCGCAAGAGCTTCATCGCGGACGGCGTCACGCCGATCGCCGCATACTTGGCTTTGACGCGCGTGCGGCCCGGCCCGGCATTTCTTTTCGAGAGCGCGCCGTCGCCCGAGGCCACTTCGCGTTATTCGGTCATCGGGCTGGGCGTCCGCGGCGAGCTGCGGGCCGCCGACGGGGCATGCCGCCTGTTCGTCGACGGCAGCCGGGTGACGGAGCCGGGCCGGGACCCGTTGTGGGCTGCCCGGACGCTCATGCGAGAGCTGCGCCCGGCCGACGAAGCGCTCGTCGATATGCCGTTCTTGGGAGCGTACGGCGCGGCGGCATTCGAATTCGCCGGCTACCTTGAACGACTGCCGCCCGTGCCGCGCGGCGACGATCCGATGCCGGACCTTCACCTCGTCGTTCCAGAAACGCTGGTCGTTTTCGACCACTTCACGCACCGCGTGAGCGTCGGTACGCTTGCCGACGGAGACGGCGAGATCCGCGCCGATGGTGACGTGCTGGAGGCCCTCGAGCGAGCGCAGGTAGCGCTGCTCGATAGCCAACTCGCGGGCTCTGCGCTCGCGGAAGAGGTCCTCCGGTCGCCGCTGCCGTTCGAACGGGCTGCGGCGCGCGCGAAAGAAGCGATTGCCGCCGGCGACGCCTATCAGGTCGTTCTTTCGCGCCGCTGGATCGTCTACGCAAGAGTGAAGCCCTTCGATGCTTACCGCATGCTGCGCGCGATCAATCCTTCACCCTATATGTTCTATCTGGATCTCGGTTGGGGTCAGTTATTCGGCTCGTCGCCGGAGATGTTGGCGCGACTCGACCGCAGGCGAGCGCGCGTGAGGCCGCTCGCCGGCACGCGCCCGCGCTCGGCCAATCTCGACGCCGACCGCCGCCTCGCGGCGGAGCTCAGACGCGATCCAAAGGAGCGGGCCGAACACGTCATGCTGGTCGACCTTGGCCGCAACGACGTCGGCAGGGTATCGCGTTTCGGCAGCGTCCGGACGACGCGGCTCTTCGAAGTCGAGCGCTACAGCCATGTCATGCACCTGATGTCCGAGGTTGTGGGATCGTTGCGAAGCGAGTGCGACGCGTTCGACCTCTTCGCCGCCGCCTTTCCCGCTGGGACGGTGAGCGGGGCTCCGAAAATCCGTGCGATGGAGCTGATCGCCGAGCTCGAGGGCGCTCGGCGCGGATTTTACGCCGGCAGCGTCGCGCACTTCGGATTCGCCGGGTCGATGGAAGCCTGCATCACGCTGCGCAGCGCGCACGCCTACAATGGACGGTTCATTGCCCAAGCGGGTGCGGGCATCGTCGCCGATTCCGAGCCTGCCGCCGAAAGCCGCGAATGCGCAGCGAAGGCGCGGGCTGTAATGGAAGCGCTCGGCGCCGGATGAACGAGCTGTTGATACTGGACAATTACGATTCGTTTACCTACAATCTCGCTCAAGCGTTTGGTCGATACGGAGTGCCGGTCCGGATCGTCCGCGCCGATGCAGTGTCGGTCGATGCATTGTGCGCCACGCCTCTCGGAGGGCTTGTGATCTCCGCCGGCCCCGGCACCCCCGAGCGAGCGGGCAATTCCGTGCGCGCTGTTCGGGCGCTTTCCGGCAAGGTTCCGATCCTGGGCGTGTGCCTCGGTCACCAAGCCATCGGCTCGTGCTTCGGTGCGCGGATCATTCCGGCGCCGATCGTCGTGCACGGCAAAACGTCCGAAGTCGACCATTCGGGCGACGAGTTATTCGCCGGCATCCCGTCGCCGTTTTTTGCGATGCGCTACCATTCACTGGTGCTGGAAGCCTCCACGCTGCCGGCGGCATTGAACGTCACGGCACGAAGCCCCGGTGACGGCGTCGTGATGGCGGTGGCGCACGGGCAGCACAGAACCTACGGCGTTCAGTTTCATCCGGAATCAGTGCTCACGCGGCACGGACCTCGGCTTCTCAAGAATTTTCTTTGCATCGCCGGGCTTGCGCCATGAGCGCGCAGCTGAGCCGCGAGCGCCCGATGATCGACTGCATCCGCCGGGCGGCCGCCGGCCGCGACCTCAGCGCGGCTGCAATCCGCGGTGCCGTTGGAGCGATGATCGGCGCCCAAGCAACACCGGCTCAGATCGCCGCGCTGCTCGTTGCTCTTTCCCTCAAAGGTGAGACTGCAGAGGAGATCGCGGGCGCCGCGCAAGCGATGCGCGCTCACGCAGTGCGCGTTCACACCACGCGCCGCCCGGTGATGGACGTATGCGGCACGGGCGGCGACGGGTCGGGCACGTTCAACGTGTCGACAGCCGTAGCGTTTGTGGTCGCCGGCGCGGGGGTCGCAGTAGCCAAGCACGGCAATCGGGCGATGACCGGCCGCTGCGGCAGCGCCGACGTCCTGGAGCAACTCGGCGTTCGCGTCGATGCTCCGCCGCAGGTGACGTCGGCATCGCTGGAGCAAAACGGTATCGCCTTTATCTTCGCGCAGAAGCACCATCCGGCGCTGCGCTGCGTAGCCCCAATAAGGCGCGAGATCGGCGTGCCGACGCTGTTCAATGTCCTGGGTCCCCTTTCGAATCCCGCGGGAGCGCAACGGCAGGTGATCGGCGTCGCGCAGCGCCGGGCGCTGCGCCTGGTCGCGGAAGCGCTCGCGCGGCTGGACTGCGAACGCGCCGCAGTCGTGCGCGGCGAAGACGGCATGGACGAGTTGACGTTGAGCGGCCCGTCACGCATCGTCGAGTGGACCGGGAAGGCCGTCAAAGAGTATGTCTGCGATCCGCAAGACCTCGGCTTCCCTCGCCGGAGACGCGAGGCGATCGCAGGCGGAGAGGCGCCGCGAAATGCGACGCTCGTCCGAGGTGTGCTCGAGGCGCGGCCGGGTGCCCATCGCGACGTCGTGATACTCAACGCCGGGCTGGCGCTGGAGATTGCCGGTGCGGCAGGGAACATGAGCGCCGGCTGCGAGCTGGCCAAGCGCTCGATCGATTCCGGCGCCGCTCTCGCCAAGCTCGAGGCGCTGGTGAAGGCGACGAACGCGTGACCTACCTTGAGGAGATCGTAGAGCGTCGGCGCGCCGACCTCGCCGCCGAGAAAAACGCGGCGTCGCTGAGCGCGTTTCGCGAGCGCGCCGCGCGGCGCACGGACCGAAGAGATTTCGTCGGTGCGCTAAGCGCCGGCGCGCCCGTGCTTATCGCAGAGTTCAAACGCCGTTCCCCGTCGCTGGGCACGATTTCGGCAGGCGCCGATCCGGCGCGCTTCGCGGCGGCATGCGAACGTGGCGGAGCGGCGGCCTTGTCGGTCGTGACGGAGCCGCGATTTTTCGGCGGCGGATTCGCCGACCTGCGCGCCGTTCGAGCAGCAACCAGGCTACCGGTGCTGTGCAAAGATTTCATGGTCGAGGAATACCAGCTCTGGCAGGCGGCAGCCGCGGGTGCCGACGCGGTGCTGCTCATAGCGGCGCTGTTTGATGACCGGCAACTCGAGTTGCTCGTGCGCCATGCCGGGCTGACGGGCCTGGACGCGCTGGTAGAGGTGCACGATGCAGCGGAGGCGAGACGCGCGTTGCGGGCCGGAGCGTCTGCGATCGGGATCAACAATCGCGATCTGCATACGTTTACCGTGGATGTCGGGAACGCCATCCGGGTACGCCGCGCGGTTTCGAAACTGGGTGTGACGATCGGCGAGAGCGGCTACCAGTCGCGGGCAGACGTCGCAGCCGCTGGTGCGGCGGGCCTCGCCGGCGTGCTCGTCGGCACGATTTTGATGCGGGCTCGAAACCCCGAATCGGCCATCCGCCGACTGCGAGGCGGCGCCGCTTGATACGCATCAAGATTTGTGGAATGCAAAGCGTCGAAGACGTGGCTACATGCGTGTCTGCAGGCGCCGACGCATTGGGGTTCATCTTCGCCGGCGGCCCTCGCCGGTTGACGATCGAAAGGGCCGCCGAGTTGACGGCGAGCGTCCCGCCGTCGGTCACGTGTGTCGGGGTATTCGCCGACACGCCGGCTGAAACGATTCGCGCAGCAATCGCCCGCTGCCGGTTGGACGTCCTTCAGTTCGCAGGTGATGAAAGCGCCACCCTGCGCGGCTCGTTTGGCAGACCGACGATTGCGGTGACGCGCGGCCAAGTTCCCGATACGGCGGAGCTGGCGCAAGCAAACGCGATCGCCGTGTTGGTAGACGGCGCATCGGGAAACCTGCGCGGGGGCACCGCGACGCTCGTTGACGTTGAGCTTGCCCGCTCCATACGGAGCGCGTGCGGCGCGCATCTCATCCTGGCCGGTGGCCTCACGCCCGCCAACGTCGCGGGGCTGATCCTGGAGATCTCCCCTGACGGCGTCGACGTGCGCAGCGGCGTCGAGGTCGCGGATCGAAAAGATCCGCTGTTCGTCCGCGCCTTCGTCCGCGCGGCGAAGGGAGCACTACGTGCCGGTACCTGACGAACGCGGCTACTTCGGCGAGTTTGGCGGTCGGTTTGTTCCGGAAGTGTTGATCGAACCGTTACGCCTGCTTGAGGCGGCGCTGCACGATGCCCTGGCGGATGATGCGTTTTGGAGCGACTATCGCGCCATGTTGCGCGATTTCGCCGGGCGGCCAGCGCCGCTGTTCGAAGCGAAGAACCTTTCGGCCTTGTCGAGCGGAGCGCGCATCTTGCTCAAGCGCGAAGATTGTAACCATACGGGCGCACACAAAATCAACAACGCAATCGGCCAGGGTTTGCTAGCCCGGCGCATGGGCAAGACGCGGATCATCGCGGAAACGGGCGCAGGCCAGCACGGCGTGGCGACAGCGACGGTCGGAGCGCTGCTTGGCATCCCCGTCGAGATCTACATGGGTGTGGAAGATCTCGAGCGCCAGGCGCTCAACGCGTATCTGATGCGGCTGCTCGGCGCGCGGCTGCACGGCGTCGCTGTCGGTTCTCGCACCCTCAAAGACGCCACCAACGAAGCGCTTCGCGATTGGGCCGCTTTCGCCGAATCGACCCACTATCTCGCTGGCTCGGCGGTTGGGGCACATCCGTATCCGTTGATGGTGCGCGAATTCACGCGCGTGATCGGCGACGAGGCGCGCGCGCAGGTCTTGGAGCGCTACGGGGCGTTGCCCGACCACGTCGTGGCGTGCGTCGGCGGCGGCAGCAACGCGCTTGGCATCTTCAGCGCGTTTTTAAACGACGCGTCCGTCGCCTTGTGGGGCGTCGAAGCCGCCGGCCGAGGACTCGATGCGTTGGGGAAGCACGCTGCGAGCCTGACGGCCGGCACGATCGGCATGCTCCATGGCGCGCGCACATACGTTTTACAAGATGACGCCGGTCAGATCGCGGCGACGCATTCCATATCGGCGGGGCTCGACTATCCGGCGGTCGGGCCGGAGCACGCGCACTTGAAGTCTATCGGTCGAGCAACCTATATCGGCGTCTCCGATGCGGCGGCGCTTGACGCCTTCGAGACCGTGGCGCGGCTCGAAGGAATCATTCCCGCGCTGGAGAGCGCGCACGCGGTCGCGTACGCCATGGAGTTAGCTGGTCGGCTTTCACCGGATGCGTTAGTTTTGGTCAATCTTTCCGGACGCGGCGATAAAGACGCCTTTCGGCTCGCGGGGGCCGACTTTAGACTCCCATGACGGTGTTCGAGCGCTGCCGCGCGGCCGATCGGGCGGCGCTGATCGCGTATCTCATGGCCGGAGATCCGGCTCCCGCCGACACGCCGGAATTGATCAGAAGTGCAGTGCGGGGCGGCGCCGACATGATCGAGCTGGGCATCCCGTTTTCCGATCCGTTGGCAGACGGACCGAGCATCCAGGCGGCGGCGCAGCGTGCCCTCGCTGCCGGAACGACGTTTGATAAGGCGTTGAAGATCGGCGCGCAGGCCAAAAGCGATATTGGCTCAGTGCCGCTGTACGCGCTGACCTACTACAATCCGCTCTACGTCCGCGGCGTCGCTCGTACGGCACGCGAGTTCCGAAACGCGGGATTTTCGGGGGCCGTGATCGTGGACTTGCCGCCCGATGATGCTGGGGGCCTTGCGCATGCGTTTGCGCGCGAGTCACTTGCGCTGGTTTTCCTCGTCGCGCCGACAACGCCGGCGGAGCGGGCCAGGCATATCGCCGAGGCGTGCACGGATTTTGTTTACGTCGTGAGCCGAATGGGTGTTACCGGGACCCGCCAAGGGCCCGGCCCCGACGTGGCTCAGCTAGTTCAGCGCCTGCGGCCGCTGACGCCAAAACCGCTCGCGGTCGGCTTCGGAGTGGCTACGCCTCAAGACGCGCGCGCTATTGGCGAAGCAGCGGACGGCGTCATCGTCGGCAGCGCGCTGATTGACCGGATCGCGGCCGCTGCGTCGAAACGCGCGGCGATCGAATCCGTTGGCGAGTTTTGCCGGGCCTGTTCGTCCGTTATGCGGCAGCGCGCGAAGCGCCGAAGCCAACCGCCGCCAATATCAACCCGGTGACCAGGTGCAGCCATACGTCGACGCCGCGTATGGGCAGCAGCGAAGCATTGAGGGACAGGGGCCAGAAGAAGCCCACGATCCCGATGACGATCAGGATGACGCCGAACGTCCCGCAAAAGGCAGCGCCACCGCCCTCGGTCCTCGATAGCGAGATGCCGAAGAACCCGATGATGAGGTGCACGATGTTGTGAACGACGTTGATGGAAAACGTCCCGAGCAGGTTGCTGGGCGGCGACAGCGCCGCGGTCCCGCCTAGCGCGGGAATGAAGCCCGCGATGCCGACGAGCAAGTAGACGAATCCGAAAATCAACCCGATGGTCTTAGCTATGAGCCGATTCCCCTACCACGGTTGTTAAGCAAACGTCGCGGATCTGCCGCGCGAACCATTGCGTTCCCGGATCGTCGATCCGGCCGAGATCACACACGACGGGATTCGCGCTCGCAAATTCCGGCGGCGCCGGGAGTATGCCCGGCGGCTGCGGTGTCAAGTTTCGCAGGACGATGTCGCATTCGCGAACACGGCGCCGAGCGACGTCCTTCCACGCCCTCCCCGGATCGGTCGCTACCATCACCGAAAGCCTCGGATCGATCCAGTCGAGGGCGCTGGTGCCTTCGATGAGAATTCCGCGCGCTCCCTTGGCTTGCAGCGCAGCGCTCGCTTGGGCGACCGCGCTTGCTGCGGCGTCGCGTAGCGCGATGATCCATACGACCGCCAACGCCCCGGCTTGCGCCAACCGCCACGTGTCGGTGCCCACTTTTCCGATCGCGCGCGGCGCGCTGATGAGCCGACTTGGAACGGCCGTCGATACCGTCTCGCAGACCCCGCACGACGCACCGCGACCGCATGCGCCGGCGGCGCTCGCGAGGCGCACCGCCCCAACGCCGTGATCGTGCTCGGGACCTCGATCTCCGTCGGCAACCGTCAGCTTGATTGCAGCGTACCTCGCGTTGCGCAGGTTCTGCAACGCGAGTTCGGCGGCGCGCGTTTTTCCGACGCCCGAGTGGGACCCGCCGATAATAATGATCTGCACGGGACCGGTATTCTTGGCTTTAGATGCTGGGTCCGGCCTCGCGAATCTCAAGCGCTGCCGAGGCGCCGAATCTCTCGAAGTTCCGGGCGAAGCGCTGGGCGAGCTCTTTCGCTTTTGCGTCGTATGCCTGCGGATCGGTCCAGGTAGCCCGCGCGTTCAGTACCTCGTCCCCGACTCCAGGCACGGCGCGCGGCACCGCGAACTTGAAGACGGGATCGGCGACGCACGGCACGTCATCGAGCTCGCCGGAGAGTGCGGCCTTCACCATCGCGCGCGTATGCGGCAGCGAGATGCGGCTGCCGATGCCGAACGGCCCCCCGCTCCAACCCGTGTTGATAAGCCAGCAGCGCACGCCGTGCTTGGCGATCCGCTCGCCGAGCATGTTCGCATATACCGTCGGATGGTGGACCATGAACGGCGCGCCAAAGCAGTGCGAGAACGTCGCCTCCGGCTGTATCACGCCTTTTTCCGTGCCCGCTACCTTGGCCGTGTAACCGGACAGGAAATGGTACATCGCCTGAGCGGGCGTCATGCGCGCGATGGGCGGCATGACGCCGAACGCATCTGCGGTCAGCATGACGAGGTTGCGCGGGTGCCCGCCCAATCCGTTGGGCACGATATTCGGCACGGACGTCAACGGATACGCCGCGCGCGTGTTCTCTGTGAGGGAATCGTCGTCGAGATCGATCTCGCGCGTCTGGGGATCGATCGCCACGTTTTCGAGCACCGTCGCAAACATCCGAACCGTAGGATAGATTTGGGGCTCCAAATCTTCCCGCAGCCGGATGACCTTTGCGTAGCAGCCGCCCTCAAAGTTGAAGATGCCGCGATCGGACCAACCGTGCTCGTCATCGCCGATCAAGGCGCGGGTCGGATCGGCCGACAGTGTCGTCTTGCCGGTACCCGAAAGCCCGAAGAAGATCGCGACGTCGCCGCCCGGGCCGATGTTCGCCGAACAATGCATCGGCAGGACGCCGCGCAACGGCAGCAGGTAGTTCATGACCGTGAAGATGGACTTTTTTATCTCGCCTGCGTATGTCGTGCCGCCGATCAGCACCAGCCGGCGCGAAAAGTCGACGATAATGAACGTCTCGCTGCGCGTTCGGTCCCGGACCGGCAATGCCAGAAAATTCGGCACGGAAACCACCGCGAATTCGGGCACGAAATCCGGCAGCTCGTCGCGCGTGGCCGGGATGAAAAGGTTGCGGGCGAACAAATTCTGCCACGCGAACTCCGTAACGACGCGAATGGGAAGCCGATATTCGGGATCGGCACCGGCAAACGCGTCTAGGACGTAGACGTCCGCGGCGCGCAGGTAGCTGTCGACGCGCGCCAGCAGATCTCGGAACGCGTCCGGTTCGAACGCGACGTTGGTCCTGCCCCAGTCGACCTGCGTTTCGCTGCTCGGCTCGCGGACGAAAAACTTGTCGCGCGGCGATCGGCCGGTGTGTTTGCCGGTCTCGACGACCAGGGGTCCGGCCGCAGCCGCCATGCCCTCAGCATGGCGGACGGCCTCTTCGAACAGCCGTGCCGCCGGATAGTTCCAAGCGGCGCTTCGAACCGGGCCGAAACCGAAAGCGTCGAGGCCGGCGGAAGCGCCAGTCACCAAGGCCATAAAACTCCGAACTACCTCCGAATGTCGGGCTTAAAGGTCGCGGCAAGGTCCCTCCTGCGGGACCGCTTGCTCAGCTGCTATTATTGTAGGTTGGGGCAGCGATGAACTTCATCCACAGGAATTTCGAGCGAACCACAAGCCGTGCTCAGGGGCCTCCACAGGGCCCGACCGAAGAGTGATGAACTAAAGCGGGCAAACATATGTTCGCCGTCACCGCTTACCGGGTATGAGCAAGAACTTCGTCCATTTGCACGTCCACACCGAGTATTCGCTGCTCGACGGCGCAGCCCGAGTCGGCGATGTCGTGGCGGTCGCGGCCGAGCTTGCGATGCCGGCACTGGCGATCACCGACCACGGCGTCTTGTACGGCGCGATGGAGTTTTATGCCGAGGCCAAGCGGCGCGCCATCAAGCCGATCCTCGGTTGCGAGATGTACGTCGCGCCGCGCGGCCATCAAGACAGGTCGGCGCGTGACGAGTACCACTTGACCGTACTCGCCGCGAATTTGGCCGGCTACCGAAACTTGGTAAAGCTCGTCTCAAAAGGCTGGCTCGACGGCTACTACTACCGGCCGCGTATCGACCTCGAGCTGCTCGCCCATTACAGCGACGGGTTGATCGTCCTTTCCGGGTGTCTGGGCAGCGGCATCTCGCAGGCGCTGCTGCGCGGCGAACGGCAGCGAGCTGTCGGAATGATTGCCGACTATCGGGCCATTTTCGGTGAGCGCTTTTTTTTGGAGATCCACGATCATCACATGGCCGCTGAGGACACGGTGCGGCGCGCGCTGCTCGAACTCTCGAGCGAACTCAAGGTGAGCGTCGTTGCGACCAACGACTCGCATTACTTGCGGCGCGACGATGCAGCGGCACACGACGTGCTCCTGTGCATCGGCACGGGCCGCATGGTGTCCGATCGGGATCGTTTGCGCTTCGATAGTGACGAGTTTTATGTGAAGACCGCCGACGAAATGCGCAGGCTGTTCGATGCCGTCCCCGAGGCGTGCGACAACACCTTAAAAATCGCCGACATGGTCGACTTCGATCTGGAGAAGGCGTCGTTCGCGTTGCCCGCGTTCCCCGTACCCGGAGCACAGGGCGATGCGGCGTACCTTCGGGGGCTGTGCGCCGCCGGGCTGCGCGAGCGCTATGGGGAGCCGACAGATGAGCAAGTGGCGCGGCTCGAATACGAGCTCGATATCATCAACCGCATGGGCTATGCGTCATATTTTCTGATCGTGTGGGATTTCATCCGTTTCGCGCGCGAGCGGGGCATTCCAGTCGGCCCGGGTCGAGGCTCGGCCGCAGGCAGCATTGTGGCGTACGCACTGCATATCTCCGACGTAGACCCGCTCCGTTATCATCTCTTCTTCGAGCGCTTCTTGAACCCGGAGCGCATCTCGCTGCCCGACATCGACACGGATTTTTGCTACGAGCGGCGCGACGAAGTCATCCGTTACGTGCGCGAGAAATACGGTGCGGATCGCGTCGCGCAGATCGTGACCTTCGGCACGATGGCGGCGCGGGCCGCGGTGCGCGACGTCGGGCGAGTGATGGGAGCGCCGCTGTCCGACGTCGATCGTATCGCGAAGCTCATACCGAATATCCCCACGAACCCCGTATCGATCCGCCAAGCGATCGACAGTGTGCCGGAACTGACGGTCATCTACCAGCGCGATGCCGCGGCGCGCAAACTGCTCGACACGGCGATGCGCGTCGAAGGCCTGGCGCGCCATGCCTCGACGCACGCCGCCGGGGTCGTCATTGCGCCCGGACCGATTACCGACTTTGCGCCGCTCGTCAAACTCGGCGACCACGACGTCAACACCCAGTACTCGATGGGCTGGGTCGAAAAAGTCGGCCTGCTGAAGATGGATTTTCTCGGCCTGCGCACGCTGACGGTCATCGCGCGCGCCTCGGACGAAATTCGCCGCACGGCCGATGCGGCTTTCCGGATCGAAGGCATCCCGCTCGACGACCAAAAGACGTACGCCCTGCTATCATCTGCGCAGACGACCGGCGTGTTCCAGCTTGAAAGCGCCGGGATGCGGCGCTACATCGCGGAGCTGAGGCCGACCCGCATCGAGGACGTCATCGCCATGGTGGCGCTCTACCGGCCCGGGCCCATGGACTGGATTAACGATTTCATCGCCGGCAAACACGGCCGGCGCAAAGTGACGTATCTTCATCCGAAGCTCGAGCCGATTCTTTCGGAAACGTACGGCATCGCCTTATACCAGGAACAAGTTCTCCAGATTTGCAGAGATTTAGCTGGCCACAGCGCCGGCCAAGCCGATGAGATGCGCAAGGTCATCGGCAAAAAGCAAAAGGAGCTCATTCCGGTCGAGCGGACGAAGTTCGTGGCAGGCTGCGTTCGCAACGGCATCGCGCACGCGCTCGCCGAGCGAATCTGGCAATTCATCGAGCCGTTCGCGGGCTACGGTTTCAACAAGGCGCACTCCGTGTGTTACGGCTTGCTCGCGTATCGCACGGCGTGGCTGAAGGCAAACTACCCGCTGGCCTTCATGGCGGCGCTCCTCACGTCCGTCAAAAACAATGCCGACAAAGTAGCGGAATACTTGGCGGAGTGCGCGCAGTTGAGCTTGCGGATTCTGCCGCCCGACGTCAACGAAAGCGGTACGGATTTCTCGGTCGTCGGCGGTGCGATCCGCTTTGGGCTCGGGGGTGTGAAGAACGTGGGCGAGGGCGCGATTCGAGAGCTTATCGATAAACGGTCCGAAAAGCCGTACGCATCGGTCGCCGATCTTTGCGCCAGGGTTGATACGCGTCAAGTGAACCGCCGCGTGCTCGAGTCGCTCACCAAGGCCGGCGCGCTGGACGGCTTGCCGGGCAACCGCGCCGAAAAGGCGGCCGGCCTCGACGCGGCGCTTGAATACGGTCAGCGAATGGCCCAAGAGCAGCTGCTCGGTCAGACATCGCTCTTCGGCGGTGCCGCGGCAGCAGAACTTCCTCCGCCGGCGCTGCCCTCAAAGCCCGACCTGACCGGTGTCCAGCGCCTCGCACAAGAGAAGGAGACGATCGGCGTCTACGTGTCCGGCCATCCGCTTGCCGGCAGAGAAACCGAGCTTGCGAGGCGCACGACCCACACCGTCGCCGGATTACGGGAGCTGCGCGAGGACGATCAGCTGACGGCCGGCGGTGTCATCACGGCACCGCGCCGGGTCCTCACCAAAGCGGGCAGCCAGATGCTCATCGCCAGGCTCGAAGATCGTTCCGGCGCGATCGAGGTGGTCGTGTTCCCAAACTGGTACGCTCAGCTTGCGCCGGTCCTGACCGATGAAGCGGTGGCCGTCGTCAAAGGCAAAATCAGAGAGCGGCGCGCGCCCGGCGCACGCTCAGCGCCGACCGCCGCCGAAGAGCCGAGCGAGGAACAGCGCGTTGAGGTGAGCCTGCAGGCGCTCGAAGCATGGCCCCTCGAGACGGCGCCGGTGATCTCAAGAGCGGCGGCCGGCGCCTCGGACACCAGCCGGACCGGCGTGGAGGTCCACGTTCGCTTGCGCGGCGACCCGGAAGACGCACGGCGCTTGGGCAAGCTGCGCGAGCTGGTACTGGGGGCGGGCGGCGGGCAAGCGCGCGTCATCCTCCATGCCGGACCCGACGGCGACACGAGGCCGCTCCGTCAGAGCATCGTCGTGACGCCCGCGGTGCGCTTTGAGCTTGCGTCCATCTTCGGATCTGCCAACGTTTGGGAGAAGAGCTCGTAGATGTCCGGGCTGCTCGTCGCGATCGACGTCGACGGCACGCTCATCGGAGAAGATCTTAAGATAGCGGACGTCGATGCGGCAGCCGTGCGGCGTGCGATCGAAGCCGGTATGATGGTGAGCCTGGCGACCGGCAGACTGTTCGAAGCGGCGCTGCCGTTTGCTGACGTTTTGCGCGTCACCGCGCCGGTCATCGCTCTCAACGGCGCGTCGATTTTCGGGCCGCAACAGCCCGGGCAGCCGCCGGGGGAATTCACGCTGCTCCATGCCGTGCCGCTCGAGCGAAGCGTTGCGCTCGAGGCGTTCGATGCGCTCAAGGAGCATGGGTTTCACGTGCAGCTGTACTACGACGACCGCCTGTACCTGGATGCGCTGAACGACGGAGCGCGGTTATACCTGCGGATCTCGCGGGTGCAACCGGTTATGGTAAAAGACCTGAGACTGCTGCTCACCGACGAAGTGCCCGCTCAAGTCGGACCGATGAAAGTGCTTGCGGTAGGCGAGCCTGACGACGTCGTCGCACAAATTTCCCGGCTGGCCGCAAGGCTGGGCTCGCGAGCCAATGTGTTCCGCAGCCAACCGCCGTTTCTCGAGGTGACGAGCCCCCAGGCGAACAAGGGCGCCGCCCTATGCTGGATCGCGGGTCGCAACGGGCTCACGCGCGCGCAAACGGCTGCGATCGGCGACTCGGACAACGACGTGCCGATGTTCGGCACCGCCGGGCGGTCCTTCGCGATGGCCTCAGGCACGCCGGGGGCGCGCGCCGCCGCCTCCCGCATCGTCGCCGCGCAAAATGCCGGCGGCGTCGCCGAAGCGCTAAGCATCCTGCTGCATGAACCGGCCGACGCGCGCCCCTAGTCGCGGGCGTCGTAGGTCGGCCGCAGCCGCTTGGCCGGCCATGAAGCGCAGCGCACTGCTGCTGCTGACAGGCGTGCTGGTCATCGGCGCGGCGTGGCTGGCCGCCCGCGAATCATCGGACCCGCGTTTTGCATTGCGGTTGGTCTCGGTCTCCGGGAACGTGCGCGCGAAGGCGGCTGACATCATCGCAGCTGCCGCACTGCCGCGCGGCGAAAACATCTGGCTCATCGATGTGCGAGCCGCGCGCGCGCGGGTGGAGGCGCTTCCCTGGGTGCGCTCGGCGAGCATTCGCCGGTCGTGGCCGAATCGGCTCAGCATCGTCGTGACCGAGCGCGTGCCGGTGGCGAGAATACGCCTGCCGTCCGCTCCGGAAGACCCGGCGGCCGGCGGCGAGTACGCCTTGGTCGACGTCGCTGGCCGAGTTCTCGAAGTCGGCCCGGAACCGCTCGACCAGCGGCTGCCGATTGTCGACGTTCGCCCGCTGCCGAGCGGCGCGACCCAAGCCGGGGCGAGTCTTGCGCACGGCGACGCGGCTCTAGCGCTCGATGCGGCGCGCCGCTTAAGCGATCTGCATGTTCGCTATTCGGAAATCGGCGCAGACCCCGATATCGGCGTCAGCGCGCTGCTGGTGAGCGGCCTGCGCGTCGTCTTTGGTGACACGGACCGCTTGCGGCAAAAAGTTGCGCTGGCCGAAGCGATCGCCGCGCGCATCCGGGATCCGTCCGCCGTTCGATACGTCGACGTGCGCAGCACAAACGCGCCGACCGTTTTATATAAGTGATCGTCCGCCGAGCGGAAGGGAAGCCCGTGCGCACTTTGAAAGGAAGCAGTCGTGCGGAAGCGGCGACCTACAGGTCGCCGATAGCATTCATTGGCGGAATGTATCCACAGCCTGTGGACAAGGTTTGAGGTTGGCGCTTGCCGAGCAGCGATTTCGTAACCGGACTCGACATCGGGACCACGAAAACCGCGGCGGTCATCGCGGTTCAAGGACGCGACGGCACGTTCGACATCGCGGGCTTCGGCGTCGCGCCGTCGCTCGGCCTGCGCAAGGGCGTGGTGACCGATCTGGAAGAAACGGTCCGGTCGATCGAGTCGTCGATCGAGATCGCAGAGCGCATGGCCGGCCGCCACGTGTCGTCCGCGTGGGTCGGCGTCACCGGCGAACACGTGCGTTCTCAGAATTCGCATGGCATCGTGGCGGTGAGCGACGACGATCGTGAGGTCGGCAACGCCGACGTCAAGCGCGTCGTCGACGCGAGCAGCATCGTGCAGCTGCCTTCGGAACGCCAGATCATCCATACCTTGCCGCGCGAATTCAGTGTCGACGGGCAAAACGGTATCACGGATCCGGTCGGCATGTCGGGCAGCCGGCTCGAAGTTGAATCGCACATCGTCACCGCGGGTTCGTCGTTCGTCGCCAACGTCCTGAAGTGCGTGCACCGGGCGGGCATTGAACCCGACGGCGTGATCTTCGAACCGCTCGCTTCCGGCGCCGCGGTCCTGCTGCCCGAGGAGAAGAACGCCGGCGTTGCCATGCTTGACATCGGCGGCGGCACGACGGACCTGGCGGTGTATTGGGGCGGCGGCGTGTACCACACCTGGACCCTCCCGGTCGGCGGCAATATCGTCACCAACGACATCGCCCTCGGCCTGAAGACGAGTTTTCAGGAAGCGGAGAACATCAAACGGGCGTGCGGCACTGCCGACCTATCGCACGATCTCGAGCAGCAGACGTTTGAGGTTAAGGCCTTGTCGGGCCGCACGACGCGCAGCGCCGCCAAGCATTTTCTCCGCCAGATCATCGTCGCCCGAATGACCGAGATCTTCAAGATGGTGCGCAGCAACTTGGCGGAGAACTGCCCGCCCGAGGTGATGCTGGCTGAGCTGGTGCTGACCGGCGGCGGCGCGCAGCTCGCAGGGCTCGACAGCCTCGCGAGCGAGTTCTTCGATGTCCCGGCGCGGATCGGGTTGCCGATGCACGTCGGCGGACTGACGGACACGATCAAAAACCCGGCGTATGCGACGGCGATCGGACTCGTGTTGTTTAGCTCGAGGACGGACGGCGCCGCGACCCCGGTGCGTTCCAACGGTCGGGGCGCGCTGTCGCGCGTTCGCTCGTGGTTCGCTGAGAACATCTGGGGCTCTTAAGGGGGTAAAGGCAACATCATGGAGCATCGGCGATACGTGCCCGAACACATGGCGAGCATTAAGGTGCTCGGCGTCGGCGGCGGCGGCTGCAACGCGATCAACCGCATGTTGGGGGTCGGCATATCGGGCGCGGAGTTCATCGCGATCAACACGGACGTCCAAGCGCTGAAGTCGACGCACGCGGAGAACACCTTGCAGATCGGACAGAACCTCACGCGCGGCCTCGGCGCAGGTGCGGACCCGGAAATCGGCCGCCAGGCGGCGGACGAATCAAAGGATGACATCACGATGCTCGTCGAGGGGACGGACCTCGTGTTCATCGCGGCCGGCATGGGCGGCGGCACCGGCACCGGTGCCGCACCAATCATCGCGGACTTAAGCAAAGGCGCCGGCGCCCTCACGGTGGGCGTGGTGACGAAGCCGTTTTCCTGGGAGGGCCGGCGCCGCGCCCAGATCGCGGAGCGCGGCATCGCGGAGCTCGAGCAAAAAGTCGACACGCTGATCATAATTCCCAACGACAAGCTGCTCACCGTATCCGAGAAGAAGACGCCGGTCATCGAGGCGTTCGGCTACGCCGACGACGTGCTGCGCCAGGGCATTCAGGGCATCACGGACCTTATCACGCAGCCCGGCCTCATCAACCTCGATTTTGCCGACGTACGGCGCATCATGACCGATGCCGGTTCCGCGCTGATGGGGATCGGCACCGCCCACGGCGAGAATCGCGCCTCGGAAGCGGCGCGCAAAGCAGTATCCAATCCGCTGCTCGAGGCTACCATCGACGGCGCCCGCGGCGTGATCTTCAACATCTACGGCAGCGCCGATCTCTCGATGTTCGAAGTGAACGAGGCGGCCGAGCAGATCGCCAAGGCGGCGGACCCGGACGCAGAAGTCATCTTCGGCGCGACGATCACCGATGCGCTGCCCGACAACAGCGTGCGGGTCACCGTGCTGGCGACCGGGTTCGGTTCGCGCGCACGCGATCGGCAGCGCGTCTTGGGCGTCGGCGAGATCGAGAAAGTCAAACCGGTCAACATGGATGAGATCGAAGTTCCGGCGTTCCTGCGCTATAATCGTTAGGCTCGCCAGCGCGCGAGAACGTAGCGGGGCGCGCGGCGCCCCGCACGCAGATCGGAGGCGAGCAGCGCGCCGACGTCCGGGTGCATCCGCAGCCCGGCAAGTTCTTCGATTGGATGCCAGGCGCATTCCAGTACGCGCGGATCGCGCGATGGGCCGACGTCTCCACTGAGCTTCGTCTCGAACACGAACTGCACGATGTGCCGCGACAATGCGGGAGCTTGCACTTCGATCACGTAGCGCAGCGCGCCGACGACGCACTCGACGCGTGCCTCTTCGCGCAGCTCGCGCGCCAGCGCGGCTTTGACGGACTCTCCGTTTTCGACCCCACCGCCGGGCAGCAGAAAACTCAGCCGTTCGTTCTTGCGATGTTTGGCGAGCAGGATTGCGCTGTCGCGAAGCGCGAGCGCGGCGACGCGGAGGCGCGCGGGCGTGGGATCAGCGCGCATCGCAGGGCGCGCCAAAAAGCAGGGATTTGCACGCGTCGTTCCAATTGCAAATCACGCGGCTCGCTTCGTGGGGCGACGGTTCGGGCGCCTCTTCCCGGAGTATCCTTTGCCGCGCGAAGGTTGCGGGGGACAGCGGATGAAGGTAGCTTGCACCGGGAGCGTTGAGATATTCGCTCCGGTCGAACGCGTCTTCGATGCGATCGCCGATGTCGAAAAATGGCCGGCATGGCTAGCCGGCGTCGTGTCTGCGCAGCAGCCCGACCACCAGCCCATCGTGCCCAAGCAGGAAGTGTACGTCTGCCTCCATGCGGGGCGACGACGCTGGCACGAATCCTTCGAAGTCAGCCGCTTGGTCCGCAACGCGTTCCTCACGCTCGAAGGCGCATATTCTGCGGCGCGGCGCTTCGATTTTCGCCTCGAACAGCGCGCCGGGTTCACGCGCCTCGCGTTGACGATCGGCTATGCGGTGTTCGGCGGTCGGATTGGGGCGGCGGTCGATTCGGCGTTTCGGCGGCGCGCAGTGCAGCGGCTCGTCAATGAGTCGCTCGAGCACCTCAAACACAGAGTAGAAGACGCGGCCGATGTACCTGGCGACTTCGGCGACCTCGGAATCGTGAGCGCGGGTGCCGTGCCGGTCCCCATGGCGTTGAGCGCCAGACCGAGCGAGCCGGCTCGCATCACCTGATCGACATGCCCGTTTACGAGTATCGCTGCAAGGATTGCCGTCGCACCCACGAGATCGAGCACGGTTTCCACGACGAGCGGCCCACGAGCTGCCCGACTTGCGGCGGCGACCTGGTGCGCATCTTTCACCCCGTCGGCCTCGTGTTCAAGGGTTCTGGATTCCACCGGACGGATTACAAAAAGGCGGCAACGCCTGAGTCAGCGGGATCGGACTCGAAAGCCGCGGAACCGAAGCCGGCAGACAAAAAGGGCGCCGACGTAAAGCCCGTAGAGTCGAAAAAACCCGCGACCGATACGAAACCGAAGGGCTAAGTTGGGTTGGTGGATCGCCGCAGTGGTCGGCGCACTCCTGCTTCTCGTCGCGCTCGTGTGGCTGCTGTTGCTGTTTTTCGGATTCGCGCGATTGGCCAAGCGGCGCTCGGCGCTCGCTGCCCATCCGGCGCTCGCCGCCGTGGGGCAGCTTCCCCGTGCGCTGGCGCTCTTGTCTGACGTGCCCCGTCGCCTCGCCCGCCTGCGGCCGAAGCTGGCGCGGATTGCTTCGGAAAGCGCCGCGATCGCCTTCGCATATGCGCGGGTAGCCGGCACGTTTCGCGTGCTTTCGGACGCCTGGCGAGACTTGCTGCGCTGGGCGCCGTCCCGCGGCGGTTCGACCGAAGGTCGATGACGGGCACGGACGAATTCGCGTTCCTACCCAGCGAACGCCCGTGACCAGGTCGCTGCGAAGTCGGGAAACGATGTCGCAATGCAGTCGGCGTCATCGATGACCAGGGGCTGGCGGAGCGCCGTCGCGAGCGCCGCCGCCGCCATTCCAATGCGGTGATCGCCCGCCGTCGAAATCCGTTCCGGCGCGCGCAAGCGCTCACCCCGCCGCACCGTCAAGCCGTCATCCAACTCTCGAACCTCGGCGCCGAAAGAGCGCAATAACGCGGCGCTTGTTGCGAGCCGGTCGGATTCTTTCGTGCGCAGCTCGCCGGCATTGCGAAGCGAAAACTCGCCGTCGGCGACCGCACCGAGCGCGCATAACGCCGGCAGTTCGTCGATGAGTGCGGGCACGGCCGCGCCGCCGATGGAAATGCCGCGCAGCGAACCTGTGCCGCGCACTTCGATATCCGCGCGCGGCTCGTCATGCTGGACCCGTACGTTGCGGATCGAGAGCTTCACCCCCATGGCGCGCAGCGCGTCGATGACCGCACTGCGGGTGGGGTTGACGCAGACCTCGCGGACGACGAGCGTGAAGCCGGGCAACGCCGCAGCTGCGATCAGAAAAAACGCGGCGCCGGAAATGTCCCCCGGCACAGCGTAGGTTCCGAGCGCCGCGAGCTCTCCCCGCTGGACGGAAAGCACGGGTCCGCCAAAGCGGATCGGCGCTTGCATCGCGGCGAGCATTCGCTCCGCATGATCGCGGGTCGCCACAGGGCTCGACACCGTCGTCGTGCCCTCCGCCCTCAGGGCCGCAAACAGCACCGCGGATTTGAGCTGGGCCGAAGCCACCGGCAGCGTGAACTCGATGGCGCGCAGGGCGCGGCGCCCACCAAGCGCAACCGGCGGCCTTCCGGCTGCACCGGTTTCGATGTCGGCGCCCATGCGGCGGAGCGGCAACGCGACGCGATCCATCGGCCTGCGGCGCAAACTGGCATCGCCGTCGAGCGTGCCCCGAATGCGGCCCGCAAGTAACCCCATGAGCAGGCGCATCGTCGTGCCCGAATTACCGCAATCGATCGCACCCGCGGGATCGCGCAGCTCGGCGGCACCGCTCACGACGAGCGCTTTGCCTGCCGAGCGGATGGATGCGCCGACAGCCTGGAGTGCCCGAATCGTCCGGCCGACATCGTCGCCGCCGTTGAGGCCGCGGATCTCGGTTTGCCCTCGCGCGATCGCCGAAAGCATCACAATGCGGTGCGAGATGGACTTGTCGCCCGGCATGACGAGGTCTGCGGCTTTGGTCAGCGGCGCCGACAGTGCGATGCGACTCATCGCCTCGGCTTGCGAGGTTCGTGGCGTAGCGACCTTCCCCGTACAGGAAATGGCGTAAATCCATCTTAACCCGAAAGTGAAGATGAACTCCTCGAGCGCACAAACGACTGCGCGGATCGCGCACGTCAAAGCCGCCGCGCTCGCGTCGAGCGCGTTTGCGTTCGCGCTCGTCGTTTGGGGTGCGATCGTCCGCATTAACGGCGCCGGCATGACGTGTCCGGACTGGCCGCGCTGTCGAGGCGCTTGGTTCCCCCGGCTCAACGACCCGGTCGTGTATGAATGGCTGCATCGCTTGGGGGCGCCGCTGCTCACCGTTTTGATCGCCGCAACGGTCGTCGCGGCGTGGCGGGCACGCCGCGAGTTGCCCGACGCGATCCGCGCAGCCTGGGTCAGCGTCGGCATGGTGGCAGCGCAAATCGTCGTCGGCTGGCTGACGATCAGATATGCAAACAGTCCGCCGAGCGTCGCCGCGCACCTCGTCGTCGGGTTCGGCACGTTTGCCGCGCTGGCGATCGTCGCGCTCATCGCGCTGCGCGGTCCGGCCGAGCGCCCACCAGAACGCGCAGCGGCCGCGCCGAACGCGGGAGGCGGCCGCCCGCTCGCAATGCTGGCACTCGCCACGACGATTGCGGCGTTCGGTACGGTCTTTGCGGGCGGTTTCATGAGCGCTGCGCACGCCGGCGGCGCGTGCGGCGGCTTTCCGCTGTGCACTGGCTGGTTCGCGCGAACGTACGGCGCCGCCCAAGCCATACACATGAACCATCGCTACTTGGCCTACTTGACGTTCGCGTTGGTGCTCGTCACCTTCACGACGGCGTTGCGCTCGCGCGCTGGCCTGTGGACCCTGACGGCCGCAGGCGTCGCAATCGGGCTTGCGCTGGCGCAAGTCGCCCTGGGCGTCGCTGCCGTATTCAGCAGGCTAAATCCGGTCGTGCGTGTGGCGCACGAGGCCAACGGGGCGCTGCTGGTCGCGAGCCTCGTCGCGCTGACGTTCCTGTCGATGACGCAATTTCGCAGCCGAGAGTTGCTCGGCTTGGCAAGGCAGTACGTCGCGCTGACCAAGCTCAACGTCATGTCGCTGCTGCTGTTCATCACGGTAACGACGATGATCGTCGCGCAGCGCGGCATGCCGCCGCTGAAGCTGCTGTTGGCGACGCTCGCCGGAGGCGCGCTTGCGTCCGGCGCGGCGGGGGCAATCAACATGTTCGTGGACCGGGACATCGACGCGCGGATGAAACGGACTGCATCGCGGCCGATCCCCAGTGGGGCGATTTCTCCCGGTCACGCGCTTGCATTCGGCATCGTGCTGGCCATTCTGTCGTTTGTCGAAATGGCCGTGTTCGTCAACCTGCTCGCCGCGGCACTCGCGGTCACCGGCGTCCTCTACTACGTCTTCGTGTATACGGTTTGGCTCAAGCGTTCGACACCGCAGAACATCGTTATCGGGGGCGCCGCCGGCGCTATTCCGCCGCTGGTTGGTTGGGCCGCGGTGACGGACCATGTCGGGCTCACCGCGATCCTGCTGTTTCTCATCGTGTTCGTCTGGACGCCGCCGCACTTTTGGGCGCTGGCCCTGATGGCAAAGAAACAGTACGCGGAGGCGGGCATCCCGATGCTGCCTGTCGTTCGGGGCGAGGCGGAGACCAAGCGGCAGATCGTCGTGTATTCTGCAGCGCTCTCGGGATTGACGCTGATCGCGGTGCCCCTGCACGTCATGGGCCTATTGTATCTGGCCTGCGCTCTCGTGCTGGACGCCATCTTTCTCTACTACGCGCTGCGTGTCTCGAAAGCCGGCAGCATCGCGAGCGAGCGCGCGCTTTACACATACTCGATGCTGTACCTGGCGCTGCTCTTCGTCGCCATGGTCGTGGATAGAGTGTTCGGCGGCGCCGGAGCGTGACCGCGCGCCCGACAAGGAGCATCCTCGCCCCGCTCCTCGTCGGCATGTTCGCCCGCGCGCTGCAGTTGACGGTCATCGGACCCTCGTTGCTCGACATCGCCAAGAGCCTCGGCGCGGCGCTGGCCGGCGTTGGCTGGATCATGGCGCTGTACGCGGTGGGTTCGCTCGTCGCGCAACCAATCGCGGGCCGGCTCTCCGACGCGCGCGGCAGGAAACTCGCCTTCGTCGCAGCGGTCGCCTGCTTCGGCGCCGGCTCGGTGGTCTGCGCGCTCTCCACAACGCTTGGCATGTTGATCGCCGGCCGCGTGGTCCAGTCGTTTGGCGCCGGCGCGATAGCGCCGGCCGCTACGGCGATCGTCGGCGAGTACGTGCCGGCAAGGAAGCAAGGCGCGGCACTGGGAGCCATGTACGGCATGTTCGCGCTCGCGGCGGTGATCGGCTCGGTTGTCGGCGGCGCGCTCATCGATGGCGGGCGGTCATTCGCGGCGCACCATGTGCTGAACATGGAACTGCGGAACGAACTCGCGACGTATCCCTGGCATCTCATTTTCTGGATCAACGTTCCGCTCGCGATCGCCACGCTGGGATTGTGCGCGCTGCTTCCCGCGGACCGGCGCGAGGTGCGGGCGGTTGCGTTTGACGGCCCGGCGATCGCCGCGTTTGCGGGGATTGCCGCATGCCTGATGCTGTCGGCGCTTTCTGGGCCGAGCGCTGCGCTCGCGTGGCTCGCCGGCGCGCTGGCGCTCGGTGCCGGCCTCGTCTTGTGGGAGCGCGGCGCCGCGGCGCCGCTCATCGATCCCGGGCTGTTCGATTCTCCCGGACCGGCCCGCGTCTACGCGGTCGCCGTGCTCTCCGGGATACCCATCTATTCGATCACGATGTACGGCGCCGCGTACTATATCGAGCAGTTCCATGCGTCCGCCGCGCAGGCCGGCATCGCGATGCTCGCGCTTGGGATTCCGCTCGGCTTCGGGCTTGGCGCCGGCGCTAAACTCATCAATCGCATCGGTGCAAGGTTCACGCTCGTCGTGGGCGCGGTCGCGCTCACCGCCGGCGATGCGCTCATGGCCGGTCTCACCGAAAAGATCGGCGTCATCGTCGCGCTTGCGCTGTGCGGCCTTGCCATGGGCCTTTTGACGGCGGCGCCGAACGTCTTGATATTTTCCTATGTGCCTGCAGAACAAAAGGGCGCCGCTAGCGGTCTGTTAACAATGTTGGGGGCAACCGGAGCGATCAGCGCGCCGGTCGCCGTGACCGCCTTCTTGCATTACGGGCCAAGCGCGGGCGCCGCCGCATTTCGTTTGGAATTCGCGGCGGCGGTGGCCCTGGCGGCCGCGTGCGTGCCGCTGGTCGCCACGCTTCCCGCCGGCCGCACGACGGCATGAGACGGCGTGTGTCGCTGCGAAGGACCGCGGGAAGCGACGGCGAGGGCCGAAGTGGCGGAACTGGCAGACGCACGCGACTCAAAATCGCGCGAGGTCACCCCTCATGTGGGTTCGATTCCCACCTTCGGCAAAGAGAAAAGTCGGACGCGCGCGCAGTAATATCGTCATTTGAAAAGAACGCTTGTCGACGTTGAGCGAGAGCAGTGAGCAAGCAGCCGGAAGAATTTAGGCTCGACGCCGGCTTTTGGAAGGCGACGGGCCTGCTTGGCGTCATCAGCATCCTGTTGATGATCGGCGTCGTCACGTTCCCGATCAACTCCGTCCTGCGGGAAGCGTCCTCCGCGAGCTTGCCCATCGATTTTTTATTCCGATTCATGGCATTCTTCAGCGTTCCGATCATCGTCTTTGTCAACGGTTACATCATCTATTTCGCGATCCGCTATCGGCGCCGCAAGGACGAGCCGATGGGGTCAGTTGGCTCGTCGATCCACGATCATCGAGTCCTTGAAAACACGTGGACGATCATCCCCTGTGTTTTAATGGTCGTCTTGGGCGTGCTTAGTTACCTAGCGATGCCGCAATATTATCTGCGCGGCAAGGATAGCGCCGCCACGATCGAGGCTATCGGGCACACGTTCTACTTCGAATTCAGGTATCCGGGTCTCAACCACAGCGTCGACGAAGACCTGTATTTACCCGTGGGCGTCCCCGTTACCATCGATCTCACATCTGCGGAGGCCGACGAGCGCCTCGCGGTCATCCACTCCTTTTGGGTACCCGAATTCCGGGTCAAGCAGGATATGATCCCCGGCATGATCGTGCCGATCCACTTCACCCCGACGCAGATCGGCAAATACCACCTCATTTGCACCGAATTTTGCGGGGTCGGCCACTCCGAAATGCGCGGCCATGTGATCGTCGTGTCGCGCGCGGCCTTCGACGCGTGGTATGCCGGACAACAGAAAAACGGCTCGGCGGCTGGCGGCGCGCAGACCATAAACCTGGCGGCCGGCAATGCGAGCAACGGTCAAGCGCTGTTCAATCAAAAGTGCAGCGCCTGTCACAACGCCGCGCCGTTCGATCAGAGAAAAGTCGGTCCCGGTTTGGCCAACCTGTTCCACGACCCCGCGCATCCGAATTTGGTCGACGGCAAACCCGCCAATGCAAAGGACGTCGCATGGATTCTCCAACACGGCTTCCAAGGTCCGCTAGGCGCCATGCCCAACCAACAGGCCAATGGACTTTCGCCTAAAGATATCGCCGACTTGATCGCGTACCTGCAGACGTTGAAGTGATCGCGAAGGTGATGGAACATGTCAGTCGCTGACCTGCAAAGAGCTCACCCGGCGTCGCACATTCATCCGGCGCCGCAGGGCTTTATCAGCAAGTACATCTTCAGCCTCGATCACAAGGTGATCGCGGTCCAGTATTTCATCACGTCCGGCTTGTTCTTCGTGCTCGCCGGGCTGCTCGCCGAGCTGGTACGCGTGCAACTGACGCAGCCGCACAACAACTTTTTGGATGCCGCGACCTTTAACGAAGCATTCACCGTTCACGGCTCCGCCATGGTCTGGCTCGTCGCAATCCCCGTGCTCACCGGCGGATTCGGCAATTTGATCATGCCGCTGCAGATCGGCGCGCGCGACGTCGCGTTTCCGTGGCTGAATATGCTCAGCTTCTGGCTGTTCCCGCCCGCGGGCATCCTGCTGTTTGGTAGTTTTCTGCTCGGTGCCCCGCAAGCCGGCTGGACCGAGTACCCGCCTGTTTCGGTACTGGCATCGCCGGGAACCTCGATGTGGTGCGCGGCGATCTTCCTCATCGGTATCTCGAGCACGATCACCGGCCTGAATTTTCTGGTGACGATCATCAAGATGCGCGCCCCGGGCATGACGTGGACGCGCATGCCGCTCTTTGTCTGGGCGTCGGCCGTCACCGCGTTTTTGAACTTCATCGCCACGGCAAATCTGTCGATCTCGCTTGCCGTGCTGTTCATTCAGCGCACGTTCCACGTGCCGTTCTACGATCCGGTACATGGGGGCAGCCCGGTCCTCTGGCAGCACATGTTCTGGTTCTATTCGCACCCGGCGGTCTACATCATGATCCTACCGGCGTTCGGCATCGTGTCGGAGATACTGCCGACCATGGTGCGGCGACCCATCTTCGGCTATAAGGCAATCGCGTACTCAAGCGTCGCGATCACGCTCGTGTCGTTCATGGTATGGGCGCACCACATGTTCACGAGCGGCCTCGCCCAATGGATCCAGCTGCCGTTCATGATCATGACGATGGCCGTCGCCATTCCAACGGGCGTGAAAGTCTTCAGCTGGGTCGCGACGCTGTGGGGCGGGCGCATCCGCTTCACGACGCCGCTGCTGTTCGTGCTCGGCTTCCTCTCTACGTTTACCTTGGGCGGCATCACCGGCGTCTTCTTGGGTTCCGTGCCGGCCGACGTGCACGAGCACGGCACGTACTTCATCGTTGCTCACTTGCACTACGTGTTGTTCGGCGGATCGATCTTTGGATTGTTCGCCGGGCTCTACTATTGGTGGCCGAAAATGACGGGGCGTATGCTGGACGAGACGCTCGGCAAGTTCCATTTCTGGTTGATGTTCGTGTCGTTCAATGCGACGTTTTTCCCGATGCACTGGTTGGGATTGCTGGGCATGCCGCGCCGCGTCGCGACGTACGATCCGGCGTTTCACGGTACGAACCTGTTCGTTTCTATCTCGGCGTTCGTACTCGGCGCATCGATGCTGATCTTTGCCTACAACGCGCTGCGCAGCGCGCGGCGCGGCAAACCTGCCGGCCCGAATCCGTGGGGTGGGCGGACGCTGGAATGGATGATCCCGTCGCCGCCGCCCTACTACAATTTCAAGGAGCTGCCGGTCGTACTGTCGGGACCATACGATTACGGCAAGCCCTTGCCATACCTCAACGTCGATCCGGCCATCATGCAGCTGGCCGACGCGCCCGCGTACTAGCCAGAGGCGAGTGCGCATGGCGGCACACGCGATCACGATGGACGACGCCGCGTATGCAGAGCAGCGCGATATCCGGCTGCTCGGCTTCCTGTTCTTTCTGATCAGTGACTCGGTTTTTTTCGGGTCGCTGATCTTCGCGTATCTGTACCTTCGCAACTCGGTGCCGATCTGGCCGCCGCCCGGCATCGAACGGCCCGACGTCTATCTTGCCGCGGTCAATTCCGTCGTGCTGTTTGGCAGCGGTGTGACGATGCACTTCGCGATGGAGGGCATGCGCCGCAGTCACATGCGCCGATTTGTGGGCTTTATGCTCTCAACCATCGTGCTTGGCGCGCTGTTCGTGGGCGGCCAGGTGCTCGAGTACGTCAAGCTGCTGCCGGTCGATAAATGGGCGGGCAGCACGTTCGGCGCCTCGTTCTACACCTTGACCGGCATGCATGGATTTCACGTCTCGGTCGGTGTCGTTTTCCTCATCACGGTGCTGGTGCAAACGCTGCGCGGCACCTACACGAAGGACCGGCACTTTGGATTGACGGCGGCGACCCTGTATTGGCATTTCGTCGACATCATCTGGGTCGCGCTTTTCTTTCTCTTTTATATCTATTAGAGGGGCGCGCGTGGAACTGCACTTGCTCGAACGCATCTTCGCCGGCATCGCCTCCATCGTCGTGGGCGCCTTCGCGCTCGCGGGTCTCGTCGGCGAGTGGAAGAAGACGGGCTTGGACGATCATGTCACCAAGGTTATGATGGTCCTGCTCACGATCGGTTGCGTGCTCGTCATCCTGGTTGCGGCCGGGTTGATCGGCCGCGTGTAAGGAGAAGGCACATGCCCGCCGTCGGCTACGAAGACCTGCAGTACGAGATTCCCAAGAGCCGCGGCATGCCGCCGGTCGTCAGATGGCTGTTCGGCGTCGGCATCGTCATGATTTTCTTCATGGGGGCGATCTCGGTAGCTGGAACGTTTGAGAACCACGTGTGGCCGGCCGCCTCGTCCCCGAGCGCGCGGCTGACCGGGAAACTCTAAGGCGTCGGCGGGCGATTGCCGCCTACGCCGAACGCCGGGAAATCGCCCGGCAACACGCCGGTCGGCCGCCCGTCAATCGCGTGAATGCCGCCGAATTCGCTGAATTCGAGATACGCAGGGTGCGTGGCCATCGGCAGATCTCCTTGACCGGCGGTCGGCCACTCGCAGGCCACGCGCTCATCGGAGAGCAGCACCGCAACGTAACCGTTGCACCCATAGTCGGAAAAATCGTCTCGCCCGCGCGTGCGCACGTAACCGTCGACGATGAAGATCGGCTGGCGGGTTTGCAGCAGGGCCTTGACCGGCCGCACCATGATCGCCACGGCATAGATGACGAATGCGACGGCGCCGAGGGCGAAGATCGGCGAGAGCAGGTCGCGGTGGAACCTGTTCGGGCCAAGCGCCAGCGCGATGGCAAACGCAGCGAACAGCACGGCGATCGCGGCTGGTTCCACGGCGATGATCAGTCTGCCCAGCATTCCGCGCGTGACGACCCGCCGTTCTTCGGCCCGCCACGGCCGCATGGCGAGCAATCGGCGCCGCTCGGCGCGGGTCAGCGGCCGCGCGCGGGAGAATGCATTCACAATGGCTGAATTCGGCGCCGCGAAAATCGCTCTTCTTTCCGTCAGCCGTCTCGCAGCGGTCGTTTTCAAACGTCCGCTTGCGCTCGCACCGCTGGGCGCAGCGTGTTTGGCATTGCTGGTCGGCGCCGCCGCGCGTCCTGCCGCCAATCCCTTCGACCAATACGTACCGCTGCTCGGCGTCGGTGATCGGGTTCCGACCACGGCATTCGTCGATCAGCGCGGCCGGCCGGCTCACCTGGCGGATTTTCGCGGAAAAACCGTGATTCTCGGATTCATCTATACCAATTGCACCGACGCGTGTCCGATCATCTCCGCAAAATTTCGCGGCTTACAGGCAGCCCTCGGAAACGGCCGATTCCATCTGGTTGAAGTGTCCGTCGACCCCGAGCGCGACACGCCGGCGGTCATCCGGCGCTACGCGCGACGTTTCCATGCCGATCCGGCACGCTGGTCAATCCTCACCGGCCAGCCCGCGCGCTTGGCCCCGTTCTGGCGAGCGATGGGCGAATCGGTCATCCGGGGCGCCGGGGGCGCAATCATCCACAACGATCGCACGATCGTCATCGCGCCGGATGGAACCGTTGCCGACGTCATCGACGAGGCCGGTTGGAGCGTTGCCGAAATGGCGGCCCAGGCGCAATTCGTGGCCGGCAACTCCGGCAGCGTTATCGAGCGTGCCGATCTGGCGCTCGGCAAAGCGGCTGCTTTCGTGTGCGGTGGCTTTCAATCCGGGCATGCCGGTCTTGCCGATCTCATCGGCACGATCGGGATCCTAGGGGCGTTTGGCCTGGTGCTGTATCTGGCGGGAAAGAAAATCTACTCGCTGCCGGGCTGATGCGACGCGCAAGGTTCGCCTCGCATGCATCGTGAACCCGGCCGCTACGCGGGGCATACCTCGGAGGACGGGAGTTCGATCACATGCAATTTTCGCGAATTGGGTTGGCGTTCGGCCTGGCGTGCGTTCTTGCGCTCCCGGCATGCGCCAATCAAGCGCTTCCGAAGGGCGACTACGGCACCGTACATGGTCTCGTCAAGAGCAGCTCCGGAACCGCGATTCAAGGCGCCCAGATCACCATCGATACCGTCTTGCAGGCAAACACGGGGGCAGATGGCAGCTACACGATCAACAACGTGCCCGCCGACGGACCCAATACCACCACCATGGTCGGCATCGCTGCGCCGGGCCATACGTGTTCCCCAAACCCGCAGTCAATCAAAGTGACCGCACAGGCGACCACGGAAGCCGACTTCACCTGCTCGCCTTGACGGTCGCCTCGTAGCGGCGGTCTAAAGCCGACCGCTGAGGGCGTTTCGCGCACAGGAACACGGAAAAGCTGCAGGGAACCTCCGTCCCGTTGCGATTGCTCGTTCGTCCCGCAACCGAGGTTTGCGTGCATTCTCGGTTGGGATGCGTACCGAGCGACCGTCTTTGACTGCTTGAGATCGCAGGAGGAATTTGTGGCCATTTCTTCAGGCGACGCTCAACCGCCGGCCAAAGCTCGCGGCGAGTCAAAAGTCAACTCGGTCGACCGGGCACTCGTGATCCTCGAGTATCTCGGGACTCAGTCAAAGGAAGTCGGCGTCCGCGAACTCGGCCAGGCGATCGGCCTCTCGAAGAGCAGCGTGCACCGGATCCTGCAAACGCTGCGCGCGCGCAGCTTCGTCAAATGGAACCCGGACAATGCTCGCTACTCGCTCGGTATGCGGGCGTTCGAAGTTGGCTGCGGCATCCTTCGCTCGATGGAATCGCATGCGGTTGCCAAGCCGTACCTCGAGCAGCTCGTGAACGCCCTGGGAGAAACTGCCTTTTTAGGCGTCGTCGACGATACCGAGCTCGTCTACATCGATAAGATTGACGGCCGGCGCTCGGTGCGCATGTACGCCGACATCGGTGGCCGTCGGCCACTCTACTGCACCGCCATCGGAAAGGCGCTCCTCGCGCACCTCGACCGGCCGGACGTCGATCGCATCCTCGCCGCAAAGCCGCCGATCAAGCAAACCAAAAACACCATCGCCGATGCCGAGGCGCTGCGCTCGGAGCTCGACAAGATCCGCCGCCAGGGCTATGCTGAAGACAACGAAGAGATGGAGGACGGACTCTACTGCGTCGGAGCGCCGCTGTTCAATTACTCGGGCAAGCCAGTGGCGGGCATCTCCGTCGCCATTCCCAAAATCGGTCAGGCGGCCGTCAACAAGGACCGCATCATCAAGCAAGTCATCGCGGCGGCGCAGGAGATCTCAACCAAGCTCGGCTTCACTGGGCGCGGCAAGCCCGCCACACTCGGCTAGCGATCGTCGCGAAAGCAGACACCGGTGACGCGACGTCTCAAGATCGTGATCGCCCCGGACAAATTTAAAGGCAGTCTCACGGCTTCGCAAGCCGCTCAATCGGTCGAGGCCGGGTTTAAGACCATCTTTCCGAGCGCGGAATACGTCGTGCTGCCGGTTGCCGACGGCGGAGAAGGCACGTTAGAAGCGCTCGTCGGAGCCAGGCGCGGCTCGATCGAAGAAGCTTCAGTCAGCGGTCCGGATGGCCGCCCCATCGCGGCGGCATTTGGCGTGCTCGGCGACGGCGAGACCGCAGTTGTGGAGCTGGCAAAGGCCAGCGGCTTGGCGCTCGTGGCCCGCGGAAGGAACAATCCCTTGACCGCCACGACCTTCGGAACGGGACAACTCATCGGTGCCGCAATCGATGGCGGCGCAAAGCGCGCGATCATCGCCGTCGGCGGCAGTGCGACCAACGACGCTGGCGCCGGCGCGCTGGAAGCGTTGGGCGCAAAATTCTCAGACGCTGGTGGGAGGTTATTGCCGCGTGGCGGCGCCGCACTGGCGACGCTGCAGCGCATCGAAACCGAAAAACTGCGCGAGCGTATCGAGCACGTCGCAATCGACATCGCGACGGACGTCAATAATCCGCTATGCGGCCCAAATGGCGCGTCCGCCGTCTACGCTCCCCAGAAGGGCGCCGATCCTGAAGCGGTTCGCCTGCTCGACGCAGCGCTCGCCCACTTCGCCGACGTCGTCGCAGAGCTCGCTGGCGCAGACCTGCGCGACGTTCCCGGCACCGGCGCGGCTGGCGGATTCGGCTTTGGATTTGCGGCTCTGACCGGGGCGACGCTGCGCGGCGGCGCGCAGCTGGTGCTGGATCTCGTCGGGTTCGACCGGCATCTGAATGGTGCCGCGCTGGTTGTGACGGGCGAAGGCAAGCTGGACTCGCAAACGCACTCCGGGAAAACGCCGGCGGCCGTTGCCCAAGCCGCACGCAAGCGCGACGTTCGAGTGGTGGCCGTCTGCGGTGCGCTTGAGATTTCGAAGGGCGACCTCGAAATCATGGGCATCGAAAAGGCGGTGGCTGCGACGCCGAGGGGCATGCCCTTGGAAACGGCGCTGGTGTGTGCCGCCGATCTCGTCAGGCAGGCGGCCGCAAAACTTGCAGAAGAACTTCCGGATTTAGGGCGCGTGGTCGAATCATGAAACTCGGCGCTTCGGCAGCGGTTCGCGCGCGCCGGGCGACTCTTCGACCAAGATCTTGAGCACAGCTTGTGCCAGCCGCCGCGCATCGTGCCGCACCTGATGTATCTCCGAGACGAACTTCCCCGGGATCGGCGTTACGCCGAGCCCGGCCACGCGCTCGAGGTCGGCGGCAACTTGATGCGCACCGCCGGATTCGTACAGCCGCAGCAGCCGATATGGCGTTTCGACGTTGACCAGCGCGAAATCGAAAAGCCTCGAGCTGGTCGCATCGAGCAGCACGCGCAGGTGGTCGCTCGCGGCCATGCCGTCCGTTTCGCCGGGCTGCGTCATGATGTTGCAGACATAGAATCGCTTCGCGCGAGACGCTTCGATGGCGTCAACGATTCCCGGCACAAGCAGATTCGGCATCAAGCTCGTGTACAGGCTACCGGGGCCAAGAATCACCGCGTCGGCGGCGAGGATCGCCTCGATCGCTTCGGGCAGCGGTTCGCATTGCGGCGGCACCAAGCGCACTTGCGAGATCGGCGCGGCAGAATGCGAGACGGAGGTTTCGCCGGTCACCCGGCTGCCGTCGGCGAGCGTCGCTTCCAGCGCGACGTTGGCAAGAGTGGACGGCAACACGCGTCCCTTGATCGCCAGCACGCGGCTGCTTTCCTTGATGGCGCGGTCAAAATCGCCGGCGATGCCGCACATCGCTGCGAGAAAAAGATTGCCGAACGAGTGCCCGCTGAGCCCGTCGCCTTCGTTGAAGCGGTATTGGAAGAGGTCCGTCATCATGGACTCGCTGTCGGCAAGCGCGACCAGGCAGTTGCGGATGTCGCCCGGCGGCAGGACGCCGAGTTCCGTCCGTAGCCGGCCGCTCGATCCGCCATCGTCCGTAACGGTGACGATCGCGGTCAGATTGGCGGTGTATTCTTTCAGGCCGCGCAGGATCGTCGACAGGCCGGTCCCGCCACCGATCGCGACGATGTGAAACCCGCGGTCCAGCTGGCGCCGCTCGTAGATCACCTCGATGAGCCGCTGGCTGTCCTGCGGGCTGACCGCCGTCACGATCGAGCGCATCCATTGACGAACGCCGTAATACACGAGGGCCACACCGATCGCCATGAAGATGATCTCTAATGCGAACGGCGTTACGCGGCCGCCGTTGAAGCGGTTGATCCATTCGTTGATCTTGAAATCGTAGTGCTGGTCGTTGAGCAGGCGCGTGAAACCGTCCAGGAAAAAGGCCGCGCCGAGTGCGGCAAGCAACAGCCAGCGCTTCAGCTGCATGCCCGGCGATAGCCAGCGCAAGAGCCGCATGAAGCGCATCCGCGCACTCACCTCAGCGCTGCGCATCGCGACGCTCCACGAACGCGCGAATCCTGTTCGCGCGCAGATGATCGGCCAGTTCGTCGGCGACATAGACCGACCGGTGACGCCCGCCCGTGCAGCCGATGCCGATGGTCAGGTGTGACTTGCCCTCGTCCACAAAGCGCGGCAGCATGAAATCGATGAACCGGTATAACTCGCTCAAAAAGGAGTGCACCTCGGGGTCCCGCTTGAGGTATGCCACCACGTCCGGATGGTTGCCGGTTAGCGGCCGCAGCTCGTCGACGTAGTTCGGATTTGGCAGGAAGCGCACGTCGAAAATCAGGTCGGCGTCGAGCGGCACGCCGAATTTGTACCCGAACGCCACGACGGAAACGGTGAGCGCATCGGCCTCGGTTTGGCCACCGGCGGCATGGGCGAGTTTTTCCTTCAGCGCCGAGAGCGTCAGGCTAGAGGTATCGATGATGACGTCGGCTGCGTCGCGGATAGGCTTCAGCTCCTCTCGTTCTGCATTAATGCTGTCGACGACGCGGCCGCGATCGGCCAGCGGGTGCTTGCGCCGCGTTTCGGAAAAGCGGCGCACGAGCATTTCATCGCTGCAGTCGAGGAAGATGACGCGGTATGGGATGCGTTCCTGATCCAGGACTCGCAGTTGGCCGAGCAGATCCCCGAAGATCTCTTCGCCGCGAATGTCGAGCACGAGCGCGACGTGTCGCAGGCTGCGGCTCGTGCTGCAGAGTTCGGCGAACTTCGGAATAAGGCTAGGCGGCAGATTATCGACACAAAAATAGCCAAGGTCCTCGAGGCACTTGGCCGCCTGGCTTTTACCGGCGCCCGACAGCCCGGTGACGATGACGAACTGCGGCGGCGGAATGACGCGGACGCCCTCGCCGATGAGCAGTTCGGGAGCCGGCACAGGTTGCGGTTTCACCTCGTTTGAGTATTGGCGACGTGCACGCTCTTGCCCCGCCGCACGCGAGGGGACGCGGTGTCAGGCAGAGCGAATTTGCGGCCGTAAGGCGGGCCTACGGGCACGATAATCGATGAAAATATTCCGCCTCGAAGAAGCAATCGCACAGCTGCCGGCGCTGCGGCCGCTGTTGGAGTCGCTGGTGCGCGTGCGGCGCGACCTGGCAATCGCGCTGTTGGAGGCCGATGTCGCGTCGCACCTGGACCCTGGGCGCGCCGGCGGCAATCCCACCGCGCTGCGTCAGCGCAGAGCGCGCGAGCTGCAGCGCGAGCTGCTGTCGCTCATCGAGTCCATTCAGCGGTACGACTGCGTGCTGAAAGACCTCAACCTAGGCCTGGTCGACTTTCCGGCGTTGCGCGGCGGCCAAGTCGTGAACCTGTGCTGGAAAATGGACGAGCCGACGATTTCGTTCTGGCACGGTACGGACGAGGGATTCGCCGCGCGAAAATCGTTATCGAAGCGGCGCACGTAACGCGCGCGCGGCCTTGGAGCAGTCGTCTTTTGGACGACCGTCTGCGACCGCTGCAACACGAAGGCCGAGCATGCCTATAAGCCGGGTTCTGTGATCCTGCGACTGACGACTCGCGCCGTCTCGCCGCCGGAGTGCGATCATCTCTCTTCGACGCCCGTCGCCGGACGCCTGATGCGACGCTAGGCGGGGAACGAGCGGGCAGCTCGCGCCTCAAACGAGGCGATCCCGACCGTCTTGCTCCAGGTGGGGTTTGCCCGGCCGGCGTCTCGCGACGCCGCCGGTGCGCTCTTACCGCACCGTTTCACCCTTGCCTTTTCGAAGAAGGCGGTTTGTTTCTGTGGCACTTTCCTTCGAGTTGCCCCGACCAGCCGTTAGCTGGCACCCTGCCCGATGGAGCCCGGACTTTCCTCAGACCGCGTTCCGCGGTCCGCGATCGCCCGGCATGTTCGGCAGTCAGATTATATCACGTTCCCGCGGGCTTAAGACGGGCTAAAAACATAGCGACGACTGCGAGAAACAGATTTCAAGGGCGCAAGCGGTGGAGCGTCGTAAAACGCCTGCAATCAAAAAACCGACGTGGTCGGGCCGTTGGAGGACAAGCGTGAAGGTTTCCGTTGCGATGGCCACAGTCACTGCGGCCTCGATCATTCTTTTGGGCAACGCAGCGCACGCCCGGCGCCCTACGCCGCCGACGCCCGAGCCTTCGGTCTCGCCCTCTCCGTCGCCGTCCGCGTCTGCCTACCCCTACGTAGGCTCGCAGCCGTACGATAAATTCAGCGCTGCCGCGATGCCGCAGCCCGGGCTGTTCACCGTGTGGCGCAGCAAGGGCATGGTGTACTTCGAGATCCGGCCGGACCAATTGGACACGCCGTACCTGCTCGTACCGGTCCTTACGAGCGGTCTCGGAGCGCTCGCGCCGGGCTCGTCGTTTTCGGTCACCAATTCCGACAGCTTCGTGGTGAGGTTCCATCGCGCCGAAAACAAGATCATCGTGGAAGAACGCAACACGTTCGATCAGGCACGCCCGCACACGCCCGGCAAACGCGCTTCGGCGAGTGTGTACCCGCTGTCGGTACTGGCCGCATCGGACATCGCGACGGTCAATCCGGGCAATGGGGACATCGTCTTTCCAGCCGAGGTGCTGCTGACGGATATCGTCGACCTCACCGACGGCTTGAACCCGCGCCGCCAGATGGAATCGGGCGCCCACTACCATCTCGACTCCAAGCTGTCGTACTTCGGTCCGAGCAAAGCATTTCCGCGCAACGTCGACGTAGAGTCGGATCTCACATTCACCTCCGGCGAGCGCGGACCGATCGATTTCGTGCCCGATTCACGCAGCTTGTTCTTCCGGCTGCACTACAGCATCGTGGAATTGCCGCACGACGGCTATCGGCCTCGGCTGGCCGACGACCGGCTCGGTTATTTTATCACCGCGCGACGGCAGTACGACACCTACCGCGGGCCGACGAGCTTCGTGCGCTACATCGATCGCTGGAACGTGCAAAAGCGCGATCCGGCTGCGCGCGTGTCGCCGGCCAAAACTCCCATTGTGTTCTATCTCTCCGACACCATCCCGGCGCAGTATCGCGCTCCGATCCGCAACGCCATTCTGACGTGGAACAAGGCGTTCGAGTCGATCGGCATCAGCGGGGCAATTGAGGTTCGCCCGCAGCCGAACGACCCAGCTTGGGATCCCGAGGACGTGCGCTATTCGGTCGTTCGCTGGATTCTGCCGGCGAACCCGGAGTACGGCGCGTTCGGAGCCCATCTAAGCGATCCGTACACCGGCGAGATCTTTCGTGCCGACCTCGTCATCGACGGCAACATCATGCGCCGCATCGGCATCAACTACGACGCGTTCGTCGCGGGGACGCGTGCGCAGCCGGCAGCCGACGATCTCGCGTGTTTGCGCCGCGATTGCGATTTCGCTTACGCGGAGGCGGATCAGGCGGCATGGGGCGCTCTGTCGATGCTGGTCGACAAGAAGCTGGGCTCAACCGGCGAGGCGCCCGATTGGTACAAGCGGCAGTTCCTGCGGTCCATCGTGCTGCATGAGGTCGGCCATACGCTCGGTTTGCGCCACAACTTCGCCGGGTCGATGGTGTATACGCTGAAGCAAGTCCGGAACAAGAACTTCACCCGCTCTCACGGGCTGTCCAATTCCGTCATGGAGTATCTGCCGCTGAACCTCTCGCCGCGCGGACAACCGCAGGGCGACTACTTCCAGCTTGTGCTGGGTCCCTGGGACTACTATTCGATCAGGTACGGCTACGTGCCGATTGCGGCGAGTTCGACACAAGCCGAACGTCCGGCGCTGCAGCACATCGCAGCGCAGAGCACACGTCCGGACCTGCTCTATGCAACGGACGAGGATAGCTCGTGGGCGGACGGGTTTGCCACCGATCCGCGCGACACCGCGTTTGATCTGTCCAACGATCCGCTCGCGTACTGCCAATCGGTGTTCGCAATCGATCGCCGGCTCTTCGGGGCGCTGCCGTATCGGCTGCCGCGGCCAGGTCGCAGCTACGAGGATAACCGCGCAGCGTTCCAGATCCTCATGGCGAGCTTTGCGCGCGCTGGCGGAATCGCGACGCACTACATCGGGGGCGAATATTTTTCCAGAAACCACCGTGGCGATCCGAACGCGCGCTTGCCGTTTGCACCCGTACCTCGCGCGCAGGAAAAGCGCGCCTTCGATTTGCTGTCCGACTATATTTTCGCCGACGATGCCTTTCAATTCACGCCTCGCCTGCTGAACAGCCTTGGCAGCACGCGCTTCGCTCACTGGGAGAGCGATCCGAACGCGCTTGGGACGCTGACATTTCCCGTCGAGGATTTCGTGCAGGGCTATCAGCTGCAACTGCTCCTGCAGATGTGGCAGCCGAGCGTGCTCGACCGGCTCGATACGCTCCAGGCGCGCGTCACCGACCCGCGCCAGACGATGAGTCTGGCCGACCTGTACGACTGGACGGATCAGGCCGTGTGGAGCGATCTGTCCGAACCTGGGTTGCGGTCGGTGCCGCTGGTGCACCGCGCGCTGCAGCAGCGCTACGCCTCGCTGCTCGAACACCTCATGCTCAACCCCGATCCGGGCACGCCCTTGGACGCCATGGCTTTGGCGCGCCATCACCTGGTGTGGGTGCGTCACGAACTGGACGTGGCGCTGCAGCGCGGCGGCCTGGACGAGGCCACGCAGGCGAACCTCGAACAAGTCCAGGCGTCCGTCGACAAGGCGCTGAGCGCCAACGTGGTGATTCCGGCGCCGTAGCCGGCGGCCGCCTAAAGACAACCCCGACGCCACGACCTTGCTGGAGTCGCTCGGAAGGGGATACTTTGCGCCGCAAAGTATCACGAACTTTGTGCTACAAAGAAAGGTGGGCGTATGCAAGCTCGCAATGATCCGCGCTTCCAGGTGTGGATGCCGCTGCTCGCGGCCGTGCTAGTCGGCTCGGGGACGTTCGCGCTCATGACGACCGACGCGCCGACGGCAGCGCTCGCGCTGCTCGTGCTGGGCAGCTTCATCCTCGCCTTTGTCGCGCCGCAAAAGGCCTGGGCCCGGACGCTTGTGCTGTGGCTCTTGGCCTCCGTCGGGGCTGTCCTCGGGCTGCACAACCACGCCGGCGCGTCAAGCGTGTGTCCGAGACCGTGCCTCGATCACACGCAAACCGGGACAACCGTCGTCGCGTTGCTTGTTTTTGCGGCGATCGCCGCATGCGGTGGCGTGATCGCGAGCTTCATCGTGACGCGGCTTGCCGCGCTTGGCGAGCGCCGCCGGCTTCGGGGCTCGAGACTGTTGGCCCCGATTTCGCGGGGCATCGCGGTCGCGGTCGGCGCGGCGCTCGTGCTGTACGCCGCGGCGGCAAACGTCGCGCCGCTGCAGCCATACGGTTTGAACGACCGCTATTGCTGGGACGAATTCTGCTTCAAAGTCCTTTCGGTGGATCGCAAAAAGGCGATCGGCACCGGCGCGCGTCGTGTGGTGGCGCGAGGCGAGTTTTACGTCGTGACGGCCGACATGGAGTCGCCGTGGTGGGGGCGCTTTGTGTGGAGCAACGGCGCCGTGATCGTGACGGATGACAACGGTCGCATCTACGAACATGCCGAGGAGGCATCGCGCGCGCTGGGCGGCGCCGGCTGGGCGCGCTCGCGTTGTCACGAAATACTCGGGGCAGCCGAGCGGGAGACGATTGTCTTCGACTTGCCGGTCGGCGTGGTTCAGCCGCGTTTGCTGCTCCGCGACACATTGGGGATCGAGGGCGTAATGGGCGCGCTGCGCGGCCCGCAACCATTCATCCGCCCGGCATTCAACTTGCGCTATGACTGACGGATCGGCCGGCAGGTCGCTCGGGCGCCCGACCCTAACGTCGCGTCCACCATGGTCATCACGATGGTGGAAGGAAGGGTGCCGCTCGACGCTCAGGAGGCGCTCGAAGAGGCCTACCGGGCACAGATCGATGACGGTCTGCCCAGCGGACTCATTCAGACCTACCTACTTCGAGATGCCGAAACGGATCTGTGGCGGATCGTATCGGTCTGGAGAAGTAGAGAAGACTTGGAAAAAATGCGCGCGACATCGGAGGGGCCCGCCGCTCCTCACATATTCAAGGCTGCCGGGGTTCAACCGACGGTAAAGATCTTCGAGGTGGTACATGCGGCGACGCCACGTTGAGGTCGAAATACCGTGAAGCCCTTAAGCCTGATCGCCGCCTCGCTCGCCTTCACCGCGCTATCGCCGCACGCCGTTCCCAGCCTTGTCGCCGCCGCCGCCCGGAAAGCTGCGTCGCATGTGGCTGTATCGAAAGCGCTACCCGCGCCGACGCAGATTCCGAACGCGCTGACGAGGCACAGCGTCGAAGCGTCGGGGAGACGGATCGACTACGCGGCGACGGCGGGTACGATCATCCTGCGCAACGACCGGCGACAGCCGATCGCCAGCGTGTTCTACGTGGCGTACGTCGAAAACGGCGCGGACCGAGCTACGCGCCCGGTCACGTTCCTGTACAACGGCGGGCCCGGTTCGTCGAGCATTTGGCTGCACATGGGCGCGTTCGGGCCAAAACGCGTCGTGACGAGCGACGCGCAAGCCACGCCGCCAGCGCCGTATCGGTTGACCGAGAACGAGTACACGCTGCTCGACAAATCGGACCTCGTATTCGTCGACGCCGTCGGGACCGGCTTTAGCCGGATCATCGGCGCAGGAACCGGCAAGGACTTTTTCGGCACCGACCCCGACGTCGAGGCATTCGGCCAATTCATACAGCGCTGGGTTGGGATCAACGATCGGTGGGCGTCGCCAAAGTTTCTGCTCGGCGAGAGTTACGGCACGACGCGATCTGCAGCGCTCGTCGACTACCTGCAAAAGCGGGGTATGGCGTTCAACGGCGTCGTTTTGCTGTCGTCCGCGTTGAACTTTTTGGAGTTTTTCGGCGGCGACGGCAACGATATGACCTACGAGCTGTATCTGCCCACCGAGGCCGCAGTGGCGTTTTACCATCACAAGCTGCCGGGAGCGCCGCCGAATTTGGCTTCGCTGCTGGAGCAAGTGCAGGCCTTCGCGACTGGCGAGTACGCCGATGCCCTCATGAAGGGCGCCGCGCTTGACGCAAACACGCGCGCCGATGTCTTGCACAAACTCCACCAGTACACGGGGATCAGCGAGGATTATTTCCGTGAGGTGAATCTGCGCATCGAGCCGGAGCAATTTGAAATGGAGCTGCTGCGCGGCGAGGCAATGACCACCGGCCGGCTCGACGCGCGCTTTACCGGCATCGATACGCATCCGGTCGGTGAAGAGCCGCAATACGATCCGTCGGACACGGCAATAAACGCCGCCTTCACCGCGGTTTTCAACGACTACATCCGCAACGATCTGCACTACCGCAGCGACGCAGTCTACAAACCGACGAATTATCCAGTGGTCGACCGCAACTGGGACGATAAGCATAAGGTCGGCGCCCAGACCATCCCGTACGAGGACGTATTACCGGACCTGCGCGAGGCGATGACCCAAAATCCGAACCTGCGCGTGTTTTCGGCGAACGGTTATTACGATATGGCGACGCCGTACTATGCTACCGTCTACCTCTTGCGGCACATGGATCTCGATCCGCGCCTTCAGGACCACATCAGCTACGGCTACTACGATTCCGGGCACATGGTATATCTGCACGTGCCGGCGCTCGCGGCGTTTCACCGCGATCTCGACCGCTTTTACGACAGCGCCTTGGCGCGCTGAAGGAGGACAAGCGCGGCGCCGGCCTACGTTTCGCCGTCGTAGTAGTCGAGCGCCGGCGCGGCGCGGACGATCAGGCGGTCGCGCGAACTCAGCAGCACTTTGTTGGAATCGGGATAGTAGCAGACGGAGTTCGGGTCTTCCGCACCAAGCATGAACACGCGGCACAGCCTGTCGCTCTTATTGATGACTTGGTGGGCGCCGACGGAGCCGGTGGGAAAGGCGATGACGTCGCCGGCGCGGCACGTGATCTCGCCGCGCAGCGTACGGATGACCGCTTCACCCTCCCAGATGATGAACATCTCCTCTTCCATGTCCTCGACGTGCAGCGGGCAAAAGCTTTTGCCCGGTGCTATCGTCGAGATCTGATAGCCGAGCTTGCGCGCGCCGATGAGCAGGCCGATTTCACAAAAGACGCCTTCGTAGCGGCCTTTGCCCTCGGAGAATTCTTCAGGATAGAGTTCGTCGATATTGACCCGGTTGACATAGACGTCGCGTCGCTCCTGGAGGCATGCGCCGATGGTGGCGTCGGCACCGCTCAAAATGCACGCTCCGTCGCCGACGAGCAGGGCGTTGAGTCGTAAGGCCCAGACCTGACGCAGCGAGCGTACAGCCTTGGCCGGATCGATCAGCTTCTCGTCCGGCGGCAGGCGCAGAGTACCGACAGGGTCACCCCACAGCGCGTCGCCGACGATCGCCCCTCGCTTTTCGCGAAGATGCAGCGCGATCTCGCCCGGCGTCTTGCCGCCCTCCAACGCGATGACATCGATACCCGGAGCGAGCGTTTCATTGTGTTTGAGGGTTCGATCGACGGGACCGCTCAGCAGCGGGGCATCTTTCTCTCCCGCAATGATTTGCGCGCCAAAGGTCGCAGCAAGTTCGCGCGCGCGCCGCTCGTGATCGCGGTTGGTAACGACGATGGAATGGACGCCGCCGCGTTCGCGCATGAAGGCCAGGTCTTCATCGGCGGCGGCGAGCGGGTCGACGACGATGTTGCCGTCCGCCAGCTGCACAAAGAATGAATTGAAGTACATGCGGCGGTCAGGTTGCCAAACCGACCACATGGCCACGCCATCAAGTGCTAGGGATTGCATAGACTGTTACCTCACTGCGGTCGAACGGGTTGAGACATAACGGCGCCCGGATTCGTTGCCCTACCGAGGTATAAACTATTATGCATCCATACAGCAAGATTTTTAGAGCGCTCCTCGCGCCGGCGATTGCCTTGACGTTCGTGGTCGCGTACGCGACTCCGGCCACGGCCCAAGCCTACAGCTATGGCTACCCTGGGGTGGCCAATGTCAGCGTCGCCAACGGCGCTGTCGTCATCGTGCGCGGCGACAGCGGAGCGCAGGTCGCTGCGCCGGTCAACGTGCCATTGGTGCCGGGCGATTATATCGCAACCGGCTCAGGCTCGAATGCCGAGGTGCAGTTCGACGGCATCTCGATGCTGCGCCTCGCGAACAACACGCAAGTACGGTTCGTCAATCTCAGTCCGAGCTCGCGCGAGGTACAGCTGGCGGTCGGCACCGTCGACTTGGCAGAGCTGCAAGGCGCGGACGGCAGTCCGCAAATCGACACTCCGTCGCTCACGGTTCGCCCCAATCAAACCGGTGACTACCGCGTAAGCGTGTTCGGCAACGGCCAAACCCTTGTGACCGTGCGCAGCGGAGCGGCAACCATTGCGACAGCGAACGGTTCGCAGACGCTCACGCCCGGCAGCACGCTTGTTGCCTACGGTTCCTCCACCACGCTGCAAAGTGCGATCGGATTCGATACATTCGACCAATTCAACATTGCGCGCGACCAGGCGGCGGTTTCAGCTTACAACTCGAATCCGTACCTCTCGCCCCAGTTGGCCGGGTACTCAAACTTCGCTAACTATGGCCGGTGGATAAACGTGCCGGGCTACGGGTATGCCTGGGCTCCGAGCAACCAGAGCCAAACCAACTTCGCACCCTACCAGAACGGTCAATGGGTTTGGGAACCGGGCTACGGCTATACGTGGGTTGATAATGCGCCATACGGCTACGCTACGTCTCATTACGGCTCGTGGTTCAACAACCCGAGTTACGGCGGGTGGCTCTGGCAGCCTCCGGCTAGTCAATATCAGGATTCGTCAACCAGCCTCGCATCCGCGTGGCTGCCGGCTGTCGTTTCCTTCTTCTTGACCGGCAACAACGGTAGCTTTGGAGGAGGTCTCGGAAACCTTCTCGGCGGTCTTTTAGGTGTTTTCGGCAACTCGGGCAATGCCAACGTCGGTTGGATCCCGCTTGCACCCGGCGAACAGTATCAACCGTGGTATGGTCAGAATTACTCCTATCCGTCGACCAGCGTGACGAACGTCTCGAACATCACCAACGTCTACAATTATTACAGCAACGCCCGGTACTACGGCGGCATCACCATGATACCGCTCAGCGCTTGGCGCACTGGCAACTTTAAGCGTTTGGTTATCCTACGGCCGCAGCAGTTGAGGCGGATCGTATTGATCCGCGGCGCAGTTCCCGTCGTTCCGACAACGGCAAATCTGTACTACACTTCAGGGATCGCTGTTAAGCATCCGATCGTTCTTTCGCGCAGGTTCGCTGCTCCGCGCTTCGCGGCCAGGGCACCGGTAATGACGCGCATTTCATTCAAGATGCAACAGGCTCGAATCCGATCGATCGCCAGCGTGCGGCCTCGGGTCGTGCCATTGTCGCCGCGTCGATTGAGGGTAGCGCATCCCATCTATCACCCTATCGTGCATGCGCCGATCCATCTGATGGTGCTCAAACCGGTGAAGCATGCGGCTGTGCATGTTGTGCGGCCGGTGCGCACGCCCGCCCCTCGTGTCAGGACGGAGAAGCATCCGGCGGCGCACGTTGTACGGCCGGTGCGCACGCCCGCCCCTCGTGTCAGGACGGAGAAGCATCCGGCGGCGCACGTTGTACGGCCGGTGCGCACGCCCGCCCCTCGTGTCAGGACGGAGAAGCATCCGGCGGCGCACGTTGTACGGCCGGTGCGCACACCCGTCCCTGTTGCCAAGCGGGTATCACATCACGCGAAGAAGCCTGTACCCCATCCGACTCCAAAGCCCTCACCGGCTTCTGGTCCAAACCGCTCATAACGCCGGACAGTGTTAGAAAAGGACCGCGAATCAACGCGGTCCTTTTTGTTCGCAATCAAGTGCCGGCACGACGTTGTGCTCCGTGCGATTTGCGTTGTTTCGAACATCCGTTTGACTGAACGTGTGCTATGATTAAGCGCGTCCGAAAAGGCAGTAAAGTTTAAAGGGGGGCTATCGTGAAGGTTCTGGTCGCAGGCGCAACCGGTGTGCTCGGGGGAGAGATCGTGCGCCGTCTTAAGGGCAAAGGCCACGCAGTTCGCGCGATCAAACGCTCTGCATCTAACCCGGAACGAGTTGCCGAGCTCGAGGCGACAGGCGTCGAACTGATCCAGGCCGACTTGAAGGACCGGCAATCGCTTGACCGGGCCTGCGTCGGTATGGATGCCGTCATCTCGAGCGTGACTGCTATCCTCTCGAACCGGCCGGATGATAATTTGCAAAGTGTCGATCTGAACGGGCAAAAGAATCTCATCGATGCGGCGCGCGCAAGCGGCACGGGGCGGTTCGTCTATATTTCGTTCTCGGTCCACGGGGATTTTCCGTTGGAGGGGGCAAAACGCGCCGTCGAAGCACATCTTCGGCGCAGCGGGATGGTCTACACAATTCTGCAGCCTACGTTTTTTACCGAGTTCTGGCTAGGTCCCAACGTTGGTTTCGATTACGAGGCCGGCAAGGTGACGATTTATGGTTCCGGCGATCAGAAAATCTCATTTATTTCACTCCGCGACGTCGCCGAATTCGCGGCACAGTCTCTCGAGAACCCGGCGGCGCGCAACAAAGAAATTATGCTCGGCGGGCCGGGTCAGGTGTCACCGGTAGAGGCCGTAAAGATGTTCGAGGAAGCTTCCGGGCGCACGTTTGAGGTTCAACATGTCGCGGACGACGCGTTAAGAGCTCAACGTGCCGAAGCGCAGAACCCCGTTCAACAGTCGTTCGCGAGCCTGATGTTAGCCAATGCCCAAGGTGATCCGATTGATATGCGCGAGACGCTCAAGAGTTTTTCGATCAGCTTGATGTCGGTCAAGGATTTCGTACGAAGCGTGACAACTCGGCCCGCACGGGATTGAAGGACGGTAAGATTTCAAAAAATCGGCAGATCGATCCCTACGGAAAGTAGGTTACGTCGATGTGAGTGTTCTTGAAGTCTGCCAGGCAGGTATCTTGCGGATTGACGGGATCCGGCTTGTGCGCAAAGCTCACCGTCACGACGCGATTGCCTGCGAAAAAGTGCGTGATATCGGCCGTAACGCCGAATTGGCCTGATTGTAGAGGAATTTCGGAGCTCTGATCGCCGGCGATCATCAGTCCGGTGATCGCGCACGGGTATGTGGTTGTTGCGGAACTGCTAGACGTAAAAAATGTCTCGCTGTTGAAGTACGCCACGAAGATGACCTTTGTGATCGCCTTCAGGGCGCTGAGAT
>Ga0207416_1000574_pt1 | contig 60518 bp, 46 predicted proteins | sample PaiPotPPM11metaG_FD_184107 | JGI IMG/M metagenome (GOLD analysis project Ga0207416, IMG submission 184107) | Iron sulfur acid spring bacterial and archeal communities from Banff, Canada, to study Microbial Dark Matter (Phase II) - Paint Pots PPM... ... | reverse complement strand
CTGGAGCTTAAACTCTTTGGTGAAGGTCCGGCGCGTCCTCGCGCGACGCGGCTTGGAAGTAGGCATGGGGGCTCCTTTCGAGAGCGTCCCAGCTTAACTTTCTGTACCGGTTTTGGGTCGCATCACCATACAACAATAATGATGACGGGCTCATGTATTTTAACGCATACGACTCGAATGGAGGGGATGTCGCGGACAACGGTCTTGCTCAAAATTATACGCAGAACAATTCGACTACTGAAACTCCGTTTGTAACGACGACGACAAGCGGCCCCGTATATTACGGATGGACAAATGAGGGGAATGTTTACGGCTGCGGCATTCCGCTTGGGATCATGTACGGCACGCTCGCAGCCGGAGGTGCATATGGGGAGGGCTATTCATTTCTCGGGGTCGGTGAAGCAGCATACGATCCGTCTCAGATGGAACTTCCTCCGTCTTCCACCACATGGATCAATCCGTCGTGGACGTTTTATTACACGCCGCCTAGCCTGGGGACAGGAGCAGTCGGTTGGAATGGCTACACAAGTAACTGCCAACTATGTTCGGTGGCAAGAATGTTGACGATCGGCCAGTCACAACCAGGGAACGACGGTTCATGCTTTGGGGACTGCAATGGAGTTCCGACTGCCCGTTGGGACCAAGTCGTCGCTGGGAACCTGATAAGCCCGTGTGACAATTCCGTCACTCCTTTCATATGCACAATTGCATACGAACCTGATTGGCAAGGAGGGGTCGCGACATCAAACAACGGCGAGGTAACAGCTGAGTATAGCCAAGAGTCGGGTCTTGAAGGGATCAACACAGCGGGCCAGGGCTACCAGATTTCGACGGCAGACGTTGGCAAGTTTGCGAGCCCGTTGCCGCAAGCGCCCTCAACTGCATGCACCACGGATGCGGATTCATACTGCGCTGTGGAAACTAGTTCTGGCAACACATCAAGCTGCTTGGTCGGAACCGTTGCCGGGAAACCATTATATGCTTGGGATTCAGAATCTACATTCGAAATCTTCAAAAAAATCCGTGTGTTGGAATTGCAAGAAACAGCGACTGAGATCAGTACGAGATGCCCGGTAGGAACGATTAAGACAGCGTGGTCGCCTGGAAATCCTGCCACGCAGTATAACGATTCCGCACTTCCATAACAGGGGCGGGTAATTCGCGTGATAGAGCCACGACACAACGCCTTCATTGCTAGCATTGTTCAGTTGACCCGCGGATCCGTTGTTAAGGCCCTGTTATACGGTTGTGCTTTGTGTGCCCTCATCGCTTGTTCCCACAAGGCACCGGAATCTAGCCATGCAAACAATGTAACGCCGTTTCCGCAGCCGACAGATTCTGTCAAGACCTACCCGGTTAGCGCCGCCTTTTCAAAAACAGGACCGAAGCTCACGGAAGATCAGCGAGCGTGGATTGCCAAGGTGATGCGCTCACGCTATTACCGCAATCTATCGTTGCGTTTTGCTCAGGTTCCAGGAGTAGTCACGCCGATAGTCGTTTACGTTGACCGAGCGGTTTATGGCATTCATCGTGGTGGACACGTAATCGGCGAGCAATGCCAGGTTTGGTTTGATCCAGTAGCTGGCCGGACGTTCTCTGCGAGCCCGGCCGTTTGCACTCCCCCGACGCCCAAGCCCGTCGTCGACTAAGTCCCTCGCGCGACTCACGCACGGCGTTGCCGTAGTCTGTGCGCAGCTTAGCTCCCGTGTCCCCTGCACGGGATGCTGAAGCAGCTTCATCCGAAAAATACTCGCACAGGCATGCTACAAGGAAGGCGCGCTCCCGATCACCGAGGCGCTTGGGGTGGTCTTCGCGCCGTCCATATCGCGCCCGTGAGCAAACGCCTGAGCGTCCCCACATCCCGCTCCCGAACGACTACTGAATGGTATACGCAGGAACTACTAATGCCACCACGACCACCACCCGCGCCGCACGGCCCCTCTGCTCAGGGCCGTAGCAGATGACGCCATTCTATCATCGGGCCGATCCCCACGTTCCGGTCGGCCGCCTCGCCCGTCGCGATAAAGCGCGCCGTGAAATTGAGCGTCCGCACGCCGAAAAGCCACTCGGTGTGGCGGTGATGCCAACCGAACGCGAGCGACGCATCCAGCTCGGATGCTCGCTCGTCCTTGTTCACCGGCGTCGTGACGCCGTCGCTATACAGAAAACGGTCGACGCCGGCGAGGCTGGGCGCCACGCCAAGATACGCTTCGAGAAAATGCCCGGGCGATCGCGTGGGCCGGCGCGCGACGAGTGTGTAACGCACGCCGGCCAACCGGGACGAAACGACTTGCTGAAGATTCGGCAGCGGCGTGCGCTGGTTGATGATCGTCGTACCGATGCCGAGCCACACGTCGCGTCGCGCATCGAGCGCGGCCTCCACGTCGCCGTTAAAGAGGCCTAAAGCAGGTGTTGCCTGGCCGTAAAAAGCCGATGCCCGTTGCGGCGCGCTCAGAACCGGGATGCCTTCCAGATGTAGGGCGAAGCGCTTGGTGCCGGCGCGAATTTCGAGCAGCGGCGCGCCGCCGATACCGTGCTGCGTACCGGCAACGTCGCGATGCTGTCCCACGATCACCAGCCCCTGAATGCCGAAATAGGTCTGCGGAATCGGGCTAGCAGGGGTATCGGCAGAAGCACTGCCGACGGCGGCACAAAACAGCGCGCATGCCACGAGTATGGAGCGGATCACGTCACCTCTTACTAGCGTCGAGCAGTACGATGCCCCGTTGGCCTGAGGAGCGCAGCGTCGAAAGTGCGCCTAGGGCAGCGCCGATGGGCGTATTGGGGTCGAGCGCTTCGCTCACCGTAAAGCCGGTGCGCGCCTTCGCTTGCGCGTCGATCGGGTCGCGAAACACGGCGGGGAGCATCTTGTATTTACCGATCAAGCTGATGAACGAGCCGGCTTTGGCATCGAGCTGGGCCGGGTCGATCGCAATCACCACCACGGTATGACGCTTCCCCGCGATCGGTTTCTCGAACGAGCCGAACGCTAAGCCGAGCGCATTGGCACGCAGACGCGCTTCGTCGAGCGCGCTTCCCTTGAGAGCGACGGTATAGCCCATGGGCGGCGTACGGTCGAACGTATCGATCCAGGATTCGAGTTGCGGGAGGGTCGCCGAGGTCTGCGCGATCACCTCATGCCCGGCATAGGACCCGGCGCCCTGGCCGTAGATGCTGCGCTGGTTTTGAGCGGTCGTTGCGCCGACCGTGGCATGCCAATCGCGCGTTGCGACGACGGCGCTACCGGCGTAGAGCGGAAAATCGACCGGATTCGTCGCCGCCGTTTTGGACGACGGGCTCGCGCCGGATGTCGTCGTCGATCCATGCGAACACGCGGTCAGCACCGCCAATACGACGGCGGCGTAGCGGAACTTCATCTACCCCTCCAAGATGTCGAACGAGGAACGCTGTCGCTTTCGAGGAGAAGCGCGTCAAGCCCCGTAAGCCCTTCGGTACTATGACGTTCGAAGAGTTTTGGCCGCGGTACCTTTGCGCTCACCGCGACCCGCGGACCCGGGCCTATCACGTCGCCGGGACGGTCGCGGCAACCGCGATCGTTCTCGGAGCGATCGCGTTGCGCAAGCCGTGGCTGGCGGCGGTCGGCCTGGCCGCCGGGTACGGACCGGCGTGGTACTCTCACGCTGCCATCGAGCACAACAAGCCTGAGACGTTCCGCGCGCCGTTTGCCTCCCTCCGGGGCGACTACCTGATGGCCTACCACGTCCTGCGCGGCAGCATCGACCGGGAGTACGCACGCATCGGAAAGGACTCGGTATGATCCGCAAAATCGCCGCGACCATAGCCCTCGCATCGTTCCTCTGCGCGGCACCGGCCGTCGCCATGCAATTGCACGCCACCGTTATTGTCGATGCCTCGCAGACGGCGATGGTCGCGGCGGGCGACGATTTCTTCATCGCGCTTCCCTCGAACGTTACCACCGGCTATTCGTGGACCGCGAGCGGCTTCGACGGAAAACTGCTCGCATACGAAGGCAACGTTTACCAGCCGCCCCTCGGCGGTCTCCCCGGTGCGGGCGGGCAGCAGATTTTCGTCTTCCATGCGAATCGCACCGGCACGACGACGGTCACCTTCAACTACTCGCGCCCCTTCGAGAGTAATGCCGCTCCCGCGAAGAGCGCGACCTTCACGGTTACGGTTCAGTAGCATCGTGGAGCAGCGCCTTTCGTACGGGAGCTATCTGCGCATCGACGACTTGCTCGCCTTGCAGCACCCGGCCTCGTCGCCTCCGCATCACGATGAAATGCTGTTCATCGTAATTCATCAGGTCTACGAATTGTGGTTCAAACAGGTGCTGCACGAAGTCGAAGCCGCGTGCCGGGCCTTGGATCGCGACGAACTCCACCGCGTGGCGAAGCATTTCAAACGCATTCACACGATTCAACGCCTGCTGGAGCAGCAAGTCGACATCCTGGAAACGATGACGCCGCAGGAGTTCAACCAATTTCGCGATCATCTCAACCCCGCGAGCGGCTTTCAGTCGATCCAATTTCGCGAGTTGGAGTTTCTGTGCGGCGTGCGCCGTTTGGAAACGCTACAGCACATTACCATGAGCACGCCGGAGCGCGCGCGTCTGGAAGCGCGCTTGCACGAACCTTCCCTCTACGAACGCCTCAAGCAGGCGCTCGCGCGCCGCGGGTTTGCCGTGGACGACGAGACGCAACTCATCGAAAGCTTACGCGCGATCTACGTCAACGAAGCCGGCCACTACGACCTGTACATGCTGCTCGAAGATCTAATCGAATTCGACGAACGTTTTCTGCTTTGGCGGGGGCGGCACGTGCGTATGGTCGAGCGTATGATCGGCCATAAGACCGGCACCGGCGGATCGTCCGGCGCCGAGTATTTGAAGCGCACGCTCGAGTATCGCTTCTTCCCCGCACTCTGGGAGGTGCGCTCGCATCTCGGCCAAGGAACCTACGCATGAGTTCGACGTTGACCCAGGCGCTGCGGCGCGAAGAATTTCCGGTATTGCAGAGTTCGACATACCTGGTAAGCCACTCTATGGGCGCCGCACCGCTCGGCGCCAAGGCGGCTTTAGACGACTATTGGAACGATTGGGCGACCGACGGCCCGGAAGCCTGGGAGCGCTGGTTGCCGAGAATCGGCGAAATTGCCGACGGTATCGGAGCGATCATCGGTGCCGCACCGGCGAGCGTGTTCCTCGGCCCGAACGTTTCGGTCTTACAAGCGGCAATCGCGACCTGCTTCGATTTCAAGGCCAAGCGCAACGAAGTGGTCTACGAGTCCCTGCAGTTTCCGTCGCTCACTTACGTGTGGCGCGAATGGGAGCGCTACGGTGCCACCGTGCAGATCGTCGATTCGGACGACGGGCGCACCATTCCGACCGAGCGCATTATCGCCTCGATCACCGAACGCACGGCGATCGCCGTGCTTTCGCACGCGTACTATGTCTCCGGTGCCGTTGCGGACGTACGCGCGATCCAAGCGCATTGCCGCAAGGTCGGCGCCATCCTCTGCGTCGATGCCTATCAAACGACCGGCGTCTACCCATACGACGTGCAGGCGTGGGATCTGGACATGGTTACCGGCGGCTCGCACAAATGGCTGATGGGCGGCCCCGGCTGCGGATTTCTCTACATCAAGCCCGCGCTGCTCGACCGCTTTCTTCCAGCCGTGACCGGATGGATGGCGCACGCTTCGCCGTTCGCCTTCGAGGATGCGCCGATGCGCCACGCGCCGTCGATGTATCGCTTCGGCACGGGCACGCCGACGATTCCCGGCTACGTGGTTGCAAAACCGGGGCACGATCTCATCCGCTCGATCGGCGTGCCCCGCATTCGCGAGCACAACGTCCGGCTCACGTCGATGATTGCCGAGATGGCGCTCGAACGCAAGCTCCGCGTCAATACGCCGCTCGAACCGGCCGCGCGTACCGGCTGGATCGGCATCGATTTCGAAGACTCGCAACGCGTCAGCGAACGATTGATCGCCGATCGCGTCTTTCTCGATTACCGCCCGGGATGCGGCCTGCGAGTGAGCCCTCACTTTTACACGACCGACGCCGAAATCGAAACGTTTTTCCGAACTTTGGACGAACATCGGCGCACATGACCTCCGCGTCCATGATCGTCGATCACCGCCGAGTGGGCGCCGCAGTGCGGCGCCTTTCTCTTCCGCTCGCGGTGCAAATGCTCGGCGATCAATTGCTGGGCATCGTCGATACGATCGCCATCGGCAGCCTCGGGGCCGTCGCGCTAGCCGGCGTAACCGCTGCCACCACCGTTTTTTTCACCGTCATCATGACGCTGGGCGGGCTGTGGAGCGGCCTGGGCATCATCGCGGCGCAGCGCATCGGCGCGCACGACGTGGATGGCTTCGGCCGCACCGTCCGGGCAGGCTTCGTAATTCCCTGTATTGCGGCGATCGCGCTAGCCATTGCCAGCGCCTTCGCGGGCGTGCCGATCATCCACGTGATGATCGGATCGATGGCTTCGGCGCATGCCAGCGGCATCTATCTCGCGCTTCGATGCGCCTCGCTGATTCCGATCAACATTTCCGCCACGCTGATCGTCGGCTTAGGCGCCGCCGGTAATCGAAAGCTCGGCATCTATCTGCTTGCCATCATCAATCTCGTCCACATCCCGTTGCTGCTGATGCTCGCGCTGGGATGGTGGACGCATCACCCGTACGGCATTGTCGGCGCCGGCATCTCCACCCTCATCTCCGAAGCGATCGCCGCGATATTCGCGATCGTCTACACGGCACGCAAGCCCATCTATCGCGTCTTTTCATCCATGACCCTCGATTGGAATCTTGCCGCGCGATGCGCTTGGCTCGGCTTGCCGGAATCGGTGTTCGGGCTGGCGATCGTCTCACCGGATATCGCGATCGTCGCGATGCTTGCCCCGCTCGGTGCCGTAGCCATCGGCGGCTTCAGAGCGCTCAATGTTGTGAGCGACCTCACGTTCGTCGTTCCCGGCCCGCTGCAGAGCGCCGCGCAAACGGTCATCGGGCAACGCTTGGGTGCGCGCGATGCCGAAGGTGCCCGCTGGTTTCTCCGCCGATCGCTTCACTTAACGCTGTGGGTCACGTCGATCGCAGGCGTATTCGTCGCGATCTTTGCATGGCCGCTGGCATACCTATTTACGCTCAACGCCGTCATCGCATCGGTTGCCGCGTTGCCGCTCGCCGTACACATGATCACGCTGCCGATCAAAGGCTGGGCGATGGTCTCGCTCTCACCCATCCGCGCGGCGGGCGACACGCAATTCTCGATGTTCGTGGGCATCCTCTGCGGCGTATTGGTGCTGCCCATTGCATGGTTCTGCATAGAACGGCTGCACGTAGGATTGTTCAGCATACCGATCGCGTGGATCGTAGCATGGAGTGCGCGCGGCGCGCTCACGGCATGGCGGCTACGCGACGACGCATGGAGCCGCGCCGAACCGCTTGCGGCGTAAGGGGCTAGGCTCGGCGTAAGTGAGCTACTAAGAAGCCTCGGTGTTTCGGGGGACCGTTCGTCGGCGTGCATCCTGCACGCCTCCTACTCCTATGTTTTTGGGCAACGGCCAAAGGAAGTCGACATCCATGTCGATTGCCCAAAAATCACAGGTCCCCCGAAACACCGAGGCTTCTCAGTAGCTCACGTACGCTAGACCGGATTCTCCAGCGAACCGCGTCCGTAACCGGCGTATGCTGCGAGCAAGAGGATGAACGCGTGCAGCGCAACGTCGTAGCCGTAGATCGGCGCGACTCCGAATAGCGTATCCGTTATAGGAATCGAACCCAGCACGACCAGAACGGCGTAGACCCACGTTACGATGCGACAGTACGTAACCGCTTTCGCAAATTTCCGCGCCGCAACCAATCCCCATAGACCGAAGAAGATATGCAGCCCGTCGTGCACCGCGTTGACGGGAAAGAGATACGCCAGCATCCGATAGGCGTGATCGAGCGTCACGACTTGCGCGTCGAAGGGCATCGACGCCGTGACGTACGGCAAGAACCCTGCGATCCCAACGAGCAGAAACAGCACGCCCAGGATACGAGCGAGCAGCGGTGCATTCATGACGAGAGGTTTACCCTCGCCCGTAACGCCTTCCTGGCGCTTGCCTGGCGGAAGATTTACGAACCCATAACCCGCCATTTTCACTAATAGTGGGTACGATGATCGCGATGTTCGATCGATTCCCCGTGGCACGGCGAGCGGCCGCGCTCCTACAGGCCCTCTTTTTGGCGGGGTTTACCCTCGCGCCGGTTAGCGGGGCGTCCCTGCACGAAAGGTTAGTGCCACGGCCTTTCGCCGAAATCGCCATCCTGATGTTCCACCAAGTCAGCAACGACCCGATCGAGAGCGCTCACGGCGTCGACCACGTGCAGAAGCCATGGACGAGTCCAGCCGCCTTCGATCGGTTCCTAGGGGACCTTAAAACCGACGGCTATCACGTCATTCCGCTCTCGCTCGCGTTGGATTTTTTCGAAGGCAAGGTCACCGCGTCGGCGCTGCCGCCTCACCCCGCTCTGCTCACCTTCGACGACGGATTTCTCACCGCACTTACCGTGGCAACGCCGATTCTACGCAAATACGGCGACGTCGCGACGATGTTCTTCGAGGGGCACGCGACCGACAATCCGAACATTCCGGGGCGATTGGGGCGCGCCGACCTCCAAAGCATGGCGAAATCGGGCGTTTGGACGATTGAATCGCACGGATTCGCCGGCCACAGCAACGTGCAAATCGACAGCAAGGGCACGCTCTCGCCGTATTGGTACGCGAACCTCGCGTGGTTGCCCGCCAAGCATCGCCTTGAGACGAAGGCCGAGTTTGAAGCCCGCGTGCAGAGCGATTTGCTGAAAATGCGCACCCTGTTCCAGCCGATTATCGGAGCGCCGATTCGCGCGTTTGCCTACCCTAGCGGCGAATACGGGCAGAATGCCGCTCTGGCGCCCGGTGCAGACCCCGGCACCCGCCTCGAAGCCGGGCACTCCAACGCCCACGGACTAACGCCGCTGGTCATCGAAGCGCTCAAGAACGCCGGCTATCGGGCGGCCTTTGCGGTCTCGCTGCCGGGAGCGGCCCACTTTGCCCAGCTCAGCGATTCAATTTTGGAACTTCCTCGATTGGGCGTCGGGGTGGATTTTCGGGAGAGCGAGCTCTCGGCATTGGTCGGTACGGGAGACGAGTACCCGGAGATCGCCGACGGGCGTTATGCCGACGTCGGCCCGATCTGTCCGCATAACGGCGGCCTGCTGGCGGCCGCGACGAACCGCCCGACGATATTCTCACTCAACCCCAACGGGCGGCTGCTCGGGAAGCAAGACTTCCCCGCGCTGGCCGCCGATCGGCCCAGCGGTCGTGCTGCCATTTCGGGCTTAGCTTGCGATGCCACCCACATGTGGGCGGTGCAGCAAGCCGGCTTCGACCCAGACCCGCGGCCCTATCTGGATACGTTCGCCCTGGACGCCGGCGGAGCCACGCTGGCGTCTCATACGCCCCTCCCTAGCGCTATGAACTGGCTGGTGGGCCTCGCCATGGACGCGGGTACTCTGTACGGAATAGACGATCATGGCTCGGTTTTTAACGTTACGACGAGGGTGAAACTCTTCGAACTCGATCCCTCGCTCGCGCAGAACACCCGGCAGAATCGTTTTGCCGGGCTCGCGGCCCATAAGGGACTGCTCTACTCCTTCGATCGCCGGGCGAAAGCGGTCGTCGCATTCGAAACTACGGGAGCGATCGTCGATCGTATTCCCGTGAACGCCGATCTCCGAGATCTCACCTTCGACGGATCGACGCTCTATGCGAGCAATTGGCTAAAGGCGCGACGCTCGCTGCACGTGTTTGACTTGCTCGAAGGGAACCCTTAAATGCGCCGCACGGCACTCCTCTGGCTGCTCGCCCTCATCGCTGCGACGAGCGCGTTCGCGCAGGCGGACCAGGCCGGGTACCTCTATACCTATGCGGTCAACGAGAGCCGCTACGGGGATTTCGTCTACTCCGTCGACGCCTATAAACCGGTCGGCTCGCCGAAAGCTCGCATTCGGCCGTACGTCGACGTCTTCGGTGACGACGATTCAAAATCGGCCGGCGGATCCATTCCGCGTATCTACTCCGACAACTACGCGGGCGGCGCTTTCGGTTTGCAGTACACCACGCCGGCCGGGTTACGCATTTTCGCGCAGGCCGGAGCGACGCATTCGATCGGGCCGATCGCATCCGTTCCTTCGGGCGGCGACGTACGCGGCGGCATCGAGCTCTATCGCGAATGGGGTGGCCCGAATAACCGTAAACGCACGTACGGGAACTTCTACGGCAGCGGCACGTATTATAGCCGCTATCAAGACGCCGTGTTTTACAACCAACTCGAGACCGGACGCACCTCGGGCTCGGCAACACGGCCGATCGACACCTACGTTCGCGCGGTGCTCACCGCAGATAGCCACTCGTTCTACTACGACAATACTGCGGAGATCACCGTAGGCGTGCGCTTCCATCCGTTTGGCCTAAAGGGCCCTTCGATCGCGCTGGAAGAGGCGGCCGGCATCTACACGCGCGCGGCGCTACTGCCCATCGGCACCAATCGCAGCTACTTCGATTTCCGCCCGACGATTTCGTATGGGGTCAATATTTGATGCGATCGCCGCTCGAAATCGCTGCGGACGCTGCGAACGATGCGTTAGCACAGTTTGCGCTCGCGCACGTGCGCGTGTGGCTCGTGGAGCCTCCCGGCACCGGCGAGGCGATTCTCGCGGGGAGCGCAACGGCGCAGAGCAACATCGTGTACGGCGGCCTCACCGCAAAGCAGATCGCCAGTTCGTTAGAAGTCGGCGCTTCGATGCTCCACGCGAAGCCGAGCGCGGATGCGCGCGAAGGTGCGATTCCGAACGGTGCCTATCTCGGCGTGCCGATTCTCGGCGACGGCGTGACTTACGGTTACGTCGAATGCTATAGCGACGGCGCGATGGGCTTCGCCGAAGCGGCGGCGATTGAAGCCTGGGTCGCAGCTCTAGGCGCGGCCTTACTCTCCGGCAACCAAACTTCGGCGCTCGAGTCGCCCAAGCGCGGGCACGTGTTGATTGCCGACGACGACCCGGCGATTCGCAAATTACTGCAAACGCTGCTCTCGCGCAACGGCTTCACCGTCACGGCCGTATCGAATGGGTTGCTCGCATACGAAACGGCGCAAGACGTGCTCCCCGACCTCATTCTCTTGGACTGGATGATGCCGATCCTCGACGGCCGCAGCGCCGCCCACAGGCTCAAGAGCGACGAACGCACGCGTCACATCCCGATCGTCATGCTCACCAGCCAAGCGCGCACTGAGGATAAGGTATCGGCGCTCGAAGCGGGCGCGCAGGATTACATTACCAAGCCTTTCGACTCGCGCGAACTGGTCGCACGCATCGAGCAGCAGCTCCGTTGGCGCAAACTCCTTGCCGACGACGTCGTGTCGCCCCAGCCCTCGGCGGCCGCCGCCGCAGCGGCTCCCGCGCCGGATACTTACGTCGATGCAGCGCCACCCGCCGATGGCGATTATTGGAACGCGGCCGTGCAAGCGCAGCAACTCGGAAAGCTGCGCGAAGCGCTGACGCACTACGTTGCCGAAGCCGAACGCGCCGAGGTCGCCAAGCAGTATCCCAGGGCTGCGATTGCCTTCCGCAGCGCTTCGGCGGTAGCCGGCCAGTTACAGAATCTCGATCTCTCCAATAAGTTTTTGCGTCTCGCGGGTAAGATGTATCTCTCCTGGGCCGAGACGTCGAACGACGGTAAGGCGATCCAAGACGCCTACGTGAACGCCGCCCGGTGCTTTCTTGCAGCCGGCAATCTGAAGCTGGCGCGCAAATCGGTCGAGATTGCCGAATCGATGCACTCGGTCATCTCCGACGATCAGCCATCGAACCTGCGTTGATGCGCATCTGCCTGTTGACCGAAGGGACGTATCCGTACGTCCGCGGCGGCGTTTCAACGTGGTGCCGCGATCTGATCGCCGGGCTCCCGGAGATGGCGTTCGACGTTTACGCGCTGGTAGGTAATCCCGCGGCGCGGCTGGAGTACGAGCTTCCGAGCAACGTGCGACGCTTGCTCAACATTCCGCTCTGGGGGCACGAGCGCCTCACCGAATACAATGCCGGCGATCTGCGCAGCGCCGGGCATCGCTCGGTGCGGGCTTTGCGCCAAGAGTTCATCCCGATCTTTACGGCCTTCCTCGGGCAAATCGTACGCGGAATGGATTACGGCGAACCCTACCAGTTAGTGGAGTCCATCGGCGCGCTCTATCGGTATTTCCGCCACAACGACTACGACTGGACCATGCGGCGCGAGGAGACGTGGACCGCCGCGCTCGATCTCTTCCGCGCACAGCCCTGGCACGCACGGTTCATGAGCTCGCTCGAAGCGATCGAACTCGTCCGCTCGCTCTATCGCTACCTGCTGCCGCTAGCGATCGAACTCCCCGAATGCGACGTAATGCACACGAGCGTCGCCGGGCTCTGCTCGCTGGCCGCTATCGCGGCAAAAGCCGTGCATGGAACGCCGATGATCCTCACCGAGCACGGCGTCTATTTGCGCGAACGGGTACTCTCGCTCGCTCGGGCCGGGTTTCCCGCCAGCGATCGCGCGATCAAGAAAAACCTGTTCTCCGCGATCGCACGCGCCGCGTACGCAGCCTCGGATATCATCGCGCCGGTGTGTTCCTACAACACCAAATGGGAAAAATACTATGGCGTCTCCGACGAACGCGTGCGCGTGATCTACAACGGGGTTGACGAGCATCGCTTCGCCGACCGCGATATCTGGCCGGCAACCCCGACCGTCGGCGCGGTGCTGCGTATCGATCCGCTCAAGGATGTCGCGACCATGATCGCCAGCGCGACGCACGTGCGCGAACGCGTACCCAACGTGCGGTACGAACTCTGGGGCCCCGTGCACGATCTCGACTACGACGCCTTCTGCCGAAGGCTTGTCGAGGAACTCGATCTCCAAGAAACCGTGTTCTTTATGGGATCCACGAAAGACCCGGCCGACGCCTACAGCAATGCCACCATCGTCGCGCTCTCGAGCATTTCGGAGGGTTTTCCCTACACGATTATCGAGGCGATGATGTGCGGCAAGGCGGTGGTTGCGACCGACGTCGGCGGCGTGCGCGAGGCGATCGACGATTGCGGAAACGTCGTTCCGCCCAAACGGCCCGAACGTCTCGCACAGGCGCTGATCCCCTATCTCACCGACCCGCACCTCGCGCGCTCGGTCGGGAAACGCGCTCGCGAACGCGCGCTCGAGTTCTTCACGCAGAAGCGTTTCCTCGATAACTATCGCGCGCTCTATGCGCGGGTTGCGGCAAGCGCGCATATCCCCGAAGCGGCATCGCATGGATAACGCCGATTTCGAGCCGTTCGAGCGGCGCGCACGCGAGGTCGAGATCGCCGCGCGGAGCATCGTTTCGATCTGCCGCAGCGACGGATTCGGGCGCGGATGGCGCCCGAAAGGCATCGACGAAGTCGCGATTCTGCTGGAGTCGCTCGGCTACTCGAACGACATCGTCGCCGAACTCTGGTATCCCGACCTCTTCGCTTTGGCCCGCGACGTCACCGAGCTGATCGATCAGTACGTGAGCGACGAGGAGCGCACCGAACAGCGCGACCTCTCGTGGTTCGTGGACGCCTGTCGCGACTACGCGATCGGGTCGCTCTATTCGGGGCCATGGATCATCGCGGTGATCGGCCTGGCCGTCTTCGGCGCTTCGCTGTGGTCGAGCCTCTCAACGCCGCTCCACCTCGCCACCGCAATCGCGCTGGGAGTGTACGTCGCGCAATTGGTCAGCGGATTCTACTCGCAGGCCATCGCGCGACGGCTGACGTTTTATTTCCTACAAGATAACACCGGCCTGATGCGATGGACGTTCGAACGCTTCATCATGCTCGCCCTCGGCACGACGCTGGTGGCAGCATTGGTGTTGTGGCTAGCACTCCGCGTTGCGTACGGCAACCCGGATGCATGGCTGGCCGCGAGCTTCTGCGCCGGGAGCGCACTCTTTCAGCTCTCGCTGGTTCCGCTCTACACGCTTCGGCGCTTCGCCTGGATTATCGCGATCGCAACGGTATCGACCCTCGTTACCGGCGTAACCTTCGTGCTGCTCTTCCACCGGCACGTCGACGTGCCGTGGGAACCGGCCACGCTCGCTGCGGAGATCGGCGCCGTCGGCGCGCTCGTGCTTTTTGTCACCTATCGCTGGCTGGCCCGCGCCGCTTCAAGCGCGAGAAGCGACTTCGTTCCGCCCTCCTTGCGATCGATCGTGTCTTCGACGCTCCCATATGCAACGTTCGGATTACTGTATTTCGCCTCGATCCTCTGCGATCGCATCTTCGCAGGCATCGCCGCCGCAGGCGGACGCGGCTATGCGTACTCCGCAGTCTATGAATTGGGAGCCGACGTTGCGCTGCTGGCCGTGCTTCCCGTCACCGGCGTCGTCAACGTCATCCTCGAAGCACTGCCAAAACGCATCCTTGCCGGAGCGAACGCGGGCATCGGCTCGACCGGAACGATGCAGGCGGGAATGTTTCGGTTCTATGGCCTAGGGGTGCTCGCTATTCTGGTTTCAACGCTCGCAGCGGTGGCACTAGGCGAGATCGTCGGAGCGCTGGTCGTTGCATCGCCCCATTTAGGCGGCGGCAATCCCGATTCGCTGCTCGTGCTCCGCTACGGCGTTGTGGGCTATGCGCTCATCATGCTGGGGCTGCTCAACGCGCAGCTCCTGTTCTTCTTGAGCCGTCCGTTATGGCCGCTGCTCGGCAGCGCCATCGCGTGCGCCGCAAGTATCGCCTGGTGCAGCGTCGCGCTGATCCTCCACGCGCAACCCGGAGCCATGGTCGGCGGACTCGTCTGCGGAGCAGTAGCGTTCGTTATCGTCACCACGATCGCCGCAGCTTCGGCGATGCGGCGGTTCACCTACACGTACTACGCTGCGTACTAGTCGGCAAGTGAACCGGCCGGGCTACTCTACCCGATTGGGGGACCGCTGTTGGATTTTACCTCCTGTAAAATCCAACGCTGCTGCGTTTTTTGGGCAAAGCAAGCTTTGAAGCACACATCCTGTGTGGGCCCAAAAAATCGCAGCTCCCCCAATCGGGTAGAGTAGCCCGGCCGGTTCACTTGCCGACTCGCACAAGCTCAGCGTCGAGCCCCGCGTGGATCCGGCCGTTCGTCGCGAGAATCGATGATGCGTCTAGCGCGGCGGCAGCTCCGCCGAGCTGCGTAACGCGGCCGCCCGCTTCGCGAACGATCAGCGTACCGGCTGCAACATCCCATGCGTGCAAATCGAACTCCCAAAAACCGTCGAAACGCCCGCAGGCGACGTAGGCGAGATCGAGTGCGGCTGAGCCGTCGCGCCGGACCGCTTGCGCCACCTGCGATATCGCACCGAAGTGCGCGCCGTTGCGCGCGTAATCGGCGGGATGAAACCCGGTGCACACCATGGCATCGCCGAGGGAGTCGATCGCGGAGACGCGGATGGGCTTGCCGTTCAACGTCGCCCCGCCTCCGCGCTCTGCCGCGAAGCATTCGTCGAGGGCGGGGGCGTAGATGGCGCCGGCCAAGAGTTCGCCCGCGCGCTCGTAGGCGATCGAAACGCAATAGATGGGGTAGCCGTGCGCGAAGTTGGTCGTACCGTCAAGCGGGTCGATAATCCAGCGCTCATCGCTGCTACCGGGGCTCGCCCCACTCTCCTCGGCCAAGATGGCTGCATCCGGGTAGGCTTCCCTAATGCGGGCGATGACGATCGCTTCGCTCGCTCCATCGGCGCTGGTTACCAGATCGGCACGCCGGTCTTTCTGGCGGATATCGAGCGGCAAGCGAGCCGCCTCGAGTAAGGCCGCTCCCGCTTCGCGCGCGGTCTCGATGGCGAGTCTCAACGGGTCGGGGTGCTTGCGATGTGCAATGCTCATGATATGTGGAGTATGCTTCGCCTCTTGGTCCTGGGAATCTGGGTCGGCGCGATGATTGGGTTCGCGTTTCTTTTTGCCCCGACGGCGTTCGCGCACGTCGGCCCGACCCCAGCCTTCGCTGCGACGATCGCAACCTGCGTCGTCTTGCTAACGCGGCTAGGGGATTGGTGCGGAATCGTTGCCGCCGGGATCACCGTATTTGCGTATCTCGAAACGCGAAAGACCGCGACGATTATCGTCGCCTGCATAGCGGTAGCCATCGCGTTTGGATTTGTCGAGACGGCCTGGATCGTTCCGCAGATGCAATCGACGCCGCTGCAGACTCCGGCTTACGACGCCCTGCACCAACGTAGCAGCACGGTTTATTCCGTTATCGTTCTCGCCGCGCTGGTCGCGTTCGCGCTCTCAGCATGGAGGCCGCGAACGCGAGCTTAGTTGGGTATTAGCGTGTAAGTGACGGTGACGATGTGTGCGGTGATCGTTTCGTTGCCGATGGCGATCCGGTAGTTCTGGATCAGATCGTAAGGCGTCGAACGATTGGTCTCCGGAACCGTACCTACCAAGAGTCCGCCGGTTGTTGGGACAACCGCCATCGTGGTTTGCATAAAGCCTATACCGGCACCCTGCGTCGAGTTCGTGCTGTCGATATCGGTCAGCATTTCGTTGGTCGGCGTTCCGGTCGAATTCGTCGGATTGATGTTCGCACTCACCTGCAAGAGAAGATCGTGGCCGGGAGTCGTCGCGCCGGTGTAATAGACGCTGGCACGCACTACGTTGAGGAAGTTGAATGCGGTATTGTTCGCGATATTCCCGAAGTCGACGGTCGTGCCTGAGAAGGCGCATGGATTAGCGCAATTTACCACCGGCGTCGATCCGCCGGGCCCGGGGTTGCTCGGATCTACGATGATATCGAGGCCGATCTTGAACGACTCGCTGATTTCGTCGGCGCCGAGCCATGCCGCACCGGCGTTGCTTCCGTCGACCGTCGCCGGGAAGACGTAGCTATCGCTCTGCACTTCCGGATTGGCGGCGCTGAAGTTAGCGTAAATGGTATCGCCGGGTTTGAAATTCGTGCACCCGTCGAGCGTGATCTGCCCGTTCGCCCCAGCGGTCGTCGGGTTGAAGGTCTTGGTAGCGCTCGTATCAACCACGCAACCGCCGGTACCGTCGGCCTGGCCGCCGGGCGCGCTGAGGGTTACACCACCGCTTGCGATGTTGGTGATGTTCCACGTGTTTCCGCTCGGGTCCGTCGCGTTTTGATTGTTCACGTCCAGGCCCGGGATCGTGATGACCGTCGTGGAAATATTCGAGGTTTGGCTCGTATTTTTCACCGCGTACTGATAGGTGTTCGGACTGCCGCCGATCGTCGGGACGGTGTTCGTCGGCGTTACCACACCGTTGACCTGATTGAACCAGATCGAGGCGGACTCCGGCGTGACCGTTAGCGAGAAGGGTTGCGCGGCAGACCAGCCGCCCGCATCGGCGCCGTGAGCGTACATTTTCCACGTCTGCACGCCGTTGGTATTGAAATTGGTGAACTGCATGTTCGAAATCGTCACCTTCGCTCCAGGACGCGCAGCGTTTATTTCTTGCGCGCCCGTGCATGGCGGAGGCGAGGGATAGGGATTCGATAACGGCACACCTGCCGCGCCGTTTGCCGTAGGCGGACCGGCGTACGTGCCGTTGCTTGCCCCATTGAATTGATTGGCGCAAAGCCCAAACCAGTACTGCGTTGTGGTTGCGCCGTTTTTCTTAAACTGCCCAAGATAACTCCATCCCGCAGGGGTCACGCTTGGAATAGAGCTCAGGTTGAGTCCGGTGCTCGGGGCTTCCAACACGATGATATCGAGCGAATCGGGGTTGGGATCCACCGATGTCGAGGTGTTCTGCACTTGGGCTCCGAGCGTTGCCGTAGAACCCTGGCCTACCGTCGACGGCGAAAAATACGTCGTCATGTCGGAACCCACCAGCGAATACACTCCGAACGAGAGATTATCCAGCGTATTCAAGCCGTCCGGAGTCGTATTCGAACCGGCAGCCGGCGTCATCGCGAACCATTGATTGTTCGCGTAGGCTTGCATGGCGATATCTTGGAACGGAAAGCTCTGCAGCGTCATCGTCAGGTCGAGGTAGATGTAATCCGACTTACCGGCCCCTACGTTACCGTTGTTGAGGCATATCCACTGGACGCTAAAATTGGCTGGGCAGGCGGCCACGAACCACGCGCCCGGAGTCGCACCGTCGAGTGCATAGATGCCCTGGTTCAAGTACAACGGCGGCAACTCGATCGCCACCCGCGAAATAACATTCGTACCGGTGTTCTTTATGGTAAACAGGGCGATGTCCTGATTGGAGGCGTTTTGATTGGTGAGCGAGACGGGGACGTTGTACGGCGAATTGTTATTGTAATCGGCTTGCATAAACGGATTGCGGAAATAATGCGTACCGACGAACGGAGCGCTGAACGGCGGCCCGGGGTTTAGGTTGTAGTTACCTTGATTGAGCGAGCCGACCAGTTGGAACATCGCCGTGCCGCTCTCGGAAGCAGACGAGTTCCGGAAATACACCGGCTGCCATGCGAGAGCGCTCGTCGTATTCGACCAGGTGAGACCGTGTTGAGGAAATTCCGACGTTAGCGCCTGGCATGAATTGCCACACGTCGCTCCGGTCGAGCTGAAGAACGTGACGTTATTGAGATTGATATATGCGCCCGGAGCGAGGGTCGTGCTCGTGCTTGCCGGGTCGAGCTCAAGATTGCACTCGCCATTTTTTTGTTTCGTGGTTGCGCTGCACGTTACCGTCGCGTTCCACGTGTTACCACTAGAGTCGGTCGTGGTGGTCGTGCACAAGCTGCAGGGATTCGTGGCGCCGTTCACCACGGACATCATGATGCCGTTTCCGGTCGTGTTACTGACGTTAAAATTCGGTCCGGTGGTGAAAATGATCTTACTGAGATTATCGCCAAACCCGTTGTAAATTCCACCGCCGTTGTTCGTAAAACGAATCCCTTCGGTGACCTGGCTATTCGGCGTGATGGCCACCGTTGAACCGAGCGTGCCGGCGTTGTTGAATTGCGTCGTGGTGGAGTAACCGAGTACCTGAAAACTCTGCGATGCCACGACGTCGTTGTTCGTCGTATCGTACAACTGGACCGTAAACGTATGCGATGGATAACTTCCGGGCTGCAGCATATTGGTGCTGTCGAACGTAAAGACGTGGCTGCCGGCATTTCCGGCGATCGTCCCCGCGGCGGTCGAAAGCACCTGGCCTTGCGGGTCGCTGAGCGTCCACGTGTAATTCGAGCCGTTACTCGCACCTGAAATCGACGCACTCACGCCGGTCGCAGATTCATCGATGGGATTGTTACCGTCCCACGCAATGATGGTCGCCGGGGTCGGCGCCGGGATCGGCGCGGGGGATGGATTGATGTTCGCGCCGGTGCCGTCCGCGCGCGTGATCAACACCAAGCCACTCGAGCCCGTCAGCGAAACCTGCACTTGTCCGAGTCGAACGCCCTGGGTAAGGTCGTAGACTTCGATCGAATAGATCCCCGCTTTGAGCGTCGGGCCGATCGGCCATGTGACCGAAAGATTTCCTCCCGGAGCCTGGATGCCGGTCGATGCCGTCAGGGCGCAGAGCTGGTTCGCGGGCGGCGTGTACGGCGCGGGGAGCGGGGCCGGGGCGATAAAGACGCAGTTCGGAGCGACGGACGTTTGCGTGATGCCGACGACGTAGTAATCCGACTGCGAGACATTTTGAAGATAGATATATGCGTTGTTGCTCGTGCCGGCATCGAATTGGTACGTCTCTTGCGAATGGAACGAGTCCTGATAGACCTTGATCGAGAACACCTGGCCCGCATTCACATAGATGATTGCCGCCCATTGCCCTTTCGTCACGTCATAGGTTCCGAAAATGTACGTCCCTGCAGCACTCAGCGTCGTCGAACGCCCCGGGCCGTTCCCGCTACCGTGCGCGCCGCCGACCGCGGTGGCGCCGGCGTTGAGCTCGTTGCCATTGGTTGAGAAAACGTAATAATCCTGATACGTGTCACCCGCAGGCATGCTCGCTGCATACCACTGTAAGGCACAGCCAACGTTAAAATTATCACCCAGCGCACCTTGCGCAAAGCAGTTGGTGTTGGAGATATCGATGTACGCGCCGTTAGCTGCCAGCGGGTGCACGCGTGCACGTGCCATCTTCGGCGTGACGGTGTTCAGCGTGCTCGCGCGCGGAATCTGCGGTAGCCGCGACAGCGGAACCTTCGTGCCCGGCGGGACCGCGCCGATGTACTGTGGGTTCAAGGTGGGAACGCCCGGCACGGAAGGTTGGCCGATCGGGCGAGCGATCGGAGGCATCGTCACCGTAACCGGCGGCATGGTGACGCGGACGATCGGCTCGTGCGGCGGTACCCCACGCACCTGCGCGAACGCCGTCGCGGCTAATGCGATGAAGGCGATGAGAACGAAGAGCCAGGCTGCGCGCAGATGACGCATTAGTAGTACACCGTGTAGATCGCGTTGGAACTATAGGAACCGGCCGGAACGCTAATCGGAACGCTGACCGTTAAGGAGACGCAATATGTTTTCTTGAGCGTATTGGTATCGACCAGCGTCCACATGCTGCTGTCGTCGGCGTAGACGGCAAACGGCGAAGATGTCGGATGAGGGGTCGCAAGGTAATTGTCGCGCCCGACGTCCTTTCCGGGAAAGGTCGATCCGTAAAAGTCTGTTCCCAATCCATCCTTGAGCTGCCAATAGGTTTGAGTCGTATCAACGGTGACGTGATATGCGCACGGAACCGTGATGCTTTGCCCGGCGGCGACGTTCACCGTCACTAGACTCTGATCGCTGTACAGTAGGGTTGCCAAGGGGTTTGGAGAGACCTCAGCCTCCACTTTTACCGCTCTCTGGCTGCCTTGGGCGACGAGCATCGAGGTCCGTTCGAAATGCAGGCTCTCCGCATGAAATGACGTTTTGCCGGTCGCGCCGGCGAGCGCGAGCGTTCCAAAGACCCCTCCCGATGCCGCGTTCGGCGCGTGCAAATTGACGGCAAGCGGCGGCGCGACGTTGACCACGATCGTCACGCCGATCTGGTCGCGCTGCTGAACGAAGAGCGCTTGCACGGCTACGGGAAGTAATGCCAATATCGCAAAAGCGATGAGCATCCGCCGCATAAGGATCGTCATTTAGGCACCACCGTATAGACGATCCAAACGTAGTACAGGCCGCTGGTTGCGGTCGGCGGCACCTTCATCTGGTAGTCGTAGTAGAAGTCGCCCGTCGCGGCCGCATCGGCGGCAATCGGGGAGGGATAGGTCGTGTACGAAATCGACGGCGTCGTGAATTGCCCGTTACCGGTAACCGCACCGGCGGTCCGATAGAACGGCAATCCCGGCGAGAAGCCGGTGTTGCTATCCGCGGGAGAGCCGCTGGTTGAGTTGACGTAGTAGAGCGTTTGGTTGAGCGTCTGCGTCGAGCTATCTACCGTGTTGAAGAAATCCGCGGCGCCTTCGCCGTACAGATCGAATCCGGTCGACGAGTTGGTGACGACGTTCACGTGCGCCGCATACTTATACAGATATGTGTTGCCGGCCAGCACCGAGCCGAAATCGATCGGCGTCCCGGGGCCGGTTGCGTCGGGGCCGTGGACGGGTGCGGGTTGCGTACCGAACACCGCTTTGACCGAGCCGTAGCCGGCTGCGTAATTGCTCGTGAGCGTGACGTTGACGATCGCTTGCGCCTGCCACTTGATCGTGACCGGGCTCGAGGGGGCGGCTGCGCGGACGGGGCCGAGCGCAGCGAGCGCTCCCAAAAGGGCGCCTCCTACTGCTATCGACCACCGAGTAAACCTTTTCATCTGCGCTTCCTATACACTCCCTGTGCCACGCAAGCTCCGTCCTGCGCGGTATGCGGCTAATGAACTTCGAAGTTGATCTCGCCGCCGGTTTCGTTTTTTCCGCCGTAGTCGATCGTTGCGATGGCCTGATACGAGCCGGGTGGAAGGGCTTTACCCCGCACCTCGACATCGCGCTCGCCGCCGCGCTCTACCAATAAATTGTCCGGCATCGCGGTTTGGTACACCGATGCGCCGTTTTTCTGAACCGTTATTTGGCCGCGCAGATAGACGTGCGCGTTTCCGGTATTTTTGAAGAGCACCCGGAAGATCTGGCTGCCGGGAGCCTTCGCGCTGGTCATCTTGACGATCGCGCCCTCGATTTTAACGGTTCCGGGAATCGTTTCGTAAATCTTTGAAGCCACGCGAACCGAGAATGCTACGTTCTGTCCGGGTTTGCGTTCCGGTCGCGTCTGGAAGAATATGATGCCGGCATATTCGCCCGTGAGATGTTGGTTGGACGGAATGGCCAGCGTCAATTGAACTTGCTGTGAGGTTCCGGGAGCGATATCGAATTCACGAGGGCGAATCGCGGCCCACTTTAAGAGCGAGTACGGTCGCGAACCGACTTTGCTGAATTCGTAGTTGCCGCTCTGAGAGAGCCCGAAATCCACCATGGTCGCCTGCACGTGCGTCGAAGAGAAGTTGGAGTTCTGAACGGTGACCGGTACGTTGTAGGTCGTCCCCAAGGGGATCGAGACTTCAAACTTGCCGGGTGTCACCGAGAGCCCTAGTCCGACCGAACCGGCCGGGGTTGGAATCAGTGCCGCCACCGCCAGCAGGCCAACTAGTACGGCAATGCGTCGTGTCTGCATCATGTCGGCCTCTTCGCCATGGGGCCGCAAGCGGCCCCGTGACAAAGCGGTACGTTACCCTTCAGAGGCTAGTTGAGGGCCATCGTGTAGGTGACGACGCCCGAGTTTGCGCCTGTCGGCGCGTTCGGAGCGATCACGAGTTCGACGTCGGCGCCGAAGTTTGCACCGGCGGTCGAGGCTGCGCTCGCGTACAGGGCCTGCGTCGTTCCCCAGATGGTCGTATTACCTGAGCCGCACGAAGTGCCGCTGGCCGTCGTCGTGACGATCGAGGTTACCGAAGCGTTCGACGTACGCGTGCTTTGGGCAACCGCGCCCGTGTTGCTGTACGTGCCGTTCGGCAGGAGGCAGAGCATGTAGCTGCCGGGGCTCGTCGGAGCCGTGGTCTCTTGAACGTTGATGGTGTAGCCGAGCGTGTCGTTCGTCGCGACGGCGGCATTGATGCCGTTATCGTAGAGACAATCGACGTACTTCGCCGAGTCCGGGGTGACGTTGCCGAAGTTCACGGTCGAAGCGACTTCGCTGCCGGTACCAGCCGCGGTGCATCCGGCGCTCGCCGCGCCGCCGTTGGTGTTCTGGAAAATCGCCGGGGCGCCGAGGCCCTGGGTGCCGGTCGCCGAGTAGTTGGTCGTCAGAGTCATCGTGGCGATCGATTGGGTGTTCCACTTGATCGTGACCGTTCCGGTCGGGTTGGCCGCATACGCGGGTGCCACTGTAGTGGCGAGCACTGCTGCAAAGGATGCGAGTGCTGCAAATTTCTTAATGTTCATCGTCCTTATTTCACCATGCGCGAGAGTGCCATCCGTGGCAAAGTTCTAAAGCGGGGTTACATTAAACTTATCGGCAAGCGCGAGCCCTTGGTTAGCAGTACTCCGTGCAGAGGGCGTAAAGAAATACGCAGGCTGAATGTAAAGATGCGCCCGACCACGGGTTTGCCCAGAATCGTCGTGGTGCCGTCCTGCCACTCGATCCGATCGCCCTCCCGCACGTCCACCAGGAAGCGCGCGCGGACGCGAACGTACTGGCCGACGATCGGATTAGCAGGCTGCACCTGCAAGATCGCAATCGGCATCTTCGGATCGACGACGAGTTTCGCCGAGGTCGGCTTGGTCCCGGACGCGACGGTCGCTGCTATGGTGTAGGTTCCCGCCTTCGCTGTAGCGGGCACGATGACGTCCCCCACCCACGCGCTGCGGCGATCGTCGTACACGAGGTCGCGCAATGCTCCGAAGGCCTCGAGCCGGACGCGTTCGGCGCTCTTGGGAGCGTCGACGCTGACGCTCGCGATGCCGTGTGGTGGAAGGCGCTGCTCGCTCAACTGCACCTGCGCGGGCGCCGACGCGGTCGCGCCGCTTCCGAGGAACGAGAACACCACCTTCTTCTGCGCGTGCCCAACCAAGAAGCGCAGCCCGTGATAGTGCTCCTCGGATCCGAGCGCGACCGGCACGCTATCCGGCGTAGCTCCCGTGCCATCGGGGAGCGTCTCCGGATCGACGGAAACGCTGTAATCGCCCGGCGGAAGGTTATCGATGATGAAGTCGCCGCCGTCGTCCACGATCGCGGCATGTTCGCCGGGCTCGGCCACAACGTAAGCGTTGGGCACGGGGCCGGTCATATTCTCTGATGCGAGTTCCGGAGCGAACATGATCGAACCGGAGATCGATCCTAGCGGCTCGGCATCGAAGTTCAGCGGCGTGTAGACCCCGTCGTGCACCTGAACCACCTCCGTTTCGGAGGCTTTACTGAACGACGCGAAGGCCGGAACCGACTGCGGCACGATCGTGACCGTGTGCTTGCCCGGGCGAAGCCGCCCGAAGCCGTACGCTCCGGCGCCGTCGGTCTGCGAGTAGGCGCCTCCGTCCACGCGGAGCAGGACGTTGGGCAGCGGAACGATCGCGCCGGTATCGTCGCGGCCGTAGACGTGTCCGCTGATACCGCCAAAGTTCCCAACCTGGAAGATGACCTGCGCGGTTTGTCCGCCCAGGACGCTGATGGTTGCGATGGGTTGGTCGGCGGTCACCCCGCGCGGGAGCGACGAATTCTCGATCCGCAATTGGTGCTGACCCGGCGTGACGAACGAGAATTGGAAGCCGCCGGTTACGTCGGTGCGTTGAATCGTCTGGTTGTCGAGCACGATGAGGATGTTGCTCACGCCGCTGCTCGCGAGCCCGGCGAAGCTCGCATTCGTGCCCGCGTCCGTAAGAACTTTGCCCACGATCGTTGCAGGAAGCCGCGCGTCGGTCCGCCCGGTGACGATGCTGTTACCGTAGCTGAACGGCGCGTTGATCTGAAAGCTGAACGTTCGCGATTTGCCGTTGGCCGCCGGATTGAGCGGGTCGCGCAGCGTCTGGTAACCGATCGAGGTTTGGACCGAGATCACCGGAGAGATTTGCCGCGTAACGGTAAAGAGCGGATTGGTCTGCACCGCCGCGGATTGCGCGCTGTACGTGTGCGAGAAGGTCTCCGAGAGGCCGAGCGAAGTCCGCCCCCACGTCCGCGTAGCATTGAAACCCTCGGATGCAATGGTCGTGCGCCCGTAAAGTTGCGAGATCTGCCGATAGGCCTGATAGGAAGCACCGAACGTGATCGAGCCGAGCGGCTCCTCGAGCGACGCATTGAAGCCCGAGCTGCCGACGTTCCCGCCGAACGATTGGGTCGTACGCGAAGCCTGCGATCCGAGCAGCAAAAATCCATGGCCGAGGTTCGCCGAAAACTGCCCGATCGCGGTCCCGACCCATTGCGAGGCAAGTCCCGAGCCTCCCGTATTCTGCGATTGCAGACTGACCGTATATTGGCCGAATCGCGCCGGGCCGCCGTACGTCATCGATTCCTGGCGGTTCGTCGATGCGCCGCCGAGCGTATTCCCGATCCGCTCGCGGCTGATGTCGAACGAAAAATTCTGCAGCGTCGCGTTTTTGTGATATCCGAAATCTTCGTAATCGTCGCCGTAAATTTCCCCATTACCGAACGCTACGAAGTTGTTGGACACGTGGCGCAGGATCGCGGTCACGTACGTATTCGTGCCGCCGTCATCCAAACGCAGTTGATAGGTGAGGCCGGAGGCATTCGCGTCGCCCCCCTGCCGATGTTGCGCCGCGGCCTCGCCGGTGAGGGTCAACGGCCCTCGAGACGCCGCCCCGCCCAAAATCGCGGTCACCGATTTTCCCGTTTCCAGCCCGTTCGCGAACGCCAAGCCGGCTTCGTAGAGCGCGCCGTTCCCGAGGTGGCGGATGCGAACGCCGTAGAGCGGCACCGTCTCCGAGAGCGCCCCGATCGCCGGGCCTTCGTAAAAGGTGGCGTCGCCGGCCGGCAGGGGAACGATCATGAACGGGCCCCGCTGCGTTCCGCCCGCCGGGATCTGCCCGAAGAGCGTCAGCACCTGCGAGCCGTATCCAATCGCGTACTTCGGGGTCGAAAAAATCGCCTGTACTAGGCCGAGCTGCGTCCCCTGGCTGCCGAACCCGAGCGGCAGCTTGATATCGGTCATCGTGCTTCCGGTGCGCCGCGTCAGCTCGGCAAGCATCCCCACCGACTCTTGGGCGAGCGACTGATTCGTCGTGAGCGTTGACCCGATGAACCCCGACGGGCTGGCGCTCGGGGATGGGCTGGCCACGCCGAAGGGACTGTATTGCGTCGAGTTGATCGAACGCGAGCCGAACGAAAGGCTGCCCGAAAGGCCGAATTCGAGGGGTCCACCCCGCGTAGCCCGGTAGGCCTTCGGCGTGGGGGTCGCATTCGGAAGCACGATGCCTCCGGGCGCCACCGACGGCGACGGCGATGGGCTGGGCGACGGGCTGGCGACCGGAACAATCGCAACGGTCGAGGCAAACGAGCGAACAAAGCGGGCGACGGGTGCCATGATAGCGGCATAGGCGGGGGCGCGAAAACCGGCCGCATAGAGTAACCCTATCAGCATCGATCCCGCACCGAGACATTGGAGCAGACGGCCGACCAAGCGGCGCATGCGCCGGACCACGCAACTTCCCATCTTCTATAAGTGGGTTTCGACGCTCCGGCCGGACGTCTTAACGGGAGCCTTACGGGGTTATCGCAAACTTTTCCAGCCGTAGCGCCGATAGTAGGACTACAAGGGACTGTTTCAAGGAGGAAACCGCCTTTTTCATGGATGTGCTGGGGAGCTCGGGACTGATTCTACGGAATCTCTCTCTGGTTCAAAATAATTTAGGTACGGACGCTCACACGCTAGCAACAGGCTTGCGTGTGAATTCTGCTGCCGATGACCCCAGCGGTTATGCGATCGCGCAAACCATCCAATCCAAAGTGAACGGACTGCAACAGTCCGTGCAGAGCGTCCAGACGGCAAGCAATTTGCTCGACGTCGTGGACGGCGCACTCAGCAACGTCGAACTGATCCTCCAGCGCATCCGATCGCTCGTCGTTGAGTCGCGCAGTGATATCAACTCGCTGACCGATGTCCAAAACATCCAAACTGAAATCGATCAGCTGTTGCTCGAAATCAACAAGATTTCGCAGAACACCACCTTCAACGGCCTCTCACTGCTTAGCGGAAATTACGATACGGGCCAGGGAATTTCCAGCGTTCCCTACGGCGCGACGCAAGTGGACAACCTCATCCTTGCGCCAGGCGGTTATGCCGGCACATCGACGGTCGTCAACTCGCAACTTCCCGGATATGGAGCCGGGCCAGGGCCGCTCGTTGTCCCGGGAGATGGAACCCCTGGGTCGCCGGGCGTTCCACCGGTCGGCTCGTTTACACCGGCACTGATGATCTTTCAAGTCCTCAGCTACAGCGCCAACCAGATCGATCCGAACACCGGCATCAACGTTGGGCCCGGCGTGCTCGTGCAATTCACCGCGTTCAGTAAATCGCCGTCGATGGGGGCCGCGCCGACCTTTATCGATCAGGAAGCCGTTCCCATCAATTCCGGGCCAATTACGTCGTCCTATGCTACGCCGGGCTCTTACGCCAGTGGCGGTGGGGCTCCAGGCGCGACGCTCTTCAATTTCACGATCGCCAATCTTACCCAAGCCGATGTGGGCGCGACGATCGCGTTCATCAGCACTAACGGCACGCCGACCAATCCGAGCGGCCAAGCGCTCAACGTCAATGACGGCGGGCAAGAAGGTACGATCGTCCCGATCGACATTCCGTCGGTTAGCACGAACGCGCTCAACATCAGCGACATTTCCGTATTACCGACCGCCGACGTCAATCTCGTCAACCAGATCATCGGCCAAAATTCCAGCAACGTCGTCCCAGCCGGCGATGCGGAAATTCGCGTCGATGCCGCGTTGCAACAAGTCAACGCCGTGCGCGCGGTGATCGGGGCGCAGGCGGTCTCGTTACAAGAAGATGGGACCAACGATTCGGTGACCGCGCTCAATCTGACGACGACGATCAGCAATATTCGCGATGCGAATATCGGCGCGACGGTCACCGATTTCACCAAGCAGCAAATCCTCACGCAGGTCGGCAGCAAGCTGCTCTCGCAGATCGAAGTCTCGGCCTCGGGGCTCACCAGTCTCCTCATCGGAGCCCTGGGCGGCGGCGGGGCTAGCGTCAAGGGTTGACGCGGGCGCCTATACTAAGAAGTAGATACCTCGCTAGGTGAGGCGTCCACGCGATACATAGGCCGCTGCCCGGAAACGTCGAGAGACGCCAAGTGGGTAGACCAGACTGCGCCGACTTAAGGCGGTGTCTAACGCGGCTGAGGCCACTCCCGATGGGAAGTCTCTACGATGCGTGGTGCCAAAGCTGTGTGCGATTGAGGTAGGGTCGTAACGGCTGCATCTTTCCTCATTCACACCGGGCGCCAAGCGGGGCGAGCCGGTATTTTTATGCGTCGAAGTAGAGAGGAGGTGCCCAGCCATGTCGTTTCAAGAGGGATTCATCTCCGAACTCGTGGGGCGGAAAGCGACGATCGACGACCTGCCGATCGGCCGCATTGCCGACTTCTTGGTCAGCCAACCTGATGCCGTCTTCCCGCATATCGACGGCTTGGTCATCAAGACTTCGCAGGGCCTTCGCTACGCGCCGATGGAGAGCGTCATCGATGTCGATGCCGGCGGTAGCGTTGCCCTTCGTTTAGCGCCCAAGGAGCCGGCCCCGCCCGACGTCGACTCGCTCTATCTGGTAGCCGACCTCCTGGACAAGCAAATCGTGGACGTCGATGGCCGTAAGGTCGTGCGCATCAACGATATCGAGGTGGCGAACGCCGGCGGCGCGCTCCGCGTGGTTGCTGCCGACGTCGGCGTCGCCGGGCTGCTCCGGCGCCTGGGGCTCAAGGCTTTCGGCAAGCGCTTCACGCCAGGAATCTACCGTTCGGTCCCGCGCTCGATGATCGCGTGGGATTCCGTCGCGCCCATTCGCGACGCCAACCCCTCGCAGGTCAACCTTTCGGTGAAAGAGAGCAAGCTCGCACGGCTGCACCCCTCCGAACTCGCCGAGATCATCAGCGATCTCTCCAAGCGCGAAGCCGCCGCCGTCGTCAGCCAGCTCGATGACGAAACCGCCGCCGACGCCTTCGAACATCTCGACGCCGAGACGCAGCGCTCGCTGATCGAAGACATCGGCACCGAACGCGCCGCCGACATCATCGAGGAGATGGATTCCGACGATGCGGCCGATTTGCTCGCCGAACTCCCGAAGGAGCAGCAGAGCCTCTTGCTCGCGGAGATGAGCGACTACACCGCGGACGAACTGCGCGAACTCGTCAAATACGCCGAAGACTCCGCCGGCGGTTTGATGACGACCGACTACGTGTGGATCTATCCGCATCGCACGACCGAAGCGACGATCCGCAAGATCCGCGAAATCGCGCCGAAATCGGAATTCATCTACTATCTGTACGTCGTGGATAAAGACGACACGCTCCTGGGCGTGCTGAGCTTGCGCACGCTTCTGCTCGCGCTGCCTACGGCATTCATCGAGCGAATCATGAATACCGATCTCATCTCCGTACGCCCCGATATGCACGCCGACGACGTCGCCGCCACCATCGCCAAATACGATCTTCTCGCGGTCCCGGTCACCGATCCCAACGGGAAAATGCTCGGAATCGTCACCGTCGACGACGCCATCGATCAGCTGATGCCAGACGACGCCGTCAAGCGCCTACCACGCATCACGCGCCATCGCGCGGCGCATAACCGCGAGCACAACGGTTCGCAGCAATGAAGCAATCGACGAACACCTCCGCGCTTGGACCGCGGTGGCGCGCCTACCTGCGCACCGTGCTGATGTTCTTTTCCATCGTCGGCCCGGGCATCATCACCGCCAACGCCGACAACGACGTCGGCGGCATCACCACTTACGGCCTAGCCGGCGCTCAATTCGGCTACTCGTTGCTGTGGCTGTTGATCCCCGTTACGCTCGCGCTGATCGTCACCCAGGAAATGTGCGCGCGCATGGGCGCAGTCACCGGCAAGGGCCTCGCCGATCTCATCCGCGAAAATTTCGGCGTCAAAGTCACCTTCTGGGTGCTGCTGCTGTTCGTCTTCGGCGATCTCGGAAATACCGCGGCGGAGTTCGCCGGTATCGCTACGGCCTCGCCGATCTTTCAAACGTACGTCCCGCTACTCTCGAAGTTTCTCTTAGTACCGCTGGCCGCCGCATTAGTCTTTTTCACCGTCACGCGCGGCAACTATAAAGTCGTCGAACGCGTCTTCTTTGCCTTTTGTATCGTCTATCTCGCCTACGTCGTCAGCGGATTTCTCGTCCATCCCAACTGGGCCGACGTCTTGCATCAGACGATCGTCCCGCATTTCACACCATCGAGCGCTTACGTGCTCATGGCCGTCGGCGTCATCGGCACCACCATCTCGCCGTGGATGCAATTCTACATCCAATCCGCCATCGTCGATAAAGGCGTGACGAAGTCCGATTACAAGTACTCCCGAGTCGATGTCGTCGTTGGATCGGTGATTACCGATATCATCGCCTTTTTCATCATCGTCTCGAGCGCGGCAACGATCTACGTCCACAATCTCCACGCGCTACACCCCATTGCCATCAACGACGCAGGCGATATCGCCGCAGCCCTGGCGCCACTCGCGGGTAAATTCGCCTCGCTCCTCTTCGCAATCGGCCTGCTGAACGCGGCGATTTTCACCGCATCGATTCTGCCGCTCTCGACGGCCTATTACGTCTGCGAGGCTTTCGGCTTCGAACGCGGCGTCGACCACAGTTTCAAACAAGCCCCGATCTTCTACAGCTTCTATCTCGCGCTCATCGTGATCGGAGCGGGGACCGTCCTCATCCCAGGCTCGCCGCTGCTCGCAATCATCTTCTACTCGCAAGTCCTCAACGGGGCGTTGCTGCCGATCGTTCTCGTGCTTATGTTACTGCTCATCAATAACAAACGTTTGATGGGCACCTGGACGAACGGCATCTTCTTCAACATCGTCGCCTGGGCAACGGTTATTATCGTCGGATTACTCACGATCGTCTCGACAGTACAAACGATTTTCCCCGCACTCGGCGGAAGCTAACCGCGCGGAACGCACGTTCCGGTGCAACGGGAGCCAACGGGGTGCCTGATTGGGGGACCGCTGTTGGATTTTACATCCTGTAAAATCCAACGCTGCTACGTTTTTTGGGCAAAGCGAAGCTTTGAAGCGCTCCTCCTGTGCGGGCCCAAAAAATCGCAGCTCCCCCAATCAGGTACCCCGAGGACTCCCGTTGCGTCGGAATGCGTGACCACGCCCGATCACTCGCCGCGCGTAAACGCTTTCTTTAATTCGCGGCGTGCGGCTTCGGCGTTCGCGAAGCACCAGCGGTTGCGGCCTTCGCGCTTGGCGCGATAGAGGGCACGATCGGCCTCTTCCATCAGGTCGGCGATCGTTGCGGCATCGGAGGGATAGAGCGCGATGCCGATCGAGGCGTGTGCGAGGTGCGCGTGGCCGTCGATGACGACCGGATCCTGTAACGCCAAGTGAATCTTGCGCGCGAGATCCGCGGCATCGCTGGGGCCGTCGACGATGGGCTGCAGAATCACGAATTCGTCGCCGCCGAATCGCGCGACCGTATCGCTCTCGCGTAGCGTCCTTTGTAAGCGCTCGGCGACGACCGTCAAGGCCGCATCGCCGATCGCATGTCCGAATCCGTCGTTGATCGCTTTGAATTGATCGACGTCCAGGTACATCACGGCGAATCCGCGGCCGTAGCGCTTGGCCGTCGCCATCGTGTTGACGATACGATCGTTGAAGAGGACCCGATTGGGAAGGCCCGTTAGCGCATCGTTGAAGGCCATTTGTTCGATGCGTTCGTTCTGCCCGGCGCGCTCGAGCGCGGCCGCGACGAACAATGCCATCAGTTGAATGAACTCGCGTTCGCGCTGATCGATACCCTCGTGGCGGGCAAGCCGCCCCGCAAAGACGAGGGCGCCGAAAACGCCGTCGCCGAGGTTGAGTTGCACGGCTAGGTACGAACGCCAGGGAGCCGTCGCGCGCGCGGGGTCGTTCCGCCACTCCTCGCTCTCCATATCCGGGATCCACAGCAGTTCGACACCGCCGGCGAGGTGCCGCGAAAGCGACGTGCCGAGCGGGTAGTGCGTACCTTGCGAAATTGCGCGTCCGCCGCACGCGTTACGAATAAAGACCCGATCGCCTTCGAACTGCGTGACGTAGGCGTCGTCGAACCCGAAGAGCTCCAGCCCCAGGCGAAGGGCCGCGTCGATCTGCTCGTCGGTTGACGTGTCGCGTGACGCGGCGACGAGATAGAGGCGCCGAATTCGCTCGTTTTGCGTCGCGATCGCCCGTTCGGCTATGCGCTGCGGGGTGACGTTTTTAAAGATCGCATAGGCGCCCAGGATCGCGGCCCGCGCGTGAAGCGGGACGAGCTTGAGTTGCACGTCCAGCCGGTTTCCCAGCCGGTCGAGCAAAAGGGAGTCGGATTCGATGGCCTCGCCGCGCATCGCCGAACGGAGCGCTTCATCGGCGGCGGGGCGCATCTCCGGGGCGATTAAATCGATCCAGGGTTTGCCGACGATTTGCTCGCCGAAGAACCCCGTCTCGCTCTCGAGGGAAACGTTGATGCGTGAGATTTGGCCGGTCGCCTTGAGTTCCATGATGCCGTCGGGGTGATATTCGAAGAGCGATCGAAATCGCTCTTGATTGATGCCCAGCGACTCCTCGGCGGAGCGTAACGCGACAATGTCACGCGCCTGTGCGAAGACCCCGACGACCTGGCCGTCGAGGCGCGCCGGAAAGACATCGCACTCTACGGGGACGATCGAGCCGTCCTTGTGGCGCGCGCTGGTTTCGAAGTGGTCGCTTCCGCCGGCTAGGGCAGTCTCGAATCCCAGTCGCACGCGGTCGATATCGCTCCGCGCGACGTGGGTGCGGTACTCGGAGCCAGCGAACTCCGCGAGAGGGTACCCGGTTAAGATCGCGGCGGCTTCGTTGGCGTCGATGACGTGGCCGCTACGGTCGTACAGGACGATCGCATCGGGGGTATCGGCGTACAGCGAGGCCGCGATCTCGCGAAGTTTTGTTTCATCCATCGTTCAAAGAGCCGAAGCTCTCTTCGCCGAAAGGGCGCGCATGACTCCTGTGGAGGTCGTCGAGTTTGCCGAAGGACTGGCGCGCATTGCCGCCTCGGGCGGCGGTGCCAAGGCGCTCGCGACCTACGTCGCGCAACGCTTGCCGGTCGGCGTCCTCGTGGAAGACGCAGAATGGCGTCACGTCGCCACCGCAGGTGAGGCGGGCGTACCGTCGTCGGCCCGCGATCTCTTCGATCACGAATCCGGCGATGGCCAAAGCACGCCGCGAGCTCACCGCAGCGGCGACCGCGGGAGTACGCTACCGATCGTTGCCGGATCGAATCACCTGGGCTGGCTCTCCCTGTTTCCGGCGAAACGCGCCGCGCCGGAGGACTTAGGGCTAACGATGCGTCTGGCCGCGGCGGCGATCGCGGTGGAACTGGCTCGCGACGCCGACGGAGGGCGCGGGCGCCGGCGCACGTATTGGGAACGGCTCATCGCCGGGACCTACCCCGACGCCACGACCGCGCGGGACGATGCGATCGCGCGCGGGATCGCGCCCGCTCCCTCGTATATTGCAATCGCAATCGAAACCGAACCGAGCGATGAGGCACACGCGCCGTCGCATGCGGCCGACGTGCGAAGTATCGTCGCCCAAACCTTTCATGCCGGCCAGACGGATCTCGGGATCCTCGATCGCGGGGGAGCGCTCCTGGTGTTGGCTCCGGTAACGCGCGAAGTGGACGCCGAAAACGCGCGTACCGCCGCGACGCTGCTGCCGAAGACGGTCGGCAAACGCCTTGCGGGGCTGCGCATCAGCGGCGGCGTCGGAACGGCGGAGCCGTTACTGAACACGAACGAAAGTGTCGCGCGAGCCGAGGCCGCGCTGCAAATCGCTCGCAGGCTCTACGGCAGCGGCCACATCGGGCTCTACGAAAGTCTTGGGGCGTATCCGTTGCTCCTTGAAGGCGCGAGCGTCGAACGTTTGCGACCCTTTGCGGAGCGCGTGTTGGCACCGCTCCGGGCGTACGACGATAAACACCAAACCGACTTGGAGCGAACGTTGCAACTCTACTTCGAAACCGGCGAGAACGTTAAGACCGCCGCCGCTCATCTCAACGTCCACCGTCACACCGTTTTTTACCGGCTACGTCAAATCGGCGACATCGCCGGATGCTCGCTGGAGAGCCCGCACGACCAACTCACCCTTCGTCTAGCGATTGCGATCGATGCACTCCACACCATCTGAAGCACGGCGCCCCGCCACCAAGCGCGACGCTCTCAAACTTGCCAAAGAGCGCAACGTGCGCTTTATCCGTCTGGTTTTCGCCGATATCTTCGGCGTCTCCAAGAACGTTTCGATTCCGTTCGCGGAGCTGGAGGCGGCGTTCGAAGGACGCGTGACGTTCGACGGAGGATCGATCGACGGCTTCGTCCGCGGCGAAGAGCTCGACATGGTGCTGCGCCCGGATCCCGCAACGTTCGCGCTCTATCCATGGACCAGCGCGGAGGGCGCGGAAGCACGGCTCATCTGCGACATCGCGATGCCCGACGGGTCGCCATTCGAAGGATGTCCGCGCACGACGCTGCGCCGCACGCTCGAATCCGCGCGCGCGCATCTGCCAAATCTGCGGATCGGCTCCGAGATCGAATTCTATCTCTTCGACCGCACCCAGAGCGCGTTCGGGTCCACCCAAACCTCCGACGTGGGATCGTACTTCGATTTCTCCGCCAACGACCCGGGCGAACACGCGCGCAACGCGATGGTGGCGGCGCTCCAATCGATGGGCGTGCCGATCGCTTCGGCGCATCACGAGCACGGAGCCGGCCAACACGAAATCGATATCGCGATCGACGACGCGCTGGCGGCGGCCGATCACATTCTCACGCTGCGCACCGTTGCAAAACAGCTCGCTGGGAGCTGCGGTTTGGAAGCCACCTTCATGCCCAAGCCGCTGGAAGAAAGTGCCGGAAGCGGCCTGCACGTGCAATTCGATCTCGGCGAAGACGCCGATGAAGAGCGCATGCTCTATGCGATCGGCGGCTTGCTGGCGCACGCCCAGGCGTGCACGGCGATCTGCAATGCGACGGTCAATTCCTATAAACGGCTGGTGGCGGCGTGGGACGCGCCGATCTATACCGTGTGGTCGGAGCGCAGCGCCAACGCGTTGGTACGCGTGCCGCCCGCGTCGCGACCGCGTGCGATCGAGATGCGCAGCCCCGATCCAGCCTGTAACCCCTATCTAGCACTGGCGGTCCTCGTCGGCGCCGCAGCCGACGGCGTCGCCAACGCCACGCTTCCGGGGGCGGCGCTCACCGGATCCACCTACGATTTAGGTACGCGCGAACGGCGCGAACGCGGGATCGGCACGTTGCCGAAATCGCTGCGCCAAGCGATCGTCGAGCTCGATGCGGACCCGATCGTACGCTCGACGCTCGGCGACCATCTCTACCACGCATTTCGCGACGCGAAGCTCGCGGAGTACGAGCAATACCGGCGCGCGGTGCATCCCTGGGAGCACCGCGCCTACCTACGTCTCTACTGACGATACCGCGCGTAAGAGGTCGGCAACCAAGAACGGCCGCGCAAGGAGATCGTCGTAGGCTTCGGCGTCCGGGCTACCGAGGCCGATGTAGCGCACGCTGGTGCCGGGCGGCACGATCGCGGCGATATCGCTGCGGGCAGCGGTCGCCGTGTCCACCAGGACGACGTCACCATCTCGAATATCGCCCACGTGGGAGAGATCGGAGACGGTCGCACACTCGCGCACTCGATAACCGCGTGCGCGCAGTTCGTAGGCGACGAAACGACGCAGGCTCGCATCGGCGGTCACGACGGTTACACGCATCGAGTTCTGAGCGACCGCCGCTTCGAGCGTCGGTAATGTTACCGTGAAGGTGCTGCCCTCTCCGAGCACGCTCTGAACCGCAATCTTCCCGCCATGACGCTCCACGACCATCTTTACGATGAAGAGCCCGATGCCGGTGCCCGCAATTTTTGCGCGCTTCGCGTTTGAAGCTCGCGAGAAGCGCTCGAAGAGGCGCGGTATTTCGTCCGGCGGGATGCCCATGCCTCGATCGCACACTTCCACCAGAAAACGGTCGTCGTCCCGGGTCACGTTCACCTCGACCGGCGAACCAGGCACCGTATACTTGAGCGCGTTGCGCAGCAAGTTATCGAAAACCTGACGCAGACGATCCTCGTCACCTCGCACCATCGCCGGCGTACACGACGATGCGAACGCGATGTCACGCTCCGTCGCATGCGAGGCGATCGTCGATTCGATCAACGCGACTAGGTCGACATGCTCGTCGGCGATCTCGAGGTCTCCATGTTCGACGCGAGAGAGCGCGAGGACATCGTTCGCAAGCGTCGCGAGCCGGCCCGCACCGGAGCGAATCGTCCGCGCCGCGTCTACCGCGGCGGGGCCTTCCAGCGCCCCTTCCTCAAGGAGCTCGGCGTACCCCATGATCGAGGTCAGCGGGCCTTTGATATCGTGCGCGAGCACGGCGATCAGATCGTTTTTGAGGGCGTTCAACGCCAACACGCTACCGCGCTGACGCTCCAATTCGTCGATGCTCGCGGCTAAGCGCGCGCGCAAGTCCTGACGGTCGACCGCGTAACGCAAGGCGCGGCGCAGCACGACGTCGCTTGCGTGCCCTTTGAGCAAGTAGTCCTGAGCTCCAGCTTGCACGGCGCTCGTTGCCATGCCTTCGTCATCATCGCCGCTGAGAATGACCACGGGCACGGCGGGCGCAACGTCTTGAATCGCGCGCAGCCCCGCAAGGCCGGTTCCATCCGGAAGGCCCATATCGAGCACGACGACATCCGTGCGGCCGTTACCGAGTATCTCGATGGCCTCGGCGATACGGTTCGCCACGGCGATGTCGAATTCGCCGCCGTCGAGGACGGCCCTTACGTAAGCGGCATCGGCTTGGTTGTCTTCAACGAGCAGAACGCGCAGCGGCTTCATTCGGCCACGACCGGAAGTTTGACGACGGTAAGCCAAAAGGTTTCGATCGCGGCAATGACCGCGAGAAACCGCGTCAAATCGACGGGCTTTTGAATGTAACAGTTGGCGTGATACTCGTAGGCGGCAAGCACGTCGACATCGGCCTGCGAGGTGGTAAGAATAACCACCGGAATCGTCATCAACCCGGGATCGGTTTTCATCTGTTTGAGCACTTCCCGGCCGTCCATTTTCGGCAGATTCAAATCGAGCAACACCAGATCCGGACGCGCGGCATCCGCAAAACGGCCCTCCTGCCGCAGATACGCCATCGCTTGTAGGCCGTCGCTCACGACGGCCAGATTGTTGCGAACCTTCCCATCCTTGAACGCCTCTTGCGTCAATCGGGCGTCCGCGGGACTATCCTCAACCAAGAGGATCTCGACAACTTCGGAGGGGAGCGACACTACGATATCTCCGCGGGTAGTGTAAAGAAAACCGACGTGCCGTTTCCTTCGCTAGATTCGAGCCAAATCCGGCCACGATGACGCTCCAAGATCCTGCGACAGAGGGCGAGCCCGATACCGGTGCCTTCGTACTCATCGCGCGCGTGCAGGCGGGTGAAGATGCGAAAGATCTGTTCGTGGTACTGTGAGTCGATCCCGATTCCGTTGTCGGCAACGCGCAGCACCCACCGTTCTCCATCGCGCCGCGCACTAATTTCGACGCGCGGGTGCCTATCTTGATTGTATTTTACCGCATTGCCGATCACGTTCAAAAAGAGCTGCGAGAGCTGAGTGGGATCGCCCGTGACGGTCGGCAGGCTTCCAATGACCACGATCGCCGCGGACCGTTCTGCGATACGTCCTTGCAACGCCGTGACCGCGCGCTCGACCGCACCCTCCATCGCGACGCGCTCGAACGTTTTCCCGTGCGTCGTCACCCGCGAATACTGCAGAATGTCATTGATCAGTTGCTGCATGCGCTTGGCGCCGTCGACCGCGAACCCGATGAATTCATCGGCTTGCGCGTCGAGTTGCCCCGCGTAGCGTTTCTGTAGGAGTTGCGTAAAGCTCGCTACCGTGCGAAGCGGTTCCTGCAGATCGTGCGAGGCGACGTACGCGAACTCTTGCAGTGACTGATTGCTACGCTCTAAGGCGGCGTTGCGAGATGCAATATCGGCACGCAGCCGCACCTCCTGAGCGAGCCTGCGCCGTTCGCTGTTCACCGCCAACGCTCCGAATCCCGCGGTCAGCACGACGACGATGAATACCCAGCCCCCGACGGCGAGGTTCGCGACGTTGGCAATCCACTCGCTTCGACGCCGCAACTGTGCATCGATCGTGGCGGCTAGCGTGCGCATACGTTCGAGCGCCGTCGCCCCGCCACGGTCGCGCTCCCATTGCGCGTGTTCGACATCATAGTGCCTGACTTCGCTGAGCATATCGGCCTGCTCTGGCAAGCCCAGATCGTTTTCCAAGCGTTGGAGGGCGGCAGCGTACGTGAGGTGCGCGGAATCGTACTCGCGGCGAAATGCTACGTCACCCGTCATAGCGAAGCCGCGCAGGCTCGTACTTTCGTCTTGCGTCGCTGCAACCAGACGCTGTACGTCGACCCGCGCATCCAAACTGCGAATGAATATTGCGCGATGCTTTGCGATAACGTGAAACGCTTCGATCCCGGTCCCCAGCATCAACAGAACCAGCACGACAAAGAAGCGTGCGGTCGAGCCCGCGGGCCGGGAATCCTTGACATCGATCATACGAGCACCGACTCGCGCTTGAGGATCGCCCACGCCGCCGCAACGTCCTCGCGCCGAGTCCGGACGTTTCCGATCGCCAGGCGAATCGCATATTGGCCCTCGATTTTTGTGTGCGAAACGAACATTTCACCCGTCGCGTTGACGGCATCGAGCAAGCGGGCGTTGAGCGCCTCGAGGACCCGTTCGTCGTCGTTACCGCGCGGATGGTACCGGAAGCAGACCACCGAGAACGGGTGCGGAGCCAGGAGTTCCCAGTCCGGCGCGGCCTCGATCCAAGACGCGAAGAGTTGTGCGAGGGCAACGTGCTCGCGCAGCCGCTCGCGCAATCCTTCGGCACCGAACGACCGCAACACAAACCATAGTTTTAGCGCGCGAAAACGTCGCCCGAGCTGAAGGCCGTAATCCATGTAGTTGCGCACGTCGCCGTCGGTGGTGGTGAGATACTCCGGTACGAGCGCGAACGTACGGCGCAGCAACGCTTCGTCTTTGACGTACAACGCCGAGAGGTCCATCGGAACGAAGAGCCATTTGTGCGGATTGACGACCAGCGAATCGGCCGCTTCTACGCCGTCCATCAGCCAGCGGAACTCCGGTACGATCGCCGCAACGCCCGCATAGGCGGCATCCACGTGAAGCCAAACCCCGTGCCGCTTCGCAACAATCGCGATCGCCGGAACCGGATCGACGGAAGTCGTCGAGGTCGTGCCCACCGTTGCGACGACCGCGAGCGGGCGCATGCCGGCGGCGAGATCCTGCGCGATCTGCCGATCCAGCGCCGAGGAATTCATGGCAAAACGCTCGTCGCACGGAATGCGCACGACGTTCTCCTGTCCGATGCCCAGCGCGATCGCGCCCTTCTCGATGTGCGAGTGCGTGTGCTCGGTAATATAGACGCGCAGCCGCGGGAGATCGCGCCCGGCCATGCCCCGTTCGCGAATCTGCAGACCGAGCGATTCGCGAGCTGCGGCGAGCGCCGTGAAACCCGCGATCGAGGCCGTATCGTAAATAATGCCCGTCCATGCGCTGGAAACCCCGATCAGTTCGCCGAGCCAGCGCATCACGACCGTTTCGAGTTCCGTCGCGGCCGGAGACGTGCGCCAAAGCATCGCCTTCACATCGAGCGTGGCCGCCAACGCTTCCGCCAGGATCGCGACCGGAGCCGCGCTCGTCGCGAAATAGGCGAAGAACCGCGGATGATTCCAATGCGTGATGCCCGGGATCACCAATCGCTCGAAATCCGCGAGGATTCGCTCGAAAGGTTCGCCCTCCTCGGGAGCGTGGGACGGTAGGGAACGGATCAGATCGCCCGGCTTGGACCGCGAGAGCACGGGATAACGCCCCGGATCGCCGAGATAGCGCTCGATCCAGCGGGCTACGCTAGCAAAGTCGTCTCCGAAAACGGCGGGATCTTCCACACTATGCGGAGTTGGCGGCCCATGTGTCGAAGCCCGCCTTCGAACCCAGTAAGGAGATCGAGCATGAAATACCGGACGTATCCTAACAGCGATGTCACCGTCAGCGAGGTCGGCTTCGGCCTATGGACCACCTCGACCGGTTGGTGGGGCAACAACACCGACGACGAGGCGGTCGCGATGCTTCGCGAAGCGCACGATTTGGGCATCACCCTCTTCGATGCCGCCGATACGTACGGCAACGGGCGCAGCGAGGAGCAACTCGCCACGGCATTCTCGGGCGTGCGCGATCGCGTGGTCTATGCGACGAAGTTCGGGTACGATTTTACGTCGGATCCGGACGCACGGCGCGGACAGTTTGAATTGCCGCACGATTTTTCGCCGGCGTTCGTACGCAAGGCGTTGGAAGATTCGCTCCGCCGGCTCAACACCGATTACATCGACATCTATCAGATGCACAACGCGCGCATGGCGCAAGTCGCCGACGACGCGTTGTGGGAGCTCCTGGCCTCGCTCAAAGCCGAGGGGAAGATCCGCATGTACGGCGTCGCGCTCGGGCCGGCGATCGGCTGGCTCTACGAAGGGGTCGACGCGGTCAAGGAACGTAATTGCGCGACGCTGCAAATCATCTGGAACATCCTGGAACAGTATCCGGGCAACGAGCAGATCAAGGCTGCATACGAAAGCAATGCCGATACCGGATACATGATCCGCGTGCCGCACTCGAGCGGAATGCTTGAGGGCCATTACACCAAGGACACCATTTTCCCGGAGAACGACCACCGTCGCCATCGCCCGCATTCGTGGCTGCTCAACGGCGTCGACAAAGTTGAAACGCTGCGCTTCCTGGAGCGTCCCGATCGCACCCTCGGACAAGCGGCGATCCAATGGTTGCTTGCGGAACCGCGCGTGATGTCGGTATTGCCGAACATCTACAATCGCGAACAGTTACAGGAGTTCGCGAAGGCGCCGGATACGCCGGTTCTAACCGCCGATGAATCGGCGCAAGTCGCAGCGCTATATGCGAAGAACTTCGGCATCGACGAGCCTCCGATGAACTTCAAGGGCACGATGACGCGCGACGAAATTCACGCCTAGTGAGCAACGAAGCCGTTCTCACCTCGGGAGCACCCGCTCCCATCGGCCCATACAGCCAGGCCGTCCGCAGCGGCAAAGAGCTCTTCTGCAGCGGCCAGATTCCGCTCGATCCGCAGACCGGCGAGTTGGTCGCCGGCGACATCGGCGCGCAAACGCAGCGCGTGCTCGATAACCTCGGAGCCGTGCTGCGCGAGGCTGGGTTCGAGTACGGCGACGTCGTCAAGACCACGATCTATCTGGTCGACATGCAAGACTTCGCTGCCGTCAACACGATCTACGAACGCGCCTTCGGTGCCGCAAAACCGGCGCGTTCCACCGTCGCCGTCGCAGGCCTGCCGCGAGGCGCTCGCGTTGAAATCGACGCGATAGCACGCAGGAACTAGCCGCGTGGAGCACCTGGGACCGGGTCAGGCGCTAGCGCTGATCGCAAGTTTCCTGGGAGGCGCAATTTTTGTGGCGGTGGCCGCCCTGCGCCCGCCGCCTCCGGTAGCCGTGCCGATCATCGGCGAGCCGCACTCGCCGCGCGAGATCTATTGGCCGCTGTTGCTCGGTACCGGAGAGCGGCTCTTCACCCGCGAGCAGCGCCTTTCGATGCTGCGCGAGCTTGCGAGCAGCAAGACCGATTGGTCGATTCCGATCCTGCTCTGCGCGCGCGAACAGGAACTCGACCCCGATCTTTTGGCCGCCATCGACGCCGGGCTTCCCGCATAGTCGCGGTGAGGATACTGTTGGAGTGCGCGGACGCGGCGAGCGCGGGCGCGTATCTGGCGGCGATCATCGCCAGCCTGGTGCGGCCGCGGTGGTTAGGCGCGCGGACGTCGCTCCCGGGCGCAGCACTGATGTTGATTGGATTCGCGGTGCTACGCGCAATGCCCGAGTGGGCGTCCTATGCGGCGCCGTTTGCTATCGTGGGCGCCGCGATCGCCATCGTTACCGCACGGGGTGCGCTGCAGATCGCGCTGGTCGGCCCGCTGGCGCTCGCGATCGCTTCACTCGCGGCCGCCACGCTCGTCCCGGCCGCCTTGGCCGCTACGCTTCGCGACGCGGGAGCCATGATGCCGGCCCTACCGGGGCCGCTGCTTGCGGCAATCGTGGCGGGACGTTGGATCGCCGCGACTACTTTACGACGATCGCAAACGTAACGGTGCCTTGGCTCTTCTGCCCGGCATAGTTGATCGGATAGAGCGAGAACGTCGCACCTCCGATCGTGGCGGTAAACTTCGTCGCAGCAATACCGCTCGGATGCCCCGCATCGTAGGTGAACGTCGTTCCCGCGAGTGAGTCTCCACACGTTCCCGCCGTCGTTCCGCAGTTCACGTTGGTCGCTCCCAAATTGTTGGAGAGCGCTTCTTTGAGACCGTTACTGAAGGTTGCCCAGTTCGGAACGGTGGTTTGGCTCGTCGTGCTCTGCGTCCCATCATCGGTTACCACGAACGAGCCGGCGCCGGTCTCTAGGAAGGCGCTCGGCAACGTCGCTTCGGTTCCAAGGCCGCCGCCGGCGACGATGTTCCGGTAATCCACGGTATACTGCAGCACGCCGCCCGGACAAACACCAAGCGTTGGATACGTCGGCGTGGCACCCGCCGGACATCCGTTCGAGATGATTTTGAAGCTCTTCGTTAACGGCACAAAGCCCGCATAGAGTTCGTCGTGGGTCGCGTTGTAGCTGTTGTTCGGTGAAGCGATGTTATCGGTGGCTGCTATCGAAGCATCGTAGCGTTGAAACGCCACGAGCCCATTGGCGGGCGCCGTGTAGATCGTCCAATACCAATCGTAAAATTTGCCGCTATTTTTCTCCGCACAGTACGTTGCCGTGTAGGTGTTACCGATGGTACCCGCCGTGCCCGCTACGATCCAATTGTCCGGCGGCGCCCCGAAATTCGACGGTTTGCAGGTGACTCCGGCGTTGTTCGTCGCACAATTCGGCGTCGTCGGCGACGGTAGCGGGGGACCGGTTCCTCCGGTATAGTTATCGGCGCAGATTTCGACCGTCCAACCGCTCGGGGCGGTTGGCGCTTGTGCGGTAAGCGTGATGATGTGGTTCGCGTTGCTCGTCGTGTTGTTGTAGTAAAATGCATGCGGCACCTGGATCGTTACCGCCGATCCGAGGCTGAGCGTATTGCCGGCCGGGGACCCCGGCGTAGTTGAAGTATTGACCAATGACGTCGCGCCCGTCGGAATACCCGCGGCCGTGAAATCGTTATTGTCGGTCACGGGCACGGAGCCGTCGAAACTTCCGGTAAGATTTGCTCCGCCGTAAGTGGTATCGGCACTCGAATCGGGGCCCGTATACAATGCATTGGTTCCCGTCGCGCTGTAACACTCGGCACCCGATGCGACGCCGGGAATCTGCGTTGCACTCACAGTAGATACGACTCCGTTCTGTCCGTTCGTCGCTCCATAGGTCGTCGCATAGGTTGTGGTCGTCCCGGCCGCTCCGCCGGCGACGGTTGCCGTGACGGGGCTGCTGGTAACGACGATGCCGCCGCCGCCGCCGCCACCCGGCCCATGCTGTTGCGCGTACGAATTCGGCGCTGCGTTGGCGGTCGTGCCTGCAGCTCCGTCTGCGTGAACGGTGATGCCGCTAAATGCCGTCGGTGATGTAATGATGACCGTGCCGCCGGCTCCGCCGCCGCCGCCGCCGTCGTTGGCGGGCGCGAGGCCCGTGGTTCCGTCGGCATAAATCGTCGCCGCACTACCGCTGGTTTGCGCGATACGCATCATCACGACGCCGCCGCCCGTCCCGCCGGATGAACCGTAGTTATTGTAGGTATTGTTGTTGCTATTGTTATTGTTGGCGCCGCCGCCGCCACCGCCGCCCAAGAACGCATGCGCAACGTCGACAGTGGGGATGGCCGTGCCGCCGCGGCCGCCAATGTCGTGGAAGTTCCCGGGCGCGTACGACTTCGCAGCCCCGTTGACGTACGGATATTGCAGATAGGACGGCGTGTTACCGCTATACGTCGGCGTCCAGGGATAGCCGCCGTTCCCGCCGGAGCCGCCGTTCGCACCGCCGCCGCCGCCGGTGTTTTGATCGTTTGCGTTCGGGTCGTCGTCGGTGCCGCCGCCGCCGGCGTCGCCCGGCGCGCCGCGTGCTTGATCTCCACCCGGATACCCGTCGCTCCCGGTGTTCGCGATCGTCGGCCCGGTGGGCGTAGACGGTGTCGTATACGTGTTGTAATAAAAGGTGTAGTTCGGCGAGCCGAGTATGCCTTCGCCCTTCGAGCCGTCCGCCGGAGGCGTTTGCGCCGTTGAGGTTTCCGCGTAATCGCCACTGCTCCAACCCGCCGGCGACGAAGTCTGCACGGTACGAGCGCCACCGCGAAAGCCGTTGCCGGTGGCATAGATCGTGGCGCCACCTAAGTTCAAGGTACTCGCGAGGTCGAGCGCCGCAACCCCGCCGGTCTGCCCGTCCCAGTATGCGGCTCGGAAGTTGCCGCCCAGGGTCGCTGTGAGGAATTGCGGTACGCGGATGATTTGGAAGGTCTGTTGCCCGGCCGTTCCCGTCGCAGCACTTTCGTGATAGGTGTTGATGAGGCCGCCCCCGCTACCCGCTCCGGCAATCGTCACCGTGCTGCCCGCTATACCTGTAACCAGGACGTATTCGTAGAGCCCGGCATTCCCTTGCCCCGTGTAGCCGGAGCCGCTGGCGCCGTCGCCGTACGCCGAGCTGTTGCTCGCATCGAACGACCCGTCTTGCATTTGGATGATCAGCAACTCGTCGCCAACCGTCACAGCTGTGGCCGCGCCTCCGCCGGCGGTGTCTTGGGTTCCAAGCGAGAACGCGGTGCTTCCCGCAGCGATCGTCGTTCCGGCCGACGGCGCATAATAGGTATTGTACGTTCCGCTCAGCGTGCCGGGTGAGCCGTCTTTTCCGGGCGTTGCGCAAACGGTGGCCGCAAAAGCGGGCTGCATCGTTACGAATTGGGCGCCGATCGAGATGCCGGTTAGCAAGGTGAGTTGCACGAGAATCGTCGTGGCGGCAACCGCCTTGCGAGCGAGCCTTCCTACTGATGCCTTCATGCTACGGCTTCCCCCATCCGAAGACCCGGTCGACAAGCGAAGTCAGCATCACGTAGACGCCCTTACGATCGGGATGACCCGTCAGCGTCGGATCGACGCTCCCGGAGAAATTATAGCCCACGGCGACGCGCGAACTCGATCCGACCGCATAGCCGCCTTCGACGGCGAAGTCCGTCGCGCGCGCTTGAGCGGCCTGGGGAATCGCGATCGTTCGAACCGCAGCGCCGATATCGAAGCGTCGACCGATACTCTTGCGCGCGCGTAGCGAGAGATACGCCGTCCGCGCGGCATAGCCGCCGCCGTTATCGAGTTTGTATGCAACGCGACTAGCGAATTCGAGCGTCTCGACGGGGCGATACAGTTCCTCGAACGACACCACGCTCGCCGAACCCGGCGTAGAACTGCCGTCGTTGGTGCGCTGGTAACCAAAGAGCGAGGTGAAGCGATCGTTCTGGGTTGGGCGATAGGCCATCGAGATGCGATCGTCGATCGCGTTGCTGCCATTACCGTATGCGCGCGAGATACGGCCCAAGACCGAGACCTCCGAGGAGAGCTTACCGGTGATGCCCATGCCGATGGTCGAGCCGCCGCCGGCACCGGTTCGGTCCTGATAGGCGAGCGCCGCATGAATGCCGTTCTCGCGCGCGTAGGCGAGCGATGCGGTGTACACGTTAAACCCCGATGCCGTCCCACCGATTGCATGCGCGAGCTGGGCCGAGACGGCGCCGCCGAGATATTTGCCCAGATGCACCTTCTGGTTGACGCCGAGCGCCGAATAGATGTTTGCGGCGCTCCCGACTCCCGAGACGATATACTGCGAATCGACCGTGGTTGTGGGCGAGAGATCGTTTTCGATGCCGAATTGCATGATGTGGGTCGACGATGCCCCCAGCGCCAAACCGGACGTCGCATTCGCGAACGTCGCGGCGGGCTGCGCGCTCCATAATTCGCGCAGATAGGCACGCCCAACTTTGGAGAACCGATAGCTCACCTGTGCCGTCGTCCCCGATGGCTGGCTCGATCCGACGTCGCTCCCCGATAGCGTTTGCGTACGCGCGGCATCCATCTCCAACTGCTTGTTCGGCGTATACGTGATGCCAACTTCGGCCTGCGTCTGCGTGAGGTCGGCGAGCGGAATCACACCCGGCGTCGAGGACGGCAGCGGGGCGGGAGCGACGGCATTCTGTTTGTGCTGCGTTAGCCCAAAGAGCAGCGCATACGCTTTGCCGATCGCGACGTTATAGGTCGCCGAGGCGTCTGTTTGCGCGCTAGCCTGCCCCACGCCGCGGTTGGCCTGCCCGTCGAATGAGAGTGCGAACGAGTGCGTGCGATCCTTGCTCCGCGTCCATGCGAAGCGATAGGCAAGGAGTCCCGGTGAAGAGAGGCCGCCGAACGGATCGGCGAAACCGGCGGTGGTCGTTTGAAAGGCCGCATCGTAGCGATTACTTTCGTGCTGCTCGTGCATGACGAACGAGATCGCATCGCCGCCCGGTAAGCCGGTTACGGCCTGAACGACCCCGGGCACGACGCCGCGATTTGACGCATGCTCGATCTCCCAACTCCCGCCATTCCACGTCCGCGTAAACGATTGCGACACCAGCGAAAAGTTCGCCGTGCCGCTCGCATCGTTGACGTAGCCGGTCTTCAGTTTCGTGCCTTTGTCGCGCCCGAGCGTCAACTCGACGCCCGCGCCGGTAGTCTGCGAGAGGACGCCCGGGCCTTGGTATTCGTATTGAATCGAGATCGCTTGCGGATTGAAATTAGCGTCGAACGGCAGCGGCACGTTGATGAAGCGGAGCACACCGGTTGCGTAGTCGATGGTGTAGTCGACGTTCCGAATCAGCGGCGTCTGCGAGATGACGATGCCGGTGTGCCGATCCAGGACGATCAATTGAAGAATATCCGACCCGACGACGATGTTGGGCTCCAGTGGTTGCGCAAGCGCCGCCAAGCCGCTGATGGGCAGGACGAGGGACGCAAACGCCTGATCGTTGCGGGCCGTAAATCCGAGCAGGCGCAGGCGCCCATCGCGCCCGAGCGTGAGGTCGGTTTTTGCCCCGCTGAGCAGCTGATGGTAGGCCCCGATGGTATCGCCGCCGGCCACGACGTTGAACTGCCCCCACATCAGGCTGCTTCGCCCGCGCTCCAGACGCGCGTAGAAATGATCTGCGGAGTGGAGCGTATCGCCCGCCACGCTCGAATCGCCGTATGTGAGATACGGCCGCTCGTTGGGATCCGCAATAAACGGTCCGAAGGATGAGACCGGCGAGAGCCGATTTTGCGATTCGTAAGCAAAGGTCAACACCGACGATGCGCCGATACGCCCGTTGCCGAAGATGGCGATACGGCCGCGGCGCGCGCCGCCGCCATCGTAGATGCCGTCACCATCGACCGCAACCGGCAGCGAACCCGCACCAACCGAGATCAGTCCGCTCACAAATGGGGCGCGCGCATTCGGCGCGATATAGAGGCCGACGCTCGTCGCGATGCCGCCCGCGAGGATGTCGATGCGTAGCGGCCCGGCGACCGTCCCCGGGACGACGTGCAGGTCTTGCAGGCCGCCCACCGGCAAGGGCCCTTCGTAGACCAGGCCGCTTGCCACCTCCGCGCGATTTCCGCGATCGGGCGATGATGTGACATCCGGATGCGGATCGCCCGCCTGCGGCCCGGTACTCAACGGATCCGGTAGCAGGACGCCGCGGTCCGAAAAGTGCGCGTCGCCGCCGGCGATCGTGACGCGTAATTTCGTTCCGGGTATAGCCGCATGGCCGAAGCGGTCGAGGACCTGCACGCGCAGAACTGTCGAGGAAACGCCGTCGGCAATCAGCGCACCTTGCAACGCCGCGCTCGCGCTTGCCGGTTCATCGGGTCCGTACACCACTTGCGTCGACGAAGCGCCGCGCAGCCCACCGGCCCCGAGGGCGGTAATCTCCAGCGTATTCGGCCCCGCTACGAGCGGAACGCCGTAAAAGAAATACTCCGTCCGGCCGGTCTTTTCGTTGACCGTTCGCTTGCCTAAATGTTTGCTGTCGACGACCGCACCGTTCGCCCGCAGTTCTATGCCCGCGCCGCGTATCGTTGCCGCCGTCACCTGCACCGCATCGACCGGAGAAGCGCTCTGCGCGCTCGGGCTCACGAACGTTGCATGCAGATCGCCGGTCGCCGTATACGTGAGGTGCGAGAGATCGCCGTAAACGGTACGCGAAGCCGGCGGCGGCGGCGGTTCGGCAATCGTTTTCCCGCTAGCATCGAGGCGACTGGCTCGTACCGGAAGATCCGACGCCGCAAACAGCGCCGCGACGAGCGCGCCCGCGAGGGCACGCCGCACGAACGACGCGCGCAGCATCACGTTTTCGGTTCCAACGCGAACTCGATGTCCTGCATCGACGCATCGTCGAAAATGCCGTGTACCAAGCGTTGGAGCGACCTGTTCGAGGTAATCGGTTCGGAAAGATCGGTACGCACGGTCTTCGGCAGCGTCGCAGGATCGAGGCGCAGCACGTGCTCGCCCGGGCGAATGGCAGGGATCGAGAAACGGCCGTTCGCATCGGTGATAACGTACGAACCGTCTTCGAGGTAAATCCGCACGCCCGGAACGCCGGTATCGCCTTTGCCGAAGTAACCGCTACCGCGTGCGTCGATGAAGACGCGGCCGGTAAGGACGCGGCGCTGCGTAAACACGCCGCCGGTGGCCTCAACCGTCGTGGTCGCCGAGCCGGAGGTCGTCAGCGCCGTGCCGGCGACATGCCCGTTCACCACGACGGCATTGGTGAGATTCGTACCCGGCGCGACGCCGGGAAAGATCGTCGCGGCATACGTGATGACGTGCTTGGTTCCAGGATCGAGCGACGGGAGCGCCCACACCAGCGTGCGGCCCGACACCGTCGGTTCGATCGCCCCGCCGTCCATTCGGGCCGAGCCATTGAGGTACGCCATGCCGGAGGGCAGCGTATCGGTGACGGTCGTCGGCCCGATACCGAATCCGGACGCATTGGCGAACACGACCGTAAACAGGAGGCGATCGCCCGGGCTGGCCGCTTGCCGATCGACACTCTTAGTGACGTCGATCGTCTGCTTCGCAAAGAGCGGCAAGTTGCCGAACAGACCGAATACGTTTTGCAGCGCGACGTTGTTCGTCGTCAACGTGAAGCTGCCGGCCTTCGCAAGCGGTTGCCCATCGAGCGAGGTCTGCGTAACGTTATAGAGGACGCCTTGCGCTCCGGGCGTGATATCGAGCGCAATGCGACGATTCAGATAGTTAGGAGCGACGATCGTCAAAAAAAAGCGCGAGCCGCCCGGTGCGATGTCCGCAGGCGCGAGCGCGAATCCGTAGGTGCCGTCGCTTCCCGTGACATCGGGGTTTTGCATACCGCCTTGCACCGCCGAGAGCGTCCGCGCTTCCGCGGTGCTCTTGATAGCGCTCAGCGGTTCCGGCCGCCCGCTCGCGTCCAACAGCGTCACGGTCGCATCGGCAACCGGATGTTGGCCGCCTTCGAATCCGTCGAAGACGATGTCCGCCGCACCCGCAAGCACGCTGGCCGGCGTCGTGGTAATCGGCGGCACGCCGGTTGCAGAAATCGATGCGACGTTCACAAACGTCAGCCCGAGAATTTGGTTCTGCGGCACACTTGCATCGAACGAAACGTCGAGCGTCGCGCCCGGTGCCAACGTTGGGACTGAGACCGTGATCGTCTGTCCCTGCAAGGTTGCGGCCGCACCGGCGGGCTGCCCGTCGATGGTGGTGCTCGAAAGATCGACAGCCAAACCCGCCGGCACCGCGTCGGAAATAACGACGTTCTGCGCCGTCGATCCGCCGCTATTCATCGCGTCGATTGAAAACGTGACGGTCGCACCCGGCTGCGATTGCACGACGGTCACGCGGTCGACGGTCTTGGTCACCTGCGTGTTCGCACCGCCCGGGCCGACGAACTTGGGCGGCGAGGCGCCGACGATCCATTCCGTGCCCGAATCCGTTTGCAAGCCGTTGACGGTGCCCGCCACGGTCGTCTGAGCGACAATGTGTACGGGAACCTTGGCTCCGACAGCCATACCGGAGGTATCGATCGTTACCCGTACCTGCATCGACGCGCCCGGCGCAACCTGCGGCGAGATCGTTCCGGCGATCGTCGTCGGAACCGCACCGTTCGGTCCGATCCACGCGATCGATGTGACGGCGAGCGCGCCCGCACTCAGCGCCGTCACGCGGTAAGCGTCGGTGATGTTGCTGGCATTGGTGACCACAAACGTGCGGACCGTCGGCTGGCCCACGGGCGCCGTCTCCGACGCCGGAATCGGCGCCGCTTCTTTGGGCGAGACGACGATGGCCGCAAGTTTTGCGACCGTCGCCGTCACCGCATTCGAAGACGTCGTATAGTTGCGATGTGCCGCATCCTGGTAGGTCGCGGTCGCGGAGTTAGTAATCTGCGATCCACCCTGCGTCGCAGCACCGGTCAAGGAGTACGAAAGACCGCTCAAGAGCAACGCGGCGAGGAGTGGCCTCGTCATGAAGCCTTTCACGGTTTTCCGATCCTTACTTCACCGTAACGGCGAAGCTCAGCGTCCCCTGCCAGTCCTGGCTCGCAGAAGGGGCGAGGTAGTTTTTCGGAACCAACTGGAAGCCCGCTCCGCCGATCGTTCCAACGAACTTGGTGACGCCGGTGGAGAAACTTCCCGCACTCACGGGCGGAATGCCGGTGTAGTACGCATAGGTCGTTGCCGCGCGCGTAGTGCTGGTGCTGGTGGTATCGACCGGCGCAGCGTTGATCGTCGCGAAGGTGGCCCAGTTGTTCTGCGTAGCCGAACTTGTCGTAACGGTCGTGCCGTCGTCGGTTATGCCCAACGTTCCGGCCGTCGTGATGGTCGAATCGAACGAGACGTTCGTATCGGTCGTGCCCAGAACCAAGTTGCGGTAGTCGACCGAGTAGGTTATCGTGCCGCCCGAACAGACACCCGAGACGATCGCCGGGCTGAGCCCCGCGGGGCATCCGGTGACGATCGATTGCGACTTCGTCAACGCGATGAAGTTCGCGTAGAGATCGTCGTGCGTGTCGTTCACCTTGGTGGCATCCCCCGCGCTCACCGCGTGGATCAGCGAATCGTAGCGGTAGAAGTACTTGGTAGCGGCAGGCACGACATATTTCACGTAGAGCGTCGTCGTGCTTCCCGAAGTCACCGCGACGCCCGTTGCTGTAGAGGACGTCGAGCCGTCGGTTGCACCGCCGAGATTGGTCGAACAGGTGCTATTGGAATATAGCCCAACGCTCCAGCCGGTCACTTGTGTTCCCCCGGCGCTAAAGCTGCCGGCATAGGATTGTCCGCCGGTCGTTGGGACGCCGAACGCGGTCGGCGCGTACACGGTTACCGAATACGAGTCGTTGGAGTTGCCGTTATTTTCGAGGGTATTCGGAATGCAGACGGTCTGCGACGCGCCGGAGGTTTGCGTCGTCGCCGGCGATCCGAGTGTGGTTGAGGTATTCTGCGGCGTATCCGCGGCTTGTCCGATCGGGAAGGCGGTGAAATCGTTCGAGGTCGAAGCCGTCACCGCGCCATCGAAGGAGCCGGACGAGGCCGGTACGCCGAACGGCCCGACCAGCGCGTTGTACGCCGTCGTCGCCGCATTCGAGGTCTGATTCGAAGCGCCGCCGATAGGCGTGCCGGTGGTGCTGGGTGTGACGTTATTGATCCCCTGGCCCGCCGTCGTCAATGCCGTCGTGGACGTTGAATCGGGCGTGCCGCTCAAGGTTCCGCCGGGCCCGAGGATATGTTCCGTGGGCTGGTTGTCACCGATGACGCCGTTGGCCATATTGGTCACGGCGCCGGGGTTACCCGACCCGGGGCCGGTCGGCTGCGTTACAGAGAATTGGAACTGCAGAGCCGCCGCTGTGGCCACGTTAGCGTTACCCGGAGTCGTGGCGTGGCCGGTGTCGGCGCAGAGTTCGAAACCGCTGGTTCCGCCGCACAAGCCGCCCGAAACGTAGATACCGATGTAGTAGACCGAGCCGTCGGTCGGAACTTTACCGCCGCTTGCGAGCGTCCACCCGGACGAGCCGGTCGTGCTGGTGGTGTAGTAGATCGCGGTGCTTGCGCCGGTTGCGAACCCGTAGGTAGCGTTGGTGGTCACCGTAATGGTGCCGCTATTGCTCACCGCAAGCGGAACGGGCACGCTCCCGAACTGCGGAATCTTATCGGTGACAAGAATGCCACCCGTGCCCGCGCCGACCAAGGTCTTCGCCGAGATGAGATCCTTCGCGCTAAAGGCGCCGCCGTTATGCGCGGAGATCGTGTACTGGATATCGGTTGCGGTCGGCGTACCAACGGTGCTGGACTTGTAAAGGTCCAATCGCGCATCCGAGTTGATATTGTTCGTCTCGGTCGCATTCTGCGAGGCGGACGTCTCCAACGGAGCCGTGCCGGCGGCAGCCTGCGTGATCGTTGCATAGATCTGCGAGGTTACGTTGCTGCCGGTCGTTGCCGAGGTCGACATCGTATAGTACGCGCTGACGACGACCGAGGCGGTCGTGCCGGTCAATCCGTTCGTGTGCTGGAGCCAGTAGTCGAGCGAGTTGTTATCGGCCGAGCCGTCAAGGCTCGTGAAATAATATGTCGTGCCTCCGACGGTCGCCGCATACTTACACGGCGAGGCTTGCGAGCCGACCGGAGTCGTACAGGTCGCGGCGTTATTGCCCAGCGTCGCGAACGTCGCGTCGGTTCCGCCGAGAATCGCGTCGGAGCTCGTCGTCGGTGCAGAGGCGTTGCCGGAGACTTGAAAGTACCCCGAGGCGTTACCGGTATTTACCAGCGTGAACGTATCCGTCACGACCTGGCCGGGCGCGTAAGTCGTCCCAGTGCCGGCGGTGTTCGTCAGCTGCGGCGCGTTCTGCACCGTCGTGGTGACGATATTGGAGAGCGTATTGTACGAATTACCGGCGGCGTCTTTGTAGATCGCGCTCGCGCTATTGGTAATTTGGGTGCCCGGTGCGGTTGCGGTATCACCGGCGACCGGCATCAAAACGATATTCGAGAGCATCGAGAACGCGGCAAGCCAAACGAGGCTCCGCGATACGGTAGAGCGCATCATTGAACGCGAACCTCGTAACTAAATGTCGCCACACCGCGTACCGGGAGCGGTTGCTTAAGGCTCCATCTCACCGCGCGATACGATGAAAGAGGAGCTGGCTTCATCACCGTCTTGCCGTTGGCTTCCTTGACCGCGATCGTGGGATGCGCGGACCAGTGCGAGCCGTCCACCGTATAAGCGGCTTCGGACGCCCTGGAGGCGCCGTCGATTTTAACGAATGCCGTGCGATCGGGGACCCGCCCGATCGGAGCCACGCTGAACGCGGGTGCCGAGCCGGCGTTGGTCGCCTCGATCGTGTACTGCAACAGCTCGCCGGCTTTAACCGGGCGATCCATCGGCTCGTATCGCACTCTGCCGTCGTGCATCGAAACGATTCGGCCGACGAGGTGCAGGGCGATCTTCGGGGCGGCAGCCGACGCGGCGACCGTACATATCAGTACGACTGCTACAACGAGGGCGTGCATGCGGAGCATCCGCATAGAAACTCTCCTCACAAGGGCACGACAAGACCAACCTCGGCGGAAACCGCGTTATATAACGCGGACGTAACCGGGGCTCGACACCCGCATCCTAGCAGCAGAGCGAGTGGTCGCGGCGTTCGCCTTGGGGAGTTTACAGAAGGTTGTCGATATTAACGGTGCGTAAGCGCAACGTAAAGCGCACGGCGCGGGCGTAAACGCTCGCGTGCATAGCGCTCGTTCGAGAACGGACTCGGGCTAGTTTGAGAGCGCGCTCTTCGCCAGCTCGACGACGCTCGGATCGATCGCCGTCGTCGCGGCCTGGAACTGCACTTTCGCCAAATCGTGATGGCCCTGCATCACATACGTTTCGCCCAGCAGGTAGTGCATCCAACCGTCGTCCGGCGAAACGGCCAGCCCTTCGAGAAGCGCCGCTTGCGCGAGCTGATAGAGGTGATGCGTCTCGTAGGCTACCGCGATATTGAAGTAGGCGTCGCGTCCGTAAGGCCATACCCGGATCGCCTGCGCGTAATAGGTGACCGCCGCTTTCCAGTCGCCGCGGTCGTCTTGAATGTAGCCGAAATTAACGATCGCCTCCGGGCGTTCCGGCGCGTACTGATAGGCTCGCTTCAAGATCGGCAGCGCGAGATCGTCGCGATGAAGATCCATGTAGGCCACGCCGAGATTATCGGTGCAAGAATAGTTGAACGGATCGAGCCGCAAGCACGTCTCGAATTGGTCGATCGCATCGGTCGGGTCGTGCAGATCGAGAAAGACTAAACCCAGGCCGTTAATCGCCGGGATCGACGTGGGGTCGAGATTGAGCGCCCGGCGGTAACGTCCCAGCGCTAGCGTCGGATGATAGAGCGCCGCATAGACCTGCGCGAGTTCCACGACGAGATCGGCATCGCTCGGATTCTTTTCGACCGCCTGTTCGACCTGAAGGCGGTATTGCTGCAGATCGCCCTTGCGTTCGTGGAGTGCGACCAGGTCGCCGACCGATGAAATACCCGGCAGGCTCTTGTTGAATTGATCGATGGCGTCGTCGACGCGATTTTCGGCGGCGTAAACGGTTCCTAAGCGATTATGCGTCTCGCGATCGCGCGGATCGATATCGAGCGCCTGCCGATACGTCGCCTCCGCTCTGCCCATTTGGCCCGCCCGGTAATACAGGTCACCCAGAAAGCGCAACGCATCGGGCTGGCCGGGGTGCCGTGCAACATACAACTCCATGGAACTGAGCGCACCGGTCAGGTTCCCCGCGGCAATGAGCTGCCGCGCCGCATGAACGGCCTCGTTTGCCGATTCGGCACGCGCGGGCAAAGGCGTCATAGCCGCGACCAACATCAGAACCAGCACGAATATGAGAGCGCGGCGCACCATGGAATTACCCTCCGCTTCTGCGACCATTCTACACCCATAATGCGTCGAACAGGCCATGCGTGACCGGCACAGTCCCGGGAGCCGGGCAAGGCGCGAACCCCAGGCGAGGCACACGGTTGGGGGAGCTGCGGTTTTTTGGGCCCACACAGGATGTGTGTTTCAAAGCTTTGCTTTGCCCAAAAAACGTAGCAGCGGTGGATTTTACAGGAGGTAAAATCCAACAGCGGTCCCCCAACCGTGTGCCTCGCCTGGGGTTCGCGCCTTGCCCGGCGACTAGCGCCGAACGTTGGTATTGATACGTTCGAGGAACGCCACGAACGCAGCGCGGTCTCGGGTTGAAAAGCCTGTGAGTGCGCGCTCGGCCTCGTCGCTGAATAGGCGAGCGACCTCGGCTTTTTTGTTCGTTCCAAGGGGCGTGAGCCGAATGCGTATGGAGCGCGCGTCGGTTCCGTGCGCTTCGCGTTGTACCAAACCGTCGCGCACCATTCGCTGCACGGTGCGGGTGACGGTCGGCATCTCGACTTCGAGCCGATCGGCGAGTTCGCGCGGTGTCGACCCGTCGTGATCCCACAGGACGCGCAGCACTTGGTACTGCCCCAACCGCAAGCCGTGACTTTGCAGAATGCGGTCGAGCCGTGCGCGTAAGCCGCGAACGGCGCTCCCGAAAACGGCAAAGAAGTCTTGGCTCATCGCACGAGCGGCAGAATATTGCTTGGCGTGAGGGGATAAAAGGTCATCACGATCACGACGACCGCGCAGATCACCGCGCTCGCCCACGCGAGAGGCACCGCCGGAGCGGCGTCGTGCGGGTGCGCGTGCTCGTCGCGAGCGTACATCGCGCGCACGATCTTCGCATAAGCGTAGAGCGAGATCGCCGTGCCGACGATCAGCACGCCGCCGAGCCATGCATAGCCGTTGCTCACGCTGCTCGAAAGGATCAAGATCTTTCCGAGGAAGCCGGCGGTCGGCGGTAAGCCGGCCATCGCGATCAAGAAGACGCTCATCAACGCAGCCGCCAATGGGCGTCGCTTGGCCAAGCCGCGATAGTTGGCAAGCCGCGAGCCTTCTTCGCCATCGCCCGACAGTGTTGCGGCGATCGCAAATGCACCGAGGTTCATGACCGCGTACGCCACGAGGTAGTAAATGGCGTAGCGCAATCCGAGCGCCGAGCCGCCCGCGAGCGCGGTGAGGATATAGCCGACCTGCGCGATGCCTGAGAACGCGATCAAGCGTTTGAGATCGTGTTGCGCCAGCATTCCGACGTTGCCGGCGATCATCGAAATCGCAGCGATCACCCAGATCGGCAGCAACAGCTTTTCGGCGATGGTGCTGGGGACCGCGGCATAGATGAAGCGCGCCAATACCGCAAGCGTTCCCGCTTTGGTGGCAACGCTCATGAACGCCGTTACGGGCAAGGGCGCGCCTTCGTACACATCGGGTGCCCAGGTGTGAAAGGGGACCAAGCTGAGTTTGAACGCGATGCCGACGAAGAACAGGCCCGAGCCGACCCAATAGAGCGGCGACACCGCCAGCGCCGGCGCGACCAAGGCGGCGAGTTGCACGCTGCCGCTTGCCCCGAAGAGCAGCGCCATGCCGTAGAGCATGAATCCCGATGCGGTCGAGCTAAGAATAAGGTACTTGAGTGCCGCTTCGCGCGCGGTCGGCCGGTCGGAGAGGCCGCACAGGCAGTAGAGCGCGAGCGAGAGCAATTCCAAGCCGAGAAAAATCGTCATCAGGCTGGCAGCCCCAGCCATGAGCATCGCACCGCACGCCGACCAGAGCATCAGCGCCACACCGGCGGCGACGCGCGTTTCCTTGCCGATCGCGGCGAAGAGGACGAGCGAACCGAGCACCGCTATGAGGACGATCTCCTGAAAGACGGTGCTGAAGCCGCCTTGCACGAACGCGCCGCCGAAGGCTGCGTAATTGACGCCGTACCCCCGCGCGCAGACGAACGCCGCAACCAGCGTCCCCGCGATACCGATCGCGATCGAGGCGTTACGCGGCGCGTGATCGCGCGCGGCCAAATCGACAAGCAGAACGACGAGCGCGGTGACGGCGACGATGCCCAGCGGGGCAAGCGCGGCCCAATCCGCACCGCTCACCATGTTCGTCATCGTGCCCCTCCTAACGTGGTTGCGACCGCGCTATACGCGGCGGTATCGAAGGTTGTTAACGCATGCGGGTTGACGCCGACGAAGACGAGCGCCAGCACCAGCGGAATAAGTGCGAGCCCTTCGAGCCAACTCAAATCGCGGCGAACCGGAAGATCTTCGCGTTCGGGGCCGTTCATCACGCCCTGCAAGAGCCGCAGCATATATGCAGCCGCTAAGACGATCGGAATCAGCGCGAGAATCGTCGGCCAGACATATCCCGCCGAGAAGACGCCGGTCAAGATGACGATCTCGCCCGCGAAGCCTGCGAGGCCAGGGAGCCCGAGCGCAGCCAGCGCCGCGATGCAGAGCGCGCCGGCCAAGCGAGGATTGGCTTTGCCGATGCCGCCTAGTCGCAAGAGAGATCGCGTCTCCTCGCGCTCTTCGACGAACCCGATAATCAGAAAGAGCGCCGCCGAGAAGAGCCCGTGAGCGATGATGTAGATCATCGCTCCGCGCAACGCCATCGCGTTGAATGAAGCGATCGCCACCACGATCAAGCCCAAATGCGAAAGCGACGAATATGCAACGATGCGCTTGACATCGGTCTGCGTCAACGCTGCGAACGCACCGTACAGCAGCGAAATCACGCCCAGCACGATAAGGATACCGGCGTAGGCTTTGAGGTAATCCGGCATGAACGCCATGCAGATTGCGATGAAGCCATAGAGGCCGGCCTTCGATTGCACCGCGCTTACGACGGCGACCATCGGAGCGGGCGTATCCGCATACGTCAGAGGCATCCAGGTATGCAGCGGCCAGACCGGCGTCTTCACCAAAAACGCCACGGTGAATCCGGCGAAGATCCAGGGCACCCAGGCCCCGACGAGGTGTGCGCTCGTACCGATCACATCGGTCGATCCGTTGAGGACGCCGAATGCGGCCGTTGCCAACAGCAAGGCAAGTCCACCGGCAAAATTATAGATGAAATACCGCCATGCCGTCGCCCGATGCTCGCCCCAGCCGATCAGGCCGAAGAACACCGGCAGAAGCATCAAGTCCCAGAAGAGCGCGAACACGAGCAAATCGCGCGCGAGGAAGAGGCCCAGCATCGTGCCTTCGAGCATGAGCAGCAGCGCGATAAAGTCGCGCTGCCGCGGAAGATTGGTCGCCAGCACCGCACAGGCCGTGCAGACGGCCAAGAGGGCGGCGATCCAAAATGAGATATCGGTAGTACCGAAATGAAATGCAGCAACGAACGGCCGCGAGAGCCAGCGCACGCTCCACTCTTGATTGCGCGTGAGGATCAGGAGCACGAGGCTCAAGGTCGCAACCGCGGCACCGAAGAGTTTAGCCACCACGGGATTTTCGCGTGGGAGTACGTAGCACGTCGCTCCCGCCAGCAGCGGCAGCGCGATGGTGAGCAGCACCAACCAGTCGCCCATTAGTGCGTCCCTCCGACCAGCGCGTAGTAGGCAATGAAACACGCGGCTCCCGCCACGATGATGAACGCGTACGCGCGCACCAATCCGGTCTGGAACGATCGTGTGAGCGCTCCGAGCCATCCGGCGGAAATCGCGGTCTCGCGCACGGCGCCGTCGATCGCATGTGGATCGACATAGCGCGAGAAGAATGTGCCGAGCGCCTTGGAGCCGCGCACGAAAATCAGGTCGAGCGCCGCATCGAAATAAAAGGCGTTGCGCAGGAGCGCGGGCATGCGGACCGATTCGTCACGCAGACGGGCCACCGCACCGGCGCGCGCGGCGACCGTCCCGTATCGAACGTATGCGATGGCGGCTCCGAGGAGCACGACGAGCAGCGCCACGATGCCGGTCACGCCTTCGCTAATGGCCGGGACCGGAAGCGAGCTCGGGACGAACTCCGCAGCGAAGAAATGCGCCCACGGGGAGTTATCGCCGCCGAACATCAGCCATCCGGCGAAGACCGTGGGAACGATGAGGATCGCCACCGGCACGTTCATGATCCACGCGGGGGCGTGGCCGTGAGATGCATGCGCGTCGTGAACGTCCGGCGTTCCCGCGAGTTCGGGGTGCCGGATGCCAAGATCCGACGGATCGACGTTGCCGCGATATTCGCCTAAGAACGTCACGAACAGCAATCGGCACATGTAGTAGGCGGTGATGCCGGCCGTCACGATGCCTACGGCGTAAAGCCACGGGTGGCCGTGCTGCAGGGTGCCGTAGATCACTTGATCCTTGCTGAAAAATCCGGAAAACGGCGGAATGCCGCAGATCGCGAGAACGCCCGTCAACATCGCCACGAACGCAAACGGCAGCTTCTTCACCAAGCCCCCCATGCGCCGCACGTCCTGTTCGTTCGCGAGCGCGTGAATGATGAGGCCCGCGCCCAGGAAGAGTTGCGCTTTGAAGAACGCGTGCGTAAAAAAGTGCGCGACGCCGCCTTCGTAAGCGCCCACGCCGACGCCCATGATCATGTAACCGATCTGCGACATCGTCGAGTAGGCGAGAATGCGTTTGATATCCCATTGCGCGCATCCCAAAACCGCACCGACGATTGCGGTAAGACCGCCGACCGTCCCGACCAGGAGCTGCGCGTCGCTGTTATGGCTCCACAGGGGCGCGCAGCGCGCGATCAAATAGACGCCGGCGGTAACCATGGTGGCCGCGTGGATCAGTGCCGAGACGGGCGTGGGGCCCTCCATCGCATCGGGCAACCACGTGTGCAGCGGAATCTGCGCCGATTTGGCAGCGGCACCGATAAAGAGACACAAGCAAATCGCGAACAAGGTTGTCGAGCTGAACGAGCCCGCGGCGGCAAACGCGTCGCCGAATCCGATCGAATGAACGTTCGCGACGATCAGAAAGATCGCCAACATGATGCCGACGTCGCCTACCACGTTGATGACGAATGCCTTGCGCGCCGCGGCAACCGCGGTCGGCTTGAAAAACCAGAACCCGATCAAGAAATACGATGCAAGGCCGACCAGCCCCCAGCCTACCAGCAAACCGATAAAGTTGTCGGAGAGCACTAGCGTGAGCATCGCAAACACGAAGAAGTTCATGTACGCGAAGAAGCGCGCGAAGGCGCCGTCGCCGTCCATGTAGCCGATCGAATAGACGTGGATGAGGCAGCCGACGCCGGTGATGATCAGCGCCCACAGCAGCGAGAGCGGATCGAGCAAGAGGCCGA
>Ga0207416_1000573_pt1 | contig 60602 bp, 61 predicted proteins | sample PaiPotPPM11metaG_FD_184107 | JGI IMG/M metagenome (GOLD analysis project Ga0207416, IMG submission 184107) | Iron sulfur acid spring bacterial and archeal communities from Banff, Canada, to study Microbial Dark Matter (Phase II) - Paint Pots PPM... ... | reverse complement strand
GTGGAATCCCCTGCTACCACCGTTCCTGATGAGGGGGTGATGGCGAGGGTGAAGTCAACGCCGTTGCCGGTCAGGGTCGCGTTCAGGCCGTTGTAGAGGAGGTTGGTGGAATTGACTCCGACTGTTCCTGGCTGGGATCCGATGGCGGTGGGCAGGAAGGTGACCTTGATGGGGCAAGTTGCGCCGGCAGCGATGGTCGCGCCGCATGTGGCGGTGCTGACGGCGTATTGGCCGGTGGTGACAAAGGTCGGGACCGGCAACGGACCGGCGGCGATGCTGGTCAGCGTGATGGTTTGCGATGCGGAGTTGCCGATGTCCAGGTTTCCGAACGCGAGCGTCGTGGGCGAGATAGAGTAGCCGGGCGTTCCGGTGCCGGTGAGTGTGGAGTTGAGGGTAAACCCGGAGGCAGTGACGCTGAGCGTTCCAGTCTCCGGGCCGAGGATGGTGGGCGTGAAGACGACGGTGACGGTGCAACTGCCGCCGCCGGGGACGGACGCTGGGCAGGTGTTCGCGGTGATGGCGAAGTCGCCGCTGGCTGAGACAGACGAGATTGGCGCGGTGAAGCTGGAGTTGTTGGTCCAGGTGAAGGTTTGCGCGGGGCTGTGGAAGCCAATGGCCTCAGAGCCGAAGCTTTGTGTGGTGGGGTTGAGAGTGGGCTGGCCGCCTTCGCTGGTGAGTTCGAAGAGCATGTACTCGAGCAGCTTCTCCTGCGGAGTCATGGTGCCGGCGACGCATTCCGAGGGAAAGGCCTGGTTGGGTGAGCTGCTGTTCCCTTCCACGTGGTACTCGTTGAAGAGGACACGGCCGCACTGGTTGGTGGTCGCAGGCGGGCCGATGGGCGTGTCAAAGACGAATTGCATGGTTGGGTTGTTGTAGGTTGCGTCGTTGAGGTCGAGCCAGTCCTGGGTGGGCGCGATGACACCCTTGGTATCCACGCGGAGCGTGTTGATGGCCATCTGTCCAGGGGCGGTGGACGCGCCGACATTCTGCAGCCAGGTGGAGAGGGTTTGGCCTCCCGAGAAGTTGGCGTTGACGGTCGCCGTACCGGCGGTGATTGAGGTTTGCTGCGGGGACCAGTTGGCGACTCCGTTGAAGGGCGGGTTTTGCCACATCCAGGTGTAGGCGTAGTGACTGGAGTAGACGCGTCCGCCGGAGTTGGCGAAGTTGATGAGGTTGGCCAGTTCCTGCGCGGGCTTAACGTACGGGCTGCCTTCGCAGGGGAGCATGACGACGTCATACTGATTGAGGTTTGAGGCGTTGCCCATCAGAGAAGCCTGGGTGGGTGTAGCGGAATCGATGATCGAACCTGAGCCTGACGCACCGCCGCCGCCGAAGAGATTGATGCGGCCAGTGCCGGTGGGATCAGTAAACTCCGAATCGTTGATGCCGACCTTGCGCAGCACGCACTCGACCTGATCCACGGAGCCGGTGGCGATGGCAATCTTGGGGATGTCGCCCTGGCTCTGGTTCTGCGGCATGACGGCCATCGTGGCCGGCACGGCGGTGTTGGTGCATGCGGTTGTTCCCGACAGCGTGAACTGGCGCCGCCAGCGGCCGGAGATGATAACGATCGGAATATTGGCGCCTACAGGCACGTTGCTGAGCGTGAAGTTGCCGTTGACGTCGGTCTCGGTGCCGACGAGGGGCGATCCGGAGGGAGGCGCGCCGACGACCGGGCAACTGACACCGGGAACGAATGCGTCCACTGGCGCGTTGGGGATGTAGACGGTGACGTTGGGCAGTGGGTCCGTGCCATTGGGCGCGTAGACGGTTCCGGTAATCGTAGTGGTGGTGCTGCCGGGACAGCTTACCTGCTGGCATTGGAGGCCAACGCAGGATTGTCCCATGGCGGCATCTGCCCCGAAGCCGAGCCCGAGCACGACACATAGCAGTGCGGAAAACCGATGCATAACCAGTCAGCCAGTGATACATGAGACTGGGCTCAAAGTGCAAGAGATTACGGCGTGCTGCACGATTCGTCACATTTGTTTCGCACTTCGGTAACCTAATCGGCTGCGGAAGCGATTCTCGCGTAATGGGAGAGAAGTTCAACGTCAGATAACTGACGCGCATGGCTGTCCGCGGTGATACTCTGGCGCAGCCGTGTAATCGACATCATGCAGGAACCGTCTAATGCCGGGTAGGAGAGAGGGATGAACGAGGAGCTGCGCCAGGGAACGACGCTCCCTGGCCGCCGAAGACAGAATGGGGCTTGCACCTCCTCGGGGTTGCGCTGGTACGCGGTGGCTACGACTGCTCTGCTGGCGTGGGTAGCGGTGTGTTTGCCTCCACAGGCGCAAGCGCAATCGCAGACCACGGCGAGCCGCATCGGCGATCTGCAGGTAGGCGGCGGTTTCGTGTTCGCCAAATCCGGTTACAATTTCACGCCGATCCACCTGGTAGGCTTCGGCGCGTACGCAACGTTTGACCCGAGAAACCACTGGGGCGGCGAAATCGATTTCCGCAACGTAAAAGGGACCGAGGACTCGACGATCTACGAGCGGACCTATCAGATCGGGCCGCGCGTGTTTCTTCACCATGGACGGCTCGCTCCGTACGGCAAGTTTCTGATTGGGCGCGGCGTGTACAACTTCACCAACAGCGTCGCAAACGTGGCGTACAACATGTACACCTATGGCGGCGGGGTGGATGTCCAGGCCACGCGGTCGATCAATGTTCGCGGCGACTACGAGTATCAGAACTGGGTTGGGTTTCCGCTGGGGACGCTGCATCCGAGCGTGTTCACGCTGGGCGTGGCTTACCACTGGCACGAGTAGGTTGTCGCAGTCCGTGCCACGCGAAATCGGAACCCGGGGTTAAACCCCGATTGATTTGAACCGACAAAGAATAGGCGGAAGGCGAACCGAATTTGGATGTCAGCTATCGGCATTCGGCTATCGGCTGTCAGCTCTGTTTTGGGATTTGAGCTACGAGCGATGAGGTGTGAGCTTTGAGCCAGAGATTTCGGATCGTCGCGCGCTAAAGAGGTGCTATCTCTGAATCGGAGCTTCAACGGTGGGCCTAAGCTGCCTGTCTGCAGCGGTTTTCGAAGTATTCAAACAATTGTTTGAACATTGGCGTTTTTCGTGGTAGATTCAAACCCGTGTTTGAATATGAAAACGAATAACGCAAAACGGGGATTGAAGGTGGTAGCGCGGCCACGGCGGCCGGCGATCTCGGACCCAACGCGGGAGAAGCTGCTGGACGCTGCCGGTCGCATCTTTGTCGAGCGGGGTTATCAACGCGCGACGATTCGCGAGATCTGCGACGCGGCGGGCGAGAATGTTGCGGCGGTGCACTATCACTTCGGCGACAAGCTGGGCCTTTACACCGAGGTGGTGCAGCAGTCGGTGCATGCGGCGGGGATCGACGCGATCCGGAACGCGTTGGACCAGACGGCGCCGCCGGAGGAGATTCTACGAGCGGTGATTCGTGCGCGGCTGCGCAGCATCTGCCGCGGCGATCGGCCGGATTGGCACTTTCGGATTCTCGCGCATGAACTGGCACAGCCTACGCCGGCGCTGGAACAACTGATCAATAACGTGGGACGGCCGCTGTTCACCCGGCTGCTGGAGTTGATCGGAAGGATGCTTGGGTTGCCGGCCACAGATGACAAGACGCGGCTGTGCGCCATCAGCGTGATGGGTCAGATCCTGGCGTACATCTTAGCGGCGCCGCTGCTGGCTGGGGTGTGGCCGGGACTGACAATGACGCCCGAGCAGGTGGAACGCATCGCGGAGCACATTGGGGATTTCTCTCTTGCCTACATTCAGAATTTTCGCAGTGAGCACAAAGTGACTACGCGCAGATTGCGACCGAGGGTAACTGCATGACGACATCGACACCATTAAAGCCGGAGCCGGAGACCGCTCCAACAACAGGGCCTGCGCCCACCGGAAGTGTGGCGCCGGATGCGCCAGAGACGCCGCGGAAGCCGAGACGGGCGATGATCGTCGGTGGGGCGGTCGTGCTGATTGCGCTGGGACTGCTGGTGTGGCGATTCGTCTTCGCGACACCGGCGGTTCCGGCGAGCATCGTCGCGGTGAGTGGGCGCATTGAGGGAGATGATTCGGCGGTGGCCTCGAAGACCACCGGGCGCATCCTCGAGGTACGCGTACGCGAGGGGGACACGGTGAATGCAGGCGACCCGATCGCAGTGCTGGACGATGCGCAGATCCAGGCGCGCGCGCAGCAGGCGCAGGCAGCGCTCCAGTCGGCGCTGGAGAAAGGAGCGGCAGCGAATGCACAGATCGCGGTGCTGCAGCAACAATTGCTGCAAAGCCGGTTACAAGTTGGGCAGTCGAAGTTGGACACCCAGGGGCATGTGAAACAGGCGGAGGCCGATTTGGCGGCGGCACAGTCGGACCTGGCGCAGCAGCAGGCGGCGTACAGCATTGCAGCGTTCAACAAGGACGCGTACGGAAAGCTGGCGAAGTCGGGTGCAGTGTCGGAGCAGCAGGGATTGCAGGCCGCGGCGACGGCGGATCAGCAGGCGGCTGCCGTGACGGCGGCGAAGCGGCGCGTGGAGGCAGCACAGGCGGCGCTGACGACTGCACAAGGGACGCTATCGAATCCGGACATTCGCGAGTCCCAGGTTTCGCTGGCGAAGAGCCAGATTGCGCAGCAGGAGGCTGAAGTGGCCAGCGCGACGGCGCAGACGCAACAGGCACGCGCGCAGTTGGCGGAGGCGGAAGCCAATCGGCAGGACCTGGTGGTGAGGGCGCCGTTCTCGGGGACGATTGTGACGCGGGCGGCTGAGCCGGGCGAGGTGGTGACGGCGGGGACGGCGATTGTCACGCTGCTCGATTTGACGAAGGTGTATCTGCGCGGCTTTGTTCCGGAAGGCGATATCGGCAAGGTAAAGGTCGGACAGCCGGCACGGATCTATCTCGACTCCGATCCGACGAAGCCGGTGGAGGCGTATGTCTCGCGGATTGATCCGCAGGCAACATTTACGCCGGAGAACACGTATTTCCGCGACGACCGCATCAAGCAGGTGGTGGGGATCAAGCTGCAGTTGAAGGAGGGCTTCGGGTTCGGCAAGCCAGGGATGCCGGCCGACGGCGAGGTGCTGGTGGAGGGCACTACGTGGCCGAAGTCCACGCACAAGTGATTGCTGCGATTCCAAGCCGGGATGCCGCTGTCCGGACGGACAGCGCGGGGTCGGTAGCGATTGCGGTGCGCGATCTGACCAAGCGCTACGGGCAGTTGGAGGCGGTGCGCGGGATCGACCTGGAGGTGGAACGCGGGGAAATCTTCGGGCTGATTGGTCCGGATGGAGCGGGTAAGACGACGACGTTTCAGATTCTTGCAGGCGTGATGGAAGCGACGTCGGGGAGCGTGAATATCTTCGGCAAGCCGGCGCGGGAGATGCGCTCGCAGACGGGATACCTGACGCAGAATTTCAGCCTGTATCCCGATCTGACGGTTGCGGAGAATATTCGCTACAGCGGCGACCTCCGCAACATTGCGCGAGGGGCGATTGTTGAGCGCGGCGGGCAGTATCTGCGGATGTTCGACATGGACCGATTTGCGGATCGGCTGGCAGGCAAGCTGAGCGGCGGGATGAAGCAGAAGCTGTCGCTGGCGTGCGCGTTGGTTCCGCAGCCGCACGTGCTGCTGCTGGACGAGCCGACGACGGGGGTCGATCCGGTGTCGCGGCGGGAGTTCTGGGATGCGCTGGCACATCTTTCGGCGGAGGGCTTGACCATCCTGGTTGCGACGCCGTATCTCGATGAGGCGGAGCGATGCCATCGGATTGCGTTCATGCACCAGGGGAAGTTTCTGGAGGTTGGCACGCCGCGGGAGTTGTGCGCGAGCCTGGGCGCGAGACGGATCGAGTTGCGCACGGCGGACCTGCGGAAGACGGAGACGATTCTGTCCAAGCTGGGCGGTTCGCATGTCGACATCCTGGACGTGCAGCGGTTCGGCGACCGGCTGGATCTGCTGGTCCACGATCCGGACGAGACGGAGCAGGCGATCCGCCGCGGAATGGAGGGCGCGGGAGTCGCGATCGATGAGATGCGCGAGGATGATCCGACGCTGGAGAACATTTTCGTGGCGAAGCTGCGGTCGCTGGGCCAGAGAGCGGAGACGGTCGCGTTTCCTTCGACGGAGAACCACAGCGGTCTGCGCGGACAGATTGCGGTGGGGGCGACGAGGCTGTTCAAGGAATTCGGGGCATTCACCGCGGTGAAGGATGTCAGTCTGCAGATTCGCAACGGCGAGGTGTATGGGCTGCTGGGAGCGAATGGCGCGGGCAAGACGACAACGATTCGGATGCTCTGCGGGCTGCTGGAGCCGACCAGCGGGACGATGGAACTCGCCGGGCAGCAGGGGAATCTGCGGTCGGAAGCGATTCGTAAGCGAATTGGTTACATGTCGCAAAAGTTCTCGTTGTACGACGATATGTCGATTCGCGAGAACCTTGATTTTTTTGCGGGCGTATATGGCGTGCCGGAACGTGAGCGTGGGGAGAAGATTCGCTGGGTGCTTTCGTTCTCCGGCCTGGAGGGCAAGCAGGACCAGATTACCGGCAGCCTGCCGGGAGGATGGAAGCAGCGGGTGGCATTTGGCGCTGCGATCATGCATGAGCCGGACATTCTATTTCTCGATGAGCCGACTTCGGGCGTCGATCCGCTGGCGCGGCGTGCGTTCTGGAGGATGATCAATCGACTCGCGGACGCGGGCACGGCAATTCTGGTGACGACGCATTACCTGGAGGAGGCGGAACAGTGCAACCGGCTGGGCATGATGGTTGCGGGCGAGTTGGTTGCAGAGGGCACGCCGAGTGGGATCAAGAGCGCACAGTCCGGACACCTCATTCAGTTCCTCGTCGACCAGCCACAGCGTGCGGTCGATCTGTTGAAGAGCGGCACGGAGAGTTGGCGGGTCTCGCTGTTTGGCGAGCGGTTGCACCTGATCACGGAAGACGCGCCGGATGTGGCGATTCGGGAGACGACGAACCGGCTGCAGGATGCCGGGCTGAAAGTAATGAACGCGCGGGAGGACCGCTTCTCGCTGGAGGACGTTTTCATCGCCATCGTTGAGAAGGCACGCGAGCAGGGGAAGGTGGCGGTTGAGAAATAACGAGGAGCAGCGATGAGACGGATCCTGGCACAGGCGCGGAAGGAATTGACCCAGATCGTCCGGGACTGGCGGACGCTGGCCCTGGCGCTGGTGCTGCCAGTGGTGATGTTGCTGCTGCTGAGCGCGGGACTTTCGCTGACAGTAAATGAACTGCCGATCGCGGTGCAGGACTTCGATGGCTCGTCGGCGTCGAACAACTTTGTCGATGCGTTTCGCGCGTCGATGACCTTCCACGTGATTGCATGGCCGGCGAACAAGACCGCGGAGGAGGTGCTGGCCTCGAACGCGGCGCGTGCAGTGGTGGTGATTCCGGAACACTTTGGCCGCGACATGGCGCGGGGCGTGGGTTCGCCCGTGCAGATTTTGATGGATGCGTCGGATGCGAATACGGCCAAGCTGGTGTCGGGCTACGCGACGCAGGTGACGAGCGCGTACAACCTGCAGGCTGCGGGCGCGGGGGCTGGGCCGGTCCAGGCTTCGATGCGCATGTGGTACAACCCGGGACTATCGTCGCAGAAATTCTATGGGCCGGGAGTGTTCGTGCTCGGCATCTCGATGTTCCCGCCGCTGCTTGCCGCGCTGGCGATGGCGAAAGAGGGCGAGCAGAAGACAATTCTGCAGGTCTACGTGTCGAACATTTCCGCGCACGAGTTTCTGCTGGGGAAGATCATCGCGTTCATGGTGGTGGCACTGGGCGAGGCGCTGGTGATGGCGGCGCTGCTATTCACCTATTTCGGGCTGAGCCTTGCCGGCGATCCGACTCCGGTGGTGGTGGCGACGGTACTCTACGTATTTTGCGTGGCCACGTTCGGCACGATGATCGGGGCAACGATTCCAAACCAGGCTGCAGCAATGCAGGCGGTGGCGCTGGGTGGATTTCTGCTGGTGTTCCTGCTGTCGGGGCTGATCTTCCCGGTGCAGAACATACCGGCGGGGCTGCGCTGGATTTCGAACTTCGTGTGGGGGCGCTACTACATCGAAATCGTGCGCGACGCGCTGCTGCAGGGAGGCGGGTGGCCCGCGGTCTGGTACAAGGTGCTGTTCATCGGCGGTATCGGATCTATTTTCTACGGCGCTGCTTGGCGCGGCATGAGACGGATGCAGGTGAAGGCATGATGGGAGAGCTTCTTAATCGCGTCTTCAGCTACCGCATTCGCGCGCTGATCAAGAAAGAGTTCAACCAGATTCGCCGCGACCGGCGACTGCAGATCTCGCTGATCCTGCCGCCGGTGCTGCAGTTGACGTTGTTTGGATTTGCGCTGAGCGCGGCGGTGTCCAATGTGCGGCTGGCGGTGGTGGACGACAGCCACTCGCCGGAGAGCCGCGAGTTGATCTCGACGATGACGGAGAGTAAGAGCTTTCAACTGGCGGGCACGTATGGCGATGTGAATACCCTGGGCGACGCGGTGAGCCGCGGCGATGCGGATGCGGGCATGGTGATTCCGTATGACTACGCGCGGGACCTGGCGCGGGGACGACTGACGACGGTGCAGTTTCTGCTGAATGCGACTAACGCGAATACGGCGACGATCAGCCGGGCGTATGCGCAGGGCGTGATTCAGAGCTACAACAGCGAGATGCGGTCTCAGGGGGGGCATATCCTAGTGCAGCAAACGGTGTCCACGGACGTGACGCGGCGCGGCCTGGTCCTGCTGCAGCCGGCGTTTCTGTTCAATCCAGGGCTGGTGGATTCGTGGTTTATCGTGACGGGGGTGCTGGGGTTGCTGCTGATTTTGAACAGCTCCCTGGTGTCGTCTGCGGCGATGGTGCGCGAGCGCGAGGCGGGGACGATTGAGCAATTGCTGATGTCGCCGGCGAGCACCAGCGAGATCATCGTTGCGAAGATTGCGCCCCTGTTTCTGCTGCTGTTCCTGATGATGCTGGTGGCTATCTGCGTAGTGCGGTTTGCGTTTGGAGTTCCATTCCATGGCGGCCTGGTCCTGCTGCTGGCAGCGGGGTCGATGTGCATCCTTTCCGGCATCAGCATCGGCACGGTGATTGCGACGTTCAGCAAGTCGGCGCAACAGGCGCAGTTGACCAGCTTCTTTATCAACCCGCCGATGTCGTCGTTGTCCGGAGCGCTGAATCCGATTGAGGCGATGCCGAAGTGGCTGCAGCCGGTGACGGTACTGAATCCGATTCACCACTTCGCGACGATCGTTCGCGGAAGCACGCTGAAGGGCAGCGGGTTTGCGGATGTCTGGCCAAACTTTTTGGGACTTTTCCTGTTCACGGTGGTGCTGGTGTCGCTGAGTGTGTGGCGATTCCGCAAACAACTTAGTTAGGGATAAAGGGATACTGGATATGAATCACTCAAAGACGAAGACGGTTATGATGCGCGCACTTGGCGGGGCCGCGGTGGTTTGCTGCGGGACGTTCGGAGGTCCCGCGATGGGGTTTGCGCAGGCGCCGTCGAATCAGTCGCAGCATACGGTGGCGAACTCGTTACCGCTGTCGGGGCGTGGCGCGCAGAACGGATCGGTGACCGCGGTGGAGGCGCCGATTGCGGGGACGACCAACTCCGTGACGACGATCAACCCGTCGGTACAGGCTACCGGGCCTTACGCGGGGAGTTCGTTGGGCACTGCGAAGAGGCCGTTTTCGGGCAAGCTGTCGCTGCACGAGGCCATTGAGCGCGGGCTGAATTACAACCTCGGCACGGCCAACCAGAACAATGCGGTGCGGCAGGCGCAGGGACAGAGCCAGGTTGCGCGCAGCGCGTTGCTGCCGAATGTCAGTGGATACCTGGCGGAGACGATTCAGCAGACGAATCTTGCGGCGGAAGGTGTGAAGGTTCGCATTCAAAATCCGGGATTCAGTTTTCCGACGATCGTCGGGCCGTTCAACAATATCGATCTGCGGGGCAACGTGACGCAGTCGGTGATGGACTTGACCGCGTGGAACAACTACCGGTCGTCGAAGGACGTCTACAGCGCGGCAAAGTTCTCGGCGCGGGATGCGCGGGAGACGATTGTGTTGGCGGTGTGCGGCGGATATCTGCAGGTGATTGCGACGGGCGAACGAGTGAAGTCGGCGCACGCGCAACTGGACACGGCGAACGTTCTGCTCGAGCAGACGCGGCAGAAACGGAGCGTGGGGCTGGCGCCGCAGATCGATGTGGACCGGAGCGAGGTGGAACAGCTGACGCAGCAGCAGCGTGTGATTTCGCTGGAGATGGAGTTGGCGAAGGAAAAGATTGCGCTGGCGCGGATGACGGGCCTGCCACCCAATGATGGGTATGAGCTTACCGATGCGGTACCGTTTGCGGCTGCGCCCGACCTGACACTGGAGGATGCGATTCACCAGGCGCTGGATCGGCGGGCGGATATTCAAGCCGCGCAGGCGCAGATTCGCGCGGCGGAACACGGGCTGTCAGCGGCGCGGGATGAGCGGCTGCCGTCGCTTTCGGTGAATGGCAACTATGGGGCGATCGGCACGAACCCGGCGCAGGCAAAGGCGACGTATTCCGGGGTGGCTACGCTGAGCATTCCGCTATGGCAGGGTGGCCGCACGGAAGGGGACGTCAAGCTGGCGGAGGCGTCGCTGGCGCAGCGGCGGGCGGAACTCGACGACCTGAAGGGGCAGGTGGAGGGCGATGTGAGGAATGCCTATCTCGAACTGGGGGCGGCGACGAGCCAGGTGAAGGTGGCGCAGAGGAACCTCGACGTAACCAAAGAGACACTGGATCTGACGAGGCAGCGCTTTGACGCCGGGGTCACGGACAACGTCGAGGTGGTCCAGGCGCAGGAATCCTTGACGTCCGCGGAGTTGGATGTGATCAACAGCGTGTTCGCGCACAACGTGGCGAAACTGAGCCTGGCGCGATCGATTGCGAGCGCCGCGGACAACGTGCAGCAGTTCCTGAATCTTCAATAGGCATAGGGATTTTGTCGGCCTCTCGGCGCCGTTCTGGATTGCAGAAATGTGATGAGGGAGAGGTCTGGTGAGAGGGCCTGCGGTCACTCTTTATCAGGCTGCGTACGGTGAGGACCGGCGCTAGTGGGACATTCGCCTCGCCGCGAATTTTGCTCCGTGGAGAACATGGTGTTCAGTGATGGCGAACACAGACAATCATGGGTTGTGGACGCGGATTGTAGTGGCGAACTATGAAGTGTCGCGAGGCGCACTCCGATGTTTTGGATGACCCGCACGCCCTCAGCCGGATGTTCCAAGCCGTTGAGAATCAAGGCCGACTGAGCCCACGTACAGCCACCCAATATGACGACCGCCCCCGCAGAACGCTTTCCTAGGGAGGAGAAGTCATGACGCAGCGCGTATCACCAAAGTCGCAGGCCGGAACACAAACCTCAACCGCCACCCCGATCAAGTATGTGTACTTCTTCGGCGGCGGCAAGGCCGAAGGCAATGGCCGCATGAAGGATGTGCTGGGCGGCAAAGGCGCAGGGCTGGCCGAGATGACCAATGCGGGGCTGCCGGTACCCCCGGGATTCACGATTCAGACCGAAGCCTGCCGCGAGTACATGCGGGGAACGCTGAGCCCCGAAATCAATGAGGAAATGTACGCGGCGCTGGAGCAACTGGAAGCGCTGCAGGGTCAGAAGCTGGGCGCGGCGGAGAATCCGCTGCTGGTCTCGGTGCGCTCGGGCGCGAAGTTCTCCATGCCGGGCATGATGGACACGATTCTGAACCTCGGTCTCAACGACAAGTCTGTCGAAGGGTTGTCGCAACGTAGCCAGGATCCACGGTTCGCGTATGACTCCTATCGCCGGCTGATCCAGATGTTCGGCAGCGTGGTGCTCGACATCAGCAAGAAGAAGTTTGAGCACATCTTCGATGGCGTGAAGGCCCGCGAAGGCGTGAAGTTCGACTACGAGCTCCAGGCTGACGCGTTGAAAGAAATCGTCCTTGAGTACAAGAGGCTGATCAAGAAGGAGACCGGCAAGGACTTTCCGCAGGAGCCGCTGGAGCAACTGGTCCAGACGCGCGACGCGGTGTTCCGGAGTTGGAATGGCGACCGGGCCAAGGTCTATCGCAGGATCAACCATATCGACGACTGGCTGGGCACAGCGGTCAACGTGCAGTGCATGGTATTCGGCAACATGGGCGAGAGCTCAGGCACGGGCGTCGGCTTTACGCGCAATCCGGCCACCGGCGAGAAGACGTTCTTCGGCGAATACCTGATGAACGCGCAGGGCGAGGATGTGGTGTCGGGCATTCGCACTCCGCTGTCGATCAGCGAGTTGGAACGTGCTATGCCGAAGGCGTATCAGCAGTTGCGCACCATCACCTGGAAGCTCGAGAAGCACTATCGCGATATGCAGGACTTCGAGTTCACCATCCAGGACAGCAAGCTCTACATGCTGCAGACTCGCAATGGCAAGCGTACTGGTCTGGCCGCGGTTCGCGTCGCGATCGACATGGTTCGCGAAGGCCTGATCTCGCAGGAAGAGGCGGTGCTCCGGGTTGAGCCGAATCAGCTGTACGACTTCCTGGTGCCGCGGCTGGTGGAGAAGGATGTGAAGATCGAACTTCTGGCCATCGGCCTGCCGGCTTCGCCCGGCGCGGCGGTGGGGCAGATCGTCTTCAGCGCCGAGGACGCGGTGAAGCACCACAACAGCGGCGCGTACAAGGACATCATCCTGGTCCGCGGCGAGACGACACCGGAAGACATCGCGGGCATGGAAGTCGCGGCCGGTATCCTGACGTCGCGCGGCGGCATGACCTCACATGCGGCAGTTGTCACACGCGGCATGGGCAAGTGCTGCGTGGCCGGCGCGGGTGACTGCGTGGTCGACGAAGCGCACAAGGAACTGCGGGTGAAGGGCTTCACCTTCCGCCAGGGCGATTGGATCTCGCTGGACGGCACCACCGGCCGCGTGATTGCCGGCCAGTTGAAGACACTGCCGGTGCAACCGAACGATCCGGACCTGGTGAAGTTCATGAGCTGGGTGGACCGGCACCGCAAGCTGAAGATCCGCGCCAACGCGGACATTCCACGCGACGCCAAGCAGGCTCGCCTGTTCGGCGCTGAGGGGATCGGCCTGTGCCGGACCGAGCACATGTTCTTTGCGGAAGGCCGCATTGAGCACGTGCGGGCGATGATCCTTGCCACGACCGAGAAGGACCGCCGCGACGCGCTGAAGAAGCTGCTGCCGATGCAGCGCGCCGACTTCCTGGGCTTGTTCAAGGCGATGGAATCGCTGCCAGTGACGATCCGGCTGCTCGACCCGCCGCTGCACGAGTTCCTGCCGCAGCGGGAAGAGCTGCTGGTCGAGATCCAGCACCTGGAAGACACCAAGCCTCACTCGCCGAAGCTGAAGGAGCTGCGTCCGCTGCTGGCGCGGGTCCAGGAGCTGCACGAGACCAACCCGATGCTGGGGCTGCGCGGCTGCCGTCTGGGTATCGCGTTCCCGGAGATCACCGAGATGCAGGCCCGCGCGATCTTTGAGGCGGCTGTCGCCATCAAGAACAAGGGCGGGGATCCGCACCTGGAGATCATGGTCCCGCTGATCGGCTCGATTGAGGAGATGCGCAACCAGGCCACGATCGTTCGCCACATCGCCGAACTCGTTTTCAAGGAGAAGGGCGCCACCGTGAATTACATGGTGGGGACGATGATTGAGCTGCCGCGCGCTGCTCTGACTGCCGATGAAGTTGCGGAAGAGGCTGAGTTCTTCAGCTTTGGTACGAACGACTTGACCCAGACGACGTTCGGCATCTCTCGCGATGACATCAACAAGTTCCTCCCGGCCTATGTGAAGAACAACATCTTCAAAGAAGATCCGTTCGCCACGCTGGACCAGAAGGGAGTGGGCGCGTTGATCCAGATTGCGACCGCCAAAGGACGCAAGACCAGGCCAAACCTGAAAGTCGGCATCTGCGGCGAACATGGCGGCGATCCCGAGTCGGTCAAGTTCTGCCACCGGATTGGCCTGAACTATGTGTCCTGCTCGCCGTTCCGGTTGTTGACGGCCCGGCTGGCGGCTGCACAGGCAGCACTGCAGGATCAGCAGGCAGGATCTGAGTTGAAGGACCTGCTGCGGAACGGAGACTGGCTGACAACATAGCCACTCGACGTCACAAGCCGGCTGGCGCCTGGCAAATCTTATCCAGTGGAACATCGGAGACGCTGGATGAGAGGAGCCGGGCGCCAGCCATTTTTAAGAGGGGCTACGAGTCAACCTTCGAGCAGGCCGATGCGGGGATTCTCCATCACGTGCAGGCGCTGGAGGATTTTGCGGGCGAGACCCGTGACGGGCACACCGGGGAGGCGCGCGACGTTGACCCAGAGCAGGTCGCGTGAGGCCTTGGGAATGGCATGGCGCAAGGATTCGCCTTTGGCACGGACGTTGTTGCTGCTGACGTGTGGCTCGTTGCGGCGTGGAGCATAGACCTGGACGTAGTAGTTGGTGTTGGTGATGGAGTGGCGAACGCGAAGCACAGGCTCGCGGCCCTCGACCGCCTCAAGCGGCAGCGGCGGAAGTTCATACATCCCGGGCATCACGGAAGCGTGAGTTGCGCGGCGCTCCAGCAACACTTCCGTGATGGTTCCGCGTTTGCGCAGATCGAGCAGGAAGGCGGCCGGCGTGCTGCGCTGCGGAGCGCGGGCCGGAGTGGGATGCTCGCCACGAGTGCGGCAAAGGGCATGCACAGGGCACTGCAGGCACAGCGGAGCGCGGGGCAGGCATACGGTGGCGCCCAGCTCCATCATGGCCTGGTTGTGTTCTCCGGCAGGGTTCTCGTCGCTGTGGTGGCGGACGTCGTCGCCGCCGACTGGGGCGGTCGGATCCATGCTGGCGGCAAGGGCGATGCGCTCGCTGGCGTCCCACCCGCCGGCGGATCGGAGCCGGGATGGATGTACGGACGGGGGTTCGGAGTCGGCCGGAGGCGAAGGCGGGACCAAAGCCTGGGCCTCTGCGCGAATGAACGCGCGGACAGCAGCGGTGGCCTCGTTGGGCCGGCCCGTGAGGCGGAGGATCACGCGCTCGACGTTGCCGTCGACGACGGGGACCGACTCCCCGAAGGCAATACTGGCGATGGCGGCGGCAGTGTATTCGCCGATGCCAGGCAGGGTGCGGAGTTCGACTGAGGACGCGGGCAGGCGGCCCTCACGCTCCAGCATGATGAACTGCGCGGCCTTGTGGAGCATGCGCGCGCGGCGATAGTAGCCGAGGCCGGACCACGCAGCGAGCACGTCGGGCTCGGGCGCGAGCGAGAGCGAAACCAGAGTCGGGAAGCGGCGAAGGAATTCGTTGTAGTGGTCGATGACGGCAGCGACGCGGGTTTGCTGCAGCATGATTTCGGACACCCAGATACGGTATGGGTCGACGGTGCCGCGCCACGGCAGATCGCGGGCCTCGGCCTTGTACCAGGCCATCAGGCGGTTGCGGAAGTCAGCTGGATCCATCTCGGACGCGAACCCGGGTGGGCCCGCAGCGGAGGCGTCCGCCGGCTCAGGTTCTGCCGGCGAGGTTACTGCGGTCTCCAGCACGGCCGCGCTTTTCCGCGAACCCCTGGGTGGGCTTGCGAGCTTCATGGAGTAAGTCTATTCCGTGCGGGGAAAGGAGCATCTGGTACTTCCGGGGTAGATGTATCCCGCTACCAGCGCAGGCCGTACACTGGTGCGCATGAAAAGAAGAGTGTTACGGCGGGATTTCCTGAAGCAGGCGGCGCTTGCGTCGGGTGCAGCAGCTATACCATTTGCGGGGTTTGCGGGGTTGATCGAGGCAACCGGCGCGGAAGCCGCCGCGATTGGGGACGGAGCGCTCCGGCCTCACTTCCCTACCGCCGATCCAGCGTGGCGCAAGACTTGGGATGCAGCGCTGGCGGTGGTCGCCGGGAACGTGCGCAACATGCCGCGGTACGACGACCCAGTCCTGGTGGAAGGCAGCACGTACGGGGGAATCTGGCTGGAGTGCGCGCCGCAGGAAGGCGAGGTGTACGGCACGCTGGAGAAGTACGTCGCCGAAGGGCCGGGAGTGTCCAGGCCGCTGGCCGTTGCGCGGGCCAACCACATGGGGTTCTTCGCGAATCAGAAGCCTGACGGTCAGTTGTCGGCCTGTATCAAGCTGGCGGACAAGGTCGGCAGCAACGCCGGCTATGGGCAGATCCAGATGGTCGTCCCAATCGCTGGGACGGCATGGGACATCTTCCAGATCACCAAAGACCAGGAACTGCTGGAGACCGCTTACACGTCCTGCGGCCGTTGGGATGCATGGCTGCGGCAATATCGCGACACACGGAAGACGGGGCTGTGCGAGGGGTTCTGCACGTACGACACGGGGCATGATAATTCACCGCGCTGGGCGGGGATTCCGAATCAGTGTCCGGATGCGGATGCACGGAAGTGCCCGCCAATTGCCTCGATGCCACGGCTGTGCCCCGATTTGTCGGCTACGGTGTATGGCGGACGCGTGGCGCTGGCGGCGATGGCCAAGGCGTTGGGCAAGCGGGAGGATGAGGCGCGGTGGCTGGAAGACGCGGAACACATTCGGAAGTTGATTCTGGCCAAGCTGTATAGCCCGGAGGATGGGGCGTTCTACGATCTCGATGCGCAGGATAAGTTTGTGCGGGTGCGAGGCGATTTGATCAGCCGTGTGCTGGGGGAGCACGTCGTCGATCCGAAGAAGGACAAGGCGATCTTCGAGGCGGTATGGACGAAGCAGATTCATAACCCGAAGGCGTTCTGGGCGCCGTATCCGTTGCCTTCGATTGCGATGGACGATCCGACGTTTGTGCGGCCCATTCCGCGCAATAGCTGGGGCGGCGCGAGCCAGGCGCTCACGGCGCTGCGCGCACCGCGGTGGATGGAGTACTACGGCAAGCAGGCGGAGTTGACGCATATGATGCAGCAGTGGTGCTCGGCGATTATGCGGCATACGGAGTTTCGCCAGCAGATGGACCCGATGACCGGGGAGTTCACGCAGAATGATCCGGGCGGCTACTCGCCGGCGGCGCTCACGTTCCTGGACTATGCGCGGCGGTTGAGCAGGAACGGTTAGGCGCGCGTGATCAGCAGTTCTGATATTTCCAGTTGCGCTGCTTGCCTTCGGCGATCCACTCGATGGCCTGCGTGATGCGCCGGTCGCGGGTCTCGGGGCGCTTCGCCTCGGCGATCCAGTCGTTGTACTCGCGTTTACAACTGGGGCTGAAGGCGGCGTAAGCCTTGCCGGCTGCTTTGTTCTTCTTGAGGGCCGCTGCGAACTCGGCAGGAGTTTCTGTCGCAGGCTTTGGCGCTTTGACGACGCGGCGCGCCACGACGATGCGATTGTCACCAAGGCCGTTGTCGATCAGTTCGGCAGCTTTCTTGATGTACGCGACGAGTTGTTTGTCCGCGGGCAGGTCCTTGAGACTGGTGATTTTGCCCAGCGATCCCATGCCACCGTGCTGCAGGATGCCGTCTTCGCGAAGGACTTTGCCGATCTCCGCGCCCCAGAAGCCGAAGCTGCAGTGCTCCTTGAATGCAGAGAGGTTGCAGAGGATAGTGTCGCCGTGGAGAAAGAAGGGGCGGCTCCACTTCATGTCCTCCACCACGTCGGGGCAGGCCTTGTGGACGGCGCCGCGAAGACGCGTGAGGATGGGTTGCGCGAAGGGCGCGGCCTTGGCGATGTAGGCGTCGACGCGTGAATCCGGCTTTGCTCTGGTCACGAAAGCAGTCTACACAGAATCGGCGGTTCTGCGCGATTCAGAATTCGCCGAGGCGGTCGAGTTCGGCGACGACACTGGCAAGAGAGTCGCGCCAGTCCGGCATACGCCAGCCGAAGACGCGGTCGAGCTTGGAGCAGTCGAGCAGCGAATTGAGCGGGCGCTTTGCGGGAGTTGGATATTCGGCAGTCGTGATGGGTTCCACGGAAGCGAGCTTCATCGCAGGCTTCAGCTTCTGTAAGTCGGCGATGGATTGCTCGGTGAATCCGTACCACGTCGTTTGGCCGGAGCCCGTGGCGTGATAGACGCCGCTGAGGGGATGGACGGCCTCGTGCAGCGAACACTGAGCCTGTGCGGCGCGGCGTTCAAGATCGTCGATGACATGTGCAGTCATGCGGGCCAGTTCGAAACTCCACGTCGGGGCGCCGTGCTGGTCGGCGACGATCTTGAGATGCTCGCGTTCGCGCGCAAGCTTCAGGATGGAGCGAACGAAGTTCTTGCCGGTGGCTCCATAGACCCAGCTGGTGCGGAAGGTGACGTGCGGAATTCCACTGGTCGCCAGGGCGACCTCGCCAGCGAGTTTGCTTTCGCCATAGACGTTCAAGGGCGAGGGCATGTCCGACTCGAGCCAGGGTGTCTTCTTCGAGCCATCGAAGACGTAGTCGGTCGAGTAGTGAATCATGGCCGCGCCAAGGACCTTCGCTTCTGCGGCGAGCACGGCGGGGCCCTCTGCGTTAATGGCGATGGCAAGGTCCGGCTCACTCTCAGCCTTGTCGACCGCGGTGTGAGCGGCAGCGTTGACGATCCAACGGGGGCGGTAATCCCGCACAATTTTGCGGATGGATGCAATGTCGGTAAAGTCGAGTTCCGCCAGCGTCGGCGCAAACAGCTCAGCGAGCGGTGCCAGAGTCTCTTTGAGGGCATCGCCTACCTGACCGCCGTCGCCGGTAATCAGAATTCGTCCAGCCAGTCGCTCCGTCGACATCAGTAGACCTTCTCCTCAAGGACGCGCTTCAGATAATCGCCGTAGCTGCTCTTCGCCATCTTAGCCGCGAGAAGTTTCAGTTGTGCCGCATCGATATAGCCCTGCCGGTAAGCGATCTCTTCCAGGCAGGCGACCTTCAGTCCCTGGCGTTTCTCGATGGTTTGGATGAAGAGCGACGCTTCCAGCAACGAGTCGTGGGTGCCGGTATCGAGCCACGCCATGCCGCGGCCAAGTAACTCGGTCGTCAGTTGGCCATGCTCGAGATACCAGCGATTGACGTCGGTGATCTCCAGTTCCCCGCGCGGCGACGGCTTGATCGACTCAGCGATTCCGACGATCTGGCTGTCGTAGAAATAAATTCCGGTCACTGCATAACGCGACTTGGGATTGGCAGGCTTCTCTTCGAGCGACACGGCCTTGCGTTGGTCGTCAAACTCAACCACTCCGTAGCGCTGTGGATCCTGCACCGCATACGCGAAGACGGTGGCGCCTTCCCTGCGCTCCGAGGCCGACCGCAATGCCTTTGCGAAATCGTGCCCAAAGAAGATGTTGTCGCCCAGCACGAGGCAGCATCCCTGGCCCGCAAGAAAGCCCTTGCCGATGAGAAATGCCTGCGCGAGGCCGTCGGGCGAGGGTTGGATTGCATACCGGATGGAAATGCCCCACTGCTCTCCAGTTCCCAGGAGTTGCTCATAGCGCGGCGTATCGGACGGCGTCGAGATCACCAGCACATCGCGAATGCCCGCGAGCATCAGGGCAGAGAGCGGGTAGTAGATCATCGGCTTGTCGTAGACCGGAAGCAACTGCTTAGAAGTTGCCTCGGTTACGGGATGAAGCCGCGTCCCCGATCCACCTGCAAGTATGATGCCCTTCATTCGATCCTTTCCGAGTTACTTTGAGTAACAGCACATCCAGCACAAAGTCAGTTTGCGACTAACTTCTGGATCCATAATTTCCCTTGATCCACTCTCGATATTCGCCGCTGACGATCTTTGCCACCCACTTCTCGTTTTCAAGGTACCACTGCACTGTCTTGCGGATGCCGGTCTGGAAGGATTCTTTGGGAGCCCATCCAAGTTCGTTCTGCAGCTTCGCACAGTTGATGGCATAACGCTTGTCGTGGCCGGGGCGGTCTTTGACGTAAGTGATCAGGCGGTTGTGCGGCGTGCCTGCAGGGTGAAACTCGTCCAGGATCGCGCATAGGACGTTGACGACATCGAGGTTCTTCTGTTCGTTCAATCCGCCGACGTTGTAGGTATCGCCGAGTCTCCCTTTTTCGAGCACTGTCAGAATTGCGTCGCAGTGGTCGGTGACATAGAGCCAGTCGCGCACGTTCTGGCCGTCGCCGTAAACCGGCAGCGGCTTTCCGTGGATCGCATTATGGATCATGAGCGGAATTAGTTTTTCGGGAAACTGGTAAGGGCCATAGTTATTCGAACAGTTCGTAGTAAGTACCGGCAAGCCATAGGTGTGGAAGTATGCGCGAACGAGATGGTCGGATGCGGCCTTGGATGCGGAGTAGGGACTGTTCGGCCGATACGATGTTTCCTCGTGAAACGCGGGCTCGTCGGGGTTGAGCGAACCGTAGACTTCATCGGTCGAGACGTGGAGGAAGCGGAAGGAGTCGCGGTCCGGCCCGGCGAGGGAGCGCCAGTGTTTCAGGGCGGCTTCGAGGAGAGTGAAGGTGCCGGTGATGTTGGTTTCGACGAACGCCGCGGGCCCCAGGATGGAGCGGTCCACGTGACTCTCCGCGGCAAAGTGCACAAGCGCGTTCGGCTGATGTTCTGTCAGCAGGCGGGTCACGAGTGCGGCATCGAGAATGGAGCCGTGCACGAACTTATGAGCGGGGTTGCCTTCGAGCGACACCATGTTGTCGATGTTCCCGGCATAGGTGAGCGCGTCGAGATTAATGACTGTGTGGCCTCGCCCGACCGCTTCGAGCACGAAGTTGGATCCGATGAATCCCGCGCCCCCTGTCACCAACAACACTTTTGAATGCATTGTTCTCCTCGTGTTTATTGTAGAGTGCCTGCTCCGCCGATTGACAGACCCAAGCGATTGGCAGGGGCGCGCTCGTTCTGGCGAGAAGTCAGAGTTGCGCGGAATCCGGATAGGTCTCAGCGTCCGCGAGCGGCGAACCGGCCGCGTCCTTCGCGGAGAGCGTAGGCTCGCCATCCAGCGGCCAGTCGATGCCGATTGCCGGGTCGTTCCACAGGATGGAGCGTTCCGAGGCGGGTGAATAGAACTCGGTCGCCTTGTAGGCAACCTCGGCGAAGTCGCTGAGCACGAGAAATCCGTGGCCGAAGCCGGGAGGGATCCACAGCATGCGCTTGTTCTCGGCGCTCAGGGCGGCACCGAACCACTGCCCGAATTGCGCGGAGCCTTGGCGCAGGTCGACGGCCACATCGAAGATTTCGCCGCGCAGGGCGCGCACCAGCTTGCCCTGCGCCGGGTTCAACTGGTAGTGCAGCCCACGCAGAACGCCCTTGCGCGAGCCGGAGTGATTGTCCTGTACGAATCGGCTGGGCAGCCCCAGCTTCTGAAAAGTCGCCTCATTGTAGGACTCGAGGAAGAAACCTCGTTCGTCGCCGAAGACTTTCGGTTCGAGGATCGCTACGTCCTTCAGGGGAGTCGGGATGAGTTGCAAATGCAGGTTCCTCCAGCGGCCGATTCTAGTCGACGGCGATCATGATCTTGGTGTACGCAGCGGGATTCTCGCTCCAGGCGCGGAGAATGGCCGGCGCTTCTTCGAGCGGAACCGTCGCACTGATTGCGTCGGCCGTCGGAAATCGCTTCTGTTCGAACATGCGGATCACTTCCCTGAAGTCCTCCGGCAAGGCGTTGCGCGAGCCCATGATGTCGAGTTCTTTCTGCACGAACAGGCGGGTCTGGTAGCTGACGTGGTCCTTGGCGTATCCGATGTAGACGACGCGGCCGGTGAAGCAGACCTCCTCGACAGCGGCGCGGAAGGTGTCGGGCCGGCCGATGGCCTCGATGATGACGTCGGGTCCGTGGCCGGCAGATATCTCCTGCAGCCTCGCGTGGACTTCGTCGCGCGTGGAGTTGATGACGTGGCGCGCGCCCGCCTTCTGCGCGATGGCGAGCTTCTTGTCGTCGACGTCAATCGCGATGACGCTGGCGCCGCGGAAGGCGGCCGCCGCAACTGCCCCCAGACCGACCCCTCCACATCCGAAGATGGCGACCGTGTCCGACGCGGAGACGCGGCCGCGCGAGACGGCATGGCAGCCCACGGTGAGTGGCTCTACGAGGCACAGCTCCTCGATGGGCAACGAAGCCGCATAGAGCTTGGCGAGGGGCATGCTGAAGTGGTCGAGAAGAGCGCCATCGCGCTGGACACCGAGGGTCTGGTTGTCACGGCAGGCGTTGACGCGTCCCTGCCGGCAGGACGTGCACTTGCCGCAGCTGGTGTAGGGCGACATGGTCACGTCCATCCCTTCGGCGAGGCCCAGGTCGTTGGCGGGGACGCGTTCGAGCGTGGCGGCGACCTCGTGGCCGGGGATCCGCGGGTAGGTCACCAACGGATTCTTTCCCAGGAAGGTGCTGAGGTCGGTGCCGCAGAGGCCGATGCGGCGGATCCGCATCGTCGCTTCGAGTGGGTCGGCGGCCCGACGTTCTATGTCGATGACCCGCGCCTCTCCAGGCCGGTCAATTACGAGCGCTTTCATTCGGTTCTGCCCTTCCTCTCTTCGGCACGACGCCGCATGGTTCGCGTTGACTCGGAGAATCTCAAGGTGCTTTTGTTGTGCGTTCCGGGTGCAACGTCAGTTGAAATGTGAATACCGTGTCAGTCTGTTGCCCGGACTGGTAGACCGGCGCCTTCCACCACTCGTGCTGGAGTTCAGCCGACAGCTCGAGGTGCTCCTGGATGAGCTTGGTGGCGTGAATGTCGAAGCTGTTCTGGGTGGTGCCTCCGGGGACGAAGTTCTGCGGCGTGGCGTTCGGGATGAATACCGATGTCGTGGCGCCAGGAATGAAGTCCCTGGCATCCTTCTTATGCTGGAAGGAGACCTGCACCAGTTCGCGCGGGGAGAGATGGTAGGTCATCCAGGCCTGACCGCCCTTCCCTTGGCGGCCAATCGCGTCTCCCATAATGTAGCCCTTGTTGGTGTAGCCCTGAGGCTGAAGCAGCTCCGCATAGAGAAACGCGCCCGAGTTGCTGCGGTTGACCGGAGGATCCGTATTCACACCTTCGACTCGCAGGTCGAGCCGTGGTACTCCGGGAAACTGAGACAGATAGACTCCTGGCCGAACACCCGCATGCCGGGGCGCATCGATCGGGCTGACGTCGTCGTGGACGAGGGAGTCCGAATAGAGAGTCAGCCGGTGCGAGAGGAACGGAAGCCGCCAACGGAAATCGAATGTGCCAAATCTGGCGCCCGGATTGTCACGTCCTAGCTTCTCGGTGCCCGAGACGTTCTGGAAGCTGAAAAAACTGTGCAGGAAGGAATGAAGCGTGATGGGCGTGTGGTTGGCAAGCGGCGTCGCCGCGCCACCCCAGATGGTGGAGCGGGAGAACCCGAACTCCAGATCTGGAACCGGTTTGAAGTTAATCTTCTCGGTGTGCAGCCAGGGGTCGTTCGGATCGGAGTGTCCCTTGAGGCTGCCCACAAAAAAGTCGTAGCGGAACGGACCCAATAGGCGAGACAGGAGTGGGATGTAGAGCGGCTCGGTGCGGTCGATCTGGAAGGCGTAGATGTTCTCGGCGTTGTTGCTGTAGAGGAAGCTTCCTCCTGCGGTCGGGGCCAACCAGTGATCGCTCTTCCCAAACGATATCTCGTGGTTCAGCACGCGGTAGGAGAGGTTCGCCTCCTGAATGCGGAAGTCATTTGTAGTCGGAATGGGACCGGCTGGAATGGTTGCCTGGACCGGGTTGCTGGCGGGATCTATAAGGTCGACGCTGGTCAGCGTTGTGAACAGAGCGGGAGAATATCCGGCGGCGCTGGGCGCGTGTTGGTATTCGCCCCGCAGGTAGAGACTGAAGCGGCCAAATTCGGCACTTCCGCCAACGCCATCGACGGTGTTGAAGCCAGGCTGATAGGGGCGGCCGTAGTCGTTGACGAGAGTCTGCCCGAGGTGGAAGCTGTCGCGCAAGGTGAGACCGGAGATACCCTGCACACGGGCATAGAGGCCTTCGCAACCGTACGAGAGGCCTTCGGGATCGGAGTCCTCGTCACCAAACTCGCGCTGAAGCGCGGTGAAAATCTCCAGGGCCTGCGAGCTGTTTTTGATATCGGAATCCTGGGAGGTCTGGTCGAGCATCCGCTGGATACTTCGCCGGGTCCAGGGACGAAGGCCGAGAAACGCCGTGTCAAGATAGCCGAGCCCGTGCAGGCGATCGAGGGCCGGGTAGACCCAGTTGTCCATGGGGACATAGACATCCGCGGGTCGTGCGCCGGCCGGGCCAGTTTTGCAGGAGTGCAGTCCCACGGTCACCTGCGCGTTAGCGCCGACACATGCAGGCGCGAGAAGGGCAGACGACACCAGAGCGGCGAAGCACAGCATCCGCCGCTTCCCCAGAAATTCTGAACCCATAAACGGAAATCACCTCGGTCAATCACTGAAAATCAGGGGTTTCCCCTTGAAACACGACCAGGCTTCTGATCCGTTCCAATCACCATTCTACGCAGAAGCGAAGCAATCCTCGCGTCAAACCCTCGGAGACGGCCTGCCAGCCGATTGATTGCGCTTCCGACAGAAGGGCTCATCCCCACGAGAAATTGCCGGGCAGGAAAGGTAGAATCGCCGTCATGAATATTTCGGCAATTCAGACTGCACTGCGCGATGCCGGCCTCGACGGCTGGCTGTTCTACGACCATCACCAGCGTGATCCGTTGGCGTACGGCATTCTGAGTCTCGACCCGGCGACGCATGTGACGCGGCGGTGGTTCTACCTGGTGCCCGCCTCGGGCGAGCCGCGCAAACTGGTGCACCGGATCGAGACCGGACGATTGGACACGTTGCCGGGGACAAAAGCGGAGTACTCGTCGTGGCAGGAGTTGGAGGCGGGGCTGGAGCAGATATTGGCCGGGACGAAGCGGCTGGCGATGCAGTACTCGCCACGCAACGCAATCATGTACGTGTCGATGGTGGACGCGGGCACGGTGGAACTGGTGCGAACGATGGGCAAGGAGATTGTGAGCTCGGCCGACCTGGTGAGCCAGTTCGAAGCGGTGCTGAGCGATGCGCAGATACGGACGCACTTCGTCGCGCAGCAGAAGATCGACCGCATCCTGGACGAGGCCTGGAAGTTGATGGGCGCGCACGTGCGGAACAGCGGCACGAACGAGTTCGCGATGGTCCAGTGGCTGAGCGAGGCGATGCGGCAGGAAGGCCTGGTGTGGGAGCACGGGCCGAATGTGAGTTGCGGCGCGAACTCCGCGGACTCGCACTATGAGCCGACGGCGGAAAATTCGAAGGCAATTCGGCGCGGCGACTTTGTGCTGATCGACATCTGGGGCAAGCTGGACGAGCCCGGTGCGGTCTTTTACGACATAACGTGGACGGGCGTGGTGGACCGCGAGCCGACGGAGCGGGAGCAGACGGTGTTCAACACGGTGCGCGGCGCTCGCGACGCGGCCATCGCCAAGGTGGAAGCCGCGTTTGCGGAGAACCGGGCGATTGCTGGTTGGGAAGCGGACGACGCCGCTCGTGCCGTGATTCGCGCGGCGGGTTTCGGCGAGTGGTTCACGCATCGCACCGGACATAACATCGGCAGCAACATCCACGGCAACGGGGCGAACCTCGACAACCTGGAGACGCATGACGTCCGGCTGATTCTGCCGAATACGTGCTTCTCGGTGGAGCCGGGCATTTATTTCCCTGGCGAGTTCGGCGTTCGCACGGAGATCGACATGATGACGCGGCCGGGGAGCGCCGTCGTGACGGGGCGCATACAGACGGAGCTGGTGCGTATTTAGAGCCTACGTGGCTGATATGATGGGTGAGGATGACGACTAAAGTGCAGGCGTCCGCAGCTGCGGGCGGTAAAGCTATGGATGGCAACACGGCAGGCGGCGTGTTCCCCGCGATGGTGCTGCTGGCGGGCTGGCTGGTTCCAGGAGCAGGCCACGCGATGCTGGGCAAGTGGGTCCGCGCGGGCTTGCTGATGGGCTCGATCCTGGCGATGTTTGCTATCGGGATCGCGCTGCACGGCAAGGTCTACACGCCGAACACCGGTGAACCATTGGACATGCTGGGATTCGCGGGTGACCTGGGCGTGGGCGCGCTGTATGGCGTGGCGCGGTTGCTGGGCTGGGGACAAGCGCCGGTGCTGGTCGCTGTGGCGGACTATGGGACGAAGTTCATCGTGGTGGCTGGGATGCTGAACATCGTGGCGGCTGTGGACGCGCATTCGCTGGCGAACGGAAGGAAGCCATCATGAACATCTCGCACTTCAGCGCTGTCCTGCTGTTCTCGCTCTTCACTTCGATCGTGTTCGGCATCACGCAGCGCGCGGAGCCAAAGATGATGGTGAAGTTCGGCGCTTTCTGCTTTGTGTTGTTCGTCGGCGGAACGGTCGCGGCGAGCTGGGTGATGTACTTCATCAAGCACTGAGTTGGGCTTAGATGCTTGCGATCCAAACCCTGACCTAAGCTTGCGAGGCTGAGTCGCTTGCCGCTTCCGTTGGCTTTGCCGGCGCGGGCGCGACGACCTTCTTGGGAACAGCGGCTTCGGCCTTGCGCGACGGCGCGATGATGGCGTGGAGCGTGGTGCCTTCCATGCGCGGCATGAACTCGACGATGCCGTTGTCGCCCACGTCCAGAATCAGGCGGTTGATGATCTTGTAGCCAAGGTCGCGGTGCGCCATCTGGCGGCCCTTGAAGCGGAGCGAGGCTTTGACCTTGTCGCCGTCGCCGAGGAAGCGGATCGCCATGTTCTTCTTGGTCTGGTAATCGTGTTCGTCGACGGTGACCGAGAACTTGACTTCCTTGATGGTGATGACTTTCTGCTTCTTGCGGGCTGCACGCTCGCTCTTATCTTTCTCGTAGAGGAATTTGCCGTAATCCTGAATGCGGCAAACAGGCGGAACTGCGTTGGGGGAAATCTCCACCAGATCCAGGGAGCGTTCGCGCGCCATTTTCAGGGCGTCGAAGGGGGGCATGATGCCAAGCTGCTCGCCATTCTCGTCGATAACACGAATCTCGCGGGCGCGAATTCGTTCGTTGGTACGGATGAAGGACTTTGCGGAACGTTTATCGATCGGTGGAATGGGGTACCTCCACAGCGTGCCCAAGGGGACGCCATGCCTTTGTTGGATTGGATCGCAAACTACTGCTGAAGGTTGCGTATAGCGAGAAGTATAGCATTATGCGCTGTCTTGGCTGCTTACTTTGCCGCCGCCATCTGCTGTTGATATTCCACATATGGGCCTTTGAAGTCCTCGATGCGGAAGCTGGTCGGACCGCCTTCGAAGTGCCAGATGCGGGTGGCGACTTCGTCGATCAGGTCGAGGTCGTGGGTGACCAGCAGGACCGTTCCCTCGTACTTCTGCAGCGCCAGGTTGAGGGCGTTGATGGCCTCGAGGTCAAGGTGGTTGGAGGGCTCGTCGAGCACCAGGACGTTGGGCTTCTGCAGCATGAGCTTGCAGAAGAGCAGCCGGGCCGCCTCGCCGCCGGAGAGGGCGTCGGTCATCTTGAGGCCTTCTTCGCCCTTGAACAGCATCTGGCCGAGGATGCCGCGGATGTCTTCCTTGGTGGCGTCCTCGTCGAACTGGTGCAGCCAGTCGTTGACGGTCAGCCCGTTTTCGATGGATTGGCGGAAGTCCTGCGCAAAGTAGCCGATCTGGGCCTCATGGCCCCACTTGACGTTGCCGGAGTCGATGGAGACGTCGGTCTCGGTGACGCCGGGCGCATTGGCCAGCAGCGCTTTGAGCATGGTGGTCTTGCCCTGCCCGTTGCGGCCCATCAGCACGATCTTGTCGCCGCGCATGCAGGAGGAGGAGAACCCGTCGATGACCTGGAGCGGGGTTCCGTCCTTCTGCTCGTAAGCCTTGGAGACCTCCTCGATCTCGAGGATGTGGCGGCCGGAGGGGCGCTTCTGCTCGAAGCGGATGTAGGGGCGCTGGATGTTGGAGCGGGCGAGTTCGGTGGTGGCGAGGCGCTCGACTTCCTTCTTCCGGGAGTTGACCTGGCTGGACCGGGTGCCGGCGGAGAAGCGGGCGATGAAGTCGTTGAGCTGGGCGATCTTCTTCTCGCGCTGCTCGTTCTGGCTCTCGATGCGGGAGCGGATGGCGGTCTTCTGCTCGACCATGTCGTCGTAGCCGCCGTTGTAGACGATGATGGTCTCGTAGTCGATGTCGGCGATGTGGGTGCAGACCGAGTTGAGGAAGTGGCGGTCGTGCGAGATGGTGATCAGAGTGCCGTTGTAGCGCACCAGGAAGTCCTGCAGCCACAGGATCGACTCAAGGTCGAGGTAGTTGGTCGGCTCGTCGAGCAGGAGCGCCTGGGGCTCGCCAAAGAGCGCCTGAGCCACCAGCACGCGGACCTTCTGGCCGCCCTGCAGCTCGGACATCTTGCGCTCGTGGAGGTCATCGGAGATGTCGAGGCCCTGGAGGAGGATCGCGGCGTTGGCCTCAGCTTCGTAGCCGTCCTCTTCGCCGACAATGCCTTCGAGTTCGCCGAGGCGGCTGCCGTCCTCGTCGGTCATCTCGGGCTTGTTGTAGATCTGCTCTCGCTCTTCCAGAGCGGCCCAGAGGGGCTTGTTGCCCATGATGACGGTGTCGATGACGCGGTAGGCGTCGAAGGCGTACTGGTCCTGGGAGAGCACGCCGAGCTTCTTGGGGCGGACGACGTTGCCCTTCTGGGCGTCGATCTCGCCGGTCAACACCTTCATAAAGGTGGACTTACCGGATCCGTTGGGGCCGGTGAGGCCGTAGCGCCGGCCGCTGGTAAAGGTGACCGAGACGTCCTCGAAGAGGAGCTTTGCGCCATAGCGCATGGTGACATTGGAAACTGAAATCATGGTATTCCTTCAAGTTTACAGGTAAATCGGCCTGCCTTGCCTGACGCCGGCAAACATCACCCGGTTTTGAGGCCGCCCAGTATCCACCCCCCGGGGGGTATATCAAACCAAGTGTTTAATTCTCCAAGCAGATACGCGTTTGTATATACCCAGTTATATATACAATGTGCGCCCGGCGACAGGTTCGAAGATCCGGTTGCCGCTCAGCCCCTGTTTCCATTATATGGGATGTTCGAAAACTCGGGCGCGCTTCCCTTGCCTGATATTTTGTTTCCTTTGTTACAGATGGAAGAATTAGGTTGACACAGGCGACGGCATGGGTGAGTGGTGGAAAAACAGTACGGAAGAGACCGAAGGAGCGTATGGCACCGGCAGCCGGAGCTGCTGGATACGAGCAATTCCGTCACCGATTACAACGACATGCCGCCACCCGGGTACCACGAGATGGGTTACTCGGATTGACACAAGAGTTAAGGGGGTACTACTAATCCTAACGTGTTCTTGAAGGAGAACGCGCCCCCCTGGATAAGCACCTTCCCTGGTGAAACACCGTTTCCGTCACAGGAAAATTGCCCTCGAGAAGCTCAGCCGACTTGATCGAGTTTTCTGAGTGCCCAATGGGTCAGTGAAAATCACACATAAGGAGATCAAACTATGCTTAGCAAAAAGAGCCTGCTTGCCGTAGCAGCGTTAAGTCTGACCTTGATTCTCGGCGCGTCCGCCGCGCCTGCCGAAGACCACAAAAAATGCTTTACCGTTGCGAGCCTTGAAGGCAACTATGCGATTGTCGGTACGTATGGCGCGAACGTAGCAATCGCATTGGCAACGAGGTCTCTGGATGGAAAAGGAAATCTGACTGGGACGTTTCTCGTTAACGAGCCCACTGCTGGATCCACAACAGGCGCCAGAACGCTCGTGACGGGAACGCAAGTCGGAACTTACACGGTAAACTGCGACGGTACCGGCGTGGTCACCCGTGTTCTCACGACAGGCACCACTCAAACGACCCAGGAAGATGATTTCGTCATCACAGGTGCAGTGGAGAAAGATGGGGAGCTTATCGCAACCAGCATTCAAGATGCACAGAGAACTCCGTCCACAATCGTCGCGGGCGGCATCTTCTTAAAACGCGTTTGGACGCGACTTCCGTAGAAGGGCTGCGCAGGGAAGGTGCGAAAGTGTGCCGCGATCCTTGGTGTTTTGGGGAAGGAATTTCGCGGGCAGGAGAACAGGCGGAGTTTATGTCGCGCCTTCAGCGCTCTGGTTCTCTTTTTTACGGCTACCTAGGCCTGCGACTTAGGCTGGTATATTGCGCGCCTTCAGCGCGCTTAATGCAGTCGCCTGGGCGAACTTGACAAGCAGATACGAAGATTCTGGAGCTTCGCTCCAGATTGACGGCGGGCTAAATTGACGAGCTTCCGGGGTTTCACCAAGAACCGAAGTCGCGTCAGGATTGGCCGATGAGGACGCCGGCGGCGAAGACCAGACCGCCGCCCACGACGACCTGCAGAAAGCTGATGGCGAAGCTGGTCTTGAAGTATTTGTGGCGGATGAGGGCTATGACAATGAGTTCGATGCCGACCACGAAGTAGGCGAGGGTGAGTGCGGTGTGAACGCTGGGGATGAGGAACGGCAGCGAGTGCAGGAAGCCGCCGATGAAGGTCATGAAGCCGGTGACGATTCCGCGGAAGACGGGATTGCCGCGACCGGTGATCTCGCCGTCGTCGGAGAGGCCCTCAGAGAACGCCATCGAGATGCCGGCACCGACCGCGGACGCCGCTCCGATGAGGAAGACGGTGTGGGAGTTGTGGGTGGCGAACGCGGTGGCGAAGATGGGGGCGAGCGTGGAGACTGATCCATCCATGAGGCCGGCGAGGCCGGGCTGAACGATGCGCAGCAGGAAGCTCTTTTCGTTGCCGACGAGGTCTTCGATCTCCTGCAGGTTGGGGAGGGATTCGGACATGGTGGTTGGATGATAAAACAGGCCGCCCCGCTGCTGGTTGGCGAGCGGGGCGGAAAGGTTTTACGGGTGGCATACCCAAGTGATGGCGGCAACCCAGTGTGATTATTGGCCGCGACGGGCGGGGCCGGAACGGCTGGCACCCGGGCGGCTGCTGCTGGAACGGCCGCGTCCGCCGGAGTTGCGTCCGCCGGAGAAACCGCCGGAGCGGCTGCGGAATCCGTTGCCGTTGCTGGCCCGGTAGGGGGCAGCCGGAGCGGGAGCCGCGTCGCCGGACTTCCAGGACCGGGTTTCGAGGGCCAGGAGATCGTTGCTGGGCTTGCTGAGATCGAGAGGCTTGTTGCGCTCCTCTTTCTCGAGGTTCTTGTCGGCTTCGCGCCAGTCGAACTTGACCTTCAGCTCGCGCTCCATCTTGCGTGCGTCGGAACGCTCCTGGGGCATGACGAAGGTGGTGGCGACGCCGGTGGCTCCGGCGCGGCCGGTGCGGCCGATGCGGTGGACAAAATCGTCCGAGCCGTTGGGCAGGTCGTACTGCACCACGTGGGCGATGTCCTGCACATCGATGCCGCGCGCGGCGACGTCGGTGGCGACGAGCACGCGGTGCTTGCCGGTCGAGAAGCCCTTGAGAGCCGCGGTGCGCTGCGACTGCGAGCGGTCGCCGTGGATGACGTCGACGTCGTGGCCGAGGCGCTCGAGCTTCTTAGAGATGCGGTCGGCGCCGTGCTTGGTCCGCGAGAAGACGAGGAAGGTGCCGGTCTCTTCGCGAAGCATCTGGTCGAGCAGGCCGAGCTTCTGGTCCTGCATGACGGTGATGGCGCGGAGTTCGACCTGGTCGGATGGCTTGGAGGCCTGGCCGATCTCGATGCGAACCGGGTTGCGCACGTAGTCGCGAACGATCTCGCGGACGTTGGCGTCCAGGGTGGCCGAGTAACACATGGTCTGGCGGGTGCGGGGAAGCGTGCCGACGATGCGGCGGATGGCGGGCAGGAAGCCCATGTCCAGCATGCGGTCGACTTCGTCGAGGACGAGCATTTCAACGGTGGTGATGTTGACCGCGCGGCGGCGGAGGAAGTCCTCGAGGCGTCCGGGAGTGGCGACGACGAGGCGTGGGCCGCGGGCGAGCTGGTCGAGCTGCGTGTTCTCGGAGAGGCCACCGCAGACGAGCACGGCGTCATGCTTGGAGTTGGGGACCAGCTTGACGTAGGCTTCCAGCACCTGCATCGCGAGCTCGCGCGTGGGCAGCAGGATGAGGGCGCGGATGGGGCTGCGCTTGCCCTTGACCGGAGCGATGGGATTCGCGTCCATGTGCTCGATCATCGGGATAAGGAAGCTGAGGGTCTTGCCGGTGCCGGTGGAGGCGGTGGCGAGGATGTCGGAGCCGAGGAGCGCGGGCGGGATCGCCTTGGCCTGGACGGGGGTGGGAGTGGTGAATCCGGCGAGGCGCAGACGGCTTTTCAGGACTGCGGAGATGTTGAAGTCGGAGAAGTTGACGCCCTTCAGGAAGGGGAGGTGAGTCGCCGGATCGATCTCAATTTCGGAGGAGTCGACGTGTGTGGTCAGGGACGCTGGACTCGGCGTATTTTCGGTGGACGTTGCGATGGTTTCAGAAGGTGCGTTGGTCATAGGGGTTACAGAAATAGCCTCAGGCTCAAGAATTGCGGTAGTCAAGTTGTTCCTTTTCAATCGGTTTCAGTGTTGCGGCAATAGGATGCAGTGGTGCCGGAGCACCTTGGAATCTTGTAGTCAGCATTGCTCATTTTGGAAGCGCTGCTGCTGCACGGCGAGACTCGTCCATTGACGTGTCTTCCAGCCAGAGCAACCAGCGCATTGTCCTTGTGTCATTCCGGGTGTTCGTGCGACCTGGAATTCGGCTACAGAAGGGATGCGGTGGGAAGAGCGATCGCAGTCTCTGGCCAGACTTCGGTGTGACTGAAGCTTGCCTGCAATGCCCGCACTCGTCTCAATCAAGCGCAATACCAGTCTAACACAGCGGGGTGGCCAAGACGTGTTGACGAAGGAGCTACCTGCGGATTGTAAGCAAAAGGGTTCCAAAAGAGAACTGGCCCGCGCTGTGGGAGCGCGAGCCAGTCAGAGTTACAAATTGCCGGTTAGGGTGAAGAACTAGAAGTTCTCCGGCTCGCCGGGCAGGTCGAGGTCCTCGTCGTCGTCCTCGTCTTCGTCCTCGTCGTCGAAGTTGCCGAAGCTGGCGGCGAGGGTTGCGGCGGGAAGAACGGACGTGGGTCCGGGGACCGGGTTGCCCTGGTCGTCGATCTTCATGCCGAGGGAGAGGCCCATTTGCGCCAGGATTTCCTTGATCTCGTTCAGGGACTTGCGGCCGAAGTTCTTGGTCTTCAGCATCTCGGCTTCGGTCTTCTGGATGAGCTCGCCGATGGTGGCGATGTTGGCGTTCTTGAGGCAGTTGTAGCTGCGCACGGAGAGCTCGAGTTCCTCGACGGAACGGTTGAGGTTCTCGTTGCGCATGCCGGGCGCGTCGAGCGCGTCGTGGCCGGCTTCCATCTCCTCTTCGAAGTTGATGAAGATGCTCATGTGGTCCTTGAGCAGCTTGGCGGAGAGGCCGAGCGCGTCGGCCGGGAAGACGGTGCCGTTGGTCCAGATCTCGATGGTGAGCTTGTCGTAGTCGGTGATCTGACCGAGACGGGCGGCTTCGACGAGGTAGTTGACCTTGCGCACGGGCGAGTGGACGGAGTCGACGGGGATGAACCCGAGGCCGAGGTCGGCATCGAAGTTCTTGTCGGCGGAGATGTATCCGCGACCGCGCTTGAGGCGCATTTCCATGTCGATCTTGCCGCCTTCGGAGACGGTGCAGATGTAGACGTCCTTGTCGAGGATCTCGACGTCGCCGTCGGCTTCGATCATGCCGGAGGTGATGACGCCGGGAGCGTCGGCGCGCAGGTAGAGGGCCTTGGGGCCTTCGCCGGCGAGCTTGAAGGGAATCTGCTTGAGGTTGAGGATGATGTCGGTCGCGTCCTCAACGACGCCCGAGATGGACTGGAACTCGTGCAGCACGCCTTCGATGCGGACGGCGGTTACGGCTGCGCCTTCGATGGAGGAAAGCAGGGTGCGGCGGAGCGCGTTGCCGATGGTGGTACCGAAGCCGCGCTCAAAGGGCTGCGCGGAAAACTTGCCGTACTTCTCAGTGAGTGTTTCGGTGTCGACTGCGAGACGCTTGGGCTTTTGGAATCCTCTCCAAAGCATGTGTGTTTCTCCTTTCCGTCCTAGCCGCGATGCATTCTGCGGACTGGCGGGTGTTTCGGTTGCGGGTTAGGTTGTGGTGTTGCTGCTTTAGCACTCGTGGCGCAGCGAAGGACAAATACGGGGGTTCTTCGCTGCGCTCAGAATGACAAACTTGGTGGCGACGAACGCTACTTTTACTTCGAGTAGAGTTCGACGATGAGCTGCTCGTTGACGGGCAGGTTGACGTCTTCGCGCTTGGGCAGGGCGAGCACTTTGCCCGACAGGCCTTCGCGGTTGATGTCGAGCCACTGCACGGCGCGCTGGCCGCTGGCGAAGTTGCCCGACTCCTCGAGGACGATGAGCTTCTTCGAACCCTCGCGGATCGCGATCTCGTCGCCGACCTTGCACTGGAAGGACGGGATGTTGACCTTGCGGCCGTTGACCTGGATGTGTCCGTGGCGAACGATCTGGCGGGCCTGGCGGCGCGACATGGCGAAGCCGAGACGGTAGCAGACGTTGTCGAGACGGGTCTCAAGCTGCTGGAGCAGGAGTTCGCCGGTGACGCCGGTCTTGTTCGCGGCCTTCTGGTAGTAGGCGCGGAACTGGGTCTCGAGGGTGAAGTAGATGCGCTTCGCCTTCTGCTTCTCGCGAAGCTGGAGGCCGTAGCCGACCACCTTCTTGACCTTGCGCGACTGGCCATGCTGGCCCGGGGGAAAGTTGCGCTTCTCGATGGGGCATTTCTCGGAGAAGCATTTCGCTCCCTTGAGGAAGAGCTTAGTTCCGTCGCGGCGGCAGAGGCGGCAGACGGGTCCTGTATAACGTGCCATTTCTTATCTCCTGACTTCGGGTGACGATCGGTTTACAGGCGAATGCCCTTCTGGTCCCGATCCTGTTCGAGTTGTCAGTTGTCAGTGATCAGTTGTCAGTAAAGGCTGACAAATCTGACCACTGAGAACTGGATACTGACCACCGTTTCTCAGACGCGGCGGCGCTTGGGCGGACGGCAGCCGTTGTGCGGCATGGGCGTGACGTCGCGGATGCTGCGGACCTCGATGCCAGTGGTCGCGAGAGCGCGGATCGCGGACTCGCGGCCGGAGCCGGGACCGGAGACGCGCACATCGACCGAACGCAGACCGTGGTCGCGGGCTGCTGCGGCAGCACCGGCAGCGGCCTGCTGCGCCGCAAACGGAGTGCCCTTGCGGGAGCCGCGGAAGCCGAGCGAGCCGGACGACTTCCAGGAGAGCGTGTTGCCCGCCTGGTCGGTGATGGTGACGATGGTGTTGTTGAAGCTCGCCTGGATGAAGACGAGGCCGAATGGAACATTCTTCCGCTCGCGCTTCTTGAACTTCTTGTTCTTGCCCGCGGTCTTGGCGCCGGCTGCCTTGTTCTGTGTCTTCGCCATGGGTTATTTCGTCGCTTTCTTCTTGCCGGCAACCGTTCCCTTGCGGGGACCCTTGCGCGTGCGAGCGTTGGTGTGGGTGCGCTGGCCGCGAACCGGCAGAGAGCGGCGGTGACGGAGACCACGGTAGGACTGGATTTCGATGAGGCGCTTGATGTTGAGCGAGACGTCCTTGCGGAGGTCGCCTTCGATCTGGCCCTGGCCCTCGATGACGTGACGGATGCGATTGAGCGCATCCTCGTCGAGCGTGCCGACCTTTGCGAAGGGATCGACGTCTGCCGCGGCGAGAATCTTTGCCGCACGCGAGTCGCCGATGCCGAAGATGTAGGTGAGTCCGATGCGTACCTGTTTATTGTTGGGTACGTCGACTCCAGCAATACGTGCCATGGGGGTCCTTTTCGTTTGGGCTCGAGAGCGCTGATGGCCACGGGAGCGGGGTGATCGGTTTGCGGCTGGATTCTCCGGGTTCAACGCAAGCCTTGACTTCGGCTAACTAGCCTGGAGGGCCGGGTAGTACAGGTGCTAGTTGCTAGGTACTAGGTGCCAGGGAAAAAACGACTACCCTTGACGCTGTTTGTGCTTGGCGTTTTCGCAGATGACGCGAACTACGCCGCGGCGGTGGATGACTTTGCACTTGTCGCAGATCTTCTTTACTGAGGCACGGACCTTCATGTGATTCCCTTCTTGAAACTTGATGCTGGCCGAACGGAAGGCATACTCCAGGGGCTAAAGCCCCGTCTGTGCATGACCTTTGAATGTCAGGGATAAATCCCTGACTTACCTGGAAGCCGAAAACGCGGCGATCCGGGTGGAAATCTGTCTGAACCTGAGCGAGACGCGGCGGATCAGTTTTCTGCAGACGTCTACTTGTAGCGGTAGACGATGCGGCCGCGGTTGAGGTCGTACGGGCTGAGCTCAATCGCAACGCGGTCGCCGGGGAGGATACGAATGAAGTTCTTGCGCATGCGTCCGGAGACGTGTGCGAGGGCCTGATGCTTGTTTTCAAGCTCGACCTTGAACAGCGCATTCGGCAACGTCTCGACGACGGTTGCCATTACCTCAATTGCATCTTCCTTCGACAAACGCTCTCCTTTTGCAGGACGGGGACGATTCGATCACGACCAAACGTCCTGTTGCTACGCGCGTATACACGCAGCATCTCCGAGTATACCCCGAAACCGGGCCGGAATTCCAGGCCTTTTTCGACGGCGGCCACTAGCGGGTAAGCACTAACGGGCCGTCCTTGGTGATGGCGACAGTGTGCTCGAAATGGGCGCTGAGGCTGCCGTCGAGGGTGACGGTGGTCCAGCCGTCGGGAAGGACTTTGACCTCAGGGCCGCCGGCGTTGATCATCGGCTCGATAGCGAGCACCATGCCGGCCTTCAGACGGGGTCCCTTGCCGCGGGTGCCGAAATTGGGGACCTGAGGATCCTCGTGCATGGCGCGGCCGATGCCGTGACCAACGAACTCGCGGACGACGCCGAAGCCCTCGGCCTCGCACATCTCCTGGACGGCGGCGGATATGTCGCCTAGCCGACCCCCGACCTGGGCTTGCTCGATGGCCTTGTAGAGCGAGGCGTTGGTGACGTCCAGAAGCTTCTTGGTGGCGGCGGAAGGTATTCCAACGGCGTAGGTTACGGCTGCGTCCGAGTAGAAGCCATCGATGATGACGCCGCAGTCGATGGAGACGATGTCGCCGTCTTTGAGCACGCGTTTGGGCGACGGGATGCCGTGGACGACTTCGCTGTTGACGGAGGTGCAGAGGACGGCCGGGAAGCCGTGGTAGCCCTTGAAGGCGGAGATCGCGTGGAGTTCGTCCATTTTGGCGGCGGCGGCGTTCTCGAGGTCCATGGTGGAGGCGCCGGCGACGACCAGCGGGCGGACGGTCTCGTGAACCAGGCGAAGCGCCTCGCCGGAGCGGCGCATCTTGTCGATCTCGGTGCTGGTCTTGATCAAAATTGCCATGGTCAGCAGGCACCGCGAGGGAATTGGGCGCGCAATTCGTGCAGCGCCGCCAGAATAGCTACCGCGACAACCTCAACGCTCTCTTCGCCGGCGACCGATCGGAACCGGCAGGATTTCTCGTAATGCGAGATCACGGGCATCGTCTGCGAATGATACACATGCATGCGCTTGTGAAACGCCTCTTCGGTATCGTCCGCGCGCTGGACGAGTTTGGTCCCGTCATCGTCGCAGATCTCATCCTGTCGCGGCGGGTTGAAATAGATGTTGTAGATCCGGTTGCAGGTTGCGCAAGTCCGGCGTCCTGTGATCCGGCGCAGCAAATGCTCTTCGTCCACGCGAAGTTCGACTGCGACCGTCGGAGGAAGACAGCCAGCCTTTGCGGAAAACGCATCCAGCCATTCCGCCTGGGCAAGCGTTCTGGGAAAGCCATCCAGGATGTATCCGGCCGCCGTGTCCGGCTCTGCGAGGCGAACTGCGACCATCTGGTTCACCAGGTCGTCCGGTACCAGTTGTCCCTGCCGCATCAGGTCTTCGGCCAGCATGCCTAGTTCTGTGTGATCCCGACGATGCTGCCGGAGCAGGTCGCCGGTGGAAATCTGCGGAATGCCGAACCTGGAGACGAGAAGCTGTGCCTGGGTGCCCTTACCGCTGCCGGGCGCCCCTAAAAGGAGAACCGGCCCGGGCAGGAAGGATCCGTCTGCCGGGGCCGTTGATTCTGATGGAGATTTTGTGCTCAACGTATCGTGCCTTTACCAACTCCGTCGGCCACGAATCCGGCCGCTCTTGGGAGAGAAGCCGTCGTAGTGGCGCATGATGAGCTGCGATTCAACTTGTTGCACTGTGTCCATGGCTACACCAACGACGATCAGCAGCGAGGTGCCGCCGAAGTAGAAGTTGAAGCCGAAGCCATTGGTTACAAAGTTCGGGAGGGATTCAAAGAAATGCCCGATCAGCGGGATGTGGTTGAAATGAATACCGCTGATGAGCAGGGTCGGAATGACGGAGATGATGATTAGGTAGACTGCGCCGACCAGCGTGATGCGGGTGAGCACATCGTTGATGAAGTCCGAGGTGCGGCGGCCGGGACGGATGCCGGGGATGAAGCCACCATACTTGCGCATGTTGTCGGCGATATCGTCGGGCCGGAACACGATGGAGATGTAGAAGTAAGCGAAGAAGACGATCGCGGCCATGTAGATGAGCTCGTACCACGGTTCGCCCGGCGCCAGATTGCGCAGGATCGGCCCGAGGAACTGGGTGTCGACGAGCTTGGGTCCGCCAAAGAAGCTCATGTTCGCGAACAGCAGCGGCGCGGAGAGGATCGAGCTGGCGAAAATAACCGGCATAACGCCGCCGGAGTTGACCTTCAACGGAAGGTGGGTGGACTGGCCGCCCATCATCTTGCGCCCGACGATGCGCTTGGCGTACTGCACCGGGATCCGGCGCTCGGAGCGTTCGACGAAGACAATGAAAGCGACGACAGCGATCATGCCGGCGACGAGGATGACGAGGACGAGGGGGGTGAGCGGCCCCCAGGTCTGATCCTTGGCCTTGGTGATGAGATCCATGATGCCGCGCGGGAGGCCGACGACGATGCCGGTGAAGATGAGCAGCGACATGCCGTTGCCGACGCCGCGCTCGGTGATCTGCTCGCCCAGCCACATGATGAAAGCGGTGCCGGCGGTCAGCGTGATGATGCACATCGGGATGAAGGCGCCACGCGGGATGGTCACCATGTTCGAGCCCGACTGAGTGAGGGTCAGCGAGATGGCGAAGGACTGGATGACACCTAGTAAGACGGTGACGTAGCGGGTCCACTGGGTGATCTTGCGGCGGCCGAGTTCGCCTTCCTTCTGCAGCTTGGCCAGCGGCTCATAGATGACGGTGAGCAACTGGAAGATGATCGACGCCGTGATGTACGGCATGATGCCGAGGGCGAAGATGGTCAGCCGTCGCAGGTTGCCGCCGGTGAACAGGTCGGCCAGGCCGAGGGCGGAACCAGAGTTTGCGTTGAAGTACTGCGCAAGCGCGTCGGCGTTGATACCGGGCGTGGGGATGAATGCGCCCAGGCGATACACGGCCAGCAGGCCAAGCGTGAAGAGGACACGCTTGCGGAGGTCGGGAATGCGGAAGATGTTGGCGAATTTCTCGAACATCAAAACCTCTTGGGTGGTGCCTGAGGCCGCGGCGGGCGCGGCCTCAATGTGAATCCCTATCCTAGTCGAAAGGGTGCGTGGATTGCACCCGTGAAATGACTAGCCGATCAGGACAGCTTTGCCGCCAGCCTTTTCAATGGCTTCCTGCGCGGTTTTGGAGAACTTGTGCGCGTGGATCGTGACCGCGCCGGTGAGCGAGCCATTGTTGAGCACCTTGACTAGGCCGCCCTTCTTGCGCAGCAGCCCGAGCTCGATGATCTTGTCGAGGGTGAACTCAGTGCCGGGGGCGGCGGCGAGGATCTCGGCGACGCGGTCCAGGCCGAGGACGGTGTACTCGGTGCGGAAGATGTTGTTGAAGCCGCGCTTGGGCAGGCGGCGGTGGAGCGGCATCTGGCCGCCTTCAAAACCGCGCATGAGGGAGGAGCCGGAACGCGAGCCCTGGCCCTTGTGGCCGCGGGTCGAAGTCTTGCCCATGCCGGAGCCCATACCGCGGCCGACGCGCTTCTTGTTTTCGTTCGCCTTCTTGGGGGGACGGAGATTGGAGAGATTGCGGATTGCCATTTTATTCCTCGCTATAACGCCGGAGGAGAGCTGTTAGCTTCTAGCTCCTAGCTTCTAGCTAAGGGCGGAAGTTGAGGCTGACTCCGACTCGCATGTTGTGCGCCGAGACTTAGGTCCTGGCGGTTTTAGCCAGCAGCTAGAAGCTAGCAGCTAGAAGCTTAGTTCTACTCGACGACGCGGACGAGATGCGGCACCTTAGCGACCATACCGCGGACGGAAGGGGTGTCTTCGCGCTCGACGATCTGGTTGAGGCGGGTGAAGCCGAGCCCTTTGATCACGAGCTTGTGCTTGACCGGGGTGCAGATCTTGGAGCGAAAGTATTGCAGCTTGATCTTGGCGGTGGCGGTTTCGTTTGCCATTGCAGAAACTCCTGGTGAAATCGGACTTGGGGTGCGGAAGCTTAGAGATCCTCGACCGCTTTGCTGCGCAGGGCGGCGACTTCGGCCTTGTTGCGAAGCTGAATGAGCGCGTCGAAGGTGGCCTTGATGACGTTGTGCGGGTTGGCGGAGCCGAGCGACTTGGTGAGCACGTTCTGCACGCCGGCCGAGGTCATGACGGCGCGAACCGTCTTACCGGCGATGATGCCGGTACCTTCAGGGGCGGGCTTGAGCATCACGGAGCCGGCGCCGTAGTGGCCGAGCACCTGGTGGGGAATGCTGGTCTGGGTGAGGTTGATCTTGACCAGGTTCTTCTTGGCCGCCTCAATGCCCTTGCGGATGGCCTGGGGAACTTCCTTAGCCTTTCCGGAACCGTAGCCGACCACGCCCTCGCCGGGGTCGCCGACAACGACGAGCGCCGCGAAGGACATGTTCTTGCCGCCCTTAACAACCTTGGTGACGCGATTGATCGAGACGACCTCGTCCTTGAGGTTGAGGCGGTTCGCGTCAAACTTCTTCTTAGTCAATGCCATATGCCATCCATCTTTCCGGCTGCTCTTTCGAGCGCCCAAAAACTGAAACTAGAACTCCAGACCAGCCTCGCGAGCCGCATCGGCCAGCGCCTTCACACGGCCGTGGTAGAGATAGCCGCCGCGGTCGAACACGACGCGCTTGATGCCCTTCTCCTTGGCGCGCTCGGCGATGAGCTTGCCGACTTCCTTGGCTGCCGCGACGTTTCCGCCGTAGTGCTTCTCCTCGGTCTTCTTGCCGAAGGAGGACGCGGAGACCAGGGTGACGCCGTTGAGGTCGTCGATCAACTGCGTGTAGATGTGGTTCAGCGAGCGGTAGACGTTGAGGCGGGGACGCTCGGCGGTGCCGGACATCTTCTCACGGATACGGGTATGCACGCGCTTGCGGATTACGTTGCGTTCGCGGGGCTTCAGCATAATTCTCTTTCCTTCCTAGTGGCGTCGCCGGAATGCCGGAGACGTTCGGGTTAGTTGGTGTAGATCCCTCGTCGCTTTCGCTCCTCAGGATGCCGCAGCGGGCTTAGACGCCCGCTCTGCGCGGCCTACTTCGCGCCGGTCTTACCGACCTTCTTCTTCAGCTTCTCGCCGGTGTAGCGAACGCCCTTGTTCTTGTATGGATCGGGCTTGCGCAGCGAACGCATATCGGCGGCCACCTGGCCGACCTTCTGGCGATCGATGCCGGAGATGGTGAGGTGCGTCTGCTTCGGGTCGATGGCGACTTCGATGCCGGTGGGCAGCGGAAACTCGATGGGGTGGGAGAAACCCAGGGTGAAGACCACCGTGTTTTTGCCCTTCATCTCGGCGCGGTAGCCGATGCCGACGATATCGAGGTCCTTGGTCCAGCCGGTGGTGACGCCGGTGACGGCGTTGAACACGAGCGCGCGGGCGAGTCCGTGGAACGCAGCCTGCTTGTCGTTCTCGCGCTCAGCGATGAGGGCGCCGTCCTTCTGCACCAGGGTGATGCCGCCGGGAAGCATGGCGGTGACTTTGCCCTTGGGGCCTTCGACGAGGACGGTCTTGCCGCCCTCGGTCACGGTGTACTTGACGCCGACGGGGAGCGGGATGGGCTTCTTGCCGATACGAGACATTCGAGAATCCTTTGATGGCTTGCGAGTCGCTCAACGCGGGTTGAGTTCCACTGCAGCCTTGTTGCGGTTGTTCCGCCTTCACGCCTTCGGCATGAAGGCGGAACAACATAAATAATTCGGGCCGTTCAATGTCGGGGCTAAAGCCCCGACCTCTCCAAAACCCGTGCCAGGCGAAAGCCCTGACCTACCTAAAGCAAAAACCAGGCCACCCTGGACGCAAGAGCAGGCGGCCTCAGTGATTACCAGACTTCGCAGAGAATCTCGCCGCCGACACCTTCGCGGCGGGCCTGACGGCCGGTCATGACGCCCTTCGGGGTGGTCATGATGGAGATGCCGAGGCCGCCCTGGACGCGCTTGATCTCATCGCGGCCGAGGTAGACACGGCAACCCGGGCGCGAGACGCGCTGCAGGTCACGAATGACGGCCTCGTTGTTAGGGCCGTACTTGAGGTACACGCGCAGGACCTTCTGACCACCCTCTTCGGTGGGCTTGTAGTTGGCGATGTAGCCTTCTTCCTTGAGGATGCGGGCGATCTCGCTCTTCAGCTTGGAGGCGGGCACGTCGAGCTTCTGGTGGCGCGCACGGATGGAGTTGCGGATGCGGGTCAGAAAGTCAGCTACTGGATCGGTGAGGTTCATTCATTCTCCTTCATTCCCCGTTCGCTCGGCATCAACAGGCGACAGCGAGAACCAGCGGAAATGTTGCGGCTTGCAATTTGGAGGACCTGCGAGAGGCCCTGGATAAATCAAACCTCCAGACTTCAGCATCCCTGGTGGATGAGGTCTCTGGAAGGGTGAGACGGGTACGACAACCTGTTAATTATACAGGCCGGCGCGGTTTCCGCCTACCAGCTTGACTTGACGACGCCCGGAATCTCGCCCTTGAGCGCGAGGCCGCGGAAGCAGAGACGGCAGATCCCGAACTTGCGCAGAAAAGCGCGGGGACGGCCGCAGAGCTGGCAGCGGTTGTGCTGGCGGGATTTGAACTTCGGCTTCTTTGCGTCTTTGACGCGCTTTGCTGTAGTTGCCATAGTGATTGCTCTCTATTCTGTTACAGAATACGTTGCTTATGCACCGACCCGGAACGGCATGCCAAAGCCCTTCAGCAGGGCACGGGCGCCGTTGTCGTCGGCGGCGGTGGTGACGATGGTGACGTTCATACCCTTGAGCTTGTCCACCTTCGCGTAGTCGATTTCGGCGAAGATGAGTTGGTCGCGCAGGCCCAGGGTGTAGTTGCCGCGGCCGTCGAAGCTCTTCGACGAGACGCCGCGGAAGTCGCGCACGCGCGGCAGGGCGATCGAGATCAGGCGGTCGAGGAACTCGTACATCTTGTCGCCACGGAGGGTAACCATTGCGCCAATGGGCATGCCTTCGCGCACCTTGAACTGCGCAATCGACTTCTTTGCCTTGGTGACGATGGGTTTCTGTCCGGCAATCGAGGCCAGATCGGCCACCAGCGGGTCCATGATCTTGACGTTCTGGGTGGCTTCGCCCAGACCCATGTTGATGACAATCTTCTCGAGCTTGGGAATCGCCATCGCGTTGGTGATGCCAAGTTCCTTGGCGATCGCCGGGCGGATTTCTGTCAGGTACTTCTCTCTAAACCGTGCTGCCATGATCTTCTTCGCTTTCTCCACGGTTTCCGGAGTGGGCCTTAGCCCGTGTACCGATTCGTGGGGTGAACCTTCGAGTTGCTAGTTGTTAGTTGCTAGTTGCGAGGAACTACTTTTTCTTTTCAGGGATCACGTTGCCGCTTGCCTTCGAGATACGAACTCTCTTGTCGCCTTCGACCTTGGAACCGACCTTGGTCTTGTTGCCTTCGCCATCGACCAGCATCACGTTCGAGACGTGGATGGAGGATTCCTGCTCGGCGATGCCGCCCTTGATGTTGCGCTGCGGGTTCGGCTTGACGTGCTTCTTGATCATCATCACGTGCTCGACCAGGAGACGGTTCCTGTCTGCCATGACGCGCAGAACGCGGCCGCGCTTGCCCTTGTCTTTGCCCGCGATGACTTCCACGGTGTCGTTGCGCTTAATCTTGATGCCTGCCATAACTCGCTCCTTGATGCTTGCTTCCAGGCTTTCGACTGGAGCCTCGGTTCTCACCGGTCCTGCGGTTGCGTTGCTAGATAACTTCTGGTGCGAGCGAAACGATCTTGAGGAACTTCTTCTCGCGCAGTTCGCGGGCGACGGGGCCGAAGACGCGGGTGCCGACCGGCTCGTTGACGTCGTTGATGACTACGGCAGCGTTCTGGTCGAAGCGGATATACGTACCGTCGCGCCGGCGATACTCCTTGCGCGTGCGGACGATGACGGCCTTGACCACTTTGCCCTTCTTGACGGTGCCGTCGGGCGATGCTTCCTTGACCGCGGCGGTGACGACATCGCCGAGCCCGGCCTTCTTGCCCAGGCCGCCGCCGAGCGGCAGGATGACCTGCAGCTTGCGTGCGCCGGAGTTGTCGGCAACGTCGAGGATGGTTCTCATCTGTACTGACATGTTCGTTCTCCTGGGCCTGGAGGCCCGGGGCTAAAGCCCCTTGAAGCTCTCATCTGCTTCGTGCGGCTAAAGCCGCACGCTAATCCTTAACGACCGTACGGCCGAAGCCGCACGCGAATCCTGGTTACTTCGCCTCGACCGCCGGCAGCTTCTCGTCGAGCTGCGCGAGCGACGAGCGGCGCACAATCTCCTCGAGCGACCAGCGCTTGAGCTTGGACAGCGGACGCGCTTCGCGAATGCGGACCATGTCGCCGACGCGGGCCGAGTTCAACTCGTCATGCGCGTAGAACTTCTTGTTCGACTTCATGACGCGCTTGTACTTGGGGTGCGCCTTGCGGATCTCGATCTCGACCACGATGGTCTTCTGCATCTTGGTCGAGACGACCAGGCCGATCTTCTCGTTGCGGCGAGAGGTCTGTGCTTCAGGAGTCGCGGCTGCGGTGTTGGTTGTGTCTGCCATAAGTTAGTCCTTCTTCGCTTTCTTGCGCGCGGTGCGGGTGCTGGCGGCCGGTGCTTTCGCAACGACTGCGGGCGATGCGGCCTTCTGGGCTGCGAGCGTGCGCTCGCGGGCGATGGTCTGGATGCGAGCGATGTCGAGCTTGAGCCCGCGCAGCTTCTTGATGCCTTCGTTGTTGCCGAGGCTCTTCTGGAAGCGGAGGCGGAAGAGCTGCTCGGCGGACTTCGCCTGCTGGCTCACGAGCTCATCGTCGCTGAGGTTGCGGATCTTTTCGAGTTCCATAATTTTCTTCTTTCGTTGCTAAATCTCTAAACCGGTCGATCCTTACTTGGCAGCTACGGTCGCCTTGACGTCGTGGCGCATGATGAACGCAGTCTTCAGCGGAAGCTTGTGGGCCGCGAGGCGCATGGCTTCCCTGGCGAGCTCGGGCGAAACGCCTTCCATCTCGAACAGGATCTTGCCCGGGCGAACGACGGCAACCCAGTGGTCCGGAGCTCCCTTGCCCTTACCCATACGGGTTTCGGCAGGCTTCTTGGTGATCGGCTTGTCCGGGAAGATGCGCAGCCAGACCTTGCCGCCGCGCTTGATGAAACGCGTCATCGCGATACGGCTGGCTTCGATCTGGCGGTCGGTGATGTAGCCGCACTCCTGGACCTTCAGGCCGAAGTCGCCGAACGAGAGATCGGACCCGCGCCACGCCTTGCCGCACATGCGTCCGCGCTGTTGCTTGCGATACTTGACCTTCTTTGGCATCAACATAACAAATACCCTCTAACTCTTCGCTGCTGGTCTTAGGCCAGCGTTCGATAACTAACAACTAACAACCAGCAACTGAGAACTTGTGTTTAGAACACGCCGGTCGTGGTGCCCTGGTCGCGGCGCTTCTTCTGCTCGTAAATGTCGCCGCGGTAGACCCAGGTCTTGACGCCGATGATGCCGTAGGTGGTGTGCGCCTCGGCGAAACCGTAGTCGATGTCGGCGCGCAGCGTGTGCAGCGGCAGACGGCCCTGGAGGTACCACTCGGAACGCGCGATTTCATTACCGTTCAGACGGCCCGACACGCGAACCTTGATGCCCTTGCAGCCGAAGCGCAGCGCCGAGTCCACGCTCTTACGCATCGCGCGGCGGAAGCTGACGCGCTTCTCGAGCTGCAGCGCGATGTTCTCGGCGACGAGCTGCGCGTCGAGCTCAGGCTTATTGACCTCGAGGATGTCGATGAAGACTTCGCGCGAGGTGCGCTTCTGGATATCAGCCTTGAGCTTGTCGATCTCCGCGCCCTTGCGGCCGATGATGATGCCCGGACGCGCAGTGCGGATGATGAGACGCAGCTTGTTGCCCGGGCGCTCGACTTCCACCGAGCTGACGCCGGCAGCCTTCAGCTTCTCGCGCAGCTCAGCCTTGAGCTTGACGTCTTCGACCAGCAGCTTGTCGTAGCCGCGCTCGATGAACCAACGAGATTTCCACGGCTTGTTGACGCCGAGGCGAAACCCATACGGATGGACCTTCTGTCCCATAGCTTCCCTAACCTTCGCCCCGATGCCGGTTGAGCCGGCGGGGCCTGTAGTGCAAACCTTAAGTTTACCGAATGTTCCCGGCCCTGCTTCCTGCAAAACTCGTTACTTCCCGGCCTTCTTCGCCGCTTTCTTGGCCGGAGCCTTCTTCGCTGCGGCCTTGGCGGCCGGCTTGCTGGTCTTCTTCTTTGCCGCCGGAGCTTCCGGCTCGGCCTTGACTGCGGCCGACGGTGACTTCTTCTCCGCGACGGTGACGATGATGTGGGCGAGGCGGCGCTGGTAACGGAACGCGCGGCCCATGGGGGCAGGGCGGATCCGCTTCATGCGCGGGCCTTCGTTGGCCACCGCGGTGCGGACGTAGAGGTTGTCGACATCGATGTCGAGCCCCTGCTCCTGCGAGACATAGTTGGCGTTCTGGATGGCGGAGCGCAACACCTTCTCAATCACCGGGCCCATCTTCTTGGTGGAGAAGTGGACGGTGTTGAGCGCCTGTTCCACGCGCATGCCCTTGATGGTGTCCAGGACGAGCTTCGCCTTCTGCGGGCTGGTGCGCTGGAACTTCGCCTCAGCGCGGAACTCTCGAACTTTTTCTACTGCGATCTTCGACATAACTTTGATCCTTCAAACGAACTCGATACGCCCGGCTTCGGCGAGGTGCTGCAAAGAAACTATTTCGGCTTCGCGGTGGTCTCGGCTGCACGTGCGGAGTGGCCCTTGAACGTACGGGTCGCGGAGAATTCACCCAGCTTGTGGCCGACCATGTTTTCGGTCACGTAAACCGGAATGAATTTGCGGCCGTTGTGGACAGCGATGGTGTGGCCGACCATGTCGGGGAAGATGGTCGAGCGGCGCGACCAGGTGCGCACAACCTTCTTGTCGTTGGTCTGGTTCATGACCGTGATCTTCGTCTGAAGATGCCCGTCGATGAAAGGACCCTTCTTTGCGGAACGTGACATTGTGGTGACTCCAAATTTCCCTTGCCGGTTTCGGTGCTGGATACGACGAATCTCTCAGGTACGAGACTTGGTGTTGCGCGGTTTTCCGAAAATCCAAATGCGTTTTACTGAAATGCTTTTTCTTTATTTACCCTTGTTGCGGCGGGTCACGATGAACACATCGGTCCGCTTGTTGTTACGGGTCTTGTATCCGCGCGTCGGCTGGCCCCACGGGGTGACCGGGTGCCGTCCGCCGGAGGTCTTGCCTTCACCACCGCCGTGCGGGTGGTCGACCGGGTTCATCGAGACGCCGCGGTTGGAAGGATTGATGCCCTTCCAGCGGTTGCGTCCGGCCTTACCGATGGTGACGTTCTCGTGGTCGGTGTTGCCGACCTGGCCGATGGTGGCCATGCACTCGACCAGCACCTTGCGCGTTTCGCCCGAGGGCAGCTTCAGCAGCGCGTAGTCGCCTTCCTTGGCGACGAGGTTGACCTGTGCGCCGGCCGAACGGGCCATCTGCGCGCCCTTGCCCGGACGGAGTTCGATGTTGTGCACGATCGTTCCGAGAGGAATGTTCTTCAGCGGAAGCGCGTTGCCGACGAGAATATCGGCTTCCGGGCCGCTCATGATCTTCTGCCCGACCTTCAGGCCGACCGGCTGAATGATGTAGCGTTTCTCTCCGTCCGCGTAGTGGACGAGAGCGATGCGCGAGCTGCGGTTCGGATCGTACTCGATGGTCGCGACGGTGGCGGGAATCCCGTACTTGTCGCGTTTGAAGTCGACGTTGCGCAGCTTCTGCTTGTGGCCACCGCCCTGATGACGGATGGTCAGGCGCCCCGTCGAGTTGCGTCCGCCGGTGCGCTGCTTGACCGACAGCAACGGCTTATGCGGCTTGTCCGTCGTCAGGTCGTCGTTGACCAGCTTGGTCTGGAAGCGGAGTGTCGGGGTAATCGGTCGAAATGATTTGATCGGCATTTTCTTTTAGCTCCTAGCTGCTAGCTCGTTCCGGTCAGCTAGTTCTCTTTCGAATCTTGGTTGCTCGTGCTTACAGGCTGTTGAGATACTCCGGCATCTTCTGGCCGTCTTTCAGACGGACATAGGCCTTCTTCCAGTCGGGGCGATAGCCGCTGAACTTGCCGCGGCGGCGTTCTTTGCCTTCAACGGTTGCAGTACGGACGCCGGTCACCTTGACTTTGAATAACGTCTCGACGGCCTGCTTGACTTCGGTCTTGGTGGCCTTGGAATCGACCTCGAACACCAGGGTGTTCTGAGTCTCCTTCACGGTCATGCCCTTCTCGGTGATCAGAGGGCGGCGAATCACGGTATAGAGGGTTGGCATTACACAACCTCCTTCTGCGCGGTCTTGCGCTTGGAAACGAACTTCTTCAGCGTGTCCTGCAGCGCTTCGATCGCGTCCTTCGAAAACACGGCGTGCTCATAGCGGAGCAGATCGTAGGGATGAACTTCGGAGCTGAGCACCAGTTCGACGCCATCCAGATTGCGCGAACCGAGGTACAGCTTCTCGTCAAGCTTGCGGCTGGATTCGACCAGCAGCGTGGTCTTGCCGGCTTCGAGCTTGTTGAGCGCGTTGCGGAAGAGCTTGGTCTTCGGCTCGGCAACTTCGAACGACTCGACGATGGTGAACTTGCCGTCGGCAATCTTTGCGGCGATGGCCGAGCGGAGCGCGCCCATCAGCTTCTTCTGCGGGAAAGCATGGTCGTAGCTGCGCGGCTTGGGTCCGTGGACCGTACCGCCGGAACGCCAGAGCGGGCTGCGGATCGACGCGATACGCGCGCGGCCTGTGCCCTTCTGCTTCCACAGCTTGCGACCGGCGCCGGAGACGAGGCCGCGGGTCTTGGTCGACGCGGTGCCCTGGCGCAGCGCGGCGCGGTAATGTTTGACCGACTCCCAGAGGAGGCCGTCGTTGACCTCGACTGCGAAGACGTCGTCGAGGAGTTCGAACTCTCCGACTTTCTTCCCACCGAGATTGACTACGTTGATCGTTGCCATCTTCTTCTCTCTTCTTGCCTGCCATCGATGCGGCGGGCCTTGACTTTGTTCGGCTGCGGTACCCGGCCTGTTCCCCGCGCAGCTGGTGCTCATCAAAAAGCAAATGCAAAAGACTTTGCTTATTTTTCTTTACTTCTTCTTCGGCGAAGCCTTCTTCGAAGCCTTCAACGGATCGAGCGTGCCTGCTCCGGCGAATCCACGACGCTCGCGCGGCGGTGCCTTTGCCTTCGAAATCAAAACGTAACCATCGCGCGGACCGGGCACTGCGCCCTCGACCATCAGGAGGTTGTCCTCGAGGTCGATGCCGCGGATGCGGAGATTGCGCACCGTGATCTGCGCATGGCCCATGTGGCCAGGCATACGCTGACCCGGGAAGACGCGCGACGGGAACGACGAGGCGCCGATGGAGCCCTGCACCTGGAACATGTGACCGTGCGCCTTGGGACCGCCGCCAAAGTGATGGCGGCGAACGACGCCGGCGAACCCGCGGCCCTTCGAAGTGCCGATGACATCGACGAACTTGTCGTCGGAGAAGATGTCGACCATGATGCGGTCGCCGGCCTTGACGGCTGCATCGTCACCTTCCTTGGCAACCTCAACCGGGACTTCTTTCAGCACCTTGACGGGCGGCACGTTCGACTTGGCAAAGTGACCGGTCATGGCCTTGTTCACCTTCGAAGCCTTGATGAAGTCGACGTAGCCGATCTGCGCGGCATCGTAGCCGTCCTTGGCCAGCGTCTTGAGCTGGGTGATGACGCACGGGCCGGCCTTGAGTACGGTGACCGGGTGAACGTCCCCGCGGTCATCGAAAAGCTGGGTCATGCCGATCTTCTTACCGAGAATTCCTGTAACTGCCATCTTCGTTTCCTTTCCTCATCATGCCGGGCCGAGGCTTCGGCACTGCCGGTGGTTCTGAATTCTGAATTACTTCTGTACGGTCTTGATCTCGACGTCGACGCCGGCCGGGAGATCGAGCTTCATGAGCGCGTCCACCGTCTGCTGGGTCGGTTCGAGGATGTCGATCAGCCGCTTGTGGGTGCGAATTTCGAACGCCTCGCGGGACTTCTTGTCCACGTGGGGCGAACGCAGCACGCAATACTTGTTCTTCATCGTCGGCAGCGGAATGGGTCCCGCAACCTGGGCTCCGGTGCGCTTCGCGGTATCGACGATTTCGCCGGTGGATGTGTCGAGGACGCGGTAGTCATACGCCTTCAAACGGATCCTGATTCTCTGTCCTGCCATGGTGTGTCTTCTTTCTTCCTGCTCAAAGATCGTTTGGAGTAGCTGCCGGTCATTTCGTGCTCACATCTCAATGGGCCGGCAGCCCTCGTTAGTCTGAAAATCACAACTTGCCGAAATCTTCTTTACTTGATGATTTCGCTGATGGTGCCTGCGCCGACGGTGCGGCCGCCTTCGCGGATGGCGAAGCGGAGGCCCTTCTCCATGGCGACCGGAGTGTGCAGCTCGATCTCCAGCTGGACGTTGTCGCCCGGCATCACCATCTCGGTGCCCGCCGGCAGCTTCGCCGATCCGGTCACGTCGGTGGTGCGGAAGTAGAACTGCGGACGGTAGCCGTTGAAGAACGGAGTGTGACGTCCGCCTTCTTCCTTGCTCAGCACGTAGACTTCGCCCTTGAACTGGGTGTGCGGCGTGATCGAACCTGGCTTCGCCAGCACCATGCCGCGCTCCACGTCTTCCTTCGCGATGCCGCGGAGAAGGAGACCGGCGTTGTCGCCCGCCATGCCCTCATCCAGCTGTTTCTTGAACATCTCAACGCCGGTGCAGACCGTCTTGCGGGTCTCGCGGAAGCCGACGATCTCGCAATCCTCGCCCACCTTCACCTTGCCGCGCTCGATACGGCCCGTGACCACGGTGCCGCGGCCCGAGATCGAGAAGATGTCTTCGATCGGCATCAGGAACGGCAGGTCGAGCGCACGCGTCGGCTGCGGCACGAACGTGTCCACCGCTTCCATCAGCTCGTCGATCTTGGCTTCCCACTTGGCTTCGCCATTCAGCGCGCCCAGAGCAGAGCCGCGGATGATCGGTGTGTCGTCGCCCGGGTAGTCGTACTTCGACAGCAACTCGCGGACTTCCATCTCCACCAGCTCGACCAGCTCTTCGTCTTCCACCGCGTCGCACTTGTTCAGGAACACCACGATGAACGGAACGCCAACCTGGCGAGCCAGCAGCACGTGCTCCTTGGTCTGCGGCATCGGGCCATCAGTGGCGGCGACGACGAGAATCGCGCCGTCCATCTGCGCCGCGCCGGTGATCATGTTCTTGATGTAGTCGGCGTGGCCGGGGCAGTCGACGTGCGCGTAGTGGCGCTTCGCCGTCTCGTACTCCACGTGCGCCGTGGCGATCGTAATGCCGCGCTCGCGCTCTTCCGGTGCGTTGTCGATCGAATCAAACGAGCGGAACGAATTCTTCGGGTTGTGCTTGGACAACACCTTCGTGATCGCCGCTGTCAGCGTCGTCTTGCCGTGATCGATGTGTCCGATCGTCCCTACATTCACGTGAGGCTTTGACCGGTCAAACTTTTCCTTGCCCATTGCGATTCTCCAATTCCTTCAGTTCGTACTTCTGAGTTTCTGTGCGCCAGCAAATGCGTGTCCGGCGCGAGTCGATTACTTGTCCTTGCCGTCCTTGCCCTGCACCTTGGCGATAATCTCTTCCGACACCGACCGCGGCGCCTCTTCGTACTGCTTGAACTGCATCGAATAGTTCGCGCGGCCCTGGGTTGCTCCGCGCATGTGGGTTGCGTAGCCGAACATCGTAGACAGCGGCACCGTAGCGCGGATGGCCTGCGTGTTGCCAACCATTTCCATGCCCTCGATGCGGCCGCGGCGCGAGTTCAGGTCGCCGATGATCGTGCCCATGTAGTCCTCGGGGACCGTGACTTCGACTGCCATCACCGGCTCCAGCAGGACCGGCTTGGCCTTGCGCGCCGCTTCCTTGAACGCGATCGAACCGGCGATCTTGAACGCCATTTCGTTCGAGTCGACATCGTGGTAGCTGCCGTCGTAGAGCGATACCTTGACGTCTACCATCTCGTAGCCGGCAAGCACGCCGCCCTGCATCGCTTCCTGGATGCCCTGGTCGATCGGCTTGATGTACTCCTTGGGGATGGTGCCACCCTTGATGTCGTTCGAGAACTCGTAACCCTTGCCCGGCTCGTTCGGCTCGATGCGGATCTTCGCGTGGCCGTAGTTGCCCGAGCCGCCGGTCTGGCGGATGTACTTGCCTTCAGCCTCGGCCTTGGCGCGGATGGTCTCGCGGTAGTTGACCTGCGGCTTGCCGACGTTGGCCTCAACCTTGTACTCGCGCATCATGCGGTCGACGATGATCTCCAGATGCAACTCACCCATGCCGGCGATGATGGTCTGGCCGGAGTCGATGTCGGTGCGCACGTTGAAGGTCGGATCTTCCTGCGCGAGCTTGGCCAGCGCCATGCCCATCTTTTCCTGGTCAGCCTTGGTCTTCGGTTCAACTGCAACCTCAATGACCGGCTTAGGGAAGTCGATGGACTCAAGCACTACCGGGTAGCGCTCGTTGCAGATCGTGTCGCCGGTGATGAGGTTCTTCAAGCCGACGGCGGCGCAGATATCGCCCGCGAGAACTTCCGTGATCTCTTCGCGCTTGTTGGCATGCATCTTCAGCAGGCGGCCGATGCGCTCCGTCTTGCGCGTACGCGGATTCAGGACCGAATCGCCGGTCTTGAGCGTGCCCGAGTACACACGGATGAAGATCAGCTGGCCAACAAACGGGTCGGTCATGATCTTGAAGCCGAGCGCGGAGAGAGGCTCGTTATCCTCAGGCTTGCGAATGATCTCGACTTCCATGTTCTCCGGGTCGTGGCCGATCATGGGAGGAATGTCCAGCGGGCTGGGCAGGTAGTCGACCACTGCGTCGAGCAGTGTCTGCACACCCTTATTCTTGAACGACGAGCCGCAGAGCACCGGGAAGATGTTCATCGCGATGGTCGCCTTGCGGATACCGGCCTTCAGCGCTTCGATGGTGGGCTCTTTCCCTTCGAGGTAGAGCTCCATGATGTGGTCGTCAGAGTCCGCGACCGCTTCGATCAGGTCGTGACGCGCGGTCTTCGCGATCTCAACGAGGTCGGCCGGAATCTCTTCAATCGAATACTCGGCGCCCATGGTCTCGTCGTGCCACAGGATCGCCTTCATGGTGACGAGGTCGACCACGCCGGCGAATTTCGACTCCGCACCAATCTGGATGTTGATCGGCACAGCGCGCGCACCGAGACGATCGACAATGGTCGACGTCGCGTAGACGGCGTCCGCCCCGGCCTTGTCCATCTTGTTGATGAAGCAGACCCGGGGAACCTTGTACTTGTCAGCCTGCCGCCAGACAGTCTCAGACTGCGGCTGCACGCCGGCGACCGCGTCGAAACAGGCTACCGCGCCGTCGAGCACACGCAGCGAGCGCTCCACCTCGGCGGTGAAGTCCACGTGGCCGGGCGTGTCGATGATGTTGATGCGGGTGTTCTTCCAGGTGCAGGTGGTCGCAGCGGAGGTGATGGTGATGCCGCGCTCCTGCTCCTGCTCCATCCAGTCCATGGTCGCAGTGCCCTCGTGCACCTCGCCGATACGGTGGGTGATGCCCGTATAGAAGAGGATGCGCTCGGTCGTCGTCGTTTTGCCGGCGTCAATGTGCGCCATGATCCCGATATTTCGGCAACGATTCAGCGGTATAGTGCGTGCCACGGTGTCAATCTCTCACTCTGCAGGCAGCAGCCTGCGGTTGCGTACTGTTGTGTCTTCTCGTTCCTAAACTCTTTACCAGCGATAGTGGGCGAATGCCTTGTTGGCTTCGGCCATACGGTGGACATCTTCCTTCTTCTTCATTGCCGCGCCGCGGCCGTTGGCAGCGTCGAGCAGTTCGGCAGTCAACTTCTCCACCATGCCCTTTTCGCCGCGCGCCCGGCCGTAGGTTACGAGCCAGCGAATGGCGAGCGAGGTGCGCCGCTCGGGCAGAACTTCAATCGGCACCTGATAGTTCGCACCGCCGACACGGCGGCTCTTGACTTCCAGCAGAGGCTTGCAGTTCTCGATGGCCTTCTTGAAGAGCTTCAGGGCCTCGTCGCCGCCCTTCTGCTCCAGGTTGGTCATGGCGGTGTAGAAGATGCCCTGCGCGGTCGACTTCTTGCCGCCCCACATCATGGAGTTGACGAACTTTGTGACCAGGGTCGAGCCGTAGACCGGGTCCGGAGCAACTTCACGCTTGGCGATGTAACCTTTTCTTGGCATTTCTCTCTCTTCTCTTCTTCCTCCAGCGCCGTCGACCTCTCAAGCGTCTGGACCTGAATTCGTTGACCGTTCTTCGTTGACCGCTGTCGGTTGCGAATTCGCCGCGAACAACGAGAAACACAAATCGTTACTTACCGGCTGCAGCCTTCGGCCGCTTGGCGCCGTACTTGGACCGGCTCTGCTTGCGGTTGGCGACGCCGACCGAGTCGAGCGAGCCGCGGACCACGTGGTAGCGGACGCCGGGCAGATCCTTCACACGGCCGCCGCGAATGAGCACAATCGAGTGCTCCTGGAGGTTGTGGCCGATGCCCGGGATATAGGTAGTGACCTCGATGCCGTTGGTCAGGCGAACGCGGGCGACCTTGCGCAGCGCAGAGTTCGGCTTCTTGGGGGTCTGCGTGTACACGCGGGTGCAGACGCCGCGGCGCTGGGGCGAGCCCTGCAGTGCCGGGCTGGCAGTCTTGTAACGGGTGGGCGTGCGGCCCTGCTTGACGAGCTGATGGAACGTAGGCACTCGAACTCCTTGAAATTCCGGCCAGAGGCCGTGCTGCACTTCAAAACTCATGCAGACGAGGAGGAGGGCTTTCTCGCGCTTGTCACAATTCGTGCTCTGTGCACACAAAAAGGTGAGGACACTGACGTGCCTCGCGCAGAAATTGTCCCTTGCTTCCCGTCTGGAACACTCAAATCAGACGAACAACAGTCGACGGTGGCCGAGCGTCCCTTGCTTCCCCTGTCCTGAAGACCAGCACTACTGGAAGTTGGAGTTGGCTCCGTTTCGCCTGTTCCGTCCCGCATAGCCCATCCACTTTGGATCCGGCTGGAATGAATTCCGCCGGGTGGAGGGTGTCGCAGGTACGATTGCGAGGATGTTGCGCCGCAGCTTGCTTGCCCGATGCCTGCTTCCTTGCCCGGACCTGCGGTGGAACTGCTGTTTCCAGTGTATCGCAAGCTGTTGAGGCCTGCTTTCACACTGACCGTAACCGGGCAACCATGCACGGCAACGGGTTCCCGATTCACGCGGAACCTACTAACAATATCAAGGACAAGGCCGTGGGTCAAGCACGACGGGCAGAATTGAGGACAATTTGGGGTGAATTGTCGCGGGGATTGCTCGCACGCGGCCGCGGTTCGGAAGCGAAGAACACGACCGCAAAAACAGCCGTGACGATTGCCAGAACCGCGCCAAACTCGCCGGCAAGGAATGGAGCGCGAGGTGAGGTTCCGCTCATGGCATCAAACACCTGCTGAATGAAGAGATTGTGGCTGGCGTGGAGGATTGCAGCCGGCCATAGCGAGTCTGTCCTCAACCGCAGCCACGCAGCCATGGTCCCGGTCGCAACGATCATGACTGCGAAACAAGAGAGCCCGTACCAGGCGGGCGTGCCGCTGTTGTAGTCGGCGAACAGCAGGATGGGCGTGTGCCACGTCGCCCAGATTAGGCCACTAAGGAGGATCGCCCAACGGTAACCGATGACGCAATTGAGCCTTGGCAGCAGGAATCCGCGCCAGCCGATCTCCTCACCCAACGCCGAAGCCATGCTGTTGATGAATCCGTAGGTCATGAGCAACAGCAATCCAGCGGGGAGGCCGCCGTGCGCCAGATGCAAAGACGTCGCGCTCTCGTTGGCGAAGCCGGCAAAGTTTGCGGGGACGCTCCCGCTGAGCCACAGCGGGATGTAGGTGAGCCCGCCATATCCGAGGGGAAGCAGATACGCGAGCCACGCGTAACAGGGACTTGGCCAGCTCCAGCCGAGGCCACGGACCGAGATCCCCGAGATTGCGCAAGTTGCAAACGCAGCCAGGGCCGGACACCACATCTGCAGATGGATCGCGCGTCCATGGCCGATATCGAGGTGGCCGGCATGTATGATCAAGGCCCAAAGGGCCGAACTGAAAAGAACAACGAGTCCGAGATACAAGCCGATCTGGGCGCGGAGCGAGTTTTTCATGCCGTAGGTAGGATGCGTGTTGGACTGCGGCGCTCGGAGGCAGTCCCGGGCCATCGGCATGATAGCTTTTTTCCATGCCCTTGCCCCAGCGCGCGTTTGCCGCCGCCCTCGTCCTCAGCCTTTGTGCTCCGTTCGTCCACGCTCAGTCCAGCCCACGTGTAACCGCCGATCCCCGCATTCCAGCGCTGTTGAAAGAGCTTGGCAAGGTGCGGACGCCAAACACCGCGGCAATCTCGCCGGACGGCAAGACGGTCGCGTGGGCCTTCAACGGCACACATGGCTCGGAGTTGCACCTGACTCCACTGGCTGCGGCCGGAGCGGCGCAGGATGGCGTGCGGAGCCGCGTACTCTCGCCCGACACGGTAGGTGTGGCAGCGAACAGCGCGCCTGGAGCCTGCAGCGCGTCGCATCCCACCTGGTCGCCCGATGGCTCACAGTTGGCGTTCCTGTCCGATTGCGCGGGGGGCGACGGCAATTGGCAGCCCGGGTCGCAGAACAACATCTTCGTGTGGACCGTTGCCACGAATGGCATGAAGCAGGTAGGCAACCTGCACGGGATGGCTAGTTCGATGAGGTGGTCGCCGGACGGCAAGTCGATAGGCTTCCTCTATGTGGAGAACGCCACGCGCCGTGCCGGTGCGCTCGACGCAATGAAACCGTGGTCGGGTGTCATCGGGGAAGACGGCGTGGAGATCCAGCGTGTGGGCATCATCGACCTTGCGACTGGGGAGATGAAGCAGGTGACGGCGCCGAACCGGCACGTCTACGAATTTGACTGGTCGCCCGATTCGGAGAAGCTGGTCTTCGTCGCCGCCGTTCCACCGGGCGAAAATAACTGGTGGATCGCCGAATTATGGACGCAGGATCTGAAGCAGCCAATGCAATCGATGGACACGACTGCGGCGACTAATGTCCACCTGGTTTTCAGCCCGTCCACCACGCCGGGCCCACTGCATGGGCTACAGATCGCGGTCCCGCGATGGTCTCCGGATGGCAAGACGATCGCGTTCATTGGCGGCCTGATGTCAGACCAGGGTTCGATCGGCGGCGACATTTACCTGATTCCGGCGGCGGGTGTCGCGCCTATGGGCCACCCAAAGGACCTGACGCCGAACCGGACGGCATCGCCGGCGTGGATTACGTGGCTCGATGACGGCTCGCTGGGCGTCTCCGAACATCTTGGCGGCGGCAGCCACCTGACTGCGATCGACGTCAAGACCGGCAAGGATGATCCGAGCATCAATCTGACGCTTCCTGAGACGATCATCGCAGGCACGGACGTGATGAGCGTCTCGACCTCGCACACCAAGAACATCGCGCTGATCCGTGAGTCCTACAACCGCGCGCCCGAGGTGTGGGCCGGCCCGCTGAACGGCCTGAAGCAGGTGAGTCATCTGAACGACGACGCGAAGCCTGCTTGGGGCAAGAGCGAGTCGATCGACTACAGCAACGAAGGCTTCCACGTGCAGGGATGGCTGCTGTATCCGGCGAACTATGATCCGGCGAAAAAGTATCCGCTGATTGTCAGCATCCACGGCGGGCCATCGAATGCGGCGATGCCGCGCTGGCCGGGCGTGATGTATGGTCCGACACCGTTCTCGGCGCTGGGCTACTTCGTCTTTATGCCCAACCCCCGGGGAAGCTACGGCCAGGGCGAGAAGTTTACCCAGGCCAACGTCAAGGACTTCGGCTACGGCGATCTGCGCGACGTTCTCGCCGGGATGGACATCCTCGAGAAGCGTTTTCCCATCGACAAAGATCGCGAGGGCGTCACCGGCTGGAGCTACGGCGGATTCATGACCATGTTCGGCGTTACCCAGACGACGCGCTTCAAAGCGGCCGTGGCCGGCGCCGGCATCTCGGACTGGCAGAGCTATTACGGCGAGAATTCGATCGATCAGTGGATGGTGCCGTTCTTCGGCGCGACTGTGTATGACGACCCGGCGACTTACGCGAAAAGTTCGGCGATCGACTTCATCAAGAAGGTGAAGACTCCGACGCTGGTGGTGGTGGGCGATCGCGACGGCGAATGCCCGGCCCCACAGAGTTTCGAGTTCTGGCACGCGCTGAAAGCCGAGGGTGTGAAGACGGAGCTGGTGGTCTACCCCAACGAGGGCCATCGTTTTGTGAATCCGGCGCACCAGAGCGACGTCCTGAGGCGGGCGCTGGATTGGTTTGAGACGGAGATGCCGGCAAAATAGTGAGACGATGACGGATCGCCTCGTCGCGCGTCCCACAGAAAGACTGCCAGGTTATTTGCCACCAGTGTGCGCAGCTTCTACACTGAGGGTTGTGAAACTAGCGTTTGCGGTGTGACCGTTCAGCTCTGTTTCCGGTTGGACGGGGAGGATTAATGCGTCGGTTTGTCACGTTGGTTGTTCTGCTTCTGTTTTCGATCCCATTCGGTGTGTCGATCTCGGGCTGCTCGAAGAATGTTGCGCCCACGTTTTGCAACGGCGGGGACTCCGGTATCGTGACCGGCCAGGCCGTGAACATCACGCTGACGCCGATCGTCTATGGAATCTCGCTGAACTTCGCGCAGATCGGGCAGCTGAGCACGCCGAGTGCGACAGACTGCAAGGGTGCTTCGGCGTCGGTGGGAACGTACACCTACGGCACCACCGACATGACCATCGCAGACGTGCAGCCGACGACGGGCCGCCTGTGCGCGGGCACCTGGAACCGCAATTCCGGCGGCGGCATCCCGGACTACACCGTCTGCAATCCGACGAATAAGGCTGGAACCGCGTATGTCTCGGCCAGCGCCGACGGCGTTACCAGCAATCCTCTGCCAATTTTTGTTCACCCGGTGGTGACCAGCATTGTGCTGGGCGGTCCATCGGCAAACTGCACCACGGATCCAACGACGGCGTGTTGCCCATTGGCGACGGTGAACCAGGTGACGGCGCCTCCCTACACGGCAACCTCATGCGTGTCGCAGGGGTCGACCACCCAACTGGTGGCACGCATCTTTGCCGGAACGGGCGCCAACCAGACCAACATCAGCTGCCTGGCCGGACATCTGCAGTTTTCGGCGCAGGGAGCCACATCGACGACGAGTATCTCGCCGGTGGTCACGATCGACCAGAATGGCGTGGCCACGGCCAACCAGCCGGGGTCTGTACTGATCTCGGCCAACGTGGCCAACGCGTCGAGTTCTGCCGGCTTCTTTTCGACCTGTCCGCCGGTGTCGATCACGCTCGCTGCTCCTGGGGCGCTAACCCCCGGGACGCCCACCAATCCGGTGGTGATCAACCAGAACAATACTCAGCCGATGACGGCCACGGCCGTCGACGCCCATGGCGTCATCCTCACCGGCCTGACGCTGACGTACAACTCGACTACACCGACCACGATTCCCGGAGGCTCCGGTGGATCAGTGGTCCCGATCCTTGCTGGAGCGGCCTCCATCTCGGCGGTCTGCGCGCCGCCAAACTGCAACTCGTCGGCGTACAACCAGATCGGCCTGTTCGGCAATGGCAAGTCGATCACGTCGAACTCGCTGAACTTCACGGCCCCGGGCACCAACAGCACTGTGCTGTATATGGCGAGCAAGAACTCCCGATATATCGTGTCCAGGGACTTTACCCAGCCTTCGTTGAGCCAGCCGTTCCTGCTGCCGTACACGCCGAACTCCATGGTCATCTCGAACGACGGGTCAACCATCTACATGGGAAGCTCATTCGGGCTCATGACGTTGAACGCCGTCAACACCCTGGGGCTTACCAAGACGGACATCACCTCGCCCGGCAGTGTGCTGGCGGTGTCGCCGGACGGAAGCCAGATTGTGCTCAGTGATCCGGTGAAGCAGATCACTACGCTCGAGTCTTCCAGCGGGAGCGTAATCACAACGTACGGCGGCGTCGGTACCCGCGCCGAGTACTCCCCGGACAGCCAGACTGTTTACATCACCGCTGGGAATCAACTGCTGGTTTATTCCTCCTACACGGGCTGGACCAGCATCAATCCGGCGACGACCGGCGGCACTCCGGTGACCGATGTGGCTATCACGGTACCGAGCGTGGGCGCCTATTTCGCTGGCGGCCCGACGGGGCCGACTACCGCGCGAGGCTATTGCCC